>Ga0187892_10002012_pt1 | contig 43219 bp, 42 predicted proteins | sample MA1701073metaG_FD_139345 | JGI IMG/M metagenome (GOLD analysis project Ga0187892, IMG submission 139345) | Bio-ooze microbial communities from a basaltic lava cave in the Kipuka Kanohina Cave System on the Island of Hawaii, USA - MA170107-3 metaG ... | reverse complement strand
CACCCTCTCCCGGTTCGCGGACTCACCGACCTCTCCCGTCAAGGGAGAGGATGAATCCCGCGCTTCGCAGCATGCCTCCCGCAACCGCCCACCCTCTCCCGGTTCGCGGACTCACCGACCTCTTCCGTCAAGGGAGAGGTGATTCTCCTGGAAGCTTCATGGCTCCAAACTAGAGTGCCCCCTACTCCACGCGGAGAAGCTTTCTGGCGCTATCGAGCGCAACCGGCAGCTCGCGCTCGAAGTCGTCCCATGCGCATTCGAGGCTGACGCGGCCGTCGTAGCCGAGAGCCTTCAGCCGCGCGCAGAACGCCCGCGCCATGGGATCGTCCGCCCTCGGATAAGATCGGGGAAGGTCGCCGAAGTGCACGTGCAACGGGACGACCGGGACTTGCCTGGCGAGGTACCCCTGACTGGGCGCCGACGCACCAGGATCGCCCTCGCGCATTCCGGCGTCCCACTCGTAGAGCACGTGGAAAGAGTCGGCCGTGAACCCCGCGCCGGCCTCCGCTAGCGCCCCGGCGAGCCAGGCAAGGTCGTTCCCTACGTTCGTTTCCGTTCGATTCAGCGATTCCGGGGCGATAACGATGCCATACTGCCGCGCCTCGGATTGCACCGAGCCGACGAAGCGAACAAACTCCAGGTTCGCCTCGGATACCGGGAGCCCGGGCGCCGGGCACCTTCGAGACGCGCCGCTGCCGATCACCATGAGCCGCACGCCGAGGGTCGCGGCGCGCTCGAGAGTACGCGAAACGTAGCTGGAAAGAACGGGCGGATCGGTCCGCTCCGATCCGAACAGTTTGATTTCGCTCGGGAAGAATAAGTTGGTCGCTTCCACAGGAAGCCCCTGGAAGGGCGCGGGGTCCCACGAATCCTCGAACCCGTTCAACCCGGAAGCGGCGAGCTCCACATAGTCGGCGCCAAGGGACAGAGCAAGCTCCGCGCGATCCACAGAGCAGCACACGCCGAGTTTCATGGCGTGTTCGGGTCGAGCTCGATTCGCCTGCCGCCGCGGCGCGCGCTCTTGTAGATCGCCAGGATCGCCCGAAGCGGCTCCAGCGCCATTTCGCCGGTCAGGAACGGGTCTCGGCGGTCCGTCACGGCCCGCACGAAGTCTTCGAGCTGCATTCGATGCTGCTCGCCCCAGATCGCCGTCGGGTCCGCTGCGCCCGTCGAAGCCTCCGCGAACGTCCGCGCCGGGTCCAAAACGGAAACGGAAGGCGTGGGCTGCTTGGTAACTCCGCCGCCATATGGGGACGAATCCTTCGGAGCTTCGGGGTCCACCTGAAGGAACTTCAGGCGGTCGCCCTCGACGATCGCGGAGCCGTGCTTGCCGTGCACTTCCAGGCGCTCGGCAAAGCCCGGATAGCTGCTCGTCGAGCCGTGGATCATCCCAACGGCTCCGTTCTTGTACTCGACGAGCGCGTACGCCAAGTCCTCCACTTCGATGTCGTGTGCCGCCGTGCGCGTCACGGCCTGAACCGATCGGATGCCGCCCATGATCCACTGGATCATGTCCACGTAGTGGACCCCCTGGTTCATCAGGCATCCCCCGCCGTCTAGCTTCCACGTGCCGCGCCAGTCCGCGGAGTCGTAATAGGCCTGCGTGCGGTACCACTTTATGTAAGCGTCCCCCATAAGCAGGTTTCCGAAGGCGCCCCCTTGGGCGGCCTCCCGCACGGCGCGAATTTCGCTCGCGAACCGGTGCTGGCTGACGACGGTTAGGGTCACCCCCGCCTTGCGGCACTCGTCGACGAGCCGCCTAGCGGCCCGGAGGCTCACGTCGATCGGCTTCTCGCACACGACGTGCTTTCCCGCGCGCGCCGCAGCTATTCCGATACGGGCGTGCAACCCGCTCGGGACGCACACGCACACAGCGTCCACACGGTCCAGCATCGGGCGCAGCCGGGTGTACGCGGGAACACCATACTTATCTCCTGCAGACTTCGCCCGGTCCTTGTCCACGTCGCATACGGCCGCAACCTGGGCGCCATCGATTTCGCCGATCGCGTCGCCGTGCGTGCCGTGGATGACCCCGCACCCGACAATCCCGAACCGCAAGCTCAACAACTTCCCCCCGCGTCCTCAACGGTCCTGCGCAGCGCAGCCACCGCAACCTCGAACAGCTCCGGTCCGGAAGTGCCCCCGTACGGACCGCCCGCTTTCAAGTGCGGTTCGAGAGTTAAGGTTCCGGACCACCCGCTTTCGAGCGCGAGGCGAAGAGTGTCCGTCATCTCTCCGTCCCCTTCGCCGGCGGGCACGACGCGCCCTTCCGAGCGCACGACGTCCTTGATGTGCATGCTGTCCAGGTGCGGCAGGATCCATGGAAACCAGTCGCGCATAGGCAGGTACCCGAGCAGAAGGGTGTTCGCGAAGTCGAACACGGCCCGAAAGTGCGGGCCGCCCAACTCTTCCAGAAGCCTGCGGCAGTTGTTCGGGTATGCGCCGAAGAAGTCGCCGTCGTTCTCATGAAGCAAAACGACCCCTGCGTCCCTTGCTCGGCTCGCCATTTCGCCCAACCAGGCTTTCACTTCCGGCCAAGCACGCATGTCGTCGTCCGCGCGGTTGGCGATCGGCGAGAAGATGCGAATCAAGCTCGTTCCGAGGACCTTCGCGGCCTCGATCGAGCGCTTGAGCTTTTGCATCTCGACGGGCCGGTTCTCCGCTGTCATGGGCACCTTGTTCACTGGCGATCCGACTCCGCGGATCGCCAGACCCGCTACTTGGCAAGCTTTGCGGACTTCCGAAAGCTCGCTATCGGAGAGGTTCAGTACGTTCACGTCTCCGACGCTCCGGACGTCCAGCCCGTCTATTCCCAACCGCTTCAGGGTCGCGATCTGGACGTCGAGGTCCGGGGACACTTCGTCCCCGAACGCGGACATCGGGAGCTTCGGCGCGGGCACGGCGCAGACGTTACCCTTTGGACTGAGTCGTCATTTGGACTGCGATGCGCAAGCAGCGCTTTCCGCCCCTTTTGGACTGCGCGTCGCAAGCCGCGCTCTTCATCACTTTTGAACCAAAAGCGGCGCTCGCGCGCCGCAGTCCAAAGGGAGACTGGGGCGGATCCTAGAAGTCGTCTGGGACGCGTACACGGTCGATCGGAAAAGAGGCTACGGTCTCAACGAACGCGCGGGGCGCGCTGCGCTCGAACCATGCCATGGAGCTCCAGGGGTAGTCCTGCGCTCGCTTCACGATTCCATGTCGCACGGGGTTGGAATGCACATAGGCGAGCCGCGCCAAGAAGGACTTCGAGTACGTGATCTCGGTATCCCAAAACTGAAACCACACCTTTCGGCCAGGCGTGCCGTCCATACGGTTCAAGCGCGTGGCTGTAATGTTGTGTAGGCGCGCTATTAGGTCGCGAATCGGGGGCGACGGGTATTCGGCCGACAAAACAAGGTGGTAGTGATTCGACAGAATCGCCCAGGCGAGTAGTCGGATGTTCCGCTCTTCGGCCAGCTCGAAGAGGAGGCTCTGAACCATGGACTTCTTCTCGGGCGTGTTCAGCAAGTGCGCCTTGTGATAGGTCGACGCGGTAACGATGTAAGACCCGGGATTGAATGTCCAGTGGGGTGGCGCATGCGGCCAGCGGGCCATGCCAATCAGTCTAACACTTTGGACTGCGCGTCGCAAGCCGCGCTCTTCATCACTTTTGGACCAAAAGCGGCGCTCGCGCGCCGCAGTCCAAAGGGCCGAGTTTATTCGGTCGCGGATCGCCAAGCCATAATCCGGTCCATGGTTAAGGTTCGAGCGCGCCTCCTTGCCCTGGCTTCCCTTTGGATAGCGGCCGCTTGCGCGGCCGCTCAAGCTCCGACGGAAGGTCAGATTCAATCCATCCGCCGCGAGATCTTGGGCGAGATGGAGCGGAAGGGCATTCCCGGCCTATCGGCGGCAATCGCCCTTGAGGGGAATCTGGCGTGGTCGGAAGGCTTCGGATTCTCGGACCTGGAGAATCGGGTCGCGGCGACCGCGAAGACCGTGTACCGACTGGCGTCGATCTCGAAAAGCGTTTCGGCTGTCGCTGCCCTTCGGCTCTGGGAAGAGGGAAAGCTGGACCTCGACGCGCCGGTTCAGACGTACTGCAAGGCCTTTCCGGAAAAGTCATGGCCGGTCACGACAAGGCAATTGCTCGGGCACCTCTCGGGCATTCGACACTACAAGCCCGGCGAAATCGAGAGCACGAAGCACTACGCCTCCTTGACGCAGGCGTTGGAGATCTTTAAGGATGATCCGCTTGCGCACCGGCCGGGCGAAAAGTACACCTACACGACCTACGGTTATACGCTTCTCGGATGCGTACTCGAGGGCGCCTCGGGACAAGCCTTCGCCGATCACCTCGACAAGTCGGTGATGAAGCCTGCCCGATTGGACGCGATGCGCGTCGACGACGTGTACGCGATCATTCCAAACCGAGCTCAGGGTTACTCCAAGCGCCCCGATGGCGCACTGCGCAATTCTGGGCTGGCGGACACGAGCTACAAGATCCCCGGCGGGGGCCTTTGTGCCACAACGGAAGATCTAGCACGATTCGCAATCGCCCTGATGGGCGGAACGCTCCTCAAGCCGGAAACGCTGGAGCTCGCTTGGACTCCGCAGAAGCTGAGCGACGGCTCCGCAACAGGTTACGGCCTAGGCTTCGGGATCGGCGAGCGAAACGGCTTCAAGGTGGTGTCCCACACCGGCTCCCAACAGCGCGTCAACACGGTGCTACTGATGGTTCCTGCGAAGAAGCTCGCCGTCGCCGTGATGTGCAACCTCGAAGGCAGCGCTCCCATGGCCCTCGCGCGCAGGATCGCGACGATCCTCGCTCCGGATCTGGGGGGGGGAAGGGCAGCCTCTACTGCTCGGCTCTCTATAAGACTCGGAGCTTGCGAGGCTTTGCGCTCCTGTCAATGAGGTCGGGGGTTTTCCGGGACTCCCGCGGCGGCCCGCTGAGGAATGAGCAGCCTAACGAGATACGCCACAGCCACGGCCGCTCCCAGAGCGATCACGATCGAGGGCCCCGTGGGCCAGCCGCCCCGTCCGGCGGCCTCGATCGGGGTCGGCACGTCGTGCGCATGGGCGAAGGGAAGCGCCGGGGCGAAGTAGGACAGAAGCAGCCCTCCGAACGATGCCGCCACGCCGACTGGAATCGCGACGAGGGCAGCAGGGATAAGCCGCTCGCAAAAGAAGCACGCGACGACCGCAGGCATGACGAGCCATGAGAACACTACGAGCACACCCGCTATCTTCACGGAAGAGGCCACGACGAATGCAAGAAGTGCATAGAACGCGAAGTCGATCAGCACGGCTTTCCAAGCGGGCAATTCGCCGGCTTCGCCAAGCGTAACTTTGGAGAACAAACGCCACAGCAACAGGGCCAGCGCCATGATCACCGCGTAGGTTCGGATCACCGAGTCCACTTCGTCCTGCGAAACGAACAGGATGTTTCCGGCGAGCATCGCCTGGATCTCCTCCAGCCCGTGGCCCGAGGGAGCGAAGGTGAGCACGATGATCGATGCCGCGGTCGCCAGCACGAACACGATGCCGATGATCGCCTCGTGCGGCACCCTGCCCAAGCGAAAGCGCGTTAGCGAGATCAGCATCGCTCCAAGAAGCGCGAATCCCACGGCGAACTCGTACGCTTGGCGCGACTGAGCTTCGTGGCCGAGAGCGATCGCCAAGGCCATTCCGAGCGCCGCGACCTGGGCTATCGCAAGGTCGATGAAAATCAGCCCTCGGCGGACGATGTGCAGTCCGAACAGGGCATGGACGGGCGACATGAGCAGAGCGGCCTTCGTCGCTCGCTCCATTAGAAGCCAGTAGTCGCCCACGCGCGACTACTTACCTAACGCGGCGGAGATTTTGCCCACCAAAACGTCGAAGAGCCCGATATAGTCGCCGGCCGACGGGACCTGGCCGACGCTTTGCGGCACCACGACCAACTCCGCTCCGGTGCGGCCGGCGACGAACTTGCCGTTTCTGGTCGAGTAGAACGGCTCCTGCAAGATCGCCTTCACGGACCTTTGCTGGACGGTCTTGATCACGTTCGCCACGTGGCCGGGAGTGGGTTCTATCCCTGGCTTGGGCTCGAGCTCCGCGACCACCTTCAGTCCGAACCTAGACGCAAAGTACGGCCAGCTTCGATGATAGGTGACGACCGGCTTTCCCCAGTGCGGCCGCATCTTGGCGGCCCAGCCGCCGAGCAAAGCGAGGGCGTCTTCGCTTCGGAGATTCTCCACAAGCTTGTCGTTGTTGTCCCAATCCCAAAGCCTTGCTCCGCCGAACTTTGCGACGAGCGCCGCGCCGAACATAGCCTCGTCCACCTGTCGCGCGAACGTCTCCGCGTTCGAGCGAAAGTAGGCCAAGTCAGAGGGCGCGATTTCCCCTAATCGCTCCGCGAGCCGAAGGGCGATCGTCCTGCCGTTGAACGGGTCGAGCCATATGTGCGGGTTTCCCTCGGGGTGGATGTCTCCCATCGCCCGCGTAACCGGGCCGCTCGGAACGTCGCGGATTGGGACCCACTGCGAGGCGTGAATGTGGCCCGGCGCACCCGGGACGATCCTGCGATTGCGGGCGCCTTCGAGGATCAAAGGCTCGTAGCCGACCTCCAAGTCGATGCCGACCGCGAGCCAGACGTCCGACGACGCAGCGCGGCTAATGAAGCTCGGCTTCGCTTCGATGCGGTGCGGGTCGCGCGCCCCGACGATGATCGAAGTCACCTGCACGCGATCCTTCCCCACCGCCTTGGCGATCGACGCCAGGTCGGGAATCGTGGCGATAATCCTAAGCGGCTTGGCTTGCGCACAGAGGGCTCCGCTCGAAACCAGAGCGGCCAAGAGGGTCGTTCCCAATCTCATTTCAGTACCTATGCGCCGGGTGGGCGCCGATGATCCACTGGAACTGTAGGGTCAGCAGGTTGCGGGTCGACTCGAAATTGCTCTTCACCCGCTGCCACTCGAGCCTCCAGTGATGGAATTCGGTCACCTTGCGGGTCAAACCGGCAAGGTATCCGTGGCGTCTATCGTCCGTTCCCGGTAACTCGCTCTCGTCGTATCCGAGAGTGGCGAACCATTTGGGCGCGACTTCCAACATGAGACGCGCGAAGGCGCCAAACGCATTGCGCGAGCTGCCTTCGGTCTTCGTCCAATAAGCTTCGCCCTCGAAAGTCGCGGAACGGCCGACCTGGCCAGGCTGCCATTTCATGGTGTAATCGACCCCGATCGTTTGGCCCCTCCCGCTGCCCGGACCGTTCGGCCCACAGAGGGCCGTTAGTCCCAGCTGGCCGGACAGATCGGCGGAGAAGTCGAAGAACGTTCGATATCGTCCCAAGACCACGGGATCGTCGAGCGAAGAGCCGCTGTAAACCGGACCTTCGTCGCCCACATCCAGGATCTCCGCGGTCAGCTCGTGAAATCTTTCGCCCGGGAAGAGATAGCTAAGGGACGCTCCGGGAGCGCGCATTCCCTCCTCTCCCAAGACGTCTTGAATCACAAGCGGATAGTTCAGGTAGCCAAGCTGGTCCGAGTGGTTTCTCTGTACGCGCCCGACCGCGGCCGCGATCTTGCCGACTTTTGCTTGCAGTCCCCGTCCGAGACGCGAGTACCTTCCAAAAGCCTCCTCGACCTCCACTTTGGTCTCGCCGTCCTCCTTCGCGAGGGCGATGTACGCTTCGACCCTTAGAAAGGGATCCGCGTCTGCGGCGAACCCGAACTCGATCTCACGAAAGTCGGCGTGACGGTCCGAGTCCGCGTCGTCCTTCAGCACCGCAGCGAAGTCGCCGACGATGCTGATCTGCGGATTGAATTGACTGCCCCTTAGCGCAGGCTGTCCCTGCCCTTGAGTACCACCGATTCCGACAGCTTTTGACGCCGCCGGAACTCCCGAAAACGGTGCGAACAGCGCAAGCGCCGCGGCCCCGTTCGCCATCCATGCGTTGATCATTCCCTCCCCCAGATGCAACTATGTTGCAGGAAAAGCGTTCGCCCTGTCAAGATGCTCGCCCTCGTGTTCTCTCCCAAGCGACAACCAGACCCCACGCCGAAAGCGCCCTTGCGTAGTGGGAACCGCATTCGAACTCGTTGTAGGGGTTCCTTCTTCTTCCGTCGTGGCGCGCCCTGGCGGCACGGACGATCGAGAGCCCTTCTTCATTCATTCCCTCGAAGATCATGTGCGCCGCCACGGCGTATTCGATCCCGGTCCAGCATTCGTCGGAGTACGGAAACGGAAACCTGGGCCTGCCTCCCTTCGGCCATGAGCACAGAATCAGCCCTGGCTCGTCCGACATCGCATAGACACGCTGCATATTGGCGTGCTCTCCGAGGGGATTCCGGAAGTTGTACCGGTAGATGGCGCGAAGAGCCGACCGGACTTTCTCAGGCTCGTAGAGATAGCCCAGCCCGGCCACGTGAGCCGACCACTGCCCGAAAAGCTGGTCCGAGAGGCAGCCCTCTCCATGCTGGTACTTGGGAGCATCGGGAGCGAGACAGTCGAGCGCCTGCTCGAAGTACTCGCCGTTGAAGAGCACCTCTTCCGCCTTTTTCGAGCCCCTCTCGAACAGCGCGCGATACTGCGCCGCCTTCTGCGCGTCGCCCAAGTAGCGCGAGATCTCCTCCCCCGCGCGAAGCGCCGCGAGGTAGAAGCCCTGGGTCAAGGGGTTCGGCCCTTCGAAGTTGATGTCGTAGGTGTTGTGCTGGCAGCCGTCCACGAGGCCGTCGCGATCGCGGTCCCACTGGACCCAGGCGTACTCCAAGGCCCGCTTCGCGAAGGGCCACATCTCTCGCAGGTAATCGTCGTCGCCGCACAGCTTCCAGTCGCGGTAAAGCTGCACGACTCCGCCGAGCTGACCGTCGCTTGCCGCGTGCCAGAGCTTCGGCGGATCCCCGAGCGGAAGCGGAATACGAAATGCGATCGCGCCCTTCTTCCCTTCCGCGCCGCGCGGAAACCCGTGCAGGTACTCGGACCTTCGCATGGAGCGATGGAGCTCCGGAAATAGATAGGCCTGGGTCAGGGCGTAGTTCCAGACGTGCGTGCAGGAGCCTGGGCAGCAGCCGGACGTCGCGGAGCACCCTTCCCATGCCCAAAAGGTTCCGTCTTCGGCAAGCAGGCACGTGGGCGTGCGAAGGGTGGAGGCGGTCGCGGCAACGGACTCCTTGATTTCGCTCGGCATCGAAGTGGCGAAGACGGAGAGCTCAAATAGCCGCGACTTTCTTCGAAGTTCGCGCCTCCTTTGCAGAAGATCTCTCGCGGCGTCCCAAGCGCTTGGCCACCTTTTCGCATATGGGTTGGTCCAGGAGTAGCCCGATCCGGCGCTGGAGCCGGGCGCGGCGTCCCAGTATCGGACGCTGTTCGGAAAGCACCAGGAGAGGACGACAGGGAGCTCGACGCTCTCTCCGGGGCCGAGCAAGACCCGCAAACCCAAGGTTCCGGAGACCGGTTCACCCGGCGGGCACTCGCGCGAACCGTCGAGCCGCCCGCCGGCCGAAAACATGTCCCAAAAGTCGTGAAGCGAGTCGAACCACTCCCCCCGAAGCCAAGCGCGAAGGTATTCGACGTCCTGCCAATCCGTCGCCAGCGCAAGCGTGCCGTCGCGGGGATGCCCGGCCGGAAAACGGCCGTTCGTAAAGAGCAGCCCGCGAACCCCGCTTTCCTCGCGAAACGTGTTAGAAGCCTGGTCCGCCTCGGCTTCATCGTCCGTCCACCCGAACGAGACCGCATTGTGCAGCGTGAAGGCGAGGGTTGCCCGAAGCGTCCTATCGGATGCGTTTCTCAAGCTATAGGAAAGGCAGGCGGCCGGCATGCCGCTCCAATCGGCGTCGCTGGGAACGAACGGGCTCCAGGCCTCCAGCCGGACATTCAGGGGGCACCGAGGGTGCCGGAATCGGAGCCGCGCGAAGGGAAACCGCCCCTCGAATCGCACGCTTTCGAAGCACGGCAGCCCGTCACCCTGATTGCGAATCTGACCGTGGCCGTAGCCCCAGAACCCGAGCGAATCGCCGATGAAGTCCTTTTGCCTCGGGCCCTGAAGGACGAGGCAGCCCGAATCGCTCGACGATGATCGAGCGTCAATGGGCAAACCGCTCCGATGCGCCCGAAGGTCGGTTCCATCGTCCGCCCCCCACCAGAGCGCCGGAAACGTCATCGGCAGGATCGAACCTTTGTTGGGCCTATTGAAGATTTCCCAGTCGCGCAGCGCCCCGCGGCCCTCGAGGGAGACGCAGCCTGTTCCGATGCCGCCGAGGGGAAACGCGACCTCGCGCAGATGCTCGTCGGAGTACACGAACGCCGCCTTCCTGCGCGATGCCATCGATGCGAAAGATTACTCGCCGTTTGTGGGCCCGCATCCGGGATGGAGACTGTTGAACGCTTCCGCACGTTGCGGACACCAACTCCTACCAACTGCTGTTCGCAATAACCAGGAGGCATCGCCATGAAATGGTTCCCGATCCTCTTCTTCGCGCTGGCGTTCGCGGGATGCGAGCCGGCCTCGAACTCTTCCAACCCGCCCAGGAGCGGGAACGACGGGTACACGGGCGTTCACCAGATCCAAGGCGTAAGCCGGTACTCGCTCGCCGAGCCGATCGTGTCCGAGAATCTGACTGTGATCCCCGTGGTGCTATCTACGGCCCAAGACGCGCCGAGCCAAGGGTCGCAAAAGCCGGATGAGTACATAACCCTCTCCGAGGCCAAGCAAAAGGCTCTCGTGGAGATTCACGAGATTCCCGGTAACGAACAGGTCGGTTCTCTGGAGGTCAAGAACCTCGGGGAGCGCCCACTCTTGCTTCTCGCCGGCGAGCTGCTTCTCGGCGGTAAGCAGGACCGCGTGGTCGCCAAGGACACGGTCGTTCCGCCCGGCGAGATGATCCGAGTGCCGGTCTTCTGCGTGGAGCAAGGGCGCTGGACCGGCGAAACTGGCAAGTTCGTCGCAGCGGACTCGATGGTTCCGCAGTCGGTGCGCAGAAAGGCGGCTTTCGGCACCCAGAGCGAAGTTTGGGACCGCGTTTACACCGCCAATCAGGCGGCCAAGGCTTCCCCCTCCATCACGAGCGTGCGCGGCGGTTGGGGGTCGGAGAAAGTCCAAAGCCGAATCGAAACGAACCTGGCGCCGCTTCGGGAAGCTCTTGCGAGGCATCCGGGCGCGGTAGGAATGGTCTGCGCGATCAACGGCGAGATCGAGACGCTGGAGTTGTTCGGCAGCCCCGGCCTGTTTCGGGCGAGCTGCGAGAGCCTGCTGAAAGGCTTCCTCGCGGAAGCGGCCTTGAACGTTAAGTCCGACTACGAGCGCGTGTCGCTCGCGACGACCGCCGCTTTCGTCCGTAACGCCATGTCCGGCGATCGCAGGCAGACGCGCATCGGCCGGGGCGAGGCTTATCGAACCGTGGCGGGAGCAGGCGTGATCGGACGGGAGGCGACCGCACCGAACGCGGATGCGACCGCCGCTCCGTCTAAGCTGAACGAAGGATTCCTTCACGGAACGTATGCCCACGAGGCGAAGTAGCCAATCGACCTCGAGGCTCGCGAAGAGCGCGAATCGTCCGGCTGCCTAGCTCGTGCCGCTTTCCTTGCCCGAGCTAGGCCGCTCGGACTCCTCGGGCGCCTGCACGACGGCCGTCGGGAAACTGCGCTCGGACGCGACCGCCGTCTTCCAGCGAGCCGCCCAGCTGCCGAGGCCCCTGAAAACGTCGGCGAGCTCGTCCCCAGAGGCTGTGAGCCTGTACTCCACATGGGAAGGCACGTAGCTGACAACTTGGCGGTCGACAAGTCCCGCCTCTGCGAGCTCCGTCAGGCGCGTCCTGAGCGTGTTCGGGCCGATTCCGTACAGCCTTCCCAGTTCGTTGAACCTTCTCGGGCGCACCCTCAGAGCCATAAGGACGTGCAATGCCCACCTGCGGTTGAGCATTCCAAAGACCGCAGCGATTGCTGCGAGATCCTCCTCGGTCGGAGCAAGGCTCTCGTCGATCCAATCGGGGAGGTGCTTTGCCCGCATTCCGCTGTAGGGAGCACGCAGCTCGGACTGAAAGCATGGATTCGCGCCCGTTAAGCCGGCAAGCCGGTTGCGGCCGAATCCCGTATGGGCCCGAAGGCCGCGCGAGCGGCCGTTCGTTCTTCGTTCACGCACAGTTAGAATCGCCATTGTCGTTCCCCTTGCACATTCGCGAGTATCGTCACACCCTGCGGTCCTTTCTCAGGTTCGCCGGCGAGATCGTAAGCAGCACTATAGTACTCTATCCGACGTACCAAAGTACCTACTCGACGCAAACATGCTCGAGGACCGTCCCCGCACAACATGCATTGCGCCCGCGGGGCATACTCCGCAGGCATGGCGGACGCCGGAGATCGATTTCCGGATTTCGAGCTGAAAGCGCAAAACGGCCGAATGTGGTCGCTGTCGGACCTGTCCGGCGAGCGCGCTGTCCTGTACTTCTTCCCAAGGGCGGACACGTCCGGGTGAACGGCGGAGGCGGAAGGCTTTCGGGACGAAATGCCTGAATTCGAAGCGCGAAGGGTCCGCGTAATCGGCGTCAGCCCGGACGATGCGGAGGCGCTTCGCCGATTCGACGACAAGTACCGATTGGGGTTTCCGCTGCTCGCCGACCCTGAGCGCAGCCTCATCCAGGCGCTGGGCTTGTGGGTCGAAAAGACGAACTACGGCAAGAAGTATATGGGCGTAGAGCGAACGACGTACATGCTCGACGAGGCCGGAGTGATTTGCCGGGCCTGGCGCAAGGTCAAGCCGGACGGCCATGCCTCCGAGGTCTTAGCGAGCCTCGCCACAGCTTGACGGCAAGCGTCACGGTTCTTTTGGACCTCGAAGCGCGCTGGAACCAGCTGTCGATTATGGAATGATGGATTTCGCTCCTGAATCCCGGCCGCCGTGTTTCTATGGGATGATCCGTTCGATGCCCCGAACCACTTCGTAGCCCGCATCGAACGTCAGGATCGACTGGACGCCGTGTCTGGACATGCTCGCCGCATGAATCGCGTCTCGAGCGCCCAGTCCGGCGTACTCCAACAGAAGTGCCTTAGCCGACTCGACGGTCGGCCAGTCTATCGCCAACACCTCGTCCACGATTCCCAAGAGAGCGTCGAATGCCGGCTGGATCGCGTCCCGGCGCCCGATTGCCGTGTAACGGTGAAGTATCCCCTTAAACACTTCCGCGTCCGTCACGAGACGCACACCTTTGGAGATCAAAGCTTGCAGCCTGGCGGATGCGAGCGCCTTGTTCGGGTGCTCCGCCCCGACAAGATACATCGGAATGTCTGCGTCAAGGAAGACCAGTCCGGTAGCCCTCCGCGATCTCCCGATTGAATTGATCGATGTCCCCGGTCGGGAACGAATGATCGAGCGCTCGTCGGATTGCGGCGAGCTACTTGTAAGCCGGCACTTCAGCCTGCTCCTTCGCGGCCCTCCGGAGCGCGCGCCGAACCCATTCCCCGACCGTCGTCTTGCACTTCTTGGCGAGTGCCTTGAGAGCTTCGAACTCTTCCTCGGGAAGAAGCACCTGGAGCCGCTTACTCATGATATGAGGATATCATGCTCATTCGATGCTGCAACTTATGCGGTCAGCAGGACTCGATCACGATCGCGGTCGCCTCGCCGCCGCCGATGCACGGGGTCGCGAGCGCGTACTTTGCGTTCCGGCGGCGCGCTTCGTGCATCGCCGTAAGGACCAGGCGCGCCCCCGTCATGCCGATCGGGTGGCCGAGCGCCACCGCGCCGCCGTTCACGTTGAGCTTGTCGTACGGGATGCCGACCTTGTCCGCAACGTTCATCGCGACGACGGCGAACGCCTCGTTGACTTCCCAGACGTCGATGTGCTCGACCTTCAATCCAGCCTTATCGAGTGCTTTGCCGATGGCCTCCGCCGGAGCCGTGGTGAACCATTGCGGGTCTTGCGCGTGCTGCGCGTAGGCCACGACGCGCGCGAGCGGCTTCAGGCCCCTCTTCTCCGCCTCGGTCTTGGAAGCGACGATTAGGGCCGCGGCGCCGTCGTCGATCGAAGAGGCGTTTCCGGCGGTGGTGACTCCCTCCTTGTCGAATGCGGGCCGAAGCGCGGCCATCTTCTCGGGGTCGCCCCCCTTCGCAGGCTCCTCATCTTCACTCACCACGACGGGATCGCCTTTGCGCTGAGGCACGGACACCGGCACGATCTCCTCGCTAATGACGCACTTCTCCTGGGCCGCCTTCGCTCGGCGGTAGCTCTCGACGGCGTAGGCGTCGATCTTCTCTCTGGGGTAGTCGAGCTCGCGCGCGCAAAGGTCGCCGCAGTTTCCCATGTGAACGTCGTTGTACGGGTCCCAAAGGCCGTCCCAGATCATCATGTCGATGAGCTTCGCGTCCCCCATTCGCAAACCCGTGCGGGCGTTGGGCGAGAAGTAAGGCGCCTGGCTCATCGATTCCATGCCACCGGCGACGATGAGCTTCGCGTCCCCGGCTTTGATGGCTTGCGCGGCCATCATGACGGTCTTCATGCCGCTGCCGCACACCTTGTTGACCGTCGTGCACGGGACGCTTTGCGGCAGCCCGGCGCCAAGCGCAGCCTGCCGAGCCGGCGCTTGGCCGCAGCCGCCCTGGAGCACCTGGCCGAACAGCACCTCGTCGACGTCTTCGGGCCTGATTCCCGCCTTCTCGATCGCCGCCTTGATGGCGACCGATCCGAGTTGCGCGGCGCTCATCGTGGAGAGCGAGCCGCCGAACGCGCCGATGGGTGTGCGAACGCCGGAAAGGATCACGACTTCGTCCATTGGTGCACCTCGAATGCGAGTCTTGGACCGAGATTACCTGGCGAAACGCTGGGCGGACCGGGAATTGTCGGCGCAGGTCTTCGGCCTGGCCCTTCGGGTTGTCGAACGCCGCCCTATCCGTCGCCGTCCCTCTCCGCCTCGCGCTCCTTTTTGAGCTGTTCGCGCTGCCACGCCCAGTCGATAGTCGGGTGAAACCTCTCCGGATGCTCGATCAGCCAAATCTGCTTGCGCACGACGAAGTTCTCCCGGTCGAGGCTGAGGGCTTTGCGGAGCTGCGACACGGCTTCCGGCTTTTTGCCAAGCGCCAGCAGGCAAGTGCCAAGCGCGAACTGCGCCGAGGACGACTTCGGCAGGCCCGCTGCCGCTTCGTTGAGGATGGGATGGGCTTCCGCCGTTCTGCCGGCACGCAAAAGCATCTTGCCGAGCGCAAGGGCCGATTCCGGGTGGCCGCCCTGCCGGAAGCTCGCGGCCAACTCCTCGAGCGTAGGCTCGGCCGGCTGCGTCGCCGCGCCTGCGGCTTTCGGCAATGCGAGAAAGTCCTCGACGGCTTTAACGGTGGCAGGGGAAGAGACCTCGAAGCCGCCAACCCTCTTGAACCGTAGCACTCCGGCCTCATCGATTAAGTACCCGTTCGGAATCACTTTGAAGCCGAACGCGTCGGAGAGGGCGTTGTCGGCGTCCACGAGGGTGACGTATCGTGCCTTCGCTGCTTCATAGAGCGGCTTACACGCGGGGATGCCGCCCGCGTCTATCGCCACGGCGACGAAGACGTAATCTTCGGACTTGTTGAGCTCGGTGAAAGCCTGCCACCCGGGCAGTTGCGCGCGGCAGCCTCACCAGGAGGCCCAGTTGAACAGGATCAGCTTCTTGCCGCAAAAGTCGCTCAGTCGGACGGTCTTTCCGGCCATATCGGTGAGGGAGGCGTCGGGCACCGGCTTGCCCACTTCCACGCCCTGTTGAAGAGTAACGGCCACGAGGCCCACGATCGCGGCAACCATGTCCTTCAGAACGGCAGAAGCCGCAGCGAAGTTTCCGTATGAGCGACTTATACTGTGGACGATGCTCTCCTCAGCCCACCTGGCCGAATACGCGGAAAACGGATTCACGATCGTGCGGGCGCTCATAGAGCCAGCCGAGGTAGAGGCTTTGCTGGCCCACTACATGAGGCTTCACGACGAGGGCTTCGATACGGGCGAGGAGATAGATGCTCGGCTGAAAAGGGAGGACCCGCTCCGAGGCTGGCCGCGCCTGATGCATCCCCACCGCCGAGACCCGGTCTCAAAGTCCTGGCTCCTGGACCTCCGAATCCAACAAGTCCTACGCGCCTTACTCGACGACGAGCCGCTTGCCGCTCAATCCATGGTTTACTACAAGCCCCCAGGCGGACGCGGGCACGCGCTGCACCAAGACCAATACTTCCTGCGCGTCAAGCCGGGCACGTGCGTCGCGGCCTGGATCGCTCTCGATCCGGCGGACGAGGGGAATGGGGGTTTGCGAGTCGTGCCGGGAATGGGCTCCCTTCCCTTGCTCTGCGTTCAACCAGCGGACGACGCGGTGAGCTGGTCGACGATCACCTGCCCTCTGCCGGACGATGCCAAAGCGATCGAACTGAGTCTGGCTTCCGGGGACGCGCTGTTTTTCAACGGCTGGGCGCCGCACGGGAGCCTTCCGAATCGCTCGAAGGACCGCTTCCGGAGGAACCTGATCGGCCACTACATTCCCGCTTCGGCCGAGCAGGTCTCGAGCTGGTATCTGCCGCTCGTGGATTTCGAGGGAAACGACGTTCTTCGCGAACCGGCCCCCTCGGGCGGACCGTGCGGAATCTGGACCGAAGACGGCGGCAAGCTTCGGGTCGAGTTCGTGATTCCGGACGCGCCACAGCCTGCGCTGCTGCATGAGTGAGGGCTGGGCGATTGGATTGGTTCGGACTGGCTCGGGTTGGTTCGGCTTGGCTGGATTCGGCTAGGACTCTTTTGGGGGATTGGGAGGCTTAGGGTTGCGTGATAGCGCCTTCGAGACGAAGTTGGTCTCTGGCATTCCCAGCGCCTTCGTAACCGCGTAATACAGCCAAGCCGCTCCTAGGCCGATAAGGAGGGCGGCGACCCCCGCGGGAACCTTTTGACCCAAATCCGCCCATCCTCGAACCCACATCACGGCCACGAGCGCGAAGCCCGCCGAAAGCAGCGTGGCGAACAGGCTGCTTCCCAAAGTCCGCAAGATGCCCGCGACATCCAGGCCCCCTATGCGCCTCCCCGCTGCTACCGTAAGGAGAGCCGCGAGCAGCACGGCCGCAATCGAGCTTGCCAGCGGAAGCGAGCCCGCGCCCAACTCCGTTTGCCGCAGCCCGAGCACGAGACCGACGAAAACAACGGAAGTAACGGTCCCTAACACGATCGGCGTCAAGCTGTCTTGAACCGCAAAGAAGCCGCGCATGAGCACCGGATGCAGGCACCACGCGAACACGCCGATCGAGAAGAGCTGCAGGAGCCAAGCGACCCCGACGGTGTCCTTCGGCAAGAACCTGCCGTGCTGGTAGAGGACGGCCACGATCTCCGGCGCGAGCACGAACATCAGAGCCGAGACGGGCACGGCTATGTAGAGCACCGCCCGCAGGGTCTTGGACAGCTCCGCCCGGTAGAGGCCCATTTCCTTTTGAGCGAAATGCCTGGCGAGCGTGGGAAACACCGCGATCGCCAGCGACTGCCCGAATACCCCGAGAGGCGCCTGCATCAGGCGGTTCGCATAGTCGAGCCAGGTCACGACCCCCGCACCGTAGAACGAGCCGAATGCCATGATGATGAAGCCGTAAACGCCCGGCAGCGAAAGGCCCAGTGCTACGGGGACCATCAGCCGAAAGACGCGCTTTACGCCCGGATGCGACAGATCGAGCGAGAACGAGAACCGGGAGCCCAGTCGGCGCATCGCCCAAAGCGGCAAGAAGAAGTTGCCGACGAAGGCGCCGATCAGGGCGCCCCACGACATCCCCGCGACTGCGGGCGTCACGAACCAGGAGATCGCGACGGCCCCGAAGATGATTCCCAGGTTGTAAACGTTTGGCCCGAGGCCAGGAACCGCGAAGAGGTTTCGGGAGTAGAGCGTGCCGAACATGAGCCCGCCGAGGAAGAATGCGAACTGCGCCGGAAGCACGATTCGGCTCATCTGCGCGATGATCGGGAAGAGGTGGTCCGGCTTTCCGGGCGCTACGAGCCGGGCAAGCGGTTCGGCGAAGACCCAAGCGAACGCGATGAACGCGAGCACGGCGAGCGACATGACGCTCGCCACGACGCTGAAGACCTTCCAAGCGTCCTCTTCGCGGTCCGTGTGGAAGTACTCGCTGAAGACCGGGATGAACGCGGACGACAGGGCTCCTCCCGCGACGAGAAAGAACAGCAGGTCGGGCACTTGGAACGCGAGGCGGTAAGCGTCGGTCTCGATGTTGCTGCCGAACATTCCGGACATCGTCGCGTCGCGCGCCACGCCGAGCACGCGAGAAAGGAACAGGCTGGCCATCATGATCAGCCCCGCGCGAGCGAGCGTCGAAGAGTTTCCGCTGGACACCGAGCGCGAGTAAACCCGAGGGAGGGAGCAAGCGCGCAGGGACGTGCGCGCTCGCGAGCACTTGTACGGAGGCTATTGTCTTCCCGAGATGCGCTTGTCGCGAAGAAGCGCTAAATGTGAGCCTGCAAGAGCTCCGCGATCTTCGGCTTCGGGGCGGCGCCGATCATTTGGCCGACCCTTTGGCCGCTTTTGAACACGAGCAGCATTGGAATGCTCAAAACGCCGTACTTCTGTGCGAGCTCGGGCTCCTTGTCCACGTCAACCTTGTACACGTGCGCCTTGCCCTCGAACTCTTTGGCGATCTCCTCCACGAAGGGCCCGATCACCTTGCACGGGCCGCACCATTCGGCCCAAAAATCGACCAGGACCGGAAGGTCGCTGTTCAGGACCTTTTCTTCGAAATCGGTGGATGCGAGAGCCAGTTCGGCAGCCATTCGGTTGTGTCTCCTCGTTCGACGCGTAAGCGTCAGGTATACCTTAACTACGCCGTCGCAGGCTGTCGAATTCGGGCGTCGGGGCGTAACCTTTGCGTGCGCCTCCCTCGTCCAATAGACCAGAAAGCGCTAGGCGCGAACTCAGGAGGGTTGATCCTTTGAAGAACCGGTTTGCATTGGTAGCCGCGCTCACGGTCGGAGTGCTGGGAGTGTTGGCAATCGACGGCTCGGCGCAGAGCCGAGCTAAGACTTCGCGAGCTCCCGCTCCCGCTCGAGGCGAGAACGGCCTCGTTGGCATAAAGCTTTACGACACGGGTCTGCAAGTCGTCGCGAAATACGGCGCGCCGAACGAAGTGCAGTCCGTCGGAGCGGGCGGCGGCTCCATCGGTCCCGTCGGTGGCCGTGCAGGCGCCGGCGGAGGCGGAGGCGCCGCTGCGGGCGCCGCAGGCGGTCGACGCGGCGGTGGAGGAGGAGGCTCGGCGGCCGAAGCCATGGGCCACACCGATACTCCGACTTCCGGCTTTGGATTCGGGGACGACATCATTCGGCTTCAAGGCGTCGGCCAGGAACCCGGCGACATCGGTCCGTCGTCTGTGGGCGGCCAGCCGGCGCCTGCGGGAGCGAGCGGAGGCGGCCCCGGAAGGCCCGCGGGCGGAGCGGGCACCGCCGGTGGCCAGGATCAGAAGATCCTGTTCACCCGCTGGGTTTACAACCGAAGCAGCAGCAAATACGCCTTCGTGATCGACAAGCACAATCGCGTCGTTCAGATCGAAGCCATCGGCATCAGCGACTCGCGCGTCAAAACTGCGCGAGGCGTCTCGTTCGGAGCGAACTTCGCCAAGCTGATCCGAACGTACAGCGCCCCGGACGGCTACGAAATCAACGGCGACACGCTCGTCGTGCGGTTCCTGCAGCGAAACAAGGTGGCGTTCCGGCTGTCGCGTCTGGGCAACAGCAAGTCGCACGTGGTCACGGGCATCGTGGTCGCCGGCGGCAAGACATAATGGCCTTGTGGCCGACGAGCGCGACGAAATCCGGTCTCGAATCAGCATCGTCGATCTCGTCGGCCAAAGGGTAGCCCTCAAGAAAGCTGGCAAGCACTGGAAGGGTCTCTGTCCGTTTCACGACGACAGAAACCCTTCCTTTTCCGTTTCTGAAGCGACCGGTTACTACAAGTGCTGGTCGTGTGGGGAGTCGGGGGACATCTTCACCTGGGTCATGAAGACCCAGAACCTGGAGTTTCCCGAAGCGCTGCGCATGCTTGCCAAGCAAGCCGGCGTGCAGCTTCGCTCTGCGGCATCGCCCAAGAGCGCGTCGCTCGCCGAGGCCCATCGCGCGATCATGGAAGCGGCTCAGCGCTTCTTCGTCGAGGAGCTCGCCAAGTCGGAAGCCGCTTCGGCTTATTGTAAATCGCGCGGGCTTTCCCAGGACGTGCTCGAGGAATGGGGCATCGGCTATGCGCCCGACGTTGGCATGGCCCTCGCAACTCGGTTGAAGAAGGCGGGGCTGCCTTTGCAAGAGGCGCGCACGCTCTTTTTGGTCGACCACGATTCGGAAGGGGGATTCTTCGACAAGTTTCGCGGACGGCTGATGTTCCCGATTCGAGACGAGAAGGGAGATCTGCTTGCCTTCGGAGGGCGGCTGATCGGAGAGGGGACTCCAAAGTACATCAACAGCGGCGACACTCCTCTCTATCGAAAGAGCCGCGTTCTGTACGGGCTGGATCGCGCCAAGTCGGCTATTTCGGATGGAAAGACTGCAGTGCTCGTCGAGGGATACCTGGACGTGATCGCATGCCATAGGGGCGGCCTCCGGTGCGCCGTCGCGTCGCTCGGCACCGCGCTTACAGAGGACCATGCGCGGCTGCTTCGCAGGTGGTGCGAGTCCGTCGCGGTTCTGTATGACGGAGACAGCGCGGGCGTCAGAGCCGCAGAGCGTGCGTTGGACGTGCTTGGCGCTTCGAATTTGAAAGCGCGCGTGGCGCTTCTTCCGGAGGGCGGCGATCCGGACACGCTTTTGCGCGACGGCGGCCCGAAGGCCCTTCAGGAGGCGGTCGAGACCGCGAGAACCCCGCTCGAGTTTCGCGTCGCGCGAGCCGAGGCCGCACTCTCCCCGGATCACGAGGACTTTTGGACGGGCATCGTGGGCGCGCTCGCTACCTCGAACTCGTTTCGCGAGGTCGAACGCCTGGCGACCGACCTTGTGAAGAGGCTGCTGCCGAATCAGCAACCGGAGGCCGCGAGAAACGCTCTCCTCGCGGACGTGCGGCGGTATCGGGCGAAAGACAAGCGGCGCGGCGCGCATTTGCCCGCAACGGCAGTAGCCGCCATCGCAGCCGAAAGCAACGCCTCGCTTTCCAGAGCCGAGATGACGCTCATCAAGGCGCTCGTAGAGGAATCCACGAGGGAACTTGCGTGGCCCCTTCTCCAAGAAGAAGGGCTGTTCGAATCGGACAGGGCGTGCGCGCTCGCGGAGGACCTCCGAACCGCTTTCCGCGACGAAGCGCCCATCGGGGAGCCCGTCTCGTGGATGCATCGGCTCGGTTCGGAGGAGAGCCGCGAAACCATCGTGTACGCGGACCAGCCCCATATTCGTGTGAATCCCGAAGTGGTGCAGGACACCGCCGCCAGGCTCCGGAAGAAACGAGAGGAGCGAAAGATAGCCGAATTGAAGTCGCAAGCCGGGGAGAGAGACTTGGAGTCCATAATGGAGGGCCTGAAGTCCATAAAGCCGCAAGCGAATTGAGGGTAGGGCCCGCAATTCTCCTTGGGTTTTTGGCAAAACGTGGTGTAGAGTATCGGAGCGACGGTTTTGGTCGCGCTGCCAAGGGGGACGGCTGGGAATCCGGATGCACTCACATAGGGGGCGGGAAAGGGACGCCGCACTGTTCGAGCGAACAGGCGCGGAAGCGTACTTTACGACCGGATTGATTTCGGACGTGCCGATTTCGAACGGAGAGCCTGTCGCCGTGCCGGAGTTCCCCGGCCTTCCGGACGATCCTCCGTTCGATCTGGTCGCGCTGGCGCCGGACGTCGCCGGACCCGAGTTTTCCGATGACCTCGAAGCAGAGGGGGCGCAACTGGAGGACTCGGTTCGCATGTGGCTGAAAAAGATCGGCCGGACCCCGCTTCTGACGCCGGAACAGGAGGTCGAGCTGTCGCGCTTCGCTCAGCGCGGCTGCTCGCATTGCAGGCGCTCGATGGTTGAAGCCAACTTGCGTCTCGTCGTGAGCATCGCCAAGAAGTTTGCCGGCCGCGGACTGTCGATGCAGGACTTGATCCAAGAGGGAAACCTGGGGCTGATTCGAGCGGTCGAAAAGTTCGACTATCGAAAGGGATATCGCTTCAGCACGTACGCGACCTGGTGGATTCGGCAGTCGATCTCCCGCGCGATCAGCGACCAGGCTCGCACTATTCGAGTGCCCGTTCACACGCTCGAAGCGGTGAACAGGCTCCTTAAGACGGCGACGAGCCTGCAACAAAAGCTGGGACGCGAGCCGACCGACAGCGAGCTCGCAGAGGCGCTCGACGTTCCGCCAGAGAGGATTCGGGACTTCTATCGAGCGATCTCCGACCCAGTGTCGTTGGAAGCGCCGTTAGGCGACCAGGAGGACGCGTCTTTAGGCGAGTTTCTGACCGACTCGGGCTGCGAAACGCCGGCCGAAGCGGCGGTGCGGGCCATGATTCGAACCCGGATTGTAGACATCCTGAGCACCCTGTCAGAACGCGAGCGGGACGTTATCTTGATGCGCTTCGGCCTGCTGGACGGCAGGTCTTACACGCTCGAGGAAGTCGCCCATTGCTTCCAGGTGACGCGAGAGCGGATTCGCCAAATCGAGCAGAAGAGCCTGAAAAAGCTCAAGCATCCATCGCGCTCGCGCAAGCTGATCGAAGTCCTCGAATAACCCCGCCTTTGTAGCTGGACGATTCCAACCGTTTGCTGCGGTCGAAGCGCCCGCAGAGCGCGAATTGTCGTATCATAGGATCGGCTCGTGGCGAACTACGACGTTATCGTTCCAGCGGGCGGACGAATCGACGAAGCGTTCTCGCGCGTGGTCGGAACGAAAAGTAAGGCCTTAATTCGGCTCGATGGCCGAACGGTACTGGAACGCACGCTTACGGCGTTCAAAGAGTCGGGTCGGGCCCGCAGGATCGTTCTCGTCGGCTCGGCGGAAGTCCTCGAGCACGCCGACGCTGGGCTTGCGGACGCCGGCCTCAGAGAGGGCGCCTCCGGCCCCGAGAACATATTTCGAGCCCTGGACTACTTGCTCGAGTCGGATGAAAAGCCCGAGAGGCTTCTGATCTGCACCTGCGACCTTCCGTTCATCGAGGCGAACTCGATCCTTCGCTTCCTTGCGATGTGCCCGGAGGACAAGGATTTCTGCGTCCCGCTGATCTCCGAGGACGACTTCGCCGAAGCGTATCCGCAGGCGCCCGCGACCTTCGTGGACTTGCGGGACGGAACGTACACCACTGGCTGCCTCTATAACGTCACGGCGGAAGGGCTGAAGCGCGCGATCCATCACATCGACCGGCTCTTTCTAAACCGCAAGAGCAAGATCGGGCTGGCGAGGATGCTCGGTTGGCGGTTCGTCGTGCTGCTGCTCAGCAAGCGGCTCACGATTCGCGACGTGGAGGACAAAGTCATGGAGCTGCTGGGATGCCCTGGCGCGGCGGTGCCAGGCAGCCCCGCCGAGCTCGCGTACGACATCGACTACCTCGAGGACTACCACTACGCGCTGCAGGCTCTGCGAACCATGCGCAAGGTTCCGGCGATCCACTGAAACCGGGCACTCAACTGGCCGCTGGCGCCTACTTTTGCTGAGGCGTCCGAGTATTGAGGGCGCGCTCAAGGACCGGGTCCCCTGGAAACAATCGCAGCCCTTTTTGCGCGGCTTCGCGCATATCGCTCGTCCGACCGGCGTCCCGATAGCAGAGCGCGAGCCAGCGGAAGCAGTTTTGAAGGGCCTCCGCGTCCATTTCGGACATCTGCTTCGGGTCCAATCCATCGCGCCTAAGGATCTCCTCGATTTGGGAGATCGCCCTTGTGGCATCTTTCGATCGGAAGAGCGTTATTCGGGCGCGTTCGGCTTGAATAGCCACGCTTCCCGGATTCTCGCGAATGCCCTCCCCGAGAAACGCAAGCGCCTTTTCGTCGGCGCCTGAATCCCGCTGGCGCGAGATCACGGAAGCTCCGACAACCCAACCGGGAATGAAGCTGGGATCGAGCCACGTCATAAGACGAAACAAGGGCAGCGCCGCGGCCGGGTCGTTGTGACTGTGGTGCCCCATTGGACGGTACGCGGACGTGGCGCGCTCAAGGTCTCCGATCAGTCCCCGAAAATCCCTGGATGCTTCGGGCACGACGGTCACGATCCGAAAGTCGTCGTGAACCGCGCCGGGTCCGTGCTCGTCGCCTCCGACTCCCGTACGGCCCGAGGCCATCTCCTCATCGGTGAGAGTCCGCATCTCGACGCCGTTGTGAAGGTACAGGTCTGTTCGAAGCCACAGCCAAGAGGAAATCGTCGTTCGGAATTGCCCAAGGACGGTAACCGCCGCGCTCGACTCCGCGTTCGCAAGCTCGTTGTGCCCGCGTTCCGCGCGAAGCGGGCGCTCCAGCCGATCCGCGCCGAAGCCGGCCAACGCCATGAGAAAGAGCGAACCCGCCGCGGCGAAAGCTCCTTTGCTCATCAGACCGCCTGTTTTCGAAACCTCGCCCACGCCAGCCCCAGGAGACCGGCGGAATAGAGCGCCATGTAACCGGCGAGCGCGCCGAGCACCCATAGCGGCACAGGGCTCCAGCCGACGTTCGCCACTCTCGCTCCAAAATCGAATACCCCGAAGTGCGGTAACAGCCAGTTCAGCGCGTGAAACACCGCTTTGGAGCCAGGATCTGCCGTAGGGTAAGCCATCACGAGAGCTCGCGAGATCATGTCCGAACCGAAAGCGAGAACGAGCGCGAGCGTAGTTGCCGCCGGCGCGGTCATGTATGCGCTCAGCGACAGACCCAGCGCGCAGACGACGACGAGGCCCAATGCCTTCGCCAGGGCGTACTGCCCCATGATCGGCTCCGGACGGACCCCGAATAGAACGAGCGCGCAGAGCGTGACGCCCGCAAGCAGCCCGAAGGCGATCCAAGAAACGGCGGCCGCGCCGAGGAACTTGCCGAACAGCAGGTCGAATCGAGTGATCGGCCGGGCGAGCAATGGGTACAGCGTGCGGTTTCGAATCTCCTCTGGCAAGAGCCTCGTGGAAACGAGCACGGCGAGCACGGTCGAAAACACTCCGAGCACGGTAACGGCAAGGTCCTTGGCGAACGCCTCGAGCCCTTTCATTCCGAAGAACCCGAGAGCGCCTGAAGCCGCGAGGATCAGCGCGCCCAGAATCGCGACCACCCACACGTCCTTGCGTCGAAGCGATTCCAGGACGACCGCTTTCGCGAGCGAAATCCAGACGGATGCTTTCAAGCGGCCCTCCCCACTGCATCCACGAAATAGTCTTCTAACGATCCCTCTCGCGACACGACGTCAAGGACCTTGCCACCGGCTGCGCATATCCTTTCGATCGCCTGCAAAAGCGCCGCCTTCGTCTCGAATTCGGCGCGACAGCCGCCGCCTTCGCCGATCCCCACAGCTTGCAGCTTTCGTCCGGCCGCCAGGTCCGAGACGTCCGCGGGGCCCTCGAAAGACAGTGAGTAGCGCCGCAGACCTTCCATGAGGTCCGCGACGGGCCGCTCGTCGATCAGGCGGCCGGCGTTCAAAACGAGGATGCGGTCGCAAATCGTCTCGACTTCGCCGAGCTCGTGGCTGGAGAAGAACAGAGTGCAACCTTGATCTCGCTTCTCGCGCAAGAGCGCACGGAGCTCTTTCCTTCCCAGCGGGTCGAGGCCGCTGGTCACCTCGTCCAGAATCAAAGCTCTCGGGCGGCCGAGGAGCGCTTGCGCGATCCCTACTCGCTGAAGCATTCCCTTGCTGAGCGTCCTGTTCTGGCGGCGAACGCTTTCCTCGAGGCCCAAACGGCCGAACAGCTCTTCGGCCTGAATTCGCAGCGCCTTTCCGTCCAGTCCTTGCAGCTTGCCGTAGAGCGTGAGGGTCTCCAAGGGAGTCAAGAATGGGTAATAGACGGCGACTTCCGGCAGATATCCGACGTTGCGCTTGGCGGCGGCGCTGCCTCCGGGCTCACCCAGGACGCGGCATTCGCCGGATTCCGGCTCCAGAAACCCCATCAGCGCCTTGATCGTGGAGCTTTTTCCCGCGCCGTTCGGCCCGAGAAAGCCAACGACCTCGCCCTCCGCGACCTCGAAGCTGAGAGAGTCGACCGCCTGCAGGGTTCTCCCGCCCCGCGCCCGGTAGCGCACGACGAGGTCGAAAACGTGGATCGCCGCGGACATGGCCCGGTAAAAGTATCGGCGCGCGCGCGATTTGCTTTAGCTCTTGAGTCCCGGCGAGGCGCGGCGGGCAGTCCGCCGCGCTCCCCATAGACTTACGCCTGGCAGATCCCGCGGAAGGTCGGCGTGTACGACGGGAACACCACGTCCAGGTTCGGGTTGCCGAGCCGCTTCGACACGACCTCGCCGAGCACGTCTCTGAAGTCGATCGTGACCTCCAGGCTCCTGCCCGCAAACAGCTGATGCGGCTTCAGGCCTGGCCACTGCGAATAAACGGTCCCGCCGTTTACCGCATGCCCAATTACGATGATCACGTTCCCGTGTCCATGGTCGGTTCCGGAGCTCGCGTTTTCGTAGAGCACGCGCCCGAACTCGGACACGACAACGACCACCACCTTCCCCGAATAGTCCGTGAAGACATCCTTGTGGAAGGCGGAGAGGCTTCCCGCAAGGGTAGTCATCAGATTCGCCATCGCGCCCGTGAAGACTCCCTGCGCGGCGTGCGTGTCCCATCCGCCAAGGTCGAGGTGGACCGCCTCCACGCCCGTGTCCGCCTTAATGAGCGCCGCAGTGGACTTGATCGCCGTTCCGAACCCATTCGCCGGATAGACCGCGCCTCCCGATGGCTGATATCCGGCGAAGTCGATCTGGTCGAGCAGCGTAATGGTCTTTTGGGTGTTGTAGGCGATCTGAGTTAGAAGCGCGTCCGTCTGGTAGATGTTTCCCAGCGTCTTCGACCTGGCCACTCTGCTCGTTTCGTAGCCGGACATGCCGAAAGCGTCCAAGTTCGGAATTGGAAGGGACAGCGGGCCGCCCGAAAGGGTCAATGGCAGTCCGTAATTGATTCCGACGGCTCGCAGGGCGGCATCCGGGCGCACCGGCGGGACGCTCGCAAGGTGCCTTCCGAGCCAGCCGGTACCGAGAGCGGAGGCCCCAGGCAGTCCGACCTCCATGAACCTCTGGGCGTCGAAGTGCGAGCGCGATGGATCCGTCGAACCAGTCGCGTGCACGATCGCCAGGTCGCCGTTCAAGTAAGCCTCGTGGAGCGGAAGCATGTGCTGCGGAAGGCCGAAGAAACCGTTCAAATCCACACAGGCGTTCGGCCCGGACTCGGGCACAGGCACGGCAAGCGTGGGCCGCGCGGCGTAGTAATCCGCGTCTCCGTGCGGCACGCACATCGTTAAGCCGTCGCATCCGCCGCGAAGGTAGATCGAAACGATCACGTCCCGGTTGGAGACGTAGTCCTGCGCGTAGGAGACTTTCGGCAGCCATGCCGGCGCCGTCGCGGCAAGGAATGCGACCTTGCCCGTGTCGGTAAGGAATTGCCGGCGCGAGAGCGATTCGTACTCTCGACAGCCCTTACTATCATCGTGTTTCATCTTCGTCCTCCCGTTTTCTGCTTCTGGTCCCGCCCCATCGCAGGGCGGGATGAGCGCTCCCCGATCGGCGGCTTACCAATACTGAAAGTCCGGGCTTGCAAGCGCGAGCCCCCACGCATCGCGCACCTTGGTAGAGGAGGGCGGATTGGGCAGCAAATAGCCCTCCAAGTTCCCCCACAGCTTTTCGTTCATCGTTCCAGCGAACGCGACTTGGTTGATTCGCTCGGTGATTCCGGCGGCCGTGTTGGAGCCTCCGTTCAAATAGCTCAGGCTCGTCGTGATGCTCCCGATCTGATTCGCGGCCATCGCGAAGCCGATGTTCCAGCGCGCCAGTAGCAGCCCGGACCAGAAGTCGAACGTATCCGGGAATCCGTCCGGTGGCGGCCAGCGGAACGGCAGGTGCCCAGAGGGAACGAGGTAGCTGTTCCGAAGGGCGGCAAAGCCGTTCACGGTCGCGTTCGTCGCCCGGATCATGGAGGCGGCGAGGTGCACGGGGCGTTTCAGCTTTGGCGGCGCTAGGGCCAGCCAGTTCCGAGACAGGATCACGCGGACCATCGCCTTGACGTCCCCACCCGAGTTCCCATAGGCGGACACGACTTGGTCGATCAGCGCCTGCGGAGCGCCCGGTCCCCATAGCCATGAAACGAGCTTCTTTGCGATGAACCTCGGCGTGGATGGATGGCTCATGAGAATGCTGTGCACCCGAATGCCGTCCTGGTATCCGCCGCCTGCCGCGATGATGTTGCCCAGCACCTGCTTCTGCCCGTTGTCGTGCACGTTCGGGTTGTAAAGGAAGTTGCCGCGGTTCGTACCGCCGTTGACTCCGTAGAGGGTCCATCCGGTCAGGCATCGGGCGACCTCGACGACGTCTTGCTGCGAATAGCCGCCTCCGACTCCAAGCGTATGAAGCTCCATAAGCTCGCGGGCGTAGTTCTCGTTCGGCCCAGTGCGGCGATTCGTGTTGTTGTCCAAGTACACAAGCATCGCCGGGCTGTGCATGCTTGCGAGGATCAGATCGGGCACCCTGCCGAGCGCGTGCCGACGGATCACCTCCCTGTCGTCCACGGTCTTGAGGTACCGGCAGTCCGAATCGAGGATGTGGATGTTCAGGTGGTCCGTCCAGAACTCGACCATCCTCTCGAAAAACTGGCGCTTCGAGAACGCCTGTCGCGCGATGGTCGCATCCGTGAGCTGGTTGATGATCGTCGTCGTCGACGTCTGTTGGTACAGCTCGTACGCGGTCATACCGAGCGTGGTGAACGCGGCCAGTCTGGCTTCGAGCGCCGAGTCGTCGATCGACTCGTACGCCAAGTGGTACTCGAGGTAGCCGTCGTATCCGAGATTCTGGACCAGTGCCAGCTCCTCGGCCGTAATGCCGTAGGTCAGCCGCTTGACCAGCTTAAGCTCAGGCGTTTCGTCGCCCGACGCGGCGTGCGCCTCGCGGTACGCCGCCGTCAAGCCGAAGGACGCGGCCAACGCGCCCCAATGCAAGAAATCGCGGCGAGCTATCGCCGCTGCGCCATCCGAATCGTCGCGCGCGGGCGCGTCCACGACCGACGGCTGCCGACTCTCCAAGCCCATTTTGTTCCCCCTAATTGGCCGCCGCCTCGCGCGGCCCCCGAACCGGCTACAATGCGAGGACGCAAGTCCTCAAGTCAATGTTCACGCAATTCGGAGCATAGACATGCCTTTTTTTGAGAGGGTCCAATGGCGAAGAAGTCCAGCCTCGTAGTCGGAGATCTCTTCGGGATCGCAGTCGAGAACGGGCTCCTCAGCGAGGAGATCGTCCAGCTCATCGCGCTCCTTCACAAGCAGATGCACATCAGTGGCGAAGTCGATTCGGTCACGACGACGGCCACGAGCGGCACCGTGGTAATCGTCGAGCGCGAGGACGGAACGTTCACGAGCTTTTCGTTCCCGCCCAACCCGCAGATGTTCCTCGACGAGTTGAAGCGCGCGCAGTCGGGAGGCCTTCGGGTGGGGGTTTCGTACGTCGAAAACGCGCAGGGCCGTATTATCCAGTCTGTGACCGTCTATCGCAAAAAGAAGGTCTTCTGAGAGTTCGCGCGAACGGTGCCGGGCGGCGCTACGCCAGGCGCTCGCACAGCATGCGGTGGAACCAGTGCGTGCCGGTCTCCCGCGTGGGCGAATAGCGTCCCCGGCTGTACAGGCGCGATCGCAGGCCCCGCTGCACCATCTCGACGACCGCCTCGTCCTCGCGCTCGACTCGATCCAATTCCGCTCCCGCGCCCTGTCCGAGCTTCGCCGGGTCCCAAACGAACGGATAGAAGCACACCTTCGAGAGGTCCGGCGCGAGGGGCTTGACGACGTTGATCGAAAGCCCCCAGGGATAGAAGTTGAACATCGTGTTCGGGAAGAGCCAGAAGTAGTAGGCCGAAACGGCGCGCCCGTGGTCGGGCGAGGATTGCGGCAGGTCGAATACGTGCTCGGCCTCCTTCGCGATCCCGAGCTGCAAAGTGCCCGAGGGGAAAAGCTCTACCTCGTACCGGCCGTAGTCGAGCGCCGCGTTCAGCCCCGCGTGGATGTACGGAATGTGGAAGCCCTCCAGGTAGTTGTCCACGTAGAGCGCCCAGTGCGCCCGCACCAGGTACTCCCTTACTCGGGAGGGATCGAAAACGAACTGGGAGAGCGGCATCCAGCCGACGCGGTCCTTCAGCGGGCCTAGAAAACCGCTGAACGGCCTGTCGCCCATCCGATCGGTCGAATTGGTCCGATCGGTCCCAGCCAATTTCACGAACACGAACTTCTCCCAGACCGCGAACGCCACCTTCGCTAGGTCGTCTTTCTCCGACGGAAAGCCTTCGCATCCCTCGAACTCGGGCATCGACTGGAACCTGCCGTCCAGCCCGAACTTTCGCCCGTGATAGCGGCATCGCAGGGACGCCCGCTCCACCCCCGCGCCCTCCACGACCAGGTTGCCGCGGTGCGTGCAGACGTTCGAAACGCAGTGAAGCGCGTCGTCCATGTCGCGGCTCAGCAGGAGCGGCTCGTCGAGGCACCCCTCGAGCAGCGTGAATGGCCACACGCTTCCGGGAGCCTTCAAGCCGTCCGTATCCGTCACGAACTGCCAGCTTCTTGCAAAGACTTGCTCCCTGGACTCCTCGAACGCGGCAGGGTCCGAATACCAGGAACCCGGCAGGGTCCAAGCCTTGCGGATGTCGGGATGAATGTCGAGGGACATCGCGCGACAGAAGTTACCCGGGTGGCCGGACGCAGGCGCGTGCGCGCCGACAGCGTCTTGCGTTCAGATCAGAACGCGCCCGCCCGCGCTTCCTGAAAAGAGACGGAAAAAGTCCTGCGGAGATTTGTAGCCTGTGCTACAATGTGTAGTAGTGGCTAACAATGACGCTCCGCGAACTTGATCTGGGCCAATCCGCGACCATCGTCGCCCTCGACCTTGAGGGCGCGGAAAGGCGGCGTCTGCTCGACTTGGGACTCTCGATCGGTACCGAGGTCGAAGCCGTCCGCAAGAGCCCCCTCGGAGACCCGGTCGCCTACCGGATTCGCGGCGCAACCGTAGCCCTTCGCCGCGAGCAGGCCGAACGCATCGAGGTGAACCCATGTTGAAGGAGCTTCCCGTCCAAGAAAGCCCGAACGGCAAGCCGGCCGCCGCATGCGGCTCGTGCACGTCCTGCGCTCCCGACCTGCTCAAGCGCCACGGGCTGGACGTTTCCGGATTCGACTTCGTGGTGGCGCTTGCGGGCAATCCCAACACCGGCAAGAGCACGATCTTCAACGCGCTGACAGGCCTGCGCCAGCACGTCGGCAACTGGCCGGGCAAGACGGTCATGCGCGCTGAGGGCGCGTTCAGGGGCGGGAATGTGAAGTACAAGCTCGTCGACCTGCCGGGCACGTATTCCCTTCTCTCGCAGTCGACGGACGAGGAGATCGCGCGCGACTTTCTGCTCTTCGGCAGGCCGGACGTCACCGTCGTCGTCGCAGACGCGACGTGCCTGGAGCGCAATCTGAACCTGGTGCTCCAGGTTCTGGAGATAACGGACCGTGCGGTCGTGGCTCTCAACCTTTTGGACGAGGCCGAGCGCAACGGCATCCAAGTGGACGCGCGTGCGCTGGCCAGGGACCTCGGCGTGCCGGTCGTGCCCATGGCCGCGCGGCACGGCAAGGGCATCCGGGAGCTCGTCGCGGCGATCGACAAGGTGGCAAGGGACGAGTATCCCTCTAAGCCGTTTCACGCAAAGCGGCTTCCGGCCGAGCTGGAGGCAGCGGTTCAAGACCTCATCACCAAGATCGAGACCAGCTTCCCGAGGCTGCCGAACGCCCGGTGGATCGCGCTCCGGCTCTTGGAAGGCGACCCGAGCGTGATCCGCGAGGTCGAGGAGGGCACCCTCGGAGAATCGGTCCATAGCGTCAGCGTCGAGCGGGCGCGCGCGGAGGCGAGCGCCTGATGGCCTCCAACGAAATCCTCCAGTCCGCGGCCGCGCACCGCGAATCGCTCGGAGGCAGGCTCCACGACCAGGTCGTGGGCACTCTGTATGACGAGGCTTCTCGCATCGCCGATCGCGCCGTCGCGCGCAAGGGCGAGCGCCGGAAGCTGCACCTGGACCTCGCTCTGGACCGCCTGCTCACGAGCCGGCTGTGGGGATTCCCCGTAATGATCCTGCTCTTCGCCGGGGCGTTCTGGGTGACGATCACGGGCGCGAACGTGCCCTCCGCGATGCTCGGCGACCTGCTCATGGGCACGGTTTACGGGTGGCTGCAGGCCGGCGCGGCGGCCGTCTCGGCGCCCGCCTGGCTCTCCGGGTTCGTCATCGACGGCGTGTACCTTGCGATGGCCTGGGTGATCAGCGTCATGCTGCCGCCGATGGCGATCTTCTTCCCCATCTTCACGCTATTAGAAGACTTCGGCTACCTTCCGCGCGTGGCGTTCAACCTGGACCGCGCGTTCAAGTCCTCCGGCGCCCACGGCAAACAAGCGCTGACGATGATGATGGGGTTCGGCTGCAACGCCGCGGGCGTTACCAGCACGCGCATCATCGACAGCCCGCGCGAGCGGCTGATCGCGATCCTCACGAACAACTTTTCGATTTGCAACGGGCGCTGGCCGACGCTGATCCTGATGGCGACGATCTTCCTCGCCGCGACGGCGCCGGCTCCGGTGGCGAGCCTCGTCGCGGCAGGAGCGGTAGTGGGAATCGCCTTGCTCGGCATCTTCTTCACGCTTTTGGTATCACGGGTTCTCAGCCGGACGATCCTCAAGGGCGAGGTCTCGGCGTTTACGCTGGAGCTTCCCCCCTACCGGCCGCCGAAGCTGCTCCAGACGATCTACACGTCCATCATCGACCGCACTCTCATCGTCCTTTGGCGCGCGGTGATCATGGCCGCGCCGGCCGGGGCGGTGATATGGCTGATCAGCAATATCGACGTCTCCGGCCAGTCGCTCGCCTATTGGATGGTCAGCGGGCTCGACCCCCTGGGCACTTTCGTCGGACTGAACGGCGTGATCCTGGTGGCCTACATCGTGGCCATCCCCGCGAACGAGATCGTGGTCCCCACCGTGCTCATGCTGACGCTGAACCTGGCCCGCTCCGCGCTCGCGCAGCAGGGAGTGATGCTCGAGCTCGAGGACGCGGAGACCCGAAAGGTGCTCGTGGACCTCGGCGGGTGGACGCTCCTGACCGGCATGAACCTGATGCTGTTCAGCCTCCTTCACAACCCCTGCAGCACGACCCTGCTCACGATCTTCAAGGAGACGGGCAGCAAGAAGTGGACCCTGATCTCTGCTCTGATCCCGCTCGCCCTAGGCTTCCTCGTATGCATGCTCACGGCCGTCATCGCGCGACTGTTCGGCTTGGTTTGAAGCAGGAATAATCGGGGCGGAGTCGAATTCGCGGTTCTCATACAGGAGGCATCGTTCGTCTTGTGTGCCTTGCCAGCCTTGTCTGCCTTGTCTGCCTCCGCACCTTCAGGTGTGGAGGCCGTCCCCGCGATCTGCGGAGCGCCGACATTCTTGTCGGCCCCTGCGATGCTCCGCATCGCTGCACGAGCATTCGGGACGCGGCCGGCTAGGGCAGCGACGAGAATCGTCGCAGTGCCGGGGCCGACAAGAATGTCGGCGCTCCGTTTCCGGAACCGCTCTCGCCGTGGCGGGAATGACTCTCGCCGTGGCGGGAATCGCTCTCGCCGTGGCGGGGATCGTACTGGGCGAATACTCAGATTCTGCGGAGAGCAGCGCTCGACTTTGGTGTAAGATTGCCGCAGCACGCCATAGAGGAAAAGACATGCCCGGCCGGGTGGCCTCTCTTGGGTGACCTTCCCTTCCAAGCGTTCGGGTGACGCTAAGCATTGGGCGCCTGCCCCGTCTCTCCGGGGTTGCCTTCGCAAGGCTCACGTTACGCGTCCCGGAAGCGGCGGCGGGGCCGCCGCGCTCCAGGGCGCGCCCCGAATGCCGTTCTGCCCGTGCCGCGCCGCCAATGCCGCAAGGAGAAAGCCCCGCCTGCGCGGAATTGGGCCTCAGGCGGGCTTTCCACGCCCGGAAACGAACATGCTCTCCTTTCTCTCCCTCCCGCTCGCTCTGGCGACCGCGCAGCCCGCTCCTCCCTTCCTCCGCGACCCCGACGTTCACGGCGACACCGTCGCTTTCTCCTGCGAGGGCGACCTGTGGCTGGGCGACCTTCGATCCGGCGCCGCGACGCGCCTGACCAGGCACGAGGGGCGCGAATCCGGCGCTCGGTTCTCCCCCGACGGCAAGACGCTGGCCTTCACAGCCGAGTACGACGGGGTCCAGGAGGTTTACACGATGCAGACCACGGGAGGTCCTCCGAAGCGGCTCACGTACCTCAACGCGCTCGCAGAGGCCCTCGACTGGACCCCGGACGGCAGAAGCGTGGTCGTTCGCGCCAGGCCCGCGCCCACGAGGGGCAAAGTGTATTTGGTTCCGGCGGAGGGCGGATTCCCACAAGAGCTGCCGCTGGAGTTCGCGTCGCACGTCTCTTTCGCCCCGGACGGAAACCGGTTCGCGTGGACTCGCTATTGGCGGCATGCCGCGGCCTGGTTCCGGTACGAAGGAGGCCAGAAGAACGCGGTCTGGACCGCAAACCTTGCCGACAAACGCTTTCGGCGAATCTTCGAAATGAAGGGCACGTGCGAGTTTCCGGTTTGGGCGGGAGATCGCGTTTACTTCGCCACGGACCTGGGAGGCTCGTTTGGCGTTCGGTCCGTGCTGCCCGACGGATCGTCTCCCAAGCGCCTAGGCGCCGACGGCGACAAGGAGATTCGGAGCCTCCAGACGGACGGAAGGAGGATCGTTTTTGAGCGCGGATTCGACCTCGAGCTCGCCGATCCTGAAACGGGCGACTCGAAGGTGCTGCGATTCGACCTCAAGTCTGACCTCATGCACACCCGTCCCTATCGAGCGCCCGCCGGCGACTTCCTCTTGGCGGCATCGATCGGGCCGACGGGAAAGCGGGTCTTCGCGGAGGCGCGTGGGCAACTCCTATCCCTTCCGGTGGGCGAGGGCGAGGCGAAGGTCCTCGTCGCAAAGGCAGGCGTCCGCTACCGCACTCCGGCTATGTCTCCGGACGGGACAAAGATCGCGTTTATCGGGGACGAGACCGGCGAGCAGCAGCTGTACGTCGCGGACGCGGACGGAGTGGGACCTAAGCAGCTTACGCCCGTCCCGGATGAGCATCGCGAATCGGGAAAGGACGCTAACCGGCAGCTTCGGGTGATTCGTTGGTCGCCGGATTCGAAGTGGGTCGCTGCCGGCGACAGCGAGTTCATGCTGCGCCTTATCGAGGTCGAATCCGGCAGGGAGCTCAAATTCGGTCCCTCGATGTGGTGGCAGGCGCCGGACTTCGACTTTTCGCCGGATTCGAAGTGGCTTGCTTTCGACCTGTACCACCCCTTGACCCACCTGCGATCGCTAAGTCTTTACGAACTCTCGACTGGCAAGACGACTACGCTGGGGCGAGAGTTCTCGGACGACTTCGCGCCTCGCTTCAGCCCGGACGGCAAGTGGCTGCTGTTCCTGAGCCGAAGGAACTTTTCGCCGCGCTGGGACGGCATGCAGAACGCGATCGTGACGCTGGACGTCGTTCGGCCGTGTGTTCTCTCGCTAAGGAGCGACGAGAGCTCTCCCTTTGCGGCCAAGAGCGAAGAGGAGCCGAAGGGAGCGCAGAAGGAAGAGAAGAAGGAGCCACCTCCGTTCCGGCTGGACCTGGATGGACTGTACGGACGAATGTTCGAGCTTCCCCTGGCCCCTGGAAGCTACAGCGCGCCTGCTTGGGCCGGCGATCGGGCGTTCTTCCTGTCATCCGACGGAACGAGCACCTCGCTCGCCTACTACGACCTCAAGGCAAAACAGTTCGGTTCTCTTGGCGCCACGGAGGAGTACCACGTGTCCTCCGACCGCAAGAAGCTGTTGCTTCGAAGCGGGACGAGGATGCAGGTCGTGGACGCGGCCGCAACCTCGATCACCGCGGAAACCGGGCGCGTGGCGTTCGGTGGATTGCAACTTTGGATCGACCCGATTCCCGAGTGGCGGCAAATCTTCTGGGACGCGTGGCGCTTGCATAGGGACCACTTTTATGTCGAGAACATGGACGGAGCGGACTGGAAGGCGGTCGGTGAGAAGTACGCTCGGCTGCTTCCCTCCGTACGATCTCGAGACGAGCTGAACGAGCTGATCCGCTGGATGCAGGCGGAGCTGGCCACCTCGCACATGGGGCGTTTCGGAGGGGACGTACGAAGCCTGATGAGGCCCGCCGAACAAGCGTTCCTTGGGCTCGACGTAGAGCCGGATTCGAACGGCCACTACCGTATCAAACGTCTCTACGGAGGGGACGGCATGCGCGAGGCCGAGCGATCCCCTCTCCTTGCTCCCGGCTTGGACGTAAAGGAGGGCATGTTCCTAATCGAAGTAGCGGGAACCCTCGTGAGGCACGGGTCGGATTGGCAATCCGGGCTGCAAGGGCGAGCGGGCCAGGTCGTCTCCGTAAAGGTCAACGACAGGCCATCGGCGGAAGGCGCGCGAACGGTATTCGTGAAGCCCGTGACCAGCGAGTCGCGGATGCGCTACCTCAGCTGGGTCGAGGACAACCGCGCGTACGTCGCAAAGGCGTCCGGGGGCAAGGTCGGCTACCTTCACCTGCGGGCGATGGTGATGTCGGACTTCGCCGACTTTCTGCGCCAGTACTTTCCGCAGCGAAAGCTCGACGCGCTGATCGTGGACGTTCGCTTCAACACGGGCGGGAACATTTCGGATCAGATCTGCACGATCCTAAAGCAAAAGCTGGTCGTGGCCTGGAACCAGCGAAGCCATCCGAGCTTCTGGACGCGCCAGGACGACTACTTTGCGGGCCACCTCGCTTGCTTGATCAACGAGTTCAGCTTCTCGGACGGCGAGGAGTTCCCCTATCAGTGGCGCAAGCTCGGCCTCGGCCCGCTGTTCGGCCGAAGGACCGGAGGCGGCGAGGTCGGCTCCGATCCTGGGTGGCCGCTGATCGACGGCGGGCGTGTCAGCGTTCCGAACTACGGCGCGTTCACGATGGACGAGGGCTGGATCATCGAGGGTCCCGGCGTCGCGCCGGACATCGAAGTGCAAAGCGACCCGAACGCCTATGCGCGGGGAGTCGACCCGCAATTGGACCGCGCGGTCGCGTACCTCCTGGACAAGATCGCCAAAGAGCCTGTCCAGCGCCCCAAGCCGCCGCCGGACCCTGCGCGTATAAAGCCGCCCACCGGCTAGCCTGGCTCGACAAAGCGTCTTAGGTAGAATCCCGGGAACCCAAGACGCCGACGCTCCCGCATGAAATGGGCGCGCGCCGGATTCACTCCGCCTCGCAGGCAACTCGGATTCAACCCATGCAGATCACCCGAGAGGACCTTAACCCTTGCACCGTCAAGCTCACCGTCGTTTGCGAGGGCGATTTGGTTCGCGACGGCTTCGAACGCGCGTACCGAGACCTGGCGAAGAAGGTTCGAGTTCCAGGGTTCCGGCCAGGCCAAGCTCCCAGGTCCGTGATCGAAAAGATGCTCGCTAAAGAGGACATCTACGATGCGGCGGCGGAGCACATCGTGCGAAAGGCATTTCGCGAGGCTATGGAGGACCAGGGCCTTCAGCCCCACAGCCAGCCGTCCGTCGACGTCAAGCTGTTGGACGAGGAGACTTCGAGCTGTGAGTTCACCGTGAAGGTCCCCTTGCAGCCGCAGATCGAGCTCGCCGATTACAAAGGCTTGGCGGCGGAGAAGCCGGTGGCCGACGTGACGGAAGCCGAGGTCGACCGCCAGCTCGAAGACCTCAGAAGACGTCGGTCCACGCGGGAGTCGATCACGGATCGGGGCGTGATCGAGGGGGACGTGGCGGTCGTAAGCATAAAGATCGAAGAGGAGGCTGGGCAGGGACGAAACTTCATGGTCGTGGCCGGGCAGACGTTTCCCGAGCTGGATTCGGCGCTGATGGGCATGAAGGTGGAGGAGATGAAGAGCGTGGACCTGCCCTTCCCGAAAAACTTCCAGGAGAAGGACTGGTCCGGCAGGATGCTCGCCAGCCAAATCACCCTAAGGTCGCTCAGCGCCGTGAAGCTTCCGGAGTTGGACGCAGCGTTCGCCAAGCTGTATCAGACAGACAGCGTAGACGAGCTTCGCACGCTCATACGGGACGGAATCGCCGGCGCGAAGGAGGCCATGGCCGAAGAGTACGTAAACGAGCAGCTCTTGGACGAGCTGCTGCGCCAGAGCACCGTGCACGTTCCCGACACAATGTGGGAGCAGGTGGCGCAGCGCAGGCTGGAAGACCTGGCGCAGGAGCAGCGAAAGAAGGAACGCACGCTCGAGGAGTACGCCGCGGACAAGGGGATGACCGTCGAGCAGCTTGTGGAGGCGCTTCGCCAAGAGGCCGAATCGCATGTGAAGCGCGCCGTGATGGTCCAAGAGATCTTCCGCAGGGAGAACCTTCAATTGGACAACCAGGACATGAACCGCGAGCTGAACCAAATGGCTCGCGAGTTCGGGATCGACGCCCAAGACCTTCTCGCCCAGCTCAAGAAGAACAACGCGATGGACGAGCTGCAGTTTCGAGCGATCAACCACAAGGTGAGCGAGTTTTTGAGGGACAGCGCGAATTTGACGGAAGTCAAGGTCGAGGCGTAATGGTTCCAGTTTCTGAAAAGAAATTGAACAAAGGCAGTGCAGAATCCGAATCGAGCAGTTTCCGGCGTCGGCGAAGGATCGCGGAAAAACGTGTCGGGCGGCGCTGACCGAGCCGATACTAGGGCGTAATTAGAGCTATGGATGGTATGGGAGTCCCCTTCGTAATCGAGCAGACCGCGCGCGGCGAGCGAAGCTACGACATTTGGTCGCGGCTGTTGAAAGACCGGATCGTGTTCCTCGGCACTTCGATCGACGACTACGTTGCGAACCTGCTGATCGCGCAGCTTCTGTTCCTCGAGAAGGAGGACCCCGACAAGGACATCGACTTCTACATCCACAGCCCGGGCGGCTCGGTGCCGGCCGGATTCGCGATTTACGACGCGATGCAGATCATCAAGTCGGACGTCGCAACGATCTGCGTGGGCCAAGCGGCTTCGATGGGCGCGCTGCTGCTCGCCGGAGGCGCAAAGGGGAAGCGGTATTGCCTTCCGAACGCCCGCGTGATGCTGCACCAGGTGTCGAGCGGATTCCAGGGAACCGCGGCAGATATCAATGTCCAAGTGGCGGAAACGAACCGATATATGGAGATGATTCTCGACGTTCTCGCAAATCATACAGGACAACCGCTGGACGGAATCCGCAAAGATATAGACAGGGATTACTTCATGAGCGCCGAGCAGGCGATGGAGTACGGCGTCGTGGACAAGGTCCTAGCGCCGGGCGAGCGCTAGAATAGAGTGAGGTTGGATGGCCAGGACACTGGAAAGGCGTGACACTTGCTGCCTGTGCGGCAAGGCGAAGGAGCAGGTGCGGAAGCTCATCGTTGGGCTTCACGGGGCCGTCTGCTCGGACTGCATAGACCTCTGCAACGACATCCTCAACACGGACAGCGACCGGCAACAGCTTCCGGCGGCCGCCCCGGCCCGGAAGTCGACGTCGAACCTGGACAGCGTCCCCAAGCCGAAGGACATCGTCGGGTTCCTGAATCAGTACGTCGTCGGCCAGGACCCCGCCAAGAAAGCGCTCTCCGTCGCGGTCTACAACCACTACAAGCGCGTGCGCGACCCGGGAGTGGACGACGTCGAGCTCCAAAAGAGCAACATTCTGCTCATCGGCCCCACGGGATGCGGCAAAACCCTGCTCGCCCAGACGCTCGCGCGCATGCTGAACGTGCCGTTCTCGATCGCCGACGCGACCGCGCTGACCGAGGCAGGCTATGTCGGCGAGGACGTGGAGAATATCCTGCTCAAGCTCTACCAGGCCGCCGAGCTGATGGACCCCAACAACGCCCGAAAACTCGCCGAGCGCGGCATCGTGTACGTGGACGAGATCGACAAGATCGCCCGCAAGAGCGACAACCCCTCCATCACGCGCGACGTCAGCGGCGAGGGAGTGCAGCAGGCGCTCCTCAAAATCCTGGAGGGCACCACCGCCAACGTGCCTCCCCAGGGCGGCAGAAAGCACCCGCAGCAGGAGTACCTCCAACTGGACACGACCAACGTTCTCTTCGTTTGCGGAGGCGCCTTCGAGGGACTGGAGGACATGATCCGCCGCCGCATGAAGGAGAACGTCATGGGCTTCCGCGCCAAGCCCGAGGGCAAGAAGGACCGCGACGCGAGCGTGCTGCGGAACGTCCTGCCGGAAGACCTCCTGAAATTCGGGCTAATCCCAGAGTTCATCGGGCGGCTGCCCGTGATCGCCACGCTAGACCCGCTGGACGAGGCGGCGCTGGTCCAGATCCTCACGGAGCCCAAGAACGCGGTCCTCAAGCAGTACGGCAAGTTCTTCGAATTGGACGGGGTCGAATTGATCGTGCACCCGGCGGCGATGCACGAGGTCGCGCGGGAGGCTTTGAAGCGCGGAACCGGCGCGCGCGCGCTGCGGGCCATCATCGAGCAGATCATGATGGACGTGATGTACGAGGTGCCCTCCAGCCACGAGGTGAAGCGCGTGGTGCTGCCGGCCGGCGTGATCGAGGGCGGGATGTCGCCGATCCTCATGACGGAAGAGCAGATCCGTCAGGCGTCGTAATCCCAGCGCCCATTGGGAATCCGTCAATCCCTCGCCACACTAGGCAGCCGGGGCATGTACTTGTACAATTCGTGGTACAATGTTTTCATGGACACGCTCTCCTCGTCCGAACTCCGAGCCGACCTTGCCAAGGCGCTCACGCGGGTCACCGAGAATCAGGAGCCGCTTCTTGTCACTCGGCAGGGCGCTGAGCCGGTCGTTGTGCTCTCGCTGGAACACTACTGCTCGCTCGAGGAGACCGCCTACCTGTTGCGCAGTCCGGAAAACGCACGGCGTCTCGCGGCCGCGATCAACTCGCTGGAGTCCGGCGGCGGCAAGGCTCGCAGACTGGCCAAGTGAAGCTGGTCTTCGCAGAGCAGGCGTGGGAGGACTACCTTTTCTGGCAGCAGACGGACAGGAAGAAGTTGCGCCGAATCAACCAGCTCATCGAAGCGATCGTTCGAGAACCCTTTGCCGGCATCGGCAAACCGGAGCCGCTGCGGTTCCAATGGTCCGGCTGGTGGTCCCGCAGGATCGACGACGAGCACCGGCTCGTCTACAAGGTCGAAGAGGACCGGGTCCTGCTAGCGCAATGCAGGTACCACTATTGAGGACTCTCTACGGAGCCACCGACGACGGGCAGCCCTCCCACTCAGGCTGTCGAACGACACGCAGGCCTATTCTGCCGTTCTGCCACCGCGACTTCCGGCATGGAGGCTGTCCCTGGGACCGCCGAAGCGCGTGGTGCTGACGGCAGGCGTGCTCGCGCCCTGAAGCTCCCGAATAGCCGCATCACACTTGCGCGCGGCATGCCCGAGAGTCACACGGACTCCTATGCGAGCCCAGTGGGTAGAATGTCCCGAAGATACCGCATTTCGACGGTGTGGGAATACCGCTGGGTATCTCGTCCGTCTGAACCGATTGTCGGTAGGGGCGCACTGCCGGGGATTCGATGACTCCTTGGCTCTCTCTTGATTAGCCCCAATGCCATTGATTGCGGCCTCGAAGGCGCATTTGGAGGAAAGATGAGAGGAAGAACCTTAAAGCGGTTTGCGATGCCGCTTTTGCCAATCGCAGCTTTCATCGCTGTTGGACTTTTTGCCGTTTTGAGCGGCAGCAGAGCCCAAGGCAGCTCGTCGATAGTGATCGACGTCGGCTCGCCCACCGGTCCGGACGCGCCCCTTAAGTGGAGCAAAACGCACACGATCACCGGGCCCGACGCGATTACCTGCCGCTGGAGCACGACCATGACCAACGTGCCCTCGGCGCGATACGTGCTTTACAGGGTCGACTCCGGAAGCGGACTCTTGGGCGGCCGATTCCGGGAAACGACGATCCAGTCGGGCTCCGTTGCCGTACCGCAGCCGGGCAAGTTCGCTCAGTTCACGGTCGTAATAGGATCGCTGCCGCCTCCGCCGGCCAAAGGCAAGGTAAGCGTCTATCGAATTCGCGTCGTTCCCACGCAAAGGATTCGCTTGGCAAGGCCCAATTACCCTTACGTAACCATACGATACGTAAACCCCGGAGAGCCCACCAAGTTCACCGTAAAGGGCCTTGCCACTACTCCCCCGATGAAGACCCTCGGGATCAGCCTCAAATCGATACGCATCATGGATGAAGACGATCCGCTCTCCAGCGACGAGCCGTATCTGATAACCATCGGCTTCAAGTGCCGCGTCGAAGCAAGGCCGGACAAGACCGCTTACGTCGTTCCCGGCACGCTCGACGTGAAGATCGTCGGAGGCGGGCCCCAAAACAACCTCGGAAGGAGCGGGGACAACTGGGCCGAGGAGGTCAAGACCTACTCGATCAACGGACATTGCAACTACTCTGCGAAGGTACCCAAGGAAGGCTGGGGGTACGTCGTGGGAACCGCGATCGTGTTCATGGAGGAGGACGCCTTCGAGAACTCCACGGCGACCCTGATGCGCTGGCGCATCCACGACGCCGTCAAAGAGGCCGTCGGCAACCTCTCCATGTCCGGGATCGACCGGAACAAGATCACGGACGCGGTGGCGGACAAGATCACCGGCGACATCGGCGACTCGCTCAAGTCGCTCGACATCGGCGGCTTCATCCAGGCCCTCGCGTCGGCGGCCGACCCGGACGACTTCGGCGGGATCGCGATGGTAGTCGCTTTGACGCTGCCGAAGGGGATCGTGCAGGTGTTCGCGGGGGTGACGCCGGCGAACCTCGCGGCGGCGAAGCTCAAGCCGATGCCGGCCAACGGCACGTTCGGCTTCTCGCTGAACTTCCCGATCGGGAACGTCTCGTCCGCGCCGTCGAACGCCCGCTACAAGGGCAAGAGCCGAATATCCGGCGTCGTGACGCAGACGATGTAGGCGAGGTTCGCTTCACAGAGCCGCGGCTTTGGAGCGCGCCGGCGTTGTATAGCGGCGTCCGTTTGAATCCCTCCGCCCTCGGACGCAGGGCGGAGGGTCTCCGGTTCTGAGCGGTCGCAACAGACCCTCGACCCTGCGTGTTCGGCGACAGGAGATGCTTTCCGTTTTCTGACAACACATCCTTTCCACCTCAGACTTAGAGGGTGGTGCAAAGAGAGTTGTCGAGAATGGACGTGAGGAGGCGCGCGGCGCACTTGGT
>Ga0187892_10002011_pt1 | contig 43222 bp, 35 predicted proteins | sample MA1701073metaG_FD_139345 | JGI IMG/M metagenome (GOLD analysis project Ga0187892, IMG submission 139345) | Bio-ooze microbial communities from a basaltic lava cave in the Kipuka Kanohina Cave System on the Island of Hawaii, USA - MA170107-3 metaG ... | reverse complement strand
TGTCGGCCTTCGGGATCATCGAGATGACGAGGCAGCGGGTGCGCCCGAGCCTCTTCACCGCGATCACCTCGCCCTGCCCGCAGTGCCACGGCGTGGGTCACATCCGGTCCCCCGAGTTCATGACGCTTTCGCTGCTCCGCGCCCTGAAGGGGCGCGTGACCCGCGAGGGGGTCCTCGAGGTGGTGGTCCGGCTGCATCCCAAGACCGCCGAGCACCTCGGGAACCGGAAGCGGAGGGAACTCCTCGCGCTCGAGCAGGAGTTCGGCAAGCCGATCTCGGTCATCCCCGACTTCGACCTGCGCGTGGACGAGAGCCGCTTCCAGGCGGTGGAGTCCGAGGCGCGCCCGGCCGGGCCGGTCCCGGCGCCGACCCCGATCCTCCCTCCGCTCCGCACCGTGATCCCGCCCGGTGTGCGGCTGCATGGTCACGGACATGGGCACGGTCACGGCCAAGGTCACGGCCATGGTCATGGACGCGGCCGGGGCCACGGTCCGGGCGGCGGTCCCGGAGGCCACGGCGGCCGCGGAGGGGCGCATCCCCCCGGCGGCGCCGGCGGAGCCCCGGCCCCGGCCCAGGCCGTTACGGGAGGCGAGCAGGGAGGCGGCCGCCGGCGCCGCCGCAGACGCGGAAAGCGGGGGGGCCGCGGGCGCGGCTGAGCCGCTCTGCTCGCTCTGCTACGACCCCTTGTCCGGACGGAGGCAATCGCTATACTCTCCCGCCCTTTGGGGTCGGGAAGGCCGGCGGCTGTTCCGGGAGCAACGAGAACGATGTACGCGGTGATCCGGGATCGAGGCAGGCAGTATCGCGTCGAGGAGGGCTCGGTCCTCCTCGTGGACCGCCGCGACGACGCAAAACCGGGGGACGAGATCCGCTTCGCGGAGGTTCTCTGCCTGGGGGGCGGCGAGCCCCGCATCGGGACCCCCGCCGTGAAGGGCGCCGCCGTGGTGGCCACCGTGGTCGGCGAGGCCAAGGGCCCCAAGCTCATGGTGTTCAAGATGCGGCGTAGGAAGAACTCGCGCCGCCGGCAGGGCCACCGCGCGAAGTACACCGAGCTGCGCATCACCCGGATCGAGGGCTGAGCCATGGCACACAAGAAAGGACAGGGCGCGTCCCGCAACGGCCGCGACTCCAACCCGAAGTTCCGGGGTGTGAAGCGGTACGAGGGGGAGCGGGTCGGAACCGGCTCCATCATCGTGCGGCAGGTGGGGACCGTGTTCCGCCCGGGCCGGAACGTCGGCCTGGGCAGGGACTTCACGCTCTTCGCGCTGGCCGAGGGGCTCGTGAAGTTCGAGTCGGGGCGGCGCGTGAGCGTCGTGCCCGCACCCACCGCGTAGGCCGCTCCACCTTCCCCTCGCGGAGGACACGTCCCCGGGCCCGTCGTTCCCACCCATGTTCCGCGACGAGGTCACGATCAAGGTGAAGGCCGGAAGCGGGGGCGACGGCTGCGTCGCCTTCCGCCGCGAGAAGCGGGTTCCGAGAGGCGGGCCCAGCGGGGGAGACGGAGGGCGGGGCGGACACATCCACCTCATCGCGAGTCCCCAACTCAACACGCTCTCCGAGTTCTGGACCCGGCGGATCATCAAGGCCTCGCGGGGCGAGAACGGGCGGGGGAAGGACTGCTTCGGCCGCAAGGGGAGGGACATCGTGCTCAAGGTCCCGGTCGGGACCGTCGTGCGCGACGCCGACCGCGGGTTCGTGATCAAGGACCTGCGCACCGCCGGCGAGCGGCTTCTGGCCGCGCGCGGCGGCGAGGGCGGGCGGGGCAACATGCACTTCGCCACCGCCACGAACCGCTCCCCCCGAACCGCAACCCAGGGACAGCCGGGGGAGGAGCGCCGGCTCCATCTCGAGCTGAAGCTCATCGCCGACGTCGGCCTCGTGGGCCTCCCCAACGCCGGCAAATCCACGCTGCTCCGGCGGGTCTCCCGGGCGCGGCCCAGGGTCGCCGCCTATCCCTTCACCACGCTCCGCCCGATCCTGGGCATCGTGCGCTTCCCCGACTACCGGGACCTGGTGATCGCCGACCTCCCCGGCCTCATCGAGGGCGCCCACGAGGGGCGCGGCCTCGGCGACCGGTTCCTCCGGCACGTGGAGCGGACGGAGGTGCTGCTCCACCTCGTGGACGTCTCGCCGTTCTCGGCCCAGCCCCCGGATCGGGCCTGGCAGGTGATCCGGCGCGAGCTCCAGCTCCACTCGGCGGTCCTGGCGGCCAAACCCGAGATCGTCGCGGCCACGAAGATGGACGTGCCGGGGAGCGAGGAAGGTCTGGCCCGCCTCAAGGCCGTCGTGTCCGCGCCGGTCTTCCCGATCAGCGCGCTCAGCGGCGGAGAGGGGGTCGCGCCGCTCCTCGGCGAGCTCCGTCGCATCGTGCTCGAGGCCCGTCCCCGGACGGCGGCGGCCGAACCGGGCGGGTCCGGCCAACCCTCAAGCCCGGTCCTCCCCGCGGTCGAAAGTCCCCTCGGGCCGCGTGGCATGGGGCGGCCCAGTGGAGGACCGCCCAAATGATGGAGTTCGAGAACCTCCTGCGCCTCGTGGTGAAGGAGAACGCCTCCGACCTCATCCTCAAGACCGGGAGCTACCCGGCCGTCCGGATCGACGGGAACATCAAGTTCGTCGCCGAGGAGAAGCTCAAACCCGAGTTCACCTCGGGGATCGTCGGCCAGATCCTGGACGAGGCCCTCCACGACCGGTTCCTCAAGGAAGGGGAGATCGACGCGGTCTTCCAGGTCGAGGACATCGGTCGCTTCCGCGTGAACCTGTTCCGCCACTCGGGCGACCTCGGGCTGGTCTTCCGCCACGTGAAGCGCAGCATCCCGACCTTCGAGGAGCTGACGCTCCCGGGCGAGCAGCTCAAGCGGCTGGCAGGGCTGAAGCGCGGGCTGATCCTCGTGACCGGGGTCGCCGGGAGCGGGAAGTCCACCACGCTGGCCTCGATGATCGAGTTCGTGAACCGGCAGCTCGGCCGCCACGTGGTCACGATCGAGGACCCGATCGAATTCGTGTTCGAGGACAAGCTGTCGGTGGTGAGCCAGCGCGAGGTGGGGGTGGACACGCTCACCTTCTCGACCGCGCTCAAGCACTGCGTCCGCCAGAGCCCGGACATCATCATGATCGGCGAGATGCGGGACAAGGACACGATGGACGCGGCCATCAACGCGGCCGAGACCGGGCACCTCGTGCTCTCCACGCTCCACACGGTCAACGCGGTCCAGACGGTCGAGCGCATCATCTCGGTCTTCCCGCCGCACCAGCACGGCCTGCTCCGGCTCCAGCTCGCGATGGTGCTCCAGGGGGTCATCTCGATGCGCCTGATCCAGCGGAAGGACGCGGGCGGGCGCGTCCCCGCCGTGGAGCTCATGCTGAACACGCCCACGATCCGCGAGGTGCTCATGGAGGGGCGCACCGCGGAGCTGACCAAGTACATCGCCGAGGGGCACGAGTACTACGGGACCCGGACCTTCAACCAGTCGCTCAAGCGCCTGGTCGAGGTGGGCGCGATCAGCTATGACGACGCGCTGGCCTCCTCCGACGACCCCGACGAGCTGGGCCTCGAGCTGCGCGGGATCACCAAGGGGAACCGGGCGGCCGAGATGGCGGGACGGTACTAGTGCCGTGTCTCAGAAACGCGAATGCGTTTCTGAGACGGCACCGGCCGCCGAAGGCGGCCGCGGCGCGCGAGGCGCGCCGGTGGGGGCCGCGGACGGGCCAGCCGCAGGCTGGCTCCGGTCGCGGACTTGGGGGAGCGAAGCTCCCCCACTCGCCTCCTGATTGCTTTTTGGCTCCTATCGTGAACCCCGCAGGTGACGGCCGAGAAAACACAAGCGACCTTTCGGGACAGGGCAATAGTCTAGCTACCTGGAACCGGAAGCCAGCCCCCCCCGCGGGGGGCCCACTCGCCGGGAATAGGGCCGGGCCGGCCATCGTCCCACCGGTATAATCCCGCCCGACTGTCGGGGTCCTGGGCGGTGACTGAACCATGAAGACGACCGAAATCCGCAAGATGGTCTGGAGCCTCTCTGGCCTGGTGGGGCTGGCCATCGGGTACTCCCTCGTCATCCACTGGCAGTACAACCGGAGGCTCAAGACCTCGACCTCGTTCGTCCCCCAGGTGGACGACATCTTCCGCAGCCGCGCCGCCACCGGCACGCCCGAGAAGGGGAGCGACCCGCTCGAGACCTTCAACGCGGCCTTCGACATGAGGATGGACGGCAAGGAGCCGCCGCCGCCTCTGCCTCCCGACGAACCCGTGCCCGCCGCGCCTCCGCCCAAGGAGAAGCTCCAGAACCTGGTCGAGGTGACCGGGATCTTCCGGCGCTCGATCTCCTACTATCCGAAGAAGAAGCCCCGCCCGGAGACGGACCTCACCGTGGACGTGGGCCAGAAGTTCAAGGAGCTGGAGGAGGCGACGCTCAAGGCGATCCTCGTGAAGCCCCGTCCGATCCGCGTGCTGGTCCACTGGCAGGGAGAGGACGTGATCCTGGAGTGCGGCGAGGAGGAGAAGGAGCGGACCCGCACGGTGATGGTGTCCCCGGGCGGGGGCTCGCCCGCGGGGTTCAAGGGGCCGGCCGGCTCCATCCAGGCGGGAGGCCGGGAGCCCGACACGATCGTCGAGGACAAGGACCAGAAGGGCCTCTTCACGATCCCCCGCAAGGAGCAGGACTACCTCCTCGAGAACATGGAGACGCTGATCGGGGACCTCCAGACGCGGGAGGAGCGGGACAGCAGCGACAAGCCCGCGGGCGTGCGCATCCAGAAGCTCAAGGAGAACTCCTACCTCACCCAGCTCGGGGCCCGCGAGGGGGACATCGTGGTCTCGGTGAACGGCGTGAGGGTCACGTCGCGCGAGCAGATCGTGAACCACTTCCGCCAGAACCCCGTCCCTCCGACCACGACCCAGGTTCCCGTGGTCATCATCCGCGAAGGCCAGAGGCTGGAGTTCAACTACCGCCTCCCACAGTAGTGCCCGGGGAGTCGTGACTCCCTTTCTCGTCGCCGACCTGGGGAACACCTCCGTGAAGCTGGGCCTCGTGGAGGAGGGACGCGTCCGCCGCGTCGAGAGACTGGCCTGGTGGGAGGGCGACCCGCCCCGGCGGCCCGACGGCTTCCCCGCGACGCTCGTCGGCGTGGCGTACGTCTCGGTCCGGCCCACCCGCGACGTCGCGTTCGAGCGCTTCGTCCGGGAACGGCTCGGCCACGCGGCGCTGCGTTTCGGCCGCGACTTCCCCTGCCCGCTGGAGATCCGCTGTGCGTGCCCAGAGAGCGTCGGCGCGGACCGCCTCGCGAACGCGGTGGCCGCCCGGGCCCGCCACCCGCGCGGCGCGCTCGTGCTCGACCTGGGCACGGCCTTCACGATCGACGTCGTCGGCCCGGAGGGGGAGTTCCTGGGGGGCGCGATCGGACCCGGCGTCCGCACCGCGCTCGAGGCGCTCCGCCGTTCGACCGACCAGCTCCCGCGGGTGGATCCGGCGCTCCCCGGCCGGGCGCTGGGACACGGCACCGAGGAGGCGATCCGGCCCGGCGTCCTGCTCGGGCTGGCCGGAGCGCTGGAGGGGCTCATCGCGCGGATCCGCCGCGAGCTCCCCTTCGAGCCGGCCGTGGTGGCCACGGGCGGGGACGCGCCCCTGCTCAGGCCCGAGCTCCCCTCCGTCGAGGAGCTGGTCCCGCACCTGACGCTCGAGGGGGTCTGGAGGGCGGCGACGGCGAGCGTGAGATGACCCCGACGTTGGCCGTCCGGCTCACGCCCCCAGGGCGGGGGGGCGTGGCGGTCGTGGCCGTCGCGGGTCCGCGGGCCATCGAGCTCGTGGCGCGGCTCTCTCCCGGCGCGGCGCCGGCGCCTCCCGGACCGCCGCGGCTCCGCCGCCTCCGGGACGAGGCGGGAGTCCTGGACGAGGCGCTCGTGACCGTGGTCCCCGCCTCCGAGAGCCCGTGCGGGACGGACTGGGTCGAGCTGCACACGCACGGAGGGGAGGCGGTCGTGGCCGCGGTGCTCCGCCGGCTCGAGGGCCTCGGAGCCCGGGCGGGCCGGCCCGCGGACCTGGCCAGGCTTGCGGTGACGACCGGCCGGCGCGGCCGGCTGGAGGCGGAGGCCGAGCGGTGCCTCCCGCGCGCCGCGTCCTCCTACGGAGCCCGTCTCCTGCTCCATCAGCTCCACGGCGCGTTCGCGCGCGAGCTCGCCGACCTGGCCGGAGCCGTCCGCCGCGGCGGCGCGGCGGCGGCCCTCCCGGGTCTCGAGCGGCTCCTCCGGCGCGCGCGCGCCGGACGCGCCGTCCATCGCGCCACTCGCTTCTTCCTGGTCGGACCCCCGAGCGCGGGCAAGTCCACGCTCTTCAACCGCCTGCTGGGCGAGGAGCGCGCGGCGGTCTCGCCGGAACCGGGGACGACGCGCGACTGGGTGGAGGAGGACCTCGTGCTCTCCGGCTTCCCCATCCGCCTCGTGGACACGGCCGGACTGGGCGTCGAGGCGGATCCGCTCCAGGCCGAGGCGGCGGCCGTGGGGCTCCGCGCGGCCGCGCGCGCGGGCCTCAGGCTCCTCCTCCTGGACGGGACCCGCCCGCCTCCGCCCGGCCTCGACGACCTCCGCGCGCGGCTCCGCCCGCCCGTGCTGGTCGTGCTCGGGAAGAGCGACCTTGGCGATCCCGATCCGGCCGCGCTCCTCTTCGCCGGCGAGAGCGCGCCGCGCGTCTCCGGCGTGACCGGCGCGGGGCTCGAGGACCTGAGGGCGCGGGCGCTCAGGCGCCTCGGGCTCCGTCCCCGGCCGCGGCCCGACCGGGCGGTCCCGTTCCTCCTGCGCCACCGGCGGGGACTGCGCCGCGCGCGCGAAGCGGCGCGCGCGGGGCAGGGCGACGAGGTGATCGAGCACCTGGAGCACGTCGCCGGCGGCCCGCTCTCGCCGGCTTCCGGCGGACTCCCGGGCCTTTGACCCTGCTTCCGCCGAGGGATACCATTCCCGCCGCGAGAGTGGGCTCGAGGTCTTGAACAGAAGCCGGCCAGGAGGCTTCGTGCCCGGAGCGTGACCATGGAAGCGGACAAGCGCGACTTCCTGAGCGTGGACGACCTGACGATCCAGGAGATCGAGGCGATCTTCCACTTCGCCGGGGAGGTGGAGAAGAGCCCCTCGGGCTTCAGCAACCGCGCCGTCGGCCGGATCATGGCCACCCTCTTCTACGAGCCGAGCACCCGCACCCGGCTCTCGTTCGAGTCCGCGATGCAGAAGCTCGGCGGGGGCGTGATCTCCTCGCCCGACATGAAGGCCTCCTCCGCGGTCAAGGGGGAGAGCCTCGCCGACACGGCGCGGGTCATCGGATCCTACTCCGACCTGATCGTGCTCCGGCACCCCTATGAAGGCGCCGCCCGGCTCGCCTCGCGCTACACCGGACTCCCGGTGATCAACGCGGGGGACGGAGCCCACGAGCATCCCTCCCAGACGCTCTGCGACCTCTACACGCTGCGCCGCGAGAAGGGGCGGCTGGCGGGGATCAGCGTCGCGCTCTGCGGGGACCTCAAGCACGGCCGCACGGTCCACTCGCTCGCGATCGCGCTGGCGCGGTTCGGCGCGAACGTGCTGCTCGTCTCCCCCGGGCACCTCGAGATGCCCGATCACCTGGTCCAGCGGCTCGAGCATGAGTTCCGGTGCACCGCCCAGAAGGCGTCGCTCGGCGAGGCGCGCGGGCTCCTCTCGGACATGGACGCGGTCTACATCACCCCGCAGCGCCCGCACCAGCTCAGCCTCTTCACCGACCCCGCGATGGAGCACGGCCTGGACGCGAAGATCTCCCGGATCGACGCGCTCTACATGACCCGCCTCCAGCGCGAGCGGATGGAGCCGGAGGAGGTCGGCACCCGCTACCCGGTGATCGACCGCGACTCCATGAAGGACTCGATGCTCCGCGACGCGATCGTCATGCACCCGCTCCCCCGGAGCGGCGAGATCTCGCCCGAGGTGGACCGCGATCCCCGGAGCCGCTACTTCGAGCAGGCCGCGCTGGGCGTGCCCGTGCGCATGGCCCTCCTGGCCTTCCTCCTCGGCGCGCCTCCCTTCGAGCGACGGAGCCCATCGGCGGCGCAGACCCGCCCCGCGCTGCCGCTCTACCGGAGCGGGGTCGGGATCCGCTGCCCGAACGCCAACTGCATCTCGCACCACGAGCCCCACGTGCCCTCCGAGTTCCGGATCCTGGACCAGCGGACGCTCCAGCTCCGCTGCGAGTTCTGCGCGCACGAGACGCTGGGACGCTTCGTCGCGCCGGCGCGCGGGAAGAGCGTGGTCGCCGCCGGGTCCGACGCGGCGCGCCGGATCAAGCCCGAGAACCTGGTGATCTTCCGGGACGAGGGCGAGGTGGCGCAGGCCGGGCTTGCGCTGCGCGGCGCCGATGAGTGAGGTCCGGCACCTGCCGGCCGCCGGCTGGCTGCTCCGGGGCGGGCACGTCGTCGATCCTCTCGAGCGGATCGACGGCCCGCGCGACCTCTGGATCGCCGGCGGGAAGCTCCGCGCGCTCGCCCGCCCGGGTCTCGCCGTCGGCCGGGACGTGGAGGTGCACGAGCTCCACGGCCGGATCCTCTGCCCGCCGCTCTGGGACCTGCACGTGCATCTCCGCGAGCCCGGCTTCGAGGAGGACGAGACCATCGCCACCGGCGCGGCCGCTGCCCTGGCCGGCGGCGTCGGGCTCGTCTGCTGCATGGCCAACACGAAGCCGGTCAACGACGCGCCCGAGGTGACCCGTTACATCCTGGACCGCGCGCAGGGCCTCCAGGTGCGCGTCCGTCCGATCGCGGCGGTCACGCGGGGGCTGGAGGGCGCGGAGCTCGTGGACTTCGAGGCGCTGCTCGAGGCGGGCGCGGTGGCCTTCAGCGACGACGGGCGCCCGGTGACGCAGGACGACGTGATGGAGGCGGCGCTCCGCCGCTCGGCGCAGGTGGGCTTCCTCGTGGTCTCCCACGCGGAGGATCGCCGCCTGACCGAGGGGGGCGTGCTCCATGAAGGGGCCGTGAGCCGCGCGCTGGGGGTGAAGGGCATCCCGGCCGAGGGGGAGACCCGGATGGTGGAGCGCGACGTCGAGCTGGCGCTCCGGACCGGAGGGCGCCTCCACATCGCGCACGTCAGCACGAAGGGGTCGGTGGAGGCCGTACGCCGGGGGCGCGCGCGGGGCGCGCGGGTCAGCGCGGAGGCCGCGCCGCACCACTTCCTGCTCACGGCGGGCGCCGCGCAGGGAGGCGACCCCAACTTCAAGATGAACCCGCCGCTCCGGGACGAGACCGACCGCCGGGCGGTGCTGGAAGGGATCGCGGACGGGACGATCGAGGTCGTGGCCACCGATCACGCCCCGCACGCCGCGGAGAAGAAGGCGCGCGGCATCGAGGCCGCTCCCTTTGGCGTGGTCGGGCTCGAGACCCTGCTCCCCGCGGTCCTGACCGGGCTCGTGGGGGAGGCGAAGATGCCGCTCGACGCCGCGCTGGACCGGGTCCTCGCGGGCCCGGCGCGCGTGCTCGGAGCCTCGCGCGCCGGACTGCACGAGGGCGGGCCGGCGGAGCTCGTCGTCTTCGACCCCGACGCTTCATGGACCGTCCGGCCCGAAGATCTCCACTCGCGGAGCCGCAACTCGGCGTTCCTGGGCCGGACGCTCCGGGGTCGCGTCGAGATGGTGGTCCTGGGCGACCGGGTCTTCAGACCCTAGTTGGGAGAGGGGTCAGGACCCCGGGGGTTCCTGACCCCTTCGTCCGTGCGGAACCGCTCGCTCCGGCCGTCTAGGATTCGCTCAGGAGACGACGGAACGGTAGCTCCGAGAGCGGCAGGGCCGCCGGGGGGATGGGATCCATCCTGGGCATGCCCCTTGCGGCAGGGTTCCCCCGGCTGGCCCCCCGTACTCTCAGGCCAGGGGGGTAGGGGGGCCCGGCCGTTGCAGCCGACGCAAACTTGAGTATCATTCGGCCCTTCGGCGCCCCAGCACCGACTCGGGTGACCCGGCAGGTCGAGGGCCCGGCGCGGGTTCTGGCGCAGCGAGGCAACCGCCCCGGGACCTTCGGGCAGGAGTTGGAGCGGGGGGAGCCGTGAAACGCACAAAGGAGAGGACGAAGATGCTGGCAACAAGAAGTAGCGGGGGCCTTGCGGTCCTCCTCATCCCGGCCCTGCTGTTCCCCGGATGCGGGAGCGGAGGCGGCGGCGGGTCGGGCGATGATTCACGCCTCCTCGCTCTCTCCTTCGACCTGGAGAACCGCACCGACGTCCGGCGGAACCAGCCGCTCGTGTTCACCTTCTCCTCGAGGGTCGACCCGGACTCGGTCGGGTTCGACACCTTGCAGATCTACTCCGGGCCGCAGAGCAACCCGGTCCCGTTCAGCGGACGCTACGAGGTCCGGGACAACAAGGTCACGTTCTTCCCGACCGTGCTCGAGACCGACCCGAACCCGCTGGGGCTCCCGCTGAACCCCTACGGGTTCTCGGACAACGCTTCCTACTCGGTGCTCATGCCGGGCACCGACCAGCTTCCACCGCCGCTCCGGACTCTGGAGACCCGGGGGGGGAAGAAGCTCCTCCGGACCTTCGCCTCGAGCTTCCAGACGTCGTCCGAGTACCTCCCGGAGGATCCGCCGGTGCGTCCGCGCCTCGTGCGCATGCCCGACGACAACGGGAACGCGCTGGACGACCTGTTCCTCTTCACCCGCCGGTCCGCGACGGGGTGCGGCCGCACGCCGATCACGCCCGTGAACCCTGGGGACAAGCGCCTGGAGCTGCCCACGGACACGCAGTTCACGCTCACGTTCTCGGAGGCGATGGACCCGCGCTCGATCAACCCCGATCCCGAGTCGCCGGGCCCGCCGCCCAACCCGGGCGGTTCGTACCGCCTGAAGGAGAGCGCGACGAACATCGGGATCTCGGGGACGCTCTGCATCTCGGGGAACGGCCGCGAGTTCACGTTCGTTCCGGGGACGCCCCTGGCGCACGCGACCATCATCCGTCAGTACCTGGTCACGCTCACGACCCAGATGAAGGACCTGGCCGGCAACCCGCTGATCCTGGCCGACGTGACGCGGCCCAACGAGCCGATCAACCTCCCCGAGGAAGGGCGGTTCTCGACCGCGCTCGTCCCGGGCGAGAACGGGCCGCTGGGGCAGGTGAACTTCTCCTTCGTCCAGGAGGGGCAGGACCCCGCCCGCGACAACGGCAACACCGACACGGACGTGCAATGGGGCGGCGTGCCGCCGAACGACAAGCTCTCGCCGCAGGTGCCCCGGTCGCGGTCGATCGCGCTCGAGCCGGTATGCCAGCCGGCTCCCGGACCCCCCCAGATCAACTGCCCGTTCCTCCTGCCGCAGCCGCTGGACATCTGCCTGGGTCCGGTCCCGAACGGCGAGGACTGCAATCCGTGCACGGCGGGCATCCCGCCGGCGGACACCGGTCACGCCAAGGGCGGGAAGATCCAGCTCCTCTATCTCAAGAACGAGGTCCGGCCGACCTCGAGCCCGGCGAACTCCGACAAGCTCCCCAACAGCGAGGCCATCACCAAGGTCGAGTGGGGCCCGATCTCCAACTACCTGTTCCGCACGCGCTACTCCGGCGTCACCGTCCGGCTCGGGCACGGCACGGGAGACGAGATCAACGGGGGGCTCGGGTTCAGCTACGACGGCAACTTCAACGCCGGCTCGGCTCCGGTCGCGATCTTCCCGCTCGGGGACTACAACGTCCCGAACATGACGAACGCGCCGTGGTTCCCCTGGCCGCAGACCACCGACTTCGAGTACGACGGCACGAACTCCCTCATCGTCGAGGTGAACGTGCCTGACCCGAGGGTGAACGACCCGCAGGCCACCTATCAGCTCTTCCGGAGCGAATCCACTGCGATCACGCCCTACCGGCGCATTTTCAGCGAACCGAATCGCGTGACCGCCGGGTGCGGCGAGCGGACCGTCTACCACCACCGCTTCTCGTTCATCAAGAAGAAGCACAAGGCGCAGACGGGCTGGTTGGACATCGGGCGCGGCACCGTCCTCCCGGACTACCGGCCGCCGGTGATCTTCCCGCCGCCCACCAGCCTGCCGGGCGGCACCGGCTTCGTCATCCGCTACCAGGGGGCCGACACCTCGTCGGGCGGGAACTTCACGCCGCTCAGCACGGACATCCGCGGCGCGAACCGCAAGCGGTATCTCCGCATGGAGATCGTGTTCAGCTCCAACCCGTTCACGCTGGCCCGGCCGTTCATCGATTCCATCGGCCTCGTGTTCGGATCGTCCAACTAGAACCTCCGGTTCTTCCGCCCGGGGTCCGGTTCCGACCGGACCCCGGGCTTCGTACCCGCCGCGCGCCAGGGCGCGAAAAGGGGTCAGGCACCTTTTCCGCCGCGGAAAAGGTGCCTGACCCCTTTTCGCCTTCCAGGCCCCGGCACTCCCGTTGCTTCTCCTCTCCCACTCCTCTCTCGGGTTCCCTTCGGGCACGTGCGCGGAGGTGCCCATGGAACGTCGATTCTCCCGGTGGTCCGGAGCCCTTCTGGTCGCCTTGTGGACGGGTTGCGGTGGCGGCGGGAGCGGCGGGGGCGACGGCGAGCCGTCGCGGCTCCTCGCGCTCTCCTTCGACCTCGAGAACCGCACCGACGTCCGACGGAACCAGCCCCTGATCTTCACCTTCTCCGCCCGCCTCGATCCGGCGAGCGTCACGCTCGACACCTTCCAGGTCTTCCGCGGAGCGCCCACGCAGCCGACCCCGGTCCTCGGACGCTACGTGGTCCGCGACAACCGGGTGTGGTTCCACCCGGCGATCCTCCCGGGCGATCCCAACCCGCTCGGCCTTCCGATCAACGCCTTCGGATTCGACGACGCGACGTCCTACACGGTGGTCCTGCCGGGCGTGGATCAGACGCCCCCGCCGCTGCGCACCCTCCGGTCGCGCTCGGGCCACCCGCTGCTCCGGAGCCACACGGCCGGCTTCCGGACCGGGTCCGAGTACCTGCCCGAGGACCCGCCGGTGCGCCCCAGGGTCGTGCGCGCGCCGGACACCAACGGCAACCCGGACGACGACCTCTTCCGGTTCGCCCCCGCCGGGACGGACCCCGCGGACCTGCGCCGCGACCTCCCTTCCGACGTGCGCATCAGCGCGGAGTTCTCGGAGGCGATGGACCCCCGGTCGGTCACGACCGAGCCCCAGGCGCCCGGGCGCCCGGGAGGCTCGTACCGCATCCACGAGACGGACCTGAACCTGGGCATCGCGGGGACCGTGAGCTGGACCCCGGACGGGCGCCGGTTCACGTTCGTCCCGGCCACGCCGCTCGCGAACCAGACGGTGGCGCGGCGGTACCTGGCCACGCTCACGTCATCGATCCGCGACCTCGCCGGCAACCCGCTGCTCCTCTCGGATGCGGCCAATGTCCCGATCCGACCCGAGGAGGGCGCCTTCCAGTGCCGCCTCGTCCCCGGCGAGGAGGGGCCGCTCTTCCAGAGGAGCTTCTCCTTCTCCACCGACGGGCAGGACCCGCCGCGGGACCAGAACAACACGGACGCGGACGTCGCGTGGGGAGGGCCGGCGCCCGCTGACCGGCTCACCCCCCAAGCGCAGCTCCGGGTCCGCGCCGCGGTGGTGGAGGAGGCCTGCCTGCCCCAGCCGCCGCTCACGTGCCCCTTCCTCCTGCCGCAGCCGCTCGATGTCTGCCTCCGCCCGGTGCCGGGGGGCGAGGACTGCAACCCGTGCACGCCGGTCCCGGGAGTCCCGCCGGGAGGGGACTCGGGGCACGCGCCCGGAGGGCGGGTCCAGCTCCTGTTCCTTCAGAACGAGATCCGCGGCACCGGCTCGCCGGCCGCGGCCGACAAGCTGGCGTCCAGCGAAGCCGTCACGCGCGTCGAGTGGGGGCCGCTCTCCAACTACCTGTTCCGCACGACCTATCACGGGGTCACGGTGCGGCTCGGGCACAGCACGCGCACCGAGGCCGCGGGCGGGCTCTTCGCGAACCTCCCGGCCAACTACAACGCCGGGACCCCTCCCGTCGAGGTGTTCCCGTCCGGGACCTACTTCGTGCCCAACCAGACCCAGGCGCAGTGGTTCGCCTGGCCCCAGACGGCGGAGTTCGACTACGACGGCGTGAGCTCCCTGATCCTGGACGTGAACGTGCCCGATCCCCGGGTCAACGATCCGCAGGCGACCTGGCAGCTCTTCCGGAGCAACTCGACGCTGGGCTCGCCCCGCCGTCAGGTCGCGCTCGCGGGCCAGGAGGTCGCGGGGTGCGGCGAGCGGACGGTCTACGCGCACCGCTTCCAGCTCGTGAAGAAGCGCTACAAGGCCCAGACGCAGTTCGTGGACGTGTCCGGCGGAACGCTGCTGCCGGCCTACCGGCCGCCGGTCGTGCTCCCCTCGCCGCTCCAGCTCCCCGGGGGCACGCGGTACGACTTCCGGTTCCAGGGCGCGGACAGCTCGACCGGCTTCGGATCGACCGCCTGGAGCCCGGACGTGCGGGTGGCCAACGGGAAGCGCTGGCTCCGGATGGAGATCGTGCTGGTCGCGAACGCCGCGACGCAGGCGAGGCCGCACGTGGATTCGATCGTTCTCTTGTACGGCGCGACACCCTGACGAAGCGGGTTGAAGGTCGAAAGTTGAAAGTTGAAAGCCGGAACCGGATAGGCATCCGGATTCTCTGACTTTCGACGTTCAACTTTCGACTTTCAACCGAACCGGTTCGAGTGAGGTGCCCGCCTGGCCTGTTGCCTTCCGTTCCCGCCTGTGGCATCATCCGCGCTCGGCGGTTTCGCAGTTGACCTCTCTCCCTCTCTCGCCTCGGTCGGTCTCGTTCCCTGTCCCGCTTCCGGGGCAGCAGGACTCCTGATGGCAGGATCGCTCGCGCCGGCGACGCTGGCGGCCCTTTTCGGCTTGATCATCGGCAGCTTCCTGAACGTCGTCATCTACCGGCTGCCGCGCGAAGGGATGTCCATCGTCCGCCCGCGCTCCCGGTGCCCCAAGTGCGGCCACCAGCTCGCGTGGTTCGAGAACCTCCCGATCGTGAGCTGGCTCCTCCAGGGCGGGAAGTGCCGCGCGTGCCGTGCCCCCATCCCGGTCCGCTACCCGATCGTCGAGGCGCTCACCGCGGCCCTCTTCTTCGGCAGCTTCTGGCTGCTCAAACCGGAGGAGCCCCGTGCCCTCGGCTTCGTCCGGGCGGCCGTGCTGGCGGCGCTGGTCGCGGTGACGTACATCGATTTCGACCACCGGATCATCCCCGACGAGATCACGATCCCCGGGATGGTGCTGGCCCCGATCGTGTGCGTCCTTCTTCCGAGCGTCATGATCCCCGAGCGCCTCTACCAGCCCCTCCTGTTCCAGCTCGAAGGCAAGGAACGCGGGGCCGCGCTCCTCCTCTCGCTGGCCGGCATGGCCGCGGGCGCGGGGATCATCTGGGGCGTGGGCTTCCTGGGCCGCCTCGTGTTCAAGAAGGAGGCCATGGGGCTCGGAGACGTGAAGCTGATGGGACTGATCGGAGGGCTCCTCGGCCCCGAGGGGGTCTTCCTGGCGTTCCTGATCGGGGTGGTCTCGGGGGCGTTCTTCGGGATCGTCTACTTCCTCGTCACGAGGGACCGCTACATCCCGTTCGGGCCGTTCCTGGCCCTCGGGGGCGCGGCGCTCCTCCTGTGCGGGAAGGAGGTCCGGCATTTTTTCTGGGTCACGTATCCCGGCTGGCTGCGCTGAGGCGAGGCCGGACGGGAACGTGGGACGGGCACTTGGGCGGTGGGCTCCGCGAGGCGGAGCCCCAGGAGGGAGGAACATGACCAGGTTCTCCGCAGCATCGGGCCGGCTCTTCGCGATCGTTCCCCTGCTCGCCTTTGCCACGGGCTGCACGGGGAAGTACAAGGAGCTCCTCGCGGAGCGCGACAACCAGATCCAGGCGCTGAAGACCGAGAAGGCGGCGCTGGAGGGGGACGTCGAGAAGCTCCGCGGCAACGAGGACGTGCTCCAGCGCCAGATCTCGGCGGAGAAGTCCCGGGCCGACGGGCTCAACGGCCAGGTCGGGCGCCTCCAGCAGGACCTCCAGAAGCCGGCGCCCGGGCGGGCAACCGCCGGCAGCGAGGAGGGCGACCTCGAGAAGACGCTCGGAAGCGGCATCGACGTGCAGCGGCGCAAGGAGGGGATCGCCCTGATCCTGCCGGCGTCCGTGACCTTCGCCTCCGGCAGCGCCGATCTCACGAAGACCGGGCAGGGCAACCTGAAGAAGATCGGCGACCTGCTCAGGGCCCGGTACCGGTCCCGGGGAGTCAGCGTGGACGGTCACACGGACACGCAGCCGATCAGGAAGTCCAAGTACGGGACCAACTGGCGGCTCTCGACCGAGCGCGCGCTGAGCGTGGCCCAGTACCTCGAGAAGGGCTGCGGCATCGACCCCAAGCGGCTCCGCGTGGTGGGCCACGGCCAGTTCCAGCCCATCGCCAGCAACACCAGCGCGAACGGCCAGCAGGCCAATCGCCGCGTCGAAGTGCTGATCCTGAACTAGCGCGAGACGGGGTCAGGACCGCCTGGGGTCCTGACCCCTTTGCTCTTCTCCGCGCCCCCCGCGAGCAGGTCGGAGGCCGCCGCGAGCATCTCGGCGGTCCGGTTCTTCCAGGAGAAGACGCGGGCGGCCTCCGCGCGGCGCCACCGGTCCTCGGGACCGGTGGCGATCGCCCCGTCCAGGGCCGCGACGAAGGCGTCCGCCCCGCTCGCGCGCGACACGAGGTCCCCGAGCCCGCGCGCCTCGGGGAGGTCGGTGGCGACCACCGGCCGGCCCGCCGCCAGGTATTCGTAGAGCTTGAGCGGGCTCACCGCCCGGGTGAGCGGAGTGTCCAGGAACGGGATCCATGCCGCGTCCATCCCTCGGAGCCATCCCGGCAGGTCCGCCTGCGGCCGCGGGCGGAAGCCGTGGACGTTGGGCAGGCGCCGGAGCCGCGCCCAGCCCGGGAAGCCGCCGAGGTCCCCGACGAACACCAGCGACCAGCCGGGCCGCGCCCGGGCGACGGCCTCGACCAGCGCGGCGTCCACCTTCTTCTCCGGCGCGCCCAGGAACCCGATGCGTGGGGACGGCAGCGCCGCCAGCCCGGGGGGCACCGCGGTCCCAGGATGGAGCGCCTGACCGAAGAGGTCCACGTCGGCCCCGTTGGGGATGCGGCGGACCGAGCGGTTCCACCCGACGAGCCGCTCCTCCAGCGCGCGGGCGGTGCAGAGCACGAGGTCGGCCGCGCGCGCCGTCTCCTCCTCGTCGGCGACCACCAGCCGCGGGTCGCCGAGGCCCGCGGCCCCGAGCAGGAGCGGCCAGTCGTCCACGCAGTGGTAGACGAAGGCGGATTCCCCGAGCGTCCCGCGCAGCCGCGCGGCCTGCGGCAGGAAGTTCCAGACGAGCGGGTCCCGGAGCCCGGCCCGAGCGATCGCGCTCCGGACCCACCCGCCGAGCACCGCCTGGTTCCACGCGCCGATCCGCCTCGAGAAGTGGCGCAGGGGAAGGCGGGGGGGCGGGGTGAGAAGCGCGAGCCGGGCGTCCACGCTCCGGAGGCGCCCGAGGGGCGCCACCGGAAAGCGGCCGGCGAGCGCGCCCAGCGCCAGCTTGGGCCAGGAGTAGTTCGCCTCCACGAACAGCACGCGATGGGCGGGGAGGAGTGCTTCGGTCACGCGGTGCGCCGTGTGCGGCCAGCGGTCGCGCCACATCTGGCCGACCAGCACGACCACGTCGCGCCCGTCAGGTCTCTGCATGGGCGGGACGCCGACGGGACGGCGCGAAATAGCCGAGGAACAGGCCGACCTTGTAGGCGGCGCGCCGGGCGTACTCGATGGCCGCGAGCAGCGCCGCCTCCCGCGCGCCGACTCCGCTCCGGACGAACCCCCGGAGGTCCTTCACGTAGCGGGGCAGCATGGCCAGCGACGCGAGGTTCGCGAGCACGAGCAGCCAGCGGCGTTCGCGCCTGAGGCGGAGGCCGTTCCCGAGACCGTAGCGGAAGAACGTGTTCAGGAGCCCGGAGAGGTCCTCGCGGTGGTGGTGGAACACGACCGCGCCCGGCGCGGTCCCCAGCCGGTGACCGCGTTCCGCGAGCCGGAGACAGAGCTCGGTGTCCTCGCCCCCCGGGAAGCGGAACTCCTCGTCGAAGCCGCGCACCTGGCGCAGCGCCGCGCGGCGGAAGGCCGCGTTGCAGGTCGCGAGCAGGAGGGCCCCCGTGCCGCCGAGCGGCGCGTAGTGCTCCTGGTTCCGGAGCGCGAGCAGCTTCTCCACGGGGGTCTCCACGCGAACCGGGAAGGTCGCGCCGCCGACGCCCGCGAGCCCGTCGCCGGCCGGACCCTCGAGCGCCTCCTGGAGCCGGCGGAGCCAGTCGGGCGCGGGGACGCAGTCGTCGTCGGTGAAGGCCACGAGCGTCCCGCGGGCCTCCTCGATGCCGCGGTTGCGGGCCGCAGCCGGTCCCCGATTCTTCTGCCGCACGTAGCGCAGCTCGAACGGCGGAGGAGCGAGGTCGCGGATCAGCACCTCGGTCCCGTCGCGCGACCCGTCGTCCACCACGATGACCTCGAAGGCGCGCGAGTCCACGGACTGCGCGGTGAGCGCCTCGAGGCACGCGCGGAGGCGCTCCTTCCGCTCGTACGTCGGGATCACGACCGAGAACAGCGGTGGCTCGCTCATGCCGCGTCTCCCGGGATCCGGTGCGGCTCCCAGAGGTGGCGGAGTCCCTCGAGCGCGTAGCCGGCGGCGAAGAAGAAGTCGCGGCGCTCGAGCGGTCGGAAACCCCCGCTGAGCGCGGCGCGCACGAGGCTGCGCACCGCGCGCTTCCCCCAGAGGAGCACCGGGAGCCGCCCCCGGTAGGCGCGCTCGAGGAGGGCATGCGAGCGCCCGTGCGCGAACGCGCGCCGGCGGATGTAGTCGAGGCACGCCCGCTCGGGGGCCGCCAGGTGGAGCACGGATGCGGCCGGCTCGTAGAGGATGCCCTGCCCCGCGGCCTCGAGCCGGAGACAGAGCTCCGCCTCCTCGCCCGCCGCGAGGCGGGCGCCCTTCCGTCCCAGGTCCTCGCGGAAGCCGCCGAGCCGTCGGAACACGTCGCTCCGGAACGCGATGTTGGTCCCATACGGCGTGCGCGGGAAGCTCACGAACGCGCGGCGCGGTCCGAAGTCCACCCCGCTCATCACCTCGTCGAGCGCCGGCTCCCACCACGGGGGAGGAGGCGCGGTCCAGCGGAGTCGCACGGGGCCGCCGACGCAGGCGGCCCGGGGCTCCGCGGCGAAGGCGCCGACCAGCGCCCGCAGCCACCCGGGCGCGGCTTCGGCGTCGTCGTCCAGGAAGGCGACCAGGGGCGCGGCGGTCGCGGCGAGCGCGCGGTTCCGCGCCCGGGACAGGCCCGGCCGGTCCTCGCGGAGCGGGCGGACGCGGCCCGAGCGGTCGAGCGCCGCGAGGTAGCCGGGCGTCGCGTCGCGCGAGCCGTTGTCCACGACCAGGACCTCGTACCGGTCGCGCTCGAGGTCCTGCCGGAGCAGGCTCCGGACCGCCCGCCGGAGCAGCGGGAACCGGTCGCGCGTGCAGACGACGGCCGCGATCTCGGGCATGACGCCTCCCGTCGTTCTCTTTCGGAACGGGGGCGGGGGGCTGCTTGAGCGTGCGGGCTCGCGCGCGGATTGACGCTCCTCGGGGGTCCACCTACAATCCCGCTCCTTTCGCGTTTTCCCGCGATCCTTCCCACCAGGAGGCCCGAATGGCCAGCCCCGAGGTCCAGAGGCTGCGGAACCTATCTCTCGTCGGTCACGGGAGTACCGGCAAGACCTCACTGACCGAGACCATGCTCTTCAAGGCCGGGGCGGTCAAGCGCCGCGGGCGCGTGGAGGAGGGGACCACCGTCGCCGACCACGACGCCGAGGAGAAGGAACGGAAGTTCAGCATCGATGCCGCGCTGGTCCACTTTCCGTGGAAGGGGAAGGAGTTCCAGGTCCTCGACGCGCCCGGCTACCCCGACTTCCTGGGCGCGGCGACGGCCACGCTCCGGGCCGTGGAGACCGCGGTCGTCGTGGTGGGGGCGCATGCGGGCGTCGCGGTGAACACGCGGAAGGTGTGGGAGCTGGCGGGCGCCGAGGGCCTGGCCCGCATCCTGGTCGTGAACCGGATCGACAACGAGAACGTGAGCCTCGAGGAGCTGCTCGCGTCCCTCCGCGAGAGCTTCGGGGACCGCTGCATCCCCGTGAACCTGCCGATCGGGCAGGGTCCGTCGGTCTCGGGAATCGTCTCGGCCCTCGCGCCTCCCGCGAGCACGCCCGCCGGCGTGGTCGGCGGCGATCTCGCGGAATGGCGCCAGTCCTTCATCGAGGCGGTCGTCGAGGCGGACGACACGGCGCTCGAGAAGTACCTCGGGGAAGGGACGGTCTCGGACGACGAGTTCCAGGCGCTGCTCCCCAGGGCGCTGGTCGCGGGCAAGGTCACCCCCGTGCTGTTCACGTCGGCCGAGAAGGACCTGGGGGTTGCGGAGCTGCTCGACTTCCTGGCCGCCTACGCCCCATCCCCGGTGGAGGGCGTCCGCCGGAGGGCGAAGAAGGGGGATGAGGAGGTCGCGCTCGAGCCCGACCCGGCGAAGCCCTTCGTCGCACAGGTCTTCAAGTCGGTCACAGATCCGTTCGTCGGGAAGATGACCTACTTCCGGGTCTTCTCGGGCACGCTGGAGTCGAACACGGCGATCTTCAACCCGCGCCACGGGAAGCCCGAGCGGATCGGGAACCTGCTCCAGGTGCAGGGGAAGGAGACGAAGAACATCGAGCGGGTCGGCGCCGGGATGATGGCGGCCGTGGCCAAGGTGGAGAACGTGGCGATCGGCGACACGCTCTGCCCCGAGAAGACCTCGTGGCAGATGCCTCCGATCCCGTTCCCGCGGCCCATGGTCTCGGTCTCGGTCGAGCCGAAGAGCCGGGCGGACGAGCAGAAGATCTGGGGCTCGATCCTGAAGATCGCGGACGAGGACCACACCTTCCTGCCCCGCCGCGACGCCGAGACGCACGAGCTCGTGATCACCGGCCTCAGCAACCTGCACCTGGACGTGGCGCTCCACCGGCTCAAGCGACGCTACCAGCTCGAGGTGGTCACGCACGTCCCCAAGATCGCCTATCGCGAGACGATCTCGCGGAAGTCCGAGGCGCGCTACCGCCACAAGAAACAGACCGGCGGGCGCGGGCAGTTCGGCGAGGTGGCCATCCGGATCGAGCCCGTGGAGCGCGGGAAGGGGTTCGAGTTCGTGGACGGCGTCGTGGGCGGCTCGGTCCCGAACCAGTTCATCCCGGCCGTCGAGAAGGGCATCCGGGAGATCCTCGAGAAGGGCGCGATCAAGGGCTACCGGGTCGTGGACGTGCGGGTGGAGCTCTGGGACGGGAAGGACCACCCCGTGGACTCCTCCGAGCAGGCCTTCAAGACGGCGGCCCGGATGGCCTTCCGGCAGGCCATGGCCGGGGCCGGACCCGTGTTCCTCGAGCCCGTGATGAACCTGGAGATCACCACCCCCTCGCGCTTCATGGGCGACATCACCGGCGACCTGAACTCGCGGCGCGGGCGCATCCAGGGGATGGACTCGATCGGGAACGTGCAGGTCATCAAGGCCACGGTGCCGCTCGCGGAGGTGATGACCTATTCCACGGAGCTCCGGTCGATGACCGGCGGCGAGTGCTCCTACTCGATGGAGTTCTCGCACTACGACGTGGTTCCGTCGCACATGGAGGCGAAGATCCCGTCCGCCGGAGGCGCCGCCGCCGCCGAGGACGAGGAGTAGGACGGAAAAAAGGGGTCAGGACCCTTTCCGCCGCGGAAAAGGGTCTTGACCCCTTTTCGTTCTCCCCCCTTCAACCTCCGCCGCCCTGCCTGCCGAAAGGGTCTTGCGGCGCTCGAGAGGCGCCCCGCGACTACGGCACGGGAACCTTCCAGGGAGGGTGGTGGCAATGGTCTCGATCGAAGAGCTCCTCCAGATCATGATCCAGCGGAACGGGTCCGATCTGCACCTGTCCGCGGGGTCGCCCCCCAAGATCCGCATCGACGGTCGTCTGGTTTCCACCGAGCACGACATCCTCCAGCCGGACGAGACCAAGAAGCTCTGCTACTCCGTGCTGAACACGGAGCAGATCGCGAAGTTCGAGCGGAACCTCGAGCTGGACCTCTCGTTCGGCATCGAGAAGCTGGGTCGCTTCCGCGTGAACATCTTCTATCAGCGCGGCTCCGTCGCGGCCGCGATGCGGCTCATCCCCTATGAGATCCGCAGCTTCGAAGACCTGATGCTGCCCCGGAAGATCTGCGAGTACCTCTGCTGCATGCCCAAGGGGCTCATCCTGGTCACGGGCGCGACCGGCTCGGGCAAGTCCACGACGCTGGCGGCCAAGCTCGACTACATCAACAGCACGCGCAACTGCCACATCGTGACCATCGAGGACCCGATCGAGTTCATCCACCGGAACAAGAACTCGCTGATCAATCAGCGCGAGGTGGGCCAGGACACCCAGGGATTCAAGAACGCGCTCCGCTCGGTGCTGCGCGAGGATCCGGACGTGATCCTGATCGGCGAGATGCGGGACGTGGAGACCATCGAGTCGGCGCTCACGCTGTCCGAGACCGGGCACCTGACGCTGGCCACGCTGCACACGAGCGACGCCATCCAGACCATCAACCGCATCATCGACGTGTTCCCGTCCTACCAGCAGCAGCAGATCCGGACGCAGCTCTCGTTCACGCTGCAGGCGGTCTTCTGCCAGCAGCTCATCCCGCGGAGCAACAACCGCGGGCGCGTGCTGGGGGCCGAGATCATGATCTGCAACGCGGCCATCCGGAGCCTGATCCGCGAGGACAAGGCCCACCAGATCTACTCGCAGATCCAGACGGGCGGGAAGAGCGGCATGCGGACCATGAACCAGTCGCTCTACGACCTGTACCGCCAGAACCTGATCTCCTACGACGACGCGGTCGCGCACTCCACCGACCCGGAGGACCTCCGCCGCATCTTCCAGAGGACGTGATGCGGAGTGCGGCCTTCGTGACGAGAACCCATGGTCTCCTTTGACCGCAAGGTCCGGAGCCTCCTGGCGAAGATCGGGCGGCTCCAGTCGGAGTCCCTGGACGCCGCGGTCCAGGCGGCGGAGCAGGAGAAGAAGGCCCTCTCGAGCGTCCTGATCCAGCGGAACCTGATCCACGAGAAGGAACTGCTCGGGCTCATCGCGCATGAGATGGGGCTGGCGCCCATCGACCTGGACCGGTTCGAGATCGATCCGAAGCTCCTGGAGGTCGTGCCGCAGGACATCGCCCAGGACCACGGCGTGCTCCCGGTCTCCAAGGTGGGGAGCATCCTGACGCTGGCCGTGTCCGATCCGACCGACGTGGTCCGGCAGGACGACCTCCGGATCATCACGGGCCTCTCGCTCCGCCCGGTCCTCTCCACGCCCGCGACCATCGAGCGCCACATCCAGCGCTACTACAACCCGGGCGAACAGGAGGTGAACGAGCTCTTCCAGGGCGCGGTCACCGGCTCGGACGTGGAGCTCAAGGAGGAGACCGACGGCGGCGAGGAGAACCTCGACATCACCGACCTGTCGGAGGAGTCGAGCCCCGTCGTCCGCCTGGTGAACCTGATCATCTATCAGGCCATCCGGGACCGCGCTTCCGACGTGCACATCGAGCCGCTCGAGCGGAAGACGCGGGTCCGCTACCGCCTGGACGGGGTGATGCGCGAGGCCTTCGCGCCCCCCAGGAAGATGCACGGCGCGCTGGCCAGCCGCATCAAGATCATGGCGTCGCTGGACATCGCGGAGAAGAAGAAGCCGCAGGACGGCAAGTTCCAGATGCGGGTGGAGGGGCGGTCGATCGACTTCCGCGTCTCGATCCTGCCCACGGTGTTCGGCGAGAAGATCGTGCTCCGGGTGCTCGACAAGAGCGGCCTGACCATGACGCTCGACGGGCTGGGCTTCGAGCCCAAGGCGCTCGAGGACTTCCGCAAGGCCGTGAAGTGCTCCTACGGCATGATCCTGCTCACGGGGCCCACGGGCAGCGGCAAGTCCACCTCGCTCTATGCGGCGGTCCGCGAGATCTACACGGTCGAGGAGAACTTTGTGACCGTGGAGGACCCGGTCGAGTACCAGATGGACGGGGTCTCCCAGGTCAACGTGAACGTGAAGCGCGGGATGACCTTCGCCGCGGCGCTGCGTTCCATCCTGCGACAGGACCCCGACGTGATCATGATCGGGGAGATCCGCGACAAGGAGACGATCGAGATCGCGGTTCGCGCGGCCCTCACCGGGCACCTGGTGCTCAGCACGCTCCACACGAACGACGCGCCGTCCACGATCACCCGCATGGTGGACATGGGGCTGGACCCGTTCCTGATCTCGTCCAGCGTGCGTCTGATCGCGGCGCAGCGTCTCGTGCGGCGGCTGTGCGAGAACTGCAAGGAGGAGTTCCAGGCGCCCCGCGAGCGGCTCCTGGGGCTGGGCTTCAGCGAGGAGGAGTGCGAGAACGCCCGGCTCTTCCGCGCGGTCGGCTGCGCCCGCTGCGGGCAGGGCTACCGCGGGCGCTTTGCCCTCCTCGAGACCATGCCGGTGAGCGAGGAGGTCAAGCGGCTGATCCTCCGGGGCGCCTCCGCGCTGGACATCCGGGACCAGGCCTTGAAGGAGGGAATGATCTCGCTCCGGCGGTGCGGGATCCTGAACGTGATGAAGGGCAACACCACGGTGGAGGAGGTCCTGAAGGTCAGCACGAGCGACGTCTGATCCTCAAGTTGAGTCAGCCGGGCCGAAGATCGTCGGCCCGGTTGGTCGATGGAACCTTTCAGGGGAGGCCGGGAAGCGACACCCCGGACGCGCAAGGAGCGCAGTGATGCCGAACTTCCGATACACCGCGAAGAACCCGACGGGCCAGACCGTCAGCGGGACGCTGTTCGCCAAGGACCAGGCGGAGGTCATCGGCGAGCTGCGTCGGAAGAACCTGGTCGTACTCAAGATCAAGAAGGCCGGCGAGGGAGACCGGCGACCGGCGGCGGCGGCCGCCGCGGGCGCCCCGCGCGGCTCGTTCTTCTCGCTGAGCCTCAAGGGGCGCCGGGCGCGCCCGGGCGCCAAGAAGGACGAGCTGGTCCTCTTCGCCCGCCAGCTCGCGACCATGATCTCGGCCGGCGTGCCGCTGCTCGAGTCCCTCGAGATCCTCAAGGAGCAGGCCGAGTCCGCCGGCTTCAAGGTCGTGCTGGACGACGTGATCGGCGAGATCCGGGGCGGCAAGGACCTGAGCCAGTGCCTGGAGAAGTACCCCCGGGTCTTCTCCAACGTCTTCGTCAGCATGATCCGGGCCGGCGAGGCGAGCGGTCAGCTCGACGAGATCCTCCAGCGGGTGGCCGACTACATGGAGGCCACGGCCAAGCTGAAGCGGGACATCAAGGCGGCGATGACGTACCCGGTGATCTCGCTGGTCCTGGTGCTCGGCATCACCGCCTTCCTGATGATCGGGATCGTCCCCAAGTTCAAGGAGGTGTTCGACTCCCTCGAGATCACGCTGCCCAAGCTGACCAGCTACGTCATGAACACGAGCCTCTGGTGCAGCGACAACTGGCACATCCTGGCCGGCGCGATCACGGGGCTGGTGATGATCCTGGGCTTCTACAAGCGGACCCGTCCGGGCCGCCGCCAGTTCGACAAGCTCAAGCTGTCGGTGCCGATCTTCGGGCCTCTCTTCCGCAAGGTCGCGCTCTCGCGCTTCAGCCGGACCTTCGCCACGCTGATCAAGAGCGGCGTGCCGATCCTGGGGGCGCTCGAGATCGTCGCCGAGACCTCGGGCAACGTGATCATCTCGGACGTGGTCTCGGCGGCACGCGAGAACGTGCGGCAGGGGGACACGCTGAGCGAGCCGCTGAGCAAGAGCACGGTCTTCCCCCCCATGGTGACCCGCATGATCGGGATCGGGGAGAAGTCCGGGTCCCTCGAGACCCTGCTGGAGAAGATCTCCCAGTTCTACGACGAGCAGGTCTCGGCCGAGGTGAAGAGCCTGACCTCGCTGATCGAGCCCCTGCTCATCGGCGTCATGGGGTTCCTGGTCGGCGGGATCGTGTTGGCCGTCTTCCTCCCGATCTTCGAGCTGCAGAAGAAGCTGGCCTCCCGCTGAGTATAAAAGAACGTATATATGATAGTGATACTTACTGCGATTTGACGACTAAAGTGGGGGAAGTATACTAAAAGAGTCGTTGGAGCTTCCCTGGTGGGGAAGCGACGCTCTGGCCCTCCGGGCCGAGCAGCGGCTCGGGTTGGTGGTGGTGGAGGTGGTGGTCCATGCCTAGGACAGTCGTTCGCAGGCTGGCGCTCTACGGGGGCGCCGGAGCCCTCTGTGCAGTCCTGCTCGGTTTCTCGATCGCCCGTCGGCCGGGCGAGGCGGACATCGGCACGCTGCTCAACGCCGCCGACGTGCTCGCGCGGGTGGGCGCCCAGGCCAAGGCCCGCGACAACCTGGAGCTCGTCCTCCGGCGCGACCCGGAGAACGCGGTGGCCCACCTGATCCTCGGCTTCACCTACGAGGCCGAGGAGCGTTTCGCGGAAGCGCTCGAGACCTACCGGAAGATCCGCGGGCGCATCGACGACCGGGCGCTGCTCAAGGAAGTGGACCTCTCGATCGCCGACCTCAACCGCCGGCTGGGCCGTCGCGACGAGGCCCTCCGGGCGTTGGAGGAGGTGGAGCGCGTCCACGGTCCGGACCCGCGCATCCACCTGGTGCGCGGCTTGGTCCACAACTCGGCGGGTGAGCACTCGCAGGCGCTCCCCGAACTGGAGCAGGCCCGCGGGACGCCGTCCACCGAGGACGCGGCCTGCTACCACATCGGGCTCACGCTGCGGGCGCTGGGCAAGACCCAGGAGGCGATCTCGACCTTCGAGATGCTGACCCGCCGCAACGCCAAGGACTTCGACGCCTGGTATGAGATCGCCCGGTGCCGGCTGCTGCTGGCCGACCGGGCCGGGATGTTCGCCGCGCTGGACCGGGCCGCGGGGGTCTCCCGCACCCGCATCCGGAAGCGGCTCACGGCGGACCCTGACTTCCAGGAGGTCCGCGAGGACCCGCGCTTTCGGCAGGTGACGGAAGGTTGATCCCGCGGAGAGCGGGTCCCGTGAGTTGTGTTTCATCCGTGGAGAAGGCCAGGGGCCGGAGGGGTGCGGCCCATCGGAAGCGGAAGGAGGTGTGGCGGAGGCGAACTGATTCGTGAACTCTCCTAGTCACCGGAAAGGAAGGATGCATTGAAAAGGAGTCATGGAACCATGACCAAGAGGGAAAGCGGTTTCACCCTGATCGAGCTCATGATCGTGGTTGCGATCATCGCCATCATCGCGTCCATCGCAATCCCGAACCTCCTCAGCGCCCGTCTGAACGCGAACGAGACGGCCGCCATCGCCACGCTGCGCAACATCTCCTCGGCGCAGGCCCAGTTCCAGGCCGGCGCGAAGGTCGATGAGGACAGCGACGGCGCCGGGGAGTTCGGCTACTTCGCGGAGCTCTCCGGAGGCCTGGCGCCCCGCGGCCGCACCGACCCGATCAACCCGCCGGTCCTCTCCGGCGCGTTCCGGATCGTGAACAGCGGCTTCGTGTCGCGCTCCGGCTACCTGTTCTGCATGCTGCTCCCGAACTCGACCGGGATCGGACTTCCCGAGGCCGGCGGCGGCGGCACCCCGGGTGGCGTGGATCCCGATCTGGCCGAGACGACCTGGGCCTGCTACGCCTGGCCGGCGTCCTACCAGACCTCGGGGAACCGGTGCTTCTTCATCAACCAGGCCGGCGACGTGCTCCAGTCGGATAACACGAATTCCGGCCAGCTCTATAGCGGGACCGGTACGACTCCGTCCGGCTCGAGCGGAGGCTGGTCAGCGGCCTTCATGCCGGGCACGACGGGCAACTCGATCGTCGGCGTGCTGGCAGTGGGCACCATCGGAAACGACGGCGGCCGCTGGCTGACGGTGAACTAGGGACCACTTTTCCGGCGCGGGAGGGCCTTCGGGCCCTCTCGCCCGGTCGGTTCCGGGTCGCGACGTCGCGGGCGGCGACCGGGCGACCCGATCGGAGCGCATGGACGGGGTCGGAACGCGCTTCCCTGGGGAGGCGGAGCGCCGGAGGACTCCACGGAAGAGGCTGATGTGACTGTCATGAAGCCAGGCCGGAGAGCAGACGCGGTTGCGCGCGGAGGGAGGCCCGGGTTCACCCTGATCGAGCTCCTGATCGTAGTCACGGTGATCGTGATCATCATCTCCATCGCGCTCCCGAACCTCCTCGCGTCCAAGCTCAACGCGAACGAGACGTCCTCGATCCAGACGCTCCGGACCATTTCGGCCGCCCAGGCGCAGTTCAAGACGCGGAACGCTGTGGACTCGGACAGCGACGGCGTCGGCGAGTACGGCTACCTCGCCGAGATGTCCGGGCTGGTCCTCCCTCGCTCCGGCGGCGCCGCCATCCAGCCGCCGAGCCTCTCGGGCGCCTTCCGGGTCTTCAACAACGGACGCGTGAACCGCTCGGGCTACTACTTCCGCCTCCTCCTGCCCGCCTCGGACGGTCGCGGGATCGCCGAGGCGGCGGGCGGCGGCTTTGACCCCGGCGACCCGCCCGACCCGGACCTCTCCGAGACGGTCTGGGCCTGCTACGCCTGGCCCTCCAACGAGCAGATCACCGGGCTCCGGATCTTCTTCATCAATCAGGCCGGCGACGTGATCCAGTCGGACAACACGGGCACGCTCCAGATGTACTCGGGCGACCGCGGCCCCGAGCCGGGCGCGGCCTTCACGAGCGGCGCCATCGACAAGATCACCGGCGTCCTGGCCATCGGGACCACGGGGAACGACGGAGGGGTCTGGCGGAACCTGAATTGAGGCAGGTCAAGGGTTGAACTTGAGAGTTGAAAGCCGGAGAGGGCACCGGCTCTCTTCGCTTGGACGGGCGTCAGCGGGCGGCGGACGCGACGCGTGAGAGCGAGGGGGCTCCCGGCGGGCGCGGCGGGACGGGGCGCGTGTCGGGGCGGGGGTCCCGGAGCGGCGGGAGCAGCCGCGGAGGGTCCTGCCGCCCGAGCGGGCCGGCCTGCCCGGCGTGGAACCCGCGGACGAAGGCCGCCTGCATGAGGCCGAGGAGATAGGGCGCCAGGAAGAGCCCCGCATCCGACCGGCCCAGGGCGAGCGCGCCGAGCGACAGCGGGAGCCGGGCCACCCCGCGAGCGAGCCCGGAGAGCGCATGCGCGGCGGCCGTGCGCTCCACCGCCCGGGGGGCGGGAGCGCCGTGCAGGCGGGTCAACTGGGCCGCGCCCCACCCGTAGGAACGCCACTGGCGGAGCAGCCCTCCCAGGTCGGAGCGGTGCCGGTGCAGGACCATCGCCGCCGGGGCCACCGCCAGGCGGAGGCCGGTCTCCTGGAGCATCCGCCAGCCCAGGTCCGCGTCCCCGCCCGAGCGGAGCTCGGGCCGGAACAACCCGATCCGGCGGAACACCTCGGCGGCGTAGGCCACGTTGGCCGTCTGGGCGTAGGGGAGGTGGGGATGCTGGAGCGTCCGGGCGGGGTCGAGCGAGCCTGCGTGAGCGCAGAAGCGCTCGACGGCCGCGCGCGGGGGGAAGGCCCGGATGCCTCCCGCCACGGCGCCGACGCCGTCTCCGGTCGCCGAGGCCAGAGCGCGGAGCCAGCCCGGATCGGCGACGCAGTCGGCGTCGGTGAACGCGATCCACTCTCCGGACGCGGCGCGCACTCCGGCGTTCCGCGCCGCGTAGGAGGACGCGACCCGCCCCTCGCGCAGCACGATCACGGGGAAGCGTGCGGCCACGGCCCGTGTCCCGTCCTCGGACGCGTTGTCCACCACCAGGACCTCGTAGCGGTCCCTCGGGTAGTCCTGCCGGAGCAGCGAGCGGAGCAGCTCCGGGAGGAGGTCCGCCGCGTTCCGCGCGGGGACCACGATCGAGAAGCGGGGCACGCCCATCCCTCATCTATCGGCAGGAGAACGAAAAGGGGTCAGGCACCTTTTCCGCCTCGGAAAAGGTGCCTGACCCCTTTTCGTTCTTCATGGATCCGACACCGGAATCCGATGGAGAAGGTGGGCAGTGAGCCAGTGACCCAGACCACCCTGACGACCCCCGCTCGGCCGGACCGCGCGCGCGATCCGGACCGCTTCTTCAGCGTGGATGGGCTCCGCGCGGAGCTGCCCCGCAGGAGCGTCCGAGCCGGCGCGGTCACGCTCGCGGCGCAGTCGCTCCGCCTGGCGCTCACCGTGGGGCAGACCATGGTCCTGGCCCGGCTCCTCACGCCGGACGACCACGGACTCGTGACCATGGTGACCGCAATCACCTGGTTCTTCGCGATCTTCCAGGACCTGGGCCTCTCGCAAGCCACCATCCAGCGGCCCCAGATCGACCACCGGCAGGTGAGCGCGCTCTTCTGGATCAACGTCAGCGCGGGCCTCGCCCTCGGGCTGATCACGGCCGCGCTGGCGCCGGCGCTCGCGTGGTTCTACGGGAAACCCCAGCTCCTCGGGGTCACGCTGGCGCTCGCGCCCGGGTTCCTGGCCGCGGGGCTCGCGGCCCAGCACGTGGCGCTCCTGCGCCGGCAGATGCAGTTCCGCGCGGTGGCGGCGGTGGACCTCCTCGCGCTGACCGTGGGCGCCTCGCTCGGGCTCGCCGCCGCGGGGTGGGGCGCGGGCTACTGGGCGCTGGTCCTCGCGCAGGTCACGTCCGCCTGGAGCTACGCCGTGCTCGCCTGGGTCCTCTGCGGCTGGCGGCCGGGCCCGCCCCGTCGCGGGGCCGGGGTCCGCCCGCTCCTGGCCTTCGGTGGAGGGCTCACCGGCTTCAACGTGATGAACTACTGCGCCCGCAACCTGGACAACGTGCTCGTGGGCCGGCTCTGGGGCGCGGGCGCACTCGGGCTCTATTCCAAGGCCTACAACCTGCTGGTCCTGCCCCTCCAGATCCTGAACACGCCTCTCTCGTCCGTGGCGCAGCCGGGCCTCAGCCGGCTCGCGGCGGAGCCGGAGAAGTTCCGCACCTACTATCTCCACGCGCTCGCGCTCCTCACCTCGATCACGGTGCCGGCGGTGCCGTTCCTGCTGATCGGCGCGCGCGAGCTGATGGCGGTCCTCCTCGGCCCCGGCTGGGAGGAGTCCGCCGCGGTCTTCTCGATCTTCGGGGTGCTGGTGCTGGTGCAGCCGGTCTGCAACACGGCGGGCTGGCTCTACGTCGCCACCGGGCGGATCCGCGAGCTGTTCCGCTGGGGCGTGTGGTCCTCGAGCATCACCGTGGCCGCTTTCGTGGCGGGCGTGCCCTTCGGCCCGCGCGGGGTCGCCGCGGCCTACACGATCGCGATCCTCCTGCTCACGGTCCCCTGCCTCCGGGCGGCGTTGGCCGGCCTCCCGATCCGCCTCCGGGACGTGGCGGGCGCGGTGCGGCCCCAGCTCGTGGCCGCCCTGCCCGCCGGGCTCGCCGGCTGGCTCGCGGCCCGGGCGGTCCGCGGGGACGGAGGCTCCCCGCTTCTCGTGCTCGGCGCCTGCGCGGGCGCGGTGGCGGTCGTCTACCTCGTGGTCCTGTTCGTGGCGCTCGGCCGCTGGCCCTTCTACGTCTCGATGCTCCGCCACCTCTTCCCCCGGGAGCGGGAGTAGGCCTTGCGCACCTGCGTCCTCTGTCCCGATCCCGAGGCCCCGAGCGTCACGTTCATCCGGGCCCACCTCGAGCGGCTCCCGGGCGAGGTTCTCTGCCTGTGCGGCGGCTACCTCCCCGAGCGGCGCCGCGACGGAGCGGCGCTGCTCCCGCCGACGCTCCGGACGCGGATGGGCCGCCTCCTGGGACGTGGCCGGGTCCCGCAGCTCCGGGACGCGCTCGCCCGCTTCCTCCGGGACGAGCGGGTGGACGTGGCGCTCGCCGAGTTCGGACCCACGGCCTCGGCGGCGTTCCCCGCCTGCGAGCGGGCCGGCGTCCCGCTCGTGGCCCACTTCCATGGGTTCGACGCCTGGCAGGAGGAGACGCTCCGCCAGGAAGCCTCCGGCTACGCGCGGCTCTTCCGCGGCGCCGCCGCGTTCGTGAGCGTCTCGCGCGAGATGAGCGACCGGCTCGAGTCCCTGGGCGCGCCGGCGGACCGGATCCACCTGATCCCCTGCGGGGTCGATCCCCGCGACTTCCCGCCCGGCGATCCGGGCGCGGCCCCGCCCCACTTCGTGGGAGTCGGGCGGCTGATCCCGAAGAAGGGGGCCGATCGGACGATCCAGGCCTTCCACGCGGCCCGCGCCCGCGTCCCGGAGGCCCGCCTCGCGCTCATCGGCGAGGGGCCGCTCGCGGCGCGGTGCCGGGATCTCGTGGCGGAGCTGGGGCTCGGGGACGGCGTCGAGCTCCGCGGCGCGGCGTCCACTGTGGCCGTGGCGGCGGCGCTCCGCGGCGCGCGCGCTTTCGTGCAGCATTCCATGCAGGCCCCGGATGGGGACCGCGAGGGGACCCCGGTCGCGGTGCTGGAGGCGGGGGCGGCGGGGCTCCCGGTGGTCGCCACGCGCCACGCCGGCATCCGCGACGTGGTCGTGGAGGGCGAGACCGGGCTCCTGGTCGAGGAGGGGGACGTCACGGGAATGGCCGAGGCGCTGGTCCTCCTCGCCCGCGACCCGGGCCGCGCCCGGACGATGGGGACGGCGGCGCGGGCGCGGACGCTCGAGCACTTCACCCTGGACCGGTCCATCGCGCGCCTGGCCGGGGTCCTCGAGCGGGCCGCGGGGAGGCCGGGCGTCAAGCTGGAGGCCGCCGGAACCCGATAGGAGAACCGGCGGTCCTCAGGCCCACACCCGTGAAGAAGCTCAGCATCATCATCCCCGCCTGCAACGAGGAAGCCGTCATCGGCGACCTGGTGAGGTCGATCGCGGACGAGCTCCCCCAGGGCCGGCAGCTCCTCTACGAGATCCTCGTGGTGGACGACGGCTCCACGGACCGGACCGCCGAGGTGGCGGCCGCGGCGGGGGCGCGCGTGGTCCGCCACCCCTACAACATCGGGAACGGCGCGGCCGTGAAGACCGGCATGCGCAACGCCCGAGGGGAGGTCTTTCTGATGATGGACGGGGACGGCCAGCACAAGCCCGCGGACATCCTCAGGCTGGTGGAGCCGCTGGACCGCTTCGACATGGTCGTGGGCGCGCGGACCCGGGGCTCCCAGGCGGGCGTCCACCGCGACCTCGCCAACCGCATCTACAACCTCTTCGCCTCGTACGTGACCGGCCGGCGGATCGAGGACCTCACGTCGGGGTTCCGCGCGATCCGGGGCGAGGTGGCCCGGAAGTTCGTCTACCTGCTCCCGAACACCTTCTCGTATCCGACCACGATCACGCTGGGCGTGCTCCGGGCCGGCCACTCGCTCCTCTACGTCCCCATCCAGGCGCGACCACGGGTCGGGAAGAGCAAGATCAAGCTCCTCAAGGACGGCTCGCGCTTCTTCCTGATCATCACGCGGATCGCGACGTTCTTCGCGCCGCTCAAGATCTTCATCCCGCTCTCGGCCGGCATCTTCCTGATGGGCGCCGCCTATTACGCCTACACCTACTTCACCCGCCACCAGCTCTCGAACATGGTGATGCTGCTCTTCGTGCTCTCCGCCCTGATGTTCTGCCTGGGGCTGATCTCCGAGCAGATCACCCAGCTCCGGTTCGACCGGAGCGAGGGATGAGGACGAGGAGGCTGGACGCTTGAAGCTGGAAGCTGGAAGCCGGAGGGTGGCGGAGCTTCCAGCCCCGGTCGAGACCCGCGTCCGCCGGCAGGAGGCGGCGCCGCTTCGGGTGCTCTTCTTCGGGACGGCCTCGACGGAAGAAGGGTACCCGCGCACCCGCGTTCTCCTCCGCGGGCTGCGCGAGGCGGGCGCGGTGGTCGAGGAGTGCCGGGTCCCCCTCTGGTCCCGGTCGGGGGAGCGCACGCGCGCGGCCCGCTCGCTCCTCTCGCTCGGCACGCTCGGGCGGATCGCCCGGGCCCAGGCGGGGCTCGTGCGCGGCTACCTCCGCGCCGGCGATCACGACGTGGCGCTGGTGGGCGCCGAGGGGCACCTGGACGTGCTGCTCCTGCGCGCGCTCCAGCTCCTGCGCCGGCGTCCCCTGGTCTTCGACCCGTTCCTCTCGCTGCACGACACGATCGTCGAGGACCGCCGGCTCGTGCGGGAGGGCTCCTGGGCCGCCCGGGCGCTCCGCTTCCTCGACGGCTGGGCGGGGCGTCTCGCGGACGGCGTGCTCGTGGACACGGACGCCATGGGCCGGCGCTTCGAGCGGGACCTCGGCGTCCCCGCGGGGCGCACCGTGCGCCTCTTCGTGGGGGAGGAGCCGGAGCGGTTCGGGACGGGGCGCGCCGAGCCCCTTCCCGAGCCGCCGGCGCCCCCGCTCGAGGTGCTCTGGTTCGGCACGCACATCCCGCTCCACGGAACGCGCGTGATCGTGGAGGCCGCGCGTGCGCTCCGCGGCGAGGGCGTGCGGTTCACGCTGGTGGGCGCGGGTCAGGAGCTCGAGGGGGCCGCCGCCGCGGCGCGGGGCCTCGACAACGTCCGGTTGCTCCCGCGCTTCCTGGAGGCGCCGGAGCTCAAGGAGCGGATCCGGCGCAGCCACGTGTGCCTCGGCATCTTCGGCGCCACCGCCAAGGCCGGCCGGGTGATCCCCTGCAAGGTCTTCGATGCCCTCTCCGCCGGCCGTGCGCTGGTCACGGCGGACACGCCGGCGGCGCGCGAGCTCCTGGTCCCGGACCGCCACGCGCTCCTGGTCCCCCCGGGGGATCCGGGCGCGCTGGCGGAGGCGATCCTCAAGCTCCGGGACGATCCGCTCCTCAGACACGAACTCGCCCGCCGCGGGCTCCGACTCTACCGGGAGCGGGCCACGCCGGCGGTCCTCGGGGGGGAACTGCTCGACTACCTGCGCTCCCTTTGCCGGAGGTCCTGATGGAAACTCTCCGCGTCGGCCTGATCGCGCAGCAGTTCGGCGAGTCCCGCAGCGGCGTCGGGACCTACGCCACGATGCTCGCGCGCGGGCTGGTCCGGGCGGGCCACGAGGTCACCGTGGCCACCTTTGCGCGCATGGTCCCGCCCGTGAGCCGGCGGGACGGGCTCGAATTCGTGGCGGTGCCCGAGCGGTCCTGGGATCCCACGCCGGGGCGGTTCCTCGGCCTCGGTTGGGACCTCCGGCGGCGGCTCGGGCGGGACCTGGACCTGATCCACTTCACCGACGCCCGCGAGGCGTTCTTCGCGGACCCCCGCTCGACGCCCCTGGTGGGGACCGTCCACGACGCCTACGCCGTGGCGGCGCCCTCGACCCCGGGCGGCCTCCAGGGAGCCTACGGAGACGCGTGGACCCGTTGGGCCTGGTACCGGACGCTCCGGCTGGTGGAGCGGCGCGCCTATCGCGGGCTCCGCGCGCTGATCGCGAACTCCGTCTGGGTGCGCGACCAGGTGGCGGCGGCCTACGGGCTCGACCAGAGCCGGCTCCGCGTCGTGCGCTACGGCGTCCCGCCGGCGCCCCCGCCGAGCGGCCCGCGACTCCCGGGGACGCCGGCGGTCTTCTTCGCGGGGGGCAACTTCTACCGGAAGGGGCTCCCGCTCCTGGGCCGGGCGGTCGCGCTCCTCAAGGCCGACCTGCCGGCGCTCTTCGTCACCGTGGCGGGCGGCGACCGGAACGAGCCGCGGCTGCGGGCGCACCTCAGGCGCCTGGAGGTCGAGGATCGCTTCGACTTCCGCGGGCGGGTCGCGCACGACGAGGTGCGCCGGCTCCATGGCCGCGCCGACCTCTACGTGATGCCCTCGCGGATCGAGGGGTACGGGATCGCGTTCCTCGAGGCGATGGCGGCGGGGACGCCGGTGATCGCCGGGAACCGGGGCGGGACCCGCGAGCTGGTGCGCGACGGCGAGAACGGGCTCGCGGTCGATCCGGACGACGCTTCCGGGCTCGCGCGCGCGCTGCTCCGGGTCACGCGGGAGCGGAAGCTCCGCGAGGAGCTGGTGGAGGGCGGACGCAGGACCGCCTCCCTGCACGACGTGGACACGATGGTGCGCCAGACCGAGGAGGTCTACCACGAGGCGCTCGGCGGTGCGCGCCGCGCCGGCGCGGTGATGGCGGCGGGGGCGCCCCGGTGAAACGCCTCGTCCGGGCGGCGCCGCTCCTGGCCGCGCTGGCCGCGCTCGTCGTCTACGGCGGCTCGGTCCGCGGGGGGCGCTTCCTCTATGACGACCAGCACCTGATCGTGGACAACGGCAGCCTCGCGGACCCGGCCAACCTGGTCCGCCTCTTCCACGACCCGCGCACGTTCGACGCGAACGTGGAGAACGCGATGTTCCGGCCGGTGCTGCTCGTCACGCTGCTCGTGGACCGCTTCTTCTTCGGGCTCGACCCGTCGGGCTATCACCTCGCGAACGTCCTTCTCCATGCCCTCATCGTGCTGCTCGTCCATCTCGTGGTCCGGGAGGCGGGGCGCTTCCTGGAGGGCGCGCCGGCGCGGGGGCTCGCGGCCGTTGTTGCGCTCGTCTTCGCGGTGCACCCGGCCCACGGCGAGGCGGTGCTCTACGTGAGCGCCCGCTCGGACCTCCTGAGTGCGTTCTTCGTGCTCCTGGCCCTGTTCGCCTGGATGCGGTTCCGCCGCGCGGGGTGGGGCGGGTGGGTCGCGCTGTCGGGCGTGGCGTTCCTGCTCGGGCTGCTCTCGAAGGAGGTGACGGCTGTGCTGCCCGCGGCGGTGCTCCTCCTCGAGGGGCTCCGCTTCGTGGCGGGGCGGCGCGAGGGGTTCGCTCGGGCCGGGATCGCAATGGGAACCCTGCTCGCGGTCCTCGTGCTCTTCCTTGGCTGGCGGGGGGGCGTGCTCGCGCAGGTCCCGCGGACCGAGGCGACCACGGGAATCGCGGCCGAGCGCGACCTCCTGACCGGCGGCCGGCCGGTGAGCGCGAACCTGTGGACGCAGGCCAGGGTCTTCTGGGAGTACGCCGGCCTCTACGTCTGGCCCGCGCGGCTCAGCGCCGCCCGCGGGGGGATCGTGGAGACGAGCGTCGCCGCGCCCCGGGTGCTGCTCGCGCTCGCGGGGCTCGCACTCTGGGCGGGGGTCGCGCTGGCCTTGGCCCGACGGCGGCCGATGGTCGCGTTCGGGCTGCTGTGGTTCCCGCTCGCGCTCGCGCCCACATCGTCGTTCGTGCCGCTCAACGTGATCGCTGCGGAACACCGGCTCTATCTGCCGGGAGTGGGGTTGCTGCTCGCGGGGGCCGCAATCCTGGCACCGGTCATCCGGAGCACGGGTGCCTGCGCCGCGGCGGGGACCGTTGTCGCCGCCGCGCTGGGCGTACGCGCCGCGGAGCTTGAACACTCCTTCCGCAACGAAGTGACCCTCTGGGGCGGGGCCGCGGCGCACGACCCCACGAGCTTCCGGGCGCGGCTCCTGCTCGGGAACGCCCACGCGGCCCGGCAGGAGTGGAGCGCCGCCGCGGGCTCCTACCGCGAGGCGCTCCGGCTCTACCCGCGGATGCTCACCGGTTGGATCAACCTGGGCGAGGCGCTGCGCCGCGTCGGCCTCGAGCGGCGGGACGGCGCCGCCTTCGACGAGGGGGAGGAGGCGCTCCGGCGCGCGCTGGCGCTCGAGCCGCGGAGCCTGCTCACGCACCTGAAGCTCGCCCGGCTCCGCCTGGACGCGGGCCGCGCGTTCGGGGAACGCTCGCGCCTCGAGGCCGCTGCGCGAGGGCTCGAGGAGCTGCCGCCCCGGTCCCGGCAGGGACGCTATGTCCGGCTCCACCTCGCCTCCATCCGCCGCGCGCTCGGGGACGACGCCGCCGCGGAGGCGCTGTTCACGGGGCTCGTGAAGGAGGCCGGCCACGACCCCTCGGGCGCCTTCGAGGCGGCCACGCTGCTCGAGGACCTGGGAGAGCCGGCCGCATCCGCGAGGCTCTGCGAGGCGATCCTCGGGTGGGTGCCCTTCCATCGCGGCGCGCGCGAGCGGCTGGGGCGTCTCCTGCTCGCGGTCCCCGGTCGGGAGCAGGAAGGCGCGGCGCATTTGCGGATGGCCGGGGCGGGCGCTCTACCGTCCGTTCGATGATCGGCAGGAGAAGGGGTCGAGAGTTGAACGTCGAAAGGTGAAAGTTGAACGACGGGCCTTGTGGGCGAACGCGGGGTGGCGTACGCGGTACAGGGGATCGATCTCGTTCAACTTTCAACCTTGAACTCTCAACCCGACCGCTCTCCGGAAGGCCTACTTCACCGCGGGAAGCGTGACTGCGAACAGCCGGCAGGCGTTCGCGGTCGTGAGCGCCGCCAGCTCCTCCAGCGTCCGGCCCCGCAGCTCCGCCACCTGCCCGGCGGTGAAGCGCACGAAGGCCGGCTCGTTCCGCTTCCCCCGCACCGCCTGCGGCGCGAGAAAGGGACAGTCGGTCTCGAGCAGCAGACGGTCGTCCGGGATGCGCGGCGCGACCTCGCGCAGCCGCGCCGCGTTCGGATACGTGACCGGCCCCGCGAGCGAGATGTGGAAGCCCAGCTCGAGGAAGCGGTCCAGGTCGGCCGGGCCGCCGGACCAGCAGTGCATCACGCCGCGGACGGACGCGATCCCCTCGGATCGCAGCAGCTCCAGGAACGGGGCGTGGGCGTCCCGGCAGTGGATCACCATCGGGACGCCGCGATCCTGCGCGATCCGGAGCTGCGCGCGGCAGGCCTGCTCCTGGTCCGCGCGCGGGGCGTAGTCCTTGAAATAGTCGAGGCCGAACTCGCCGAGCGCCACGACCCGCGGCTCGGCGAGGAGCCCGGAGACCTCGGCGATCGCCGCGGCGGCGCCCCCGGCGGAGTCGTGGGGGTGCACGCCGACCGCCGCCCAGACCTCCGGGAAACGGCGCGCCAGCTCGATCGAGCGGCGGCTCGAGGCGGGGTCGGTCCCGATGTTCACCAGCCCCCGCACGCCTTCCGCGGCGGCGCGGCGGAGCACGCCCCCGGCGTCCCCCCCGTACTCCGGGAAGTCGATATGGGCGTGCGTGTCGAAGAGGACGACCGCCACGGCCGAGGCTACTTGAAGGTCGGCCGCTCCATCGGGCCGGGGAGCTTCCCGGTCCGGGCCTGGCCCAGGACCTCGTTCGCGGCGTTCCGGACCTGCATGTCCGTGTCCTTCGCCACCTCCTCGGCCACCGGGATCACCTGCTGGGGCTCCTTGGCGGCGCGGATCAGCGCCCGGATGGAGTTCACGCGGACGTAGTTGTACTCGTCCTTCTTCGCGGCCTCGGCCAGGGCCTGGACGCCCTCGTCGCTGGCGAAGTTGGCGAGCGCGTTGGCGGCGTGACAGCGGGTCGAGCGGTCCTTGCTCGTCCGGAGAGCCCGGCAGATCGTCGGGATCGCCTCGGGATTGCGCGCCTCGCCGAGCTGGTAGACCAGGAAGTAGAGGTCCGGGAAGGGGGGCGCCTCCGCGGGCGGGTCCAGGATCTGGCCGATCCCGTCCACCGCCTCGCCGATCTTCAGCTTGATGAGCGACTCGCCGGCCTGCCGCCGGAGCGGGGCCGGCCGCTGGACGTCGAGGAGGATCTCCTTGAGCTTCGGCACCACCTTCTCGCCGCCCACGTCGGCCATCGCTTCGAGCAGCTTCATCTGGTGCTGCGGGTTCTGGGAAGCCTCGGCCTCCTTGAGGAGGATCGGCACGGCGACGTCGGCCTTGGCCGCCAGCTCGGCCGTGGCCTTCTTGAAGCGCTCGACCCCCTTGTTGAGGAGCACCGGGTTCCGGCTGGCCATCCCCGCCTCCTGCCGGTTCATCTCGACTTTGAGGGTCATGATGGTCCGCTGCATCAGCTCCTCGTCGTTCGCGGGCGGGCCGTCCCAGACCAGGATGTCCTCGTCGCGGAGCGCCTGCTGGGTGGCGGCCAACGAGCGTTCCAGCCCCTCGATCTTCCGCTCGGCCTCGGCCAGGCGTCGCGTAAGCCCGGGGTCGGGCGCGGCGGTCTTGGAGCCGGTGTCGCAGGCAGGGAGCACGAGCATCGAAAGGGAGAGCAGGATCGGCAGTCTCGACATGGCTTTTCTCACCTCAAGGGTGGGGGATTGTAGCGGAGGGGCGCGGCGAGTAGGAGTAGGCGATGCGGCTCCGCGCGCGCTGGCTCTACCGCGAGGTGCTGAAGCCCCCCGCGGACGCCGTGCTGGAATGGGAGGGGGACCGGGTGGTCGCCTTCCACGAGGCGGCCGGGCCGGCGGAGGACGACCTCGCCGTGCTCCCGGCGTTCGTGAACGCCCACACGCACCTGGAGCTGTCGGGCCTGCGCGGCCGGCTCCCGCCGGGCCCGTTCCCCGCCTGGGTCCGCGCGCTGATCGCGCTCCGCGCGGGCGAGGTGCCCGCGGAAGCCGTCCGCGCGGGCGCCGCCGAGGCGCTGGCGACCGGCACCGCGGCGGTCGGGGACATCTCAACGGCGGGCGCCGCGATGGACGTGATCCGGGGCGCGGGCGCGCCCGGCGGCGTGGTCTTCGAGGAGGTGCTCGGGCTCGATCCGTCCCGCGCGGCGGCGGCGCTCGACGGAGCGGCCCGGCGGCTCCGCCCCGGGAACGGCCGCGTGCGTCCCGGGCTCTCACCGCACGCGCCCTATTCGGTCTCGGCGCCGCTGTTCCAGGGCGTGGCCGCGCGCGCCGCGGCGCTGGGGCTTCCGCTCGCGGTGCACGTGGCCGAGTCCCCCGAGGAGCTGGAGTTCCTGGCCCGGGGGACCGGGGCGCTGCGCGACCTCCTCGAGGAGCTGCGCGCGTTCCCCGCCGGGTTCCGCCCGCCGGGCGTCACGCCGGTCGCGTGGCTGGCGCGCCTCGGCCTGCTCGAGCGCCGCCCGCTCCTCGTCCACGCGAACTACCTGGACGACGACGACGTCGCGCGGATCCGCGGGAGCGGGTGCGCCGTGGTCTTCTGCCCGCGGAGCCACCACTTCTTCGGCTACGACCAGTGCTCGGTGCCGCGGCTCCTCGCCGCGGGCGTGACGGTGGCGCTCGGGACGGACAGCCTCGCGAGCGCGCCGTCGCTCGACCTCATGGAGGAGGTCCGCGCCCTCGCCGCGAGCGGCGGGGTCGCTCCCGCGCGCGCGCTCCACCTGGCCACGCGCGCGGGGGGCGAGGCGCTGGGCCTGCCGGAGGCGGGCCGGCTGGCGCCGGGCGGGCCGGCCGACTTCACCGCCTGGCGGATCCCCGCGGGCGCGAGCGACCCGCTGGAGGCGATCGTGGACGGGAGCGCGGTGCGGGTCCGCTCGGTGGTGCGAGGGGCCGCCGGCGCCGTTGCGCCCGACCCCCGGATGGGTATATTCACGCCTCTTCCGCCCGGCCCCGACCCATGATCGACCTCAAGATCGTCCGCGAACACCCCGACCTCGTGCGCGAGGCCGTCCGCAAGAAGCACGAGAAGGGGGACGTGGACGGGATCCTCCAGCTCGACCAGAAGCGCCGCCAGCTCCTCACCGAGATGGAGAAGCTGAAGGCCGACCGGAATCGCGCGTCGGAGAAGGTCGCGGAGCTGAAGCGTTCGGGGCAGGACGCGACGTCGCTGATCTCGGAGACGCGCGCGGCCGGGGACCGGATCAGGATGCTGGAGACGGAGGTCGGCAGCGTCGAGGCGGACCTCGGCGCGGCGCTCGAGTGGCTCCCCAACCTCCCGGCCGCCGACGTGCCGGACGGCGAGGACGCCACCGCGAACCGGGTGGTGCGGGAGTGGGGGAAGAAGAAGGAGCACGGCTTCCCGGCGCGGACCCACGTGGAGCTGGGGGACGCGCTCGGGATCCTGGACCTGGCCCGCGGCGGCAAGGTCACGGGCTCGGGCTTCTTCTTCCTCAAGGGGGCCGGCGCCCGGCTCGAGCGGACGCTGATCCAGTTCATGCTGGACCTCCACACGCGCGAGCACGGCTACCGCGAGATCCAGCCGCCCTACCTCGTGAACCGCGCCTCGATGCGCGGGACCGGCCAGGTCCCGAAGCTCGAGGACGACATGTTCCGGTGCGACCGGGACCCGTACTTCCTGATCCCGACCGCAGAGGTGCCGCTCACGAACTTCCTGGCGGGCGAGGAGGTGAAGGAGGAGGACCTCCCGGTCTGGCTGGTGGGCGCCTCGGCCTGCTTCCGCCGCGAGGCAGGGGCGCACGGCAAGGACACGGCCGGCATGGTGCGCGTCCACCAGTTCCAGAAGGTCGAGCTGCTCAAGTTCGTGGCGCCGGAGACGTCGGCCGCGGAGCTGGAGGCGCTCACCGCGAACGCGGAGACCGTGCTCCAGAAGCTCGGGCTTCACTACCGGGTCGTGCTGCTCTGCTCGGGAGACCTCTCGTTCGCCTCGGCGAAGACCTACGACCTCGAGGTCTGGGCGCCGGGGCTCGGGCGGTGGCTGGAGGTTTCCTCGTGTTCGAACTTCCTGGACTTCCAGGCACGGCGGGCGGGCATCCGGCTGCGCCGGAAGAGCGGGCCGCTGGATCACGTGCACACGTTGAACGGCTCCGGGCTCGGACTGCCGCGCGTGCTGATCGCGGTGCTCGAGCACTACCAGCAGGCCGACGGCAGCATCGCCGTGCCCGAAGCACTGCGCGATTACATGGACGGCGTGGCGGTCATCAAGACCGGATAGCCGGCCGTGACGCGGGTGTTCCGCCGCGATCTACACCAACCACATCAGGAACGCGACGAAGGCGAGCACGAGGGCGAGCGGGATCAGCGCCGAGCGCCAGTCGCCCGGCTGCGCCTCGCGGCTTTCCTGCATCATGACCCGCGCGCTCGGCCACACGTAGACGATCATCGCGACCACCAGCAGCGCCGCTCCGATCTTCATCCACAGATCCATGGCGGACTCCCAAAACAAAAAGGCCGATCCCGCCGCTCCGCGGCCGGATCGGCCCGTGTCAGATCACCCCTGACTCAGTCGTTGCTCGCGCCGAGCAGGTGCAGCAGGCTCGTGAAGATGTTCAGGATGGCGATGTAGATCCCGATCGTCATCATCAGGTAATTGGTCTCGCCACGGTGAACCATCATGCTGGTGTAGTACAGGATGTACCCGCTCATGATCATGATGATGACGACGTCGAGGGCGAGCGCGAGCGCCGGGATCTGGAGGAAGATGTTCGCGAGCACCGCCATCAGCGCGACCAGCAGCCCGACCACCAGGAAGCCGCCCATGAAGCTGAAATCGCGGCGGGTGCTGAGCGCGTAGCCCGACAGGCCGAGGAACACGACGCCGGTGCCGCCCATCGCCGTCATGACGATCTCGGTGCCGTTCGGCATGCTGAGGTAGTAGGCCAGCGTGGGCCCGAGGCCGGCACCGAGCAGGCCGGTGATGGCAAAAATCACGCCGAGGCCGGCCGCCGAGTTGGCGGTGCGCGGCAGCACGAACCAGAGCAGCCCGA
>Ga0187892_10002010_pt1 | contig 43222 bp, 39 predicted proteins | sample MA1701073metaG_FD_139345 | JGI IMG/M metagenome (GOLD analysis project Ga0187892, IMG submission 139345) | Bio-ooze microbial communities from a basaltic lava cave in the Kipuka Kanohina Cave System on the Island of Hawaii, USA - MA170107-3 metaG ... | reverse complement strand
TCCCCGAGGGGTGTAAAGCCCATCGACATGACACCAGGGCGGTCGAGTCGAGCATATGCGTCGAGTTTGTGGCCCCACCCAGCCTCGCCCACAAGAAACGTCAATCCTCCGACGCTTAACATCCTCTTGGCATTATGCTAACGTCATAACATCCCGGATCCGAAAGAGGTCAGATGCGCAGCTCCCGTCGTTACTTCCTCAAGCAGCTTGCCGGCGTCGTCCCGGTGCTCGTCGGGGCGCCGCAGCTCGCCGGTTGCTTGAAGGACGACGAGCCCCAGGCGGCCGCCGCGCCGGCAAGCTCGACCACGTCGTCGGCGCAACCCGTCCAGCAACCGCCATCCCAGCCGCCACCGACGACGGGCAACAGCAGTCCCGTCTGGGAGCCCTCGCCGACGATCGAGTTCGTAGAGGGCGTGCCAGCGGTCATCCCGATCAGCCAGTTCGTCCAGGACGCGGACGACGACGCGCTCGTCATCACCATGAAGTCGGGAGCGCTGCCCCCGGGGATCACGTTCAATCCTTCGAACGCCACGCTCGCCTACGACGGCCGCCCTCTGGGCGCGAAACCGGATGTGCCGGTCGTGACGGGCGGGATCGTCTTCGTCGCGGACGACAAGAAGAACTAGGCGAGGCGGCCCCCGATGGTCCAGGTCGCCTCGAATCCTTTCACGCTGAAGGTGAAGGCGCCGGCATCGGGGCCGCAGTACGTTCAGCTCGTTGACACCGCAGCCGATGCCCCGACCTGGATCTATGCGAGCCGACCGCTCTGGATCACGTGGAAGAAACCGGGGGGCGACTACCGCGACGCCGCGGACGCGCCGAACGGGAATGCCCACTACGCCAAGGCCACGGTCACGAGCTTCAACCCGCAAACGCTGGTCTTCGACGTCACCTCGCTCGTGGCGCGGCTGCGTCAGCTCAACACGGGCATGATGATCACGCGGTTGGGTAGCGGCATCTCGCCCGACTTCGCCTCCCGCGAGCATCCGAGCAAGATCGGCCCCGCGCTCCAGGTCGTTACAAGCAACGGCACTTTCAACTGCCCGTGCATCGCCGACTGCTGGGTCGACCCGAGCGCCGGAGGGGGGCTCGGCACCGGAGCCACGTTCCGTCCCAGGGGAATGGTCAAGTTCGACCTGAGCGCGGTCAGCGGCTCGCTGACCAAGGCGACGCTGGCGATCAGCGTCGTGAACGTCTACGCCGGAGGTCCGCCGCCGTTCGACATCGCGGTCAATTACCTGGACATGCCACGGATCTACTATGACCCCGCGCAAGAGATGGGCGGCGTGCGGCATGGCTTGGCGAGCGCGGTCCCGCAAGACAATATGCTGGGCTCGCACCCGAGCGTCTTCACGTACGACGACCTGACGAGCGTCGCTTACATCCAGAGCCGCTACGTGGTCGTCAACCTCGCGACCGGCGGGCACAGCTTCGTGCCGTGGCCGGAGTACGGCCTGACGGCGATTCGAGTCGCGTCGGCCACCAACACGCCGCATGTCGTCGACTGGCACCGCTGGTGCCAGCCCAAGAACGCGGCGCCCACGCCGAGTACCGAACCCTGGAAGCGCGATTACGCCGCCGGCCAGTCGCTCGGCCACGACCACCTCTTCATGCGCTACCTCATGATGATCGGCACCGACGTCAAGATCGGGATGACGGAGGGAGGGATCAAGCTCACCGGGATGGGAGGCACCTACAAGTGGAGCACTAGCGGCGCTAAAACGCTGCCAGCGCCCGCCAGTGACGGTATCTGGGAGTACCGCACCTGGCACGGCGGAAGGTCGCCCGCCCACCCCGACCTGTATCGGTTCGCCTTCTACGCCTACGACGCGGAGCACCCGATCTCGCAGTTTTCCGGAGTGGGCGACGTCCGCTTCACCTCCGTTTGCCTGCAGGCCGGGCGCAAGTACAGCATCGAGCAGGAAGTGAAGCTGAACACGATCACGAACGGCGTCCCCGATGCGAACGGGATCGTCCGCCACTGGGTCGACGGCGTGTTGGTTTACGAGCGGACGAACGTCCGCATCCGCAAGTACCCCGAAGTGCAGATCCAGAGCATCCCGTGGGTCGAGGTCTACCACGGCGGCCTCGGACATCCGTCCGCGCCGTTCCATTATGAGCTCGCAGGAATCTGCGTGGCGCGCGAATACATCGGTCCACCAAAGAAGCTCGCCTGATGGCAACCGCGACTTCCCGTCCTTTCCAGATCCGCGTCGCCGCGCCGGTCGGCGGCTTGCCGGCCTGGGCGAGCCCGACCGCGCTTCCGCCCGGCACCTTTCGCGAGGTCGGTCTCAACACGATGGATCAGGCGCGCCCGCCGTTCGCGCACTTCCCGAGCGGTTGCCTAGTAGCGACGCTGGCGAACTGGTGCTCGGCAGCCTTCATCGGTGACTTCTCGCCGCGGGGCGGGGTCGCGTACTGGGGTGGCGGCGAGCACGGCTGCGACAACGCATCGTACCCGGTAGTCATGATCTGGAATGCGGAGACCCGACTGTTCGAGTACGCGTGCGCCGCGAAGGTCCCGCACTTCCAGTTCACGTCGAACAAGGCTTGCGCCAACACCGATCCCACCGACGATTGGGGGCATTGGCTGAGCGACGGCGGAGTGCAGCCTATTCACTCCTACAACGGTCTCGCCGAATATCCGAGCGCTTGGGGTGGCGGTCCACGAGGAAGTCTTCTGTGCGGGGCGCGCAAGTACAGCCACTCGCACACGCGCCAAGCCCCCGGCTGGAACCACACGATGTCGTTCAATTTGTCGTTTCAAATCAATCCCGGGACGCGGATCGGCGGCATCGCAAACTACGTGGATGGGCCGAATCCGACCGAAGGGGGCGAGTATGTCGGGTGCTGCAAGGACACGCTCCGGCAGGGTTGGTGGTCCACGATCGCGGATGGGTATGTGCGGAGGATTCTGTTCACGCATAAGAGCGGGACAATTACCGCGACCGCGGAAGGCATGCTCAGCTACGCGCCCGGTTGCTCCCTCCATCACTTCCCCGACGTCGACGCTCTGACCATCTTTCGCCCATTCAACGCCGCACTGTTCTTTGGGCTCAAGCGCCTCAGCCCGGAGCAGAAGACCAGTTGGATACCGCTAAGCCAGGTGGTCAACGGCACGGCGATGGCCTTGGACGCGAACGGCACGCCGAGGCTGGTGGAGGACGGTCCGCGCTGGTCGTCGCTCGCCAAGCGCTTCGTCTGGCTCCGAAGCCTCAACGCGCCCGGCAACAGCCGGGATGCGACGCCTCACGTGTGCAGCCTAATCCCCTCAGACCCGAACAACGTCGTCGGGAGCACTTGGAGCTATCACATCGAGGCCGTGACGCCGGCGGACGCTTCGGCCATCGCGCCGAACATGGACGCCGCCAGCTTCAACGGGAGCCTCGGCAAGCTGGTGGAGATCCCGTCCCTGCGAGCCTTCGCCTGGACGCGGAGCCACTTGCACAGGACGCAGCTGATCCGTCCGAGCTGGATGCCGATGAGCTGAGATCGGCCGGGCAGCACACCCAGCTCGCGCTGGCCACAGCTGCCGCTAATCTTCCGCGACCGCGCGCCGCCGGAGGAGCGCCCCGCGGACGAGCTTCGCGAGCGAGTGGTAGGCCAGCAGCCACGGCGGCATCCGCAGCCACATCGAGCGAGCGAACAACAGCCACCGGCCGAATGCCGTGCTCGGGGTTGGCTCCTGGTCGGGCGCGGTCGGAAACAGCGCCAGCCCGACCAGCCGGTCCATCGCGCCGCGGCCGATCGGACCCGGTCCGAATCGCGCGATCTCCGGAGCGACGTCCGAAGGAACGGGCGTTCCCAGCCACGCCGACCCGTATCTGACCGCATAGGAGAGGGAACGGCCCAAACCATGCAGGCTCGTTCGCGCGAGGAGCGTCGTCCAGAACCCGTCCGCGGTTCCGTGCTCGCGCAGCAGCGAATCGATGTCCACCAAGTCCCGCAGTCGGCCAGTGCAATCGGAGTCCTGGAACAGGTGGGCGCAGGCGTGGAGCACCTGATCCGCCGGCGACAGTACGCGGTACCGCGAGCCAGAAACCGCGACCGTGGCCGCGACCATGGCTCGCGTGTCCGGTCGCACCCGCCCCGTGGGCGGAAGGATCATGTGATGGACGTCGAGCTCGATTGCGTGACCCGGCGCCCGCATCGGCGGAAGCTCGTGCGACCAGACGCGGTAGTAGTGCTCGTCGTAGGGGTCCGTCTTCTCGAATGCCCAACCCGCTAGGACGAGTGCCCGCTCCGCTTCGTCGAGGCGCTCGCGCGGCACCATGAGATCGAGGTCCTCCGGCAGCCTGCCCTCGGCGCAGCCGAGCCCTTGCGCGATGTACGCGGCGCCTTTCAGAAGGATGAGCGGCACATTCAGCGGCGCGAGGACCTTGGCCACCGCATGCATCTCGTGCAGCACCATCTGCCGGCGATGGGCGGCGAGGTTCCATGCGCCATCGAGGTGCGCGCGGACCGGTGTGGGAACCGAATCGAGCAGATGCGCTCGCTCGAGGCGAGCACGGACGACTCCGAGTAGCCGCGCGCCGCGTGCGGCACGCACGACCAGGTCCCACTCGTCGAGCGACAGGGACACCGCGCGCGCCGGAAAGGCGAGGATCCCGAGGAGCAGATCGACGTGTCGATCGAGCGTCCCGCGCGACGAGAGCATGCGCGATTCTATTGCCCCCCTGTGAGAGGGGTCGGAAATCATTGCTGCGGGACTTGATGCTGGTGGGCCGAGCGCCATGTCTCGCCCCGCTCAAGCCCCGCCGCCGGAAGGGCGGCTCAGCAGGTCGTCGACGGTGGCGATCGCCTCTACGAGGTTTCCGTAGCTGAGCCGATAGCACTCGCAGCGGGCGATTAGCCGTCCCACCGCGTCGAACGCGGCCGGGCCGAGCACCTCGTAGTTGAAGGAGTTGACCGCAAGCTTGGCGAACGCGCGGGCGCGGGCGATCGGCTCGAGCTCGGTGGCCGCATCCTTTTCATAGCGCGGGAACACGATGAACCGGGCGATCGCTGCGACGTCGCGCTTCGCGACGCTCTCCGCGTCGGGCCCGAGGTGCGCGACGTCGCCCTTCCGCGTGCCCCGGTACACGGGACCCAGCGTCGCGTCCGGACGAAGCCGGGCGATCACCCCGATCGATTCGTTCTTGAGCGCGATCGGACGCAACATCGGCAGGCACGCCGCATCGTCGAGCCGGACGACCCCGAACTCGTCGGAGAGGAGCCGATGACCGCTCACTGCGAGCGCCGCCGTAAGAGTGCTCTTCCCGGACCCCGGCAGCGCCGGGAGCAGCACCCCGACGCCCGACCGCTCGACCACGCCCGCGTGGAGCAGCAGGTGCGTGTTGCACCGCTCGGCGAGGGACCAGTTCATGCCCCACTCGAGCAAGGGAAGATCGTTCGCCGCCGGAAAGGGCTCGAAGGGCACCCGCCCGTCGACGACGAGCTCGACCTGCGGCCGGAAGAAGCGCCGCGCCCCGCGCGCCCGCCGCACGCGGGCCGTCACGTCGAAGAACCCGTCGCCGCGCTCGACCGGGAAGTGCGCGTACACCCGGCGCAGGCTCTCGCCCAGCCCCGGCACGTCGGTGAAAACCCGTCCGTGCGCCGCGCCGAAGTCGAGCGCGAGGCCCTCGGCACGCAATCGCGTGCCCAAAGCCTCGTCACTGAGCTCGCCGATCCTCACCGATCCTCTCGATCAGCGCCAGGGCTTCCAGCTCGGCCAGGAACCTCGCGATCTGCACCCGCGCCGATTCCGCGGCGTCGTCTCCGTACAGCTCCGCGACGACACCGGCCTCGGTTCGCGGCTCCTCCGCGACGGCGTCGAGTACGCGCGTCGCGACGTCGTTCAGCAGATGGGTTTCCCAGGTGAGCGGATTGAAGACGAGCGCTTCGTCGTCGAAGCGCCGGATGCGGATTCCGGAAGGATCCACGAGCCGCCAGCGCGGGCCAGCCGCGTCGTGCATCGAAGCTTCCAGCGGTCGGGCGACCGCGTCAGTAGCCCTTCGGCACCACGGACGCCCAGCACGACTTCGTGCAGTGCGTGCCGCCCTTCGGCTCCCAGGCGTAGCCGCTCAGCTTGCCGTCGGGCTCGAAGTAGGCGAGCGCGAGGCGCTCCTCGAGCTTCGTCTCCTTGATGCCGGACCCCCGCTTCATCGAGGTCGGCTTCGCGGGCGCCGAATATGGGTTGTACTTGTCGAGCTCCCAGTACGTGGACCCGTCGGCCCCGTAGATGAAGCGGCGGTCCTCGAGCGTGTCCCACTTCTTCTTGCTCTCGTCCCACTTCGCAAGCCGGTAGACGTCGACGTGCTTGCGCATCCACTCGTCGGGTTGGCCCTTGCTCGCCAGGACCTGGTGCGGTTTCTTCTTCTTCGCGTCCTTGTCGATGCACGCGGCGATGCTCGTCTTCGCGTGCGCAGCGGCCGGCCGCACGGTCAGGATGAGCGGGACCGCGGCCGAGCCGAGGACCAGTTTGCGGCGATCATTGTCCATGCAGCCGAGGACTTCTTGGTGTGCTTAAGGAAAGAATCTATCCCAAGCTGGTTGCAAGTCCAATACCACTTTCTGACGAGTTGCCAACTCCTTGGCGCGCCCTAGGGCCGCCGGGCGTAAGAGACCAGCATGTAAGAAACCGCGACAAGCGGATTTAACAGAATTTCAAACTCTCGTGGCGCGGTGCGGGGCGCCGCAGCAGCCTTGCTACACCAGGATCTCGGCCGGCGCCGGGTGCCCGAGGAACGCGGTGGGGCTCGCGGTGAGCCCGTACGCCCCCGACTGGAAGATCACGACGAGGTCGCCGGGGTGCGCTTCCGCGAGCTCCATGCGATCGGCGAGCAAGTCGAGCGGCGTGCACAGCGGCCCGACCACCGAGACGATCTCGCGCCGCCCGCCCTGTACCCGGTTGCCGATCACGACCGGGTAATTCTTGCGCAGGACCTGGCCGAAATTGCCCGACGCAGCGAGATGCTGGTGCAGCCCCCCGTCGGTCACCAGGAACACGTGTCCGCGTGACACCTTGCGGTCGAGGACCTTGCAGACGTAGACGCCCGCCTCGCCCACGAGGTACCGCCCCAGCTCGAGGACGAGATTCGCCTGGGGAAAGGCGCGTTTCGCCTGCGCCGCGAGCGCACGCAGATTCTCGGCGATCGGCTCGAGCTCGAGCGGGGCCTCGCCGGGAAAGTAAGGGATCCCGAACCCACCGCCGATATTGAGCACCTTCACGGGCCCGGGCGCATGTCGCGCGAGCTCGACGGCGAGCTCGAAGGTCTTCCGCTGCGCCTCGCAGATCGCGTCCGCCTTGAGGTTCTGCGATCCGGAGAAGATCTGAAAGCCCTCGAATCCGAGGCCGAGCGAACCGAGCTCGGCGAGGAGCTCCGGCACCTGCTCGGCATCGATGCCGAATTGTTTGGGGCCCCCGCCCATCTTCATGCCCGAGGTCTTGAGCTCGAAGTCCGGATTCACCCGCACCGCCACCCGCGTCCGGCAACGCAGCTCCCGCGCGAGGCGAGCGAGCGTCGACATCTCGTTCGGCGACTCCAGGTTGACGAGAATCCCCGCCGCGAGCGCCTGCCCCAGCTCGCCCGCCGTCTTTCCCGGCCCCGCGAAGCTGATCTCGAGCGGATCCATCCCGCTGTCGAGCGCGACGCGCAGCTCGCCTGCGGAGGCGACGTCCAGCCCGTCCACCAGTCGCGCGAGGTGGCGCACTAGCGCCGGCATCGGGTTAGCTTTGATCGCGTAGTGGACCTTGACGCCCGCTGGAAGGTGGCGCCGAACGAGCGCCACGCGCTCGTCGATCACCCGCCGATCGTAGGCGTAGAAAGGCGTGGAACCGACCTTCGCCGCGAGCGCGGCGAGGGTTATCCCGCCTACCTGGAGGCAATCGTCGATGATGGGGAACTGCGTCATCGGCGCGTGCCGTGGAATCGGCGCGCTCATTGCGAACCCTTCTCGAACAAGCCCCGGAGGTCCATGGCGAGCGCCTTGCGATCGATCTTGCCGTTCGGGTTGCGCGGCAGGGACCCGGTACGGACGTCGATCTTCGCCGGCACCATGTACGCAGGAAGGCGCTCCCGGCACTCTGCGAGCAGCGCATCGGCCTCGAGCGCGGCCCCGGGCTTGGGCGTCGCGACGACCACGATCGCCTGCCCCAATACCGGGTGCGGCACGCCGAAAGCGGCGGCCTCGCCGACGCGCTGCGTGGCGTAGAGCACTTCCTCGATCTCCGTCGGGCTCACGCGGTAGCCCGAGGTCTTGATCATCTCGTCGCGCCGTCCGACGAAGTACAGGAAACCCTCCTCGTCCATTCGCACGGTATCCCCGGAGAACACCGCGATCTCGGGAAGCACCAGGCCGTTCTCCGACCGCGGCAGCGGCTTGTAGCGCTCGGCCGTCTTCTCGGGATCGTTCCAGTAGCCCATGCCGACCAGCGCGCCGCGATGCACCAGCTCCCCCGGCTCGTTCGGTCCGCAAGGCGTGCCGTCCTCGCGGAGCACGAGAATCTCCGCGTTCGGGATCGCCTTGCCGATCGAGTCCGGACGGCGGTCGACCTCCTCCGGCGCAAGGTACGTCGAGCGGAACGCCTCGGTGAGCCCATACATCAGATACGGTCTGGTCTTGGGCAGCAGCGCCCGCAGCGCCTTGAGGGTCTCGAGCGGCATGCGCCCGCCGGTGTTCGCGATGTACCGCAGATGCTCCGCGATCGACTCCGGCCACTTGAGCTGCGCGAGCTGAATCCAGAGCGGCGGCACCGCGGTCAGGCCGGTGACGCGCTCCGCCACGAGCGCGTTGAGCACGTCGCGCGGCAAGAGGTAGTTGATGAGCACGACCCGCGCGCCAACGTGGAACGCGGTGGTGAGTTGGCTGAACCCCGCGTCGAACGACAAAGGCAGCGCCGCAAGCAGCGTGTCGTCCGTATTGTTCTCCAGGTACTGCGCCACGCTCTTCGCGCCGGCGACCATGTTCCGGTGCGAGAGCACCACCCCCTTCGGCTTCCCGGTGCTGCCCGAGGTGTAGAGGATCGCTGCCATGTCGGTATCGATCACGCGATGGCCGCCGCGCGGAGGCGCGGCAAGCGCTTCCCCCCAGCGGACGATGCGGATCCCGGGTAGGGCCGCTTCGCCGGGGCCATCCCCGACGGTCACCACGTGTCGCAGATCAGGACAACCCGAGAGCGCGTCGCGAAGCAGCGCGAGCCGCTCGCCGGAGGTGACCAGGGCGCGCACGTTGCAATCGCGCAGGATGTACGCGACCTGGTCCGGTTTCAACAGCGGGTTCACCGGCACGAACACGCCGCCCGCCGCCGCCGAGCCGAAGCAGCCGATCACCGTCTCGAAGCGCTTCTCGAGATAGATCGCGACGCGCTCGGCGCGCTCGAGCCCGAGCCCGATCAGTCCCGAAGCGAGCGCGCCGACGTCGCGCTGAAGCGCAGCGTAAGTCAGCGATTCGGCGCCGCAGGTCAGCGCGCGTGCCTGGGGAGTGAGTCGAGCCGATTCGGCGACGAGCTCGGGCAGGAGGGTAGTCGGCAATCGCGAAGCTCCTCGAAGTGTGCGGTCAGCTTGCCACGGCGGGGGAACTTCCCACAATTCGCGGCGGGAAGACAAGCGCACAGCTCACGCTTCGCGTGCCGTTACCCGGGGCCGGGATGCCCCGCGCCAGGCGAGATACGCCCGGAACGCACCGACGCGTTGCGCGGCGCGCGCCAGCGTCTCCACCGATTCGCCGTCCGACGGCGCGAACGAGCGCGCGAAGCGCCAAGGTTGCCCGGCGACCATCCGCGATAGGTGGGCCAGTTCGTAGCACGCCAGGCGCAGCCGCTCGCGAACCGTCAGCGGGCTGAGGCCGCGGTGCATGATCGCCCGGGAAACGCCGGCCCAGTAGTAGCGGCGCAGCGCCCACGACCGGGTCGCTCGCGAGCGCGGGATGCGGTGAAAAACGACCGCGTCCGGCGTGTACCCGGTCTTCAGCCCGGCGCGGTGCGCCCTGGCGAAGAGCTCGGTTTCCTCGCCCGACAGGAGGCGCGCTCCGCTGCGGCCCAGGCGGGGATCGAAGCCGCCCAACGCGTCGAGCACTTCGCGCCGGAAGGCCATGTTCAGCCCGTACGGATGCTCCGGATACCGGAGCGGGCGCGGCTCGCTTCCCGCGTCCAACTCCCCGTACGCCGAAGCGAGATAGGGGGTCAGCCAGGAAGGCTGCCCGCCCTCGAAGACCGGCACTACCCGGCCTCCGAGGCACATCAGGTCCGGATCGGCGGCGAATCGCTCCAGGAGCGCCAGCAGCCAGTGCGGGTGAAAGAGCACGTCGTCGTCGACGTATGCGAGCACCGGCGCGCGTGCGTACGCGATCGCGGCATTGCGGGCGTGCGAGAGCCCCTGCCGTGGCTCGAATACATAGCGGATCGTCCCGGGTTGCACGACACCGAAACGCTCGACCGCATCCTTCGTTCCGTCGGTGGAGTTGTTGTCGACGACAAGGATCTCGATCGGTAAGCCATCCGGCATCCGCACCGCGAGCAGGCTGGCGAGCGTTTCCTCGAGCGCGGCGCAACGATTGTAGGTGCAGATCGCGATCGTGATGGCCGGCGTCACGAGGCCAGTCGTATCCACGATCGGTCGGCGCCCGAAGGATGTGCTATCCGCGAGCGTCCAGAAGACTCGCGCCGCTGAGCCCCGCAGGCGGCCTCGCGCCGAGCAACTCGACCAGCGTCGGCACGACGTCGAAGGTGCTGCGCACGCCGCGTTCACCGGCAGCGATCCCCGGACCGGTGAGGTATGCGAACCCGAACGGCCCGGTGTGGCCTCCCGTGCGCCGACAAGGCACCGGTCCGATGCGGCCCAGCGCCGGGTGATCGAGCGCGAGCGGCCCGCGCCAGACGATGACGAGATCGGATTCGGTCGGGCCGAGCGTCAGCGGATCGCGACCCTGCCCGGGCCGCTCGACGGACTCGACGACGTCCGCGCCGGTCGCGGGATCGCGGCACGCTCGGAGCAGCGCCTCGATCTCGTCGCACACGGCGCCGTACTCCACCGGCGAAACCATGCCGCGGCGCTCGCGGCCAGCGAGATTCACCCGGATCCGCCCGTCGTAGAACGAGGGCGGGGCGAACGCCCGCATGGCAGGCCAATAGGGCGCGTAGCGCGCGGCCGGCATCCAACCGAGCGGAAGCCGCACCGGCCTGGCCGTTGGATCCGGCCTCGACGCTTCATCACGCACGATGCGCTTCACACGCGCGGGCACGAGCCGGGAGATCGCCCTCCGGGCCACCGCTCGCGCGGAGCGGTCCTCAGGGATGAGCGCGCTCACGTCACGGGACCAGTTGGCGTCTTCGCCCACGACGGGAACGCCCAGGGGCGCTTCGCTCCAGTCGGGATGACTACGCATGAGCGGTCGCCCGAACGCGTGGCGACACAGGAGCTCGGGCAGCAGCACCATGCTCGCGGCGTCGGAGCGGTTCGGACCCATCCCGCCGGTCGAGAAGACCACGGTCGCCGCATCCGGGAATGCTTCCGCCAGCGTCCCTACGAGCCGATCGATCGCGCGGTATACCGCGCGCAGCCCCTCGCCCGCCGGCCCGGCAGACGGCTGACGATGCAGGGGATGCGCCTCGTCGACGCCGTGCCACAGTCCCTCGATCGCGGAGTGCGGCTCGCTCGCGACCACCAGCGCCAGGTCCCATTCCGGCAGACGTTCGCCGAGCAGCCAGCGCGCGCCCTCGGCCCGCACTTCGGCCGCTCGCGCAAGCGCCCGCCCCATCGTGCGGCAGCGCTCTGGCGACGGCCAGGCGAAGCCGTAGATCCACTCCGTGGCGGGATACGGGCCGAAGCGCGATTCGAACTCCGCGAGCAACGCCGACGGCCGCGCACCGGTGGGAACGCCCGGGTCGTGCGCCCCCCAGTTGACAATGCCCTCGGCCACAGGCGCCTTCTCGAGGTCGAAGTACGGCAGGTCGAACACCACGGTCCGAGCGTCGAGGCGGCCCGCGAACGGCGTTAGGCGCGTGCCTTCCTGCCAGACCGCATAGCTCTGCGGGTCGAAGCTCACGGCCGCCCAGCGCCCGGCCGCGGCCGGAGAAAGCCCCGAGCTCACGTGCTCCCACGCGAGGCCGGTGCGCTGCGCCGGGCCGTGATCGAGTAGAAAGCAGGCGCTCCTGCGCCGCAGCGCCGCGAGCGCGGGCAGGTCACCGGACGCCATGAGCCGTTCGCCTAGCGAAATCTCGTAGCCGTCCAGCCCGATCGCGAGCACTCTCCGCGCGTTCAATCCATCCTCCGCTCCGCTAGCGTGTACCGGAATGCCCCGCTGAAATGAAAAAAACTGTCAAACGAGGGGTGAACCGTCACGCGCCCGGCCTCCGGGTCGCACCGAGACCGACTCGCGCAGTTCGCATTCGGCCTGGCAGGGCGCATCATTGCGCCGGGAGGAGCTCCTTGTCCACGGTCGCCGCTCGACGAGCAGCGCCTCGATACCCTACAGGAACGACATGACGAAGGCGACCATCATCGTCGCGCCTAGAGAGCGCTTCAGCTACGCGGAACGCTCCCTGGAGAGCATCTACGCGAACACCCGGCCGCCGTTCTCGCTGGTCTACGTCGACGGCGGGTCGCCCGCCGGAGTCCGGAGCTACCTCGATCGCGCCGCGAAGGACAAGGGCTTCAGCTTGATCCGGCGCGACCACTACCTGAGCCCCAACCAGGCGCGCAACCTCGGCGCCACGGGCGTGACCACCGATTACGCGGTGTTCATCGACAACGACGTCCTCGTCGAGCCGGGCTGGCTGGAGAAGCTGGTGGCCTGCGCCGACGAGACCGGCGCATGGATCGTCAGCCCCCTCTACTGCATCGGCGATCCGGCGCAGCAACTGGTGCACATGGTCGGCGGGGACGCGCGCATCGTCGAAGAGGGCGGCAAGCGCGTGTTCCGCGAGCAGCACCGGTTCAGCGGCAAGCGCCTTTCCGAGCTGGCGGGGAAGCTCCGCCGGAGCGAGACCGAGCTCGCCGAGTTTCACTGCATGCTGGTGCGCACCGACGCGCTGCGACGGCTGGGGCCCTTCGACGAGGGCCTGCTGTGCTCGCGCGAGCACATCGATTTCTGCATGCTCGCGCGCGAGGCGGGCGGCCGGGTGTTCGTCGAACCCGAGGCGGTGGTCAGCTACGTTCCGGCCCCGCCGTTCGCGCCGTCGGACATCCCCTTCTACCTGCTCCGCTGGAGCGACGAGTGGGGGTTCGCCACCGTGCGCCATTTCCACCGCAAGTGGCGCCTCGACAACCCCGACCACGAGCTGATCGAAAGCTGGATACGAAGACACCGCGGCGTGCTCTACGACCGCGTCCGGAAGGCGGGCATCAGGCTCCTCGGGTGGCGCATCGGAAACCGGGCCTGCGACGCGGTGGCGGCGGCCGTGGAGGCGATGGTGATGCCGGTGGCCCTGCGGCGCAGCGGCGCGCCCCCCGGGCCAAGCGGTCTGGCCAAGCGCGATGCGTGACGAAACCCCCGCCTTCGCGTCCCGGGCGCAGACCAACGTGCGGCTCTATGCCGAGCTGGCGGCGGCCGGCTATTCCGAGCAGGCGCTCGCGACGGTCGCCGTGGCATACGACGCCGCGATGGCGCTCTTCAGCAGCCGGTTTCGAGGCGACGGCAGGCCGTTCATCGCGCACCTCGTCGGCACGGCCGCGATCCTGGCGAGGCTGCACGCGCCGATCGAAGTCGTCGTCGCGGGTCTCCTCCATTCGGCCTACGAGCACGGCGATTTCGGGGACGGGACGAGCGGGATCGACGCCGCCAGGAGCGAGCGCCTCGAGGCGATCGTCGGCCGGGACGCCGAGCGCCTGATCGCAGCGTATGCGGCGTTTCCCTGGAACGAGCGCTCGATCGTCGAGCTCGCGGGGCGAGCAGACAGCCTCGCCGAGCAAGAGCGGCGGTTAGCGCTGATCCGCCTGGCGAACATCGTCGACGAGTGCGTGGATGGCGGCGTCCTCTACTGCGACAAGGCCGCGTACCTCGTCGCGCTGCTCGATCGGACCAAACCCCACCTGGAGCGGCTGGCGATCGGCATCGGGCAGCCTTCTCTCGCCGCGGCGACCGCGGAGCTGCACGCCCAGCTGAGATCGACGAGCGTCGCGCCGGCGCTGCGCAGGCCGAGGGACGATTCGTTCGTGCTCGCCCCGGCGTCCTACCGCGAGCGCGGCGGGGTGAGGCTCAGAAGGCTCCTGCGACGTCTCTATGGGAAGGTCGCATAGGCTCAGGGGCCTGGCCCGGCGGTCACAATGAAAAAAAGCTGTCACACGGCCGGCCACTCGTCACACGATATCCTGGCCGCTCCGCCGAGCCGCGCCGCCGCCCGACTAGGCTACAGGCTCAGCCAGCCGTCAGCCGGTACCAGCGACGCGCGGGTAGCGTCTTGCATCTTTTCAAGCCGGGGGCACGCGTGAAGCCGAAGGCGAGCGTAGCGGCTCTGGCGCTGTTCGGCGGCACGCATTCGCCGACGTGAATCCGGACCGCATGGTTCTCTCCCCCGACTCGGTCGAGCGCCTGATCACGTCGCGCACCTCCGGGATCATCGGCGTTCACCTCTTCGGCACGCCGTGCGACACGGACGCGCTGGCCGCGCTCGCCGCGCGCCGCGGCCTGCGTCTCGTCTACGACGCCACCCACGCGTTCGGTTGCGCGCATCGGGGACGGATGATCGGGAGCTTCGGCGACGCCGAGGTCTTCAACTTCCACGCGACCAAGGCGGTGCATGCCGGCGAAGGCGGCGCCGTCGTGACCAACAGCGACGAGCTGGCGGCGGCGATAAGCCTGACCGTGCTCGAGAGCGCGCCCGAGATCTTCGCGGCGAATCGCCGGAACTACGGGCGCTCGCCGGCGCGCAAGGGATTGTGCTGAGCCCGATCGACGAAATGGAGCGTCACAACTACCATTACGTGGTACTGCGCATCCGCGAGCGCGAGGCCGGCATCAGCCGGGACGCCCTGCTCGACGTCCTCACCGCCGAGAACGTGCGGGCGCGGCGCTACTTCTTTCCCGGGGCGCACCGGATGGAGCCGTACCGGCGGCTGTACCCCGACCGCCGGCCGGCATCTCCCAGTCACCGAGCGCCTGGCTCAGGAACTGCTGTGCCTGCCGAACGGGACCGCTGTGGGCGTAGAGGACGTGCTCGGGGTCTGCGAGCTAATCGGTTTCGCGGCGATGCAGAGATCGAGCGCGACGCGGCCGTGTCGACCGGCACCGACGATCACCAGCTTCCGCGGCCGATCAGCATCGGACATGACGCGAGGCTCCTACGCTCCGAAGAGAACCCGAAAACGGGCCCCGGAAACGCGCCCGGGGCTCGTATTCGTCAATGTTCCGCGCACGGCGCGCCTGCCGCCATACGGGAATGAAAAAGACTGTCAAACGAGCGGACAAGCGTCACGGGGCACGACGAGAAACTCGGTGACACCTCGCCCGGAATAGACTACCAAGAGCACTACCAACAACATCGTGATCGCCTCGCCCGTGTCCGTGCCAAACCAACAACCCGAAGGGAATGCCGGCAGGGTCGCGATGGCTCGTGGATCTTCCGCATGCTGAGCGTGATCTTCTCGACCCGGAACGGTGCCAGGACCCTGCCGTCGATGCTCGACGCCTTGGAGCGGGTGCGGGTGCCCGATGGAGGTTGGACTATCATCGCCGCCGACAACGGCAGCACGGACGGGTCGCGAGAGATCATCGAGGCGCGGCGGGGACGCCTGCCGATCCATTACGTCTTCGAGGTGAGAGCGGGCAAGAGCCGCGCCGTGAACCGGGCGCTGCCGCTGGCCAAAGGGGACTTCGTCGTGTTCACCGACGACGACGTGATCCCGGAGGAGGACTGGCTGATCAAGCTCGTCGCCGCCGCCGCCGAGAAGCCGGGGTACACCGGTTTCGGCGGAAAGATCATCCCGCACTGGCAGGTGGAGCCGCCGGAGTGGCTGACGCGTCTGGTGCCCATCGGTCCGGTATTCGCGATCACGAACCCGAACCTCGATGCCCGCGAGGTCGGCCCGGACGCCCTGTGGGGACCCAATTTCGCTCTGAGGGCGAAGGTGTTCAAGGATGGGGCAACGTTCGACGAGACCCTCGGTCCGGACGGGAGCCCGACGTACCGCATGGGCTCGGAGACGTCGCTCCTGCGGCAGCTCAGCAAGCAGGGCCACAGGTTCTGGTTCTGTCCGGACGCCGTGGTGCAGCACATCGTCCGCCCTAACCAGCTCGACCCCGAGTGGATCCTGCAGCGCGCATTTCGCCTAGGGCGCTCCCTCTATCATCCCGAACGCGAGGCGCGGTTCGGAAACGCGCCGATGCTGTTCGGCGTCCCGCGATGGCGAGTCGGCAAGTATCTGCGCAACGCGCTGCGCTATGCGGTGGCCAGGGTGAGAGCCGATTTCGACGGCGCGTTCGCCGCGCGCTGGGAGCTACGCCTCTTCGAGGGCTATTTTTTCGAGAAGCGGCAGTGCGCGCCTCCTCGCCCGCCATCGCCGACGAACGCGCTGGACGCGGCCGATCGCAGCCTCGATCGGCGGGCGTGAGGGATCGTCTCTTGGACCAGCTCCCCGCGTCCCAGGGTCGACCGATGGGAGGGTTCGCGCCCGCTCGACCGGCCGACGCGCGGCGGCTTCTGCCCTCGGTGACCGTCGTGGTCGAGTGGGACAACGCCCGATTGTCCGAGCTGCGGCGCGCTCGGGCGACGCTGCGGACGCTCCACGATCAGCTCCTGGCGCTCGGGCCGATTCTGGAGCAATCGCGCCTGCTGATCCTATTCGACGATGCGTCGGTGCCGTGGCGGCTGATTGAGGAAACGCTGCAAGCCGAGCTCGCCGACGAGCGGGTGCGGCTCCGCTCCCAGGCCGTAGCTGCAACCGGCCTCACCTATTACGCGCTGAAGAACCACGGGGCATCGCTCGCCGACACCGAAATCGTGGGGTTCGTCGACAGCGATGTGGTGCCCGAGCCCGACTGGCTGCCGAAGCTCCTCGAACCGTTCGGCGATCCGCACGTTCAGGTCGTGTGCGGAAACACCTACATGACGACGGACAGCGTCTATGCAAAGGCTTTCGCGCTGTTCTGGTTCTTCCACCTTCGCGCTGCCGACGGTCCACCGCGACCGGTCAAGGAGTTCTTCGCCAACAATGTCGCGTTTCGGCGGCGCGTCCTCGAAGCCTACCCGTACCCGCCGCAGCCCGGGTTCAAGGGGAGCTGCATAGACCTGGGCAAGACGCTGCGCGCGAACGGAATCACGGTGTGGCAGCAGCCCGGGGCGCGCGTACAGCACCCCCCGCCCAACGGGCCCTGGCACTTCGTATGCCGGGCGTTGTGCGAAGGCCATGACAACGCTGTTCGGCAGGCGGCGCAGGGTGTCGCGAGTCAACGGTCGCTGAAGAGCGTCTATTGGCGGTTCCGCGGTTCGCTCGCCGACTCGGTCCACCGAATACGGGGCAATCGCGAGCAAGTGGCGCTGAGTCGCGCCGGCGTCCCCTTCGCAATCGGCATCGCGGCCCTCTACTATGTCCTGGTGCTCGCAGGCGAATGCGTGAGCGTGCGCTACCCGGGTGCAATCCGACGGTACTTCGCGATCTAGCCGCCGACATGGTCGGCACCGCGTGGCTAGCAACTGCCTTTGGGGCCGACGACGGCTCTCTTCACCAGCCCGTACGACACCGGCAGAATCCCGAGCACGGTCAGCGGGTCCAGCCGCAGTTGGCTCAGGACTACGGCCAGGTCGATCGGCTCGCGGGACCGGGCGCGATGTAGCAGGTCCGCGACGAACGCGGCACGCAGTCTGCCGATCATCCGCGCGTTCGATTTCCGCGCCTCCGCCGACAAGGCGAACAGGCGCGCGGCGGTCTTCCGATACTTCATCTCGTGATGCAGCCGGATTGCATACCGATCCGTTCCCCATCCCGAGCCCGAGTACACGTTGACGCCGCGTCCGCAGCGGCATTCCGGTACAGTCGAAAAGGCGAACTTCGCATCCCTGGCGGCGAGATCCAGCCAGAACAGATAGTCCTCGCCGGCATACCGGAACTCCTCGCGAAACCGGACGTCGGCGAACTTCTCGAAGAGGTAGACGAGAGTCGAGGTGCCGATGACGTTTCCAGTCAAGATCTGGACCACCATATCGCCCTGGTACTCGTACAACGGCTCAGCGGCGAAGAGTTGCCTGTGGTCCGCCGGATCAATCCGCGCGGCGCGTTGGAACGCGCTGACGTCCTGGTCGATGTGATAGAAGTCGGTGAAGTAGACGTCGGCGCCGCGCTCGAGCACGCGGACGGCGTTCGCAACATGACCCTCGACCCATTCATCGTCCGAGTCGAGGAAGGCCACGTAACGCGCCGCCCCTTCTATCGCGTCCAGCCCCGCGTTGCGCGCGGCGGCGGGCCCGCCGTTCTCGCGTCGGATGATCCGGATGCGGTCGCCATGCGCACGAATCAGCTCGCCGAGCTCATCAGCGGCCGGCACCGGAGAAGAGTCGTCGACCACGATAATCGGAAACGGATCTACTCCGGATTGCCGCAACGCAGATGCGACCGCCCTCCGGAGAATCCCCGCCTCACGCTGAAAATAGGGTATGACCGCCGCGAGAGGAATCATTACCGCAAGGCGCACCTCCCCTTAGTGACTCTGCTTCTGTAGAGGTCCGAGCTACACCTCTTCGACGCGTCTCGGCTCATCAATGGGACGATCCACCAAAGCGACTTTCGGCGATCGTTAGAACGAGCCTACCCAGGTTGCGATTATCTCAATCCTGCAGACCCGCTCATAATGTGAGGATCCGTGCGGAGTGAGGGTCATCATGTCGAGCCTTGATACCGCAGAGAGGCAGCCTGCCGGCCACCTCGGGATGCTTAGAGCAGCGCTACTCCTCATTCTTGCCGCCGTCCTGACTGTGACTCTGCAGCGTTGGGTAGGCAGCCACACAATCTACGATAAACAACTCGCCGAACAGCGGCTAGCGGCACACAACGCGATCCTGCACAACGAGCCTCCGCTCGGCAGGAAATGGCACGAAACCGGAACTGACCGATTGAACGTCCGGATTCTCACGATCCGGTTTGCCGAAGGTGTTCATCGCGCCACCGGCGCTCCAGTGCTTAGGGTCTATCAGCTGCTCGATACTGCAGCGCTTTTCTGTGTCTTTCTTCTGCTCTTCACGTACCTCGGCGCATGCCTGCCCGCGCCCTTTGCGCTGATAGGGCTGTTGTACTTTGCTATCGCTACGACACTCACCTACCATCTCCACTTTTTTCATCCGTGGGATCGGCTGTCGTTGCTGTGCTGGATCCTGGGAATAATTCTGATAAGAGATGATCGCTACCTTGCGTTGCTGGTCCTGCTTCCGTTGGCAGTGATGGTGAAGTGGGACATCATCGCCCTTCCCGTGCTGTATTGGCTCGTTCATCGCTCTCGCGCGCCACGGGTCCTCATAATGATGCGAACCCTTGCGCTCGCCGCAGCCTCTATCGTGACGCTGGTTCTCCTAGCGAGAGTCTTCCCGGGAGGGGCGGACAGATTCGATACGGGGACACTATTGGAGATAACTCGTTGGCAACTGTCGCACAACTGGCAGGATTTTGTCACCCTACACGTGGGCTACCCGCCGCTGTTGGCCTTCGGCTTGCCGCTCCTCCTCGCTGGCTTCGGACTCCGCCCAGCGAGCCACTTTCTGCGCGCGACCTTCTTGTTCGCGCTCGTGCTTCTTGTTCCGCTAATGTTGAGTAGTAATTTCGCAGAAGTGCGAGCTCAGATGATGATTCTCGCATTGCTGCTTCCGACCGCCCTGATCGGCCTTATCAGAGTCTTGAGCCAACAGCGCTTTGCCCCCCTGATGAACGGCCGCGCGTTTCCTCCGTCCGCATGAGCTCTGACCCACGTCATCGCAGTCGCCCCCGCGTGCCGCGTGCGACCGAACAGGAGTGCACTCAATCCGCATCCCTCCCGGCACCGACGCCCCTACGTGCGCCATTCGTAGTATCGACCTGCCGCCTGCTGCAGCATGCGGGACACCGTGGTGAGCGGACTCGACACAAGCCGCGACTCGTCCGCGGAAGCATCGCGCAACTCCGTGTCGCCCACACCGTCAAAACCGACCGTCTGGAACCGATCGCGATTCTCTCCGAGATAGCGGCACAGATTCTCGAATCGCCGCACGACGATCGGATTGGCACGCTTGCGGTTGTTCGTCAGCAGTTCGAAGCTGTGGCAGAGTATTACGAAGCAGGGCAGCTGCGCGTCATGGGCCTTGTTCAGCATGTTACGCATCTCTGCGAACGAGCACGCACAGACGGCCGCGGGTCGGACGCCGAACGGCGGTGTTCGAAAGACTGTCACGGGGACCTCGACGACCTGTCCGACACGCACGGGCAGCGCCGTCGCACGTCCCCGCTCGATTCGGCACTCGCGGCCGCCGTGGACGGCGTTGTAGCTCGAGTCGTAGCGTAACCCGTTCTCCTCGACCGCTTCGAGTGTCGCGTCGTCGGCGGCGAACGAGCCAGCCCGGAAAGCGCACACATCCTGCGCTCCCGCTTCGCGCAGAAGCTTGAGCCCCATCGCGACCAGCTGGCGCTGCTCTTGCGGCGAATAGTCGTTCAGGTACGCCCCGGCGGGTTTGCCGAACAGAGGCGCATCGAGCCGCCGCAGCCATTCAACGTGCAGATGCAGCTGGACTTCCTGGTTCGCGTCTTGAATCGCCCCCACGGTGCTTGCGAGGAGGGCATTGCCGAGAGCGTGTGCGTGCAACGCTTCCACGAAGAAGATGCCTTTGATAGCTTGTTCTCTGAACATGCGGAGCTGATAGTCCAGTCCGAAGGCGCCTTCCGGCGTCTCGCCAAGGACATTGGCCGAATAGTTCGCCGCGACATCCGTGTCGCGGCCGGTTCCGGAGCGGAACTGCAGCTCAGTATCGACGGTAAAGAGTACCTTGAGCATCAGGCCGGCAGCCAAGGGGGCAGAGTCATTCGCATAGGACGTCCAAAAGGACGGATATCGACGACGAGACGATGCGCCTCCCAACCCGCCGCTGCGAACGCCCGGCGTGAAGGCCTGTTCGAGTGCCAGACACGCGCAAAGAGATCCAAGAACCCGCGCGAATGCATGTCATGCGCGGAGCTGCGAATCAGCGCCGTCGCGAGTCCACGACCCCGATAAGGGTCCGCCGTGTACACCTCGACGAGCTTCGCTTGTAGCTCGGACAAAGGCCAGTAGTTCCGCAGCGCGTAACGATCCCCGAACCAGTACCAGCACGCCGAGACCAGTTGCCCTTCAACGTGAACGCCATAAGTGATACACCCCTCCCCGCAGTACCAGGCGCGATCGCGCAGTGACGCATCGGGACTCTCGACAACGGACTGCGACGAGATCTCGGCGAAACCGGCCGTTCGGAGACCAGAATTCGCCTCACCCGGTCGCTTCGAAGACTTATAGATGACGTAGATCGAGTAGTCGCCGAACAGCGCGCGCACGGCGCTGTTTAAGCGAGGTCTCACGTTTGACCTCCCCCGTCGTGCAAGCTCAGGTCCGACGAAGGATCCGCTTGATCCGCGACTTGAGGCCGATGGCATCGAGGGCTGTTCCAAGTCCAGAGGATAGCGACGCCAGCCACGCGTGCCCGTAGATCATGAGGCGGATCTTGAAGCGGTCCTGCAGAACGTAGACGTCCGCACACCTGATGCTGCCGGTGGCAAAGAAGCGTTTCTGCTCGCCCTCCCCTTGGGTGAAATCGAAGAACTCTACGGCGCTATCCGCGAACAGTCGCTCCAGCACCAGCCACTGCAGCACGAAGCCCGGCGACCATTTCGCATACTCGGGATCGAAGCCCAGATGCTCGTAAACGGCAGTGCCCGCCTCGACGGGGCAGTAGAGGTAGCTGACCGGTCTACCTTCATGAAAGAGGAGATAGGCGCGCAGCGCGCCGCTCTCCGCTTGCTGCCGCAAGCGCGCGATAAATGCAGCGTCCGTCGGCAACCCCGCTTTGAGCAGCCTTTCCTGGTACGTTCTAGTGGAGAGCTCCTTCGCGATCGTGTGAAATTCGCTTGCCGCGTCGGGAGTCGTATATTCACGAAAATCGATCTGGCCGCCGGAGATCTCCGCGAACTTGCGGACTTTCCGTTTCGACGTGTTACGCGTCTTTGCGGAGAATTTCTCAAGGTATTGCTCGAAGCTTCCGCGCACGTCGACATAGAAGCGCTCGTACGTGTGCGGAATATATCGAATCACGCGATCACGGCGCATTACGCCAGGCAGATTAGCGCCTGCGGCGCAAGATAGCAGAGCGAGGTCCCCGCGTACCCCGACGACCTCGGTGGGATCACTATTGGAGATCAACTCCGAAAGCGAATACAGACGCACCGACAAGCGCAGGGGCAGAGAGAAGAGCGCTACATCGCCCAAGCGAAAATTAAGCGGAATCGTTCGCACGGGATCCTCGGAAGCTCCTCGCAGCACCGTGGGCGAGTGCGTTTCAGATTGCATCACGATTCGCTCGATCCACGATCACGCAATGCAGCTCGCGATCGCGACGAACACGACCCAGCGTCCTGCAAGCTACGCTTATCTTCGCGACCGAGCATTCTCGCTAGCTCAGCCGCTCGCGTGGCCGAACAAACCGTCGAACATGCCTACGTCCATGACGAAAGGTCCGTCGACCATCATGCCGCCGCGCCGGATGCCGCTGTCCTCGCCGCCCTGACGGCTGCACCTCTGCGGGCGTGGCGAAACGAGCCTAACCACAGCTCGAACTGCGTGACGGCAAAGATCTGCCAGCTGAGGTTCACCTCACCGCAGCGGTGGCGCTCGAGATCGCGCACGATCAGCGTCGCGTCATATCGGCCGCTTTCCTTGACTTCACGGCTCGCAAGCACGTCCATGATGGGCTCGAACAGCGGGCCGGCGATCCAGTCGCGCGCAGCCGTGGGGAACCCCATTTTGTCGATCCGCCCTCGCACTTCCTCTGGAATGCGGCCCCGCATCGCCTCGCGGAGGACGAACTTGTTCCATGGGCCCCGAAGTTTCCATTCGGGGGGTAACGAGTAGACGAGGGAGACCAGCCGATGATCGAGGAAAGGGAGTCTGACCTCGATCGAATGCGCCATCGAGTTGCGGTCTTCGACTCGCAGGTATAGCGGCAGCGGATAGGCGCGCTGGCTGAGGGCGAGGTCGGAGTTGAGATCCCATTTCCTGGGACCGTCGCGCTCCGGGAAGTGACGGAGGAGATCGGCGCTGAGCCACGACGGTCGTTTGAGCCGTTTCCGGCGCGAATATCGCGAAGCCGCCCGGTAGAAGGGCAGCTTGCCGAGCAGGATGAACAGCAGGTGCTTGAGCTGGCTGCCGGCCAGAGGCCAAGAGCCCTGCTCGTGGCTTTGCGCGAACGTCCGTATCTCGGTCCAGGCGCGGCCAACTCTCCCCGCCAGGATCAGCGTATGCCAGTAACTGCGGAAGTAGCTCGCGTATCCGCCGATCGTCTCATCAGCGCCCTGGCCGTTCAGCACGACCTTGATTCCATGCTCTGCGGCGAGGCGCATAAGCTGATAGCTCACCAACGCGGACATGGAATGCACCGGCTCGTCCTGGAACCAGAGCATTCGCTCGAGGTCGGCCCACAGCCGCGCAGGCGCCGGCTCGAGCACGACGAGCTGCGCATTGGCCTGGCGCACGGTGGCGTGGATCTGGACCGACTCGTCGAACTCCGGTGCCATGTAGGAAAAGGCGAGCAGCGGATCCTTTGCGCCTGCTGCGGCGCGGACTCGCCCGGAGGCGCAGAGGATCGAGGAGGAATCGAGGCCGCCGGACAGGTGGACCGCCACCGGGACGTCGCTGCGCATGTGGATGCGGACGGCGTCCTCGAAGAGCTCGGCGAACGCCTCGGCGAAGTCGCCGGCGGGCGCCGGCGGACTATCTTCGACCCGCCAGTACGTCCACTCCCGATATTTACCGTCGGGATCGACTTCGAAGGCGGTGGCCGCCGGGACACTGACGACGTCCACGAAGAAGGTTTCGCGGCGATTGTCGAGGCGACCGTCGACCAGAAACGAGGCTGCGCTGGACCAGTCGGGCTGGGGCGAGTAGACCCCCGACGCGACGATCGCCTTGATCTCCGAGGCAAAGAGCAACACATCCCCCGACACGTGGCGGAAGAGGGGCTTGATCCCGAACCGGTCGCGCGCGCCGAAAAGCTTCCCCGACCGGGCGTCGTGGATCAGGAACGCCCACATGCCGTTGAGCTTCGGCAGGCAACTCGTACCCCACTCGAGATAGGCGTGGAGCAGAACCTCCGTGTCACCGGTCGAGCAGAACTGGTGCCCCAAGGCTTCCAGCTCCCTCCGCAGCTCGACGTAGTTGTAGATCTCGCCGTTGAATACGATGGTGACCCTACCGTCGCCGGCGGCCATAGGTTGATGCCCCGCGGACGAGAGGTCCAGGATCGACAGTCGCCGGAAGCCGAACGCGACGCGGCCGGAAGCGTAGAAGCCGTCGTCATCGGGGCCGCGGTGGTGCAGCACCGAGATCATCCTCCCCGCCACGCTCAGCGCAGACGTGGATCCCGCGCGATCAAAGACGCCGACGAGCCCGCACATGTCGTCTATCCGCCCTCGCTCCGCCCCAGTCGTCTCACGTAACCGAGTGCGCGCGCCGCTTCCCCCTTGAGCGGATGGTTGGTGACCACAATCGCGGACCACCATCCCACGAAAGCCAGGCCACCACCCAGCACGAGCCTCAGAGGCACGGCCGCCGCGGCCGGCAGCACCGCCTCGGAAATCAGCGCGCCCGCGCCCGCGGCCATTGCGAGGACCAGGCTCTTCGCCGAGGCCTGGGCGGTATCTCCAAGAGAAACCCCGGCAAGGGCACGTTGAGCATGCACGCAATAGGCGCAGTTGATCAGCGCCACGGCGCACAGGCCCCAAGCGACCGCCTGGAGTCCGAGGATGCTGCCTGCGAGGACTGCGATGACCGTTGCGACAAAGGCGATCAGTTCGTACCGGAGATAAATCCCCGGGCGGCCCATCGCGATCGCCATGTTCATGCACGTCCAGAACGGCGCCCAGAGAACGCCGGCGAGGCAGAGAATTTGCGCCACCGGCACGGCCGAATCCCACTGATCGCCGAACAGCGCGCGGATCACCGGCGCTGCCAGGATCGCCAGAACGATGAAGAACGGCCAGGCGAAGCCGGTCAGGTAGGCGACCGTCGCGAGATAGGGGGGCTTCAGCGACCCACCCTCGCGGACCTCCCGGGCGTAATACGGAAACGCGACGCGCTGAATCGTCGGCCCGATCAGCCAGAAGAACTGGCTCGTCACGGAGTTCGCCCGGCTCAGGAACGCCGTCGCGTCGAAGCCGAGGGTACGGCCCACGACGAGTTCCGCGGTGTTGGCGCGCAGGCTGCGGATCAGATCCGCAGAGGCGCTTCTCAGCCCAAACCTGACGATGGGGCCGGTGTCCGCCAGGCTCGGTCTCGTCCTCACCGTCCGCGGTTCGCAGATCGCCGCGACCAAGGTGCTGACCACCACACCGCTCAGCGAACCCCACGCGAGGCTCATGTAACCGTGGCCTCGCCACGCTAGGGCGACCGAGACCACAGCAAGGGTCAGCGTCCCGGAAAGCTCGACCGCGGCGTTCGCCACCAGGCGCATATCGCGCAGAAGCAGCGACATACCCATCCCGCCGAAGGGCGCGAGAAAGAAGTTGACCGAAAGAAGCCGCATGACCTCACCCACACCCGGTTCCTGGTAGAAGTGGGCGGCGGGGAAGCTCGCGAGAATCACGACCGAGCCGAGCCCCCAACACGTTATGAAGAGCACCCCGAGCGCAGACTGCAGCCTCTGCGGCGTGAGGTCCTTCTCCTGAACGAGATAGGGCGTGATCCCGAATGCGCGGACCTGGTGCATGATCACAAGCAAGGCGTAGGCGACCGAGTACACCCCGATCTCGGTCGGCGTTAACAAGCGCGAAATGAACAGCGTGGAGACGAACGCGACCGCGAAGGACGCCTGTCCCGCAACCAGCGAGACTGCGATCCCTTTGCGGACGGAGATCACGGGTGCGAGCGTTGCAGACAAAGTACCAACACCGCCTTGCAGCCGGTTTCTCTGGTAACCATGTTCACGTCAAAAACGCACAATCGTGGCTCCGCGACCGCCGACGAAAGTTCGCACACATCAGTCACTTCACGCGGAGGTGCCGCTCCTCGTGAGCTACTGCAGGAGCCACCATCATCGCGGGCGTAGCATCAACGATCAGAACAATAGATCTGAACACTGCTAGGAGTACGACCACACCGCTGAGCACGATCCAGTCTGAAGTCGTCAGCGTTGTAGCTACTCGCATCACTCGGGCGCCTCAGTTTCCAAACTCGCACGAGGTCGAAACAGCTTTCGATGCGCAATGCGGAGAGCTATAGCGGTACTCCAAGCAGGAAAGTAAGGATCAATCCGTGCAATCTCATATAGCAGCGTCGCTGGTATCCACTTCGCGTGAGTTAGCCGATGGAGAAGGTTGAGCACGATCGACTCCCGCACGCTGGCGATTCTTTGAAGAACGCCGGCATCCTGCTCTTTCGTCAACGAGAACAGTTCGCGAACGGCATGCCACAGTTTGAGCTCGTTCTTCAACCGATTGAGCAGACGAGCTGTACCCCACGCAGCACCAGAATAGATATTCAGACCGAGACCACATTCACATTCGACTTTGGTCGAGAACACGAACTTGCTGGTCCGGCAACTGAAATCCAACCAGAACAGGTAGTCCTGTCCGTTGTAGAAAGCTTCGCGAAATCGAAGATCGCGGTGCGTCGCGAAGCGATAGACAACGTTCGAAGTACCAATGACGTTCCCAACCACGAGTATCTGATCGATCATGTTGCCGCAGTATTCATAGATCGAGTTACCTTGATCCAGCAAGCGATGTTTCTGTGGCTCGATCTTCTCGGCGCGGACAAAAGCCGATTTTTCTTTGTAGTCGGGGAATCGGAAATCGGAGAAATAGAGGTCGTAACCGAAGCTCAACGCGCGTACGGCGTTATGAAGATGATCTGGGTGCCACTCATCGTCTGAGTCCAGAAAAGCGACAAACGTCACATCGCTCGGCACAGCATCGAGCGCAGCGTTTCTCGCAGCTCCAGGTCCCGCATTCTGTTGCTCAATGACGGTCACTCTAATGTGCGGCTCACCATCATGGAACTCGGAGAGTTCCGCGGCAGCCGGCACTGGCGAGCCATCGTCCACAACGATCACTTGGCACGAGGAGACTCCCCGTTGCCTAAAGATTGACGCTATTGCGCGCCGCAGTATCCCGGGTTCGCGTTGATAGTACGGAACGACGACGGCGATGCTAGGTTGAGTGTTCACCTTCGCCCGATTCTCGGTTGAGCGGTGCGCGGTCTCGCGCGCTAGGGGACGTAATCAAACCGGTGTTTCCCGATCTGCAAGGCAACGGCCTCCGCTGATGCATTGGGTCATCCGTGCGTCTGGAGCGATTGGCCGGCGCGAAGCCGATCCGCCCAGTCCTTCGCCGTCGAAAGCATCGGCCAGCGGTAATAGTTTGCGTGGTACAGCGTCCGCGCGTTGTCCGTCCAGCGGGTATGCCATTCCATCAGCTTCCCATAGAACTCGATGCGCTCGATCGAGGCTTCGGCAAAGATGCCCGCGAAGGCGTGCTCGCGCATCAGCGAAGCGGGCGAGAACGCCTTCAGCGATTCGTCATAGGCCGTTTTGAGGATGACGAGCATGCCCGCTCCCTCGATGCAGAGGTCCATGGCGACCACCTTCTCCCCGAAGCGGTAGCGATAGATGCGGCCCGTACCGTCCTCGCAGAACTTTTCGAGCATCGCGCGGTAGAAACGGCCTTGGGCATTCGAGGGGTGGATCGCAGTGCCTCCCGCCGCCTTCCAGCCTGCGCTCTCCAGGGCGCCGTAGTCGGCGATCGCCTGCGGGACCTCCGCCGGCGATCGAAGAGTCTCGAGGGTGGTCGTGATTCCGTCCGCCTGGAGCTTCGAGCGCTGTCGCCGGATGTTCTGGCGGAGGTTCTTGCCCCGCGCCGCCCAGTAGTCCTCGAACGTCCCTTGGACGTCCACCCACGCGGTCTGGATGTAGTCGAGCGTGCGGACACGCGCTCCATTCACAGGCCGCGGAACAAGGCACGGGTCGAGCTGCGTCACTCCCAAGGCGAGCACGAGCGCAGGCAGCCGGCGCGACAGGCTTTCGAGCAGCGACGCCAACTCCATATCGGAGCGCGTCAGCCACGCGCCTAGCGGGAGCTGCGAAGGCTGAAAAGTGACCCAACTGCCGAATCCACGCGGCGCGACGATCGCAAGCGCGAGCGGCGCCTCCAGTTCACCGCACGAGGCGAGCAGCTCGGCGCCCGATCCGAACTCGTCCAGGAGCGGAATCAGGAACTGGGAGCGGAGAACCGGCGGACCGCCGATCCTGGCGTTGAATGTGTCCCACTGTGGCGCGACTTCGGCAAGCGCGCTGGCCGGGCGCAGCTCCCATGCGCTCGAGCCGGTCATGCGGGGACCGTCCGAGGCTGCGCGGACACCGCGCGGTCGAGCATCGCGGCGAGTTCCTCGGCGCGGGCCGCTCGCGACGCCCGACGCGCGGAGTCGGGCGTGGGAACTGCAGCCCTGGCGTTGCGAACCCCCTCCAGGAAATCCGGGAACGCGGCGGCGATCGCCTCGACCGACTGCGGATGCGCGATCGAGTCCAGCCCGTGCCGGCGCATCGTCATCGCCGTGTCGCCGGCCGGATCGGTCAGGCCGAACACCGGTCGCCGCGCGCGCACGTACTCGTAGAGCTTCGCCGGAACCTGGTCGTTGCAGTTCGGGAGCTGGATGACGATGAGGCCGTCGGCGGCGAGCATTTCCCGCAGGGCATCGCGATAGGGGATGCCCGGATGCAGCTCGACGACGCCTTCCAGCCGATGGCGTTCGACGAGACCGCGCACGAAGGAATCGTGACCCGTCGCGCGGAACACCAGGAGGAACTCCCCTTCCCGGATCCGCCGCGCGTCGAGGAGCTTCCGCAACGCGGCGAAGAAGAACTCCGGATTCCGCTCCGAGGGATACACCACCCCGCTGTGCAAGAGCACCGCGCGGCCGTTTGCCGGCGACGGAGTCGGCCGCCCTTCGGCCTCCACCTCACGGAAGATCTCCTCGTCGTAGCCGTTCTCGACGAGCGCGAACTTCTCTCCGGGGACCGCAGGAAACCGCTCTCGGTAGAAGCGGATCGCGCCCGGGCTCGTGAACGTGTTGAGCGTGGCGTGCGGGATCGTCGCGTCTTCGATCGCCCGGAATTTACGCCACGTCTTCGGATCGGCCGGGTAGCCATCCTGGGCCATCGGGTCGCGGAAGTCCGCGATCCACGGCCGTCCCGAGGCGCGCGCGATCGAGCTGGCGATCATGTGTGCCGTCGCGATCGGATACGTCGACCAGACCGCATCGACGTCGTAGCGTCGCAAAAGGCGCATGCCCGCCGGCACCGCGCCGAACCACCACGACACCCACCGATCGGGCCGGGCGAGGAACGCGGGGTAGCGGCCGGCGAGCGAGAGCTGGCGCGCCGAGTCGAGCGCGAAGGCGCGCTCCACGACCACTCCGTCGGGGACGTCCGCGAGCTGATCGGACCCGGTCCGCTCATAGGCCCGCGGATGAGCGGTCAGAACGATTGGGCGCCAGCCGAACCGCGGGAGATCGCGGACGAACGAGAGGGTGCGCTGGACGCCGCTGGTTCCGACGAGCGGCGGAAAGTGGAACGCGATCAGTAGCACCGTTTTCATCGCGCACGTGTTGCAAGCGCCGATCACGGCGCGTCCACGGACCTCGCTTCCTGATGCGCCGCGGTGGCGCGCTCGCCATCGCGCCGCGGCACCGTCGAAACGGCGACCCGGACCGCGCTCGAACTTGACAGCACTCGCCGCACCGTCGCTATGAGCCATTCGGTGTCCTGCGCCGTCAAGTCCTGATGGCAGGGAAGCTGGAACACGTGGCGCGACCAGGCGATGCCTTCGTCCCCCGACACCAGCGGCGTGCCGGGCCACAACCAGTCCCAGCGAAAGACCGGACACCCGGCGCCGCGGAGCGCGAGGTACTTGGCGTCCGGATCGGTCACCCACACCGGCAGCACGTAGGGCACGCCGCTTTCCGTCAGCTCGGGGTACAGGACGCGAAGCCCGGGGACTCCGTCGAGCGCGCGAACGAGCGCTGCGTAGTTGGCGCGCCTGCGCTCCCGCACGCGGCGCCAGCCGGTCGCCTTCGCGACGAGCCGGGTGACGCGCGTAGGCGACGACGACGCGTAGTCCGTGTCCAGGTCACCGTGACCATCGGTGTAGTCGGCGGGCGCTGGCGCGGTCTCCGCTCCCGGCGGATGCCTGATCGCGTTCTTGAGCGCGAAGAGCTTCAAGAGCACCGTGTTCAGGCCCGGGAGGCGCCCGTAGCGCGCGCCGACCTCGAGCAGGTCGACACTGCACTTGAGCTCGGCGCGCAGCGTTTGGCGCGCGAGCCCGGGGGTCACGCTCCGGCGCCACGACGCGAGGCAGCCGGCCTCGGGAACCGGCAGGAACTTCGTGAAGCTCCCGATCGCAAAGTCCCCCCACGCGCCGACCGGCTTGCCGTCGGTCATCCCGAAGAGCGCGTGCGCGCAGTCCTCGATGAGCGCAATCCCGTTCGCGTCGCAGAACTCGCGCAGCTGCGCCATCGGCGCCGGACGCCCGAAGAAATGCGCCACCAGCAGCGCCTTCACGCCGCGGCAGTCGAGCTTCGCGAGATACTGCATGTCGACCCCGGCAGAAGTCACGGGGTAGAACGCCGGCTCCGCGCCGGCATGGATCGCCGGCGCAACCATTGTCGGGCAGTGGTAGGTGGGGACGAGCACGCGATCCCCCGTGCCGACACCGAGCGCCCGCAACGCGAGCCAGATCGCCGCTCGTCCGCTGGTGGTGAACGCGAAGTTCGGCGCGGCGAGCAGACTGTCGTCCGGCAGCGGCGCCCTGCCGACGAACGACTGCCAGCCGAGGACGGGAAGCCGCGGAATCGCGTCCGGCGTCGACAGGAGGAGCTCGGTGGGCGGCGGCGGGGTTCGAGGTTCGGTCACGGAGAGGTCATCGTCGGGTTCACGCGCAGCCACGCACTCGTGCGGAGCGCAATTCTCGATCGCAGCGGCGCGGCTTTTGCCCTCTCTCGCGCGCGATGGGAACGCCTATAATTTCGCGCGCTCAAATCATAGCAGACCGGTCTTCGCGTTCCTCGCGAATCGATGAAAATTCCCGCGCGCGATCGAGGCATAAATGCAAAAAACTGTTAACGCCGCGAAAGAGGTGCAGGCCGTGCTCGAGGACATCCTGGGCCTGCGCGGACGCGCGCTGCGGTTCACCCCCGACATGGCGCTGCTCGGCGCCATTCCGGAGCTCGACTCGATGGCCGTGGTCGCGGTGCTCACCGCGCTCGAGGAGCGGTTCGGCTTCGTCGTCGCGGACGACGAGATCGACGGCTCGACCTTCCGCACGTTCGGCAGCCTGCTCGCGTTCGTCGAGCAGAAGCTCCAGGGGTAGATGCGTTGGTCGACACGGCGGCGGAAGCGTTCTTTCTTCCGCGAGAGAACGGCGAGCGCTTCTGCATCCTGCACGGACCACGCGACCCGGCGCGGCATCGCGGTTCGGTCCTCTACGTGCATCCGTTCGCCGAGGAGCTGAACAAGTGCCGTCGAATGGCCGCGCTCGCTGCGCGCGCCCTGGCAGGCTCGGGCTGGTCGGTGCTTCAGCTCGACCTTCTCGGATGCGGCGACAGCACCGGGCGCTTCGGCGACGCGGCGTGGGAGGAATGGCTCGCCGACGTCAAGGCCGGTTGGAGCTACTTGCGAAAGCGGTTCGGCGGAGCGCCGTGGCTCTGGGGCGCGCGCGCCGGCGCGCTGCTCGCGTGCGATGCCGCCTCCGAGATCGAAGAGGCGCCACCGACGCTGTTCTGGCAGCCGGTCCTCTCCGGGCACCAGCACCTCACGCAGTTCCTGCGGCTGAAGCTCGCGCGCGACGCGCTGGGCGGCGCGCGCGACAGGGAAGCGATGCAATCGCTTCGCTCCCGGCTCAGCGCAGGCCAGTCGATGGAGGTCGGGGGCTACGAGCTCTCGCCACGCCTGGCAAACGGGCTCGAGCGCGCCGAGCTCGCGCTTCGCGACGGAACGGCTCGAGTCGCGTGGCTCGAGGTCTCGTCCGCGGAGCCGCCTTCGCTCGCGCCGGCATCGCTCGCCAGGATCGCCGGTCTCAAGCCAGGCGCCGTTCACATCGAAGCGCGCGCCGTCGCCGGTCCGGCGTTCTGGCAAACGGTCGAGATCGAGGAGTGCGACGCGCTCGTCGGCGCGACCGTCGAGGCGCTTTCCGCGGCGTGAACCCGACCTACCGCGAGGAGGCCTGCTTCTTCGGCTGCGCCGGAGAGCGTCTGCTCGGCATCCTCGTCCGCCCCGCTTCGGCGCCGACGGTCGGCGTGCTGATCGTGGTCGGCGGCCCGCAGTATCGCGTGGGGAGCCACCGGCAGTTCACGCTGCTCGCACGGGCGTTGGGCGAGGCCGGAGTCGCGACCTTCCGGTTCGACTACCGCGGCATGGGGGACAGCACCGGGATGAGGCGCTCGTTCGAGGAGATCGCACCCGATATCGGCGCCGCCACGGACGAGTTCGCCGCGCGCGTGCCGGAGCTGCGGCAGGTCGTGCTCTGGGGGCTCTGCGACGCGGCGTCGGCGGCGTGCGAGTACGCGCCCAGCGACCGGCGGATCGCTGGTCTGGTTCTCGCCAACCCGTGGGTGCGAAGCGAGGCGGGACTGGCAGCGGCATACCTGAAGCACTACTACTGGCGCCGGCTGCTGGAACGCTCCTTCTGGCGCAAGGTCGGGCGCGGCGAGCTTCGGCTCGGGAGCTCGCTGCGTGCTCTGTACGGAAACGTGCGGCGGGCGGTCTCACGGGCACAACCGTCCACTGCCGTCGGCGCAACGGACGGAACCCCCGCGCGAGCCCCTCTCGCCGACCGCATGTCGACCTCGCTCACGTCGTTCGGAGGCCCCACCCTGTTCATCCTCAGCGGGAATGACCTGACGGCCGCGGAGTTCCGGGACGCCGCCGGGCGATCGGCGGAATGGCGGGCGATTCTCGGCGACCGGGCGGTGAGGGTCGAGGAGCTCGCGGACGCGGACCACACGTTCTCCGCGGCCGCTTGGCGGGCGCGCGTCGAACGGTTGACCAGGGACTGGGTCCGAGAGAGATTCGGCGTCTGAGGCGGGAGACTTTCATGGATCGCCAAGCTCATTCGCATCGCCGGCCGGCCTGCCGTTCGAGCACCTCCGCGCTGGCGGCGTTCGCCGTGCTGTGGACGGCCGCCTCCAGCGCGCAAGATCTGACGGCCTGCGGACCGCTCCAGAATGCCTACGGGCCGTACGACTACAGGACCGCCGGCGCATACGAGAAACAGCTCGTCGAGGGCGCGCACTTCACCCGCAACGTAGAAACGCTGCAGCGCGGGAACTCCGGACCCCTTGGTGCCGAAATCGACTACACGCTGCGCGCCTTCCCGAACCATCCGCGCGCGCTGATGGCGATGATGAAGCTCGGCGAGCGCGACAAGACCGAACGTCCGCGCGGCGCGCGTTACTCGGTCGCATGCTACTTCGAGCGCGCAGTCCGATTCCAGCCCGACGACCCGACGGCGCGGCTGCTGCGCGGGATCTACCTGGTCGAGAAGAAGCAGCGCGCGGCGGCGCTGCCGGACCTCGAGTTCGCGCGCGAGCACGCCGGCGACGACGCCAACGTCCACTACAACCTGGGGCTCACCTACTTCGACCTGCAGGAGTACGACAAGGCCCTGGACCACGCGAAGAAAGCGTATGCGCTCGGCTTCCCGCTGCAAGGCCTGAAGAACAAGCTCAAGGGCGCGAAAAAGTGGCAGGACTGACGTTGTCGGGTGTGTGCATGAGCTCTTCTGGACGCCGTGTGGCTCCGGGATTCTTCGCGGCGACGGCGCTGCTCGTCGCAGGGTCGGTCGCCGACGCGGCCCATGGCGCGGTGATCCGCGTCGGCCCTGGGCAGCCCGTCCGCAGCGTCGCCCAGGCCGCGACCCTCGCCAGGGACGGCGACGTGGTGGAGATCGAGGCGGGCGACTATGTCGGGGATGTCGCGGTCTGGGCGCAGCGCAGGCTCACGATCCGCGGCGTGCGCGGCCGGCCGCGCTTGAACGCCGGCGGCGCCTCGGCCGAAGGGAAGGCGATCTGGGTCATTCGGGGGCAGGCGGTCGCGGTGGAGAACGTCGCGTTCGCCGGCACGCGGGTCCGCGATCGCAATGGCGCGGGCATCCGCCTCGAGGCCGGTCGCCTGATCGTGCGCGGGTGCCTCTTCGAGGACAACGAGAACGGCATTCTCGTCGCGAACGACCCGTCGATCGAGCTCGAGGTCCATAACTCGGAATTCGCCCGGAACGGGGCTGGCGACGGACAGAGCCACGGCCTTTACGCCGGCTGGATCGCGAAGCTCGTGGTGCGCGGCAGCTATTTCCACCACGGGAACGTCGGCCATCTGCTGAAGAGCGGCGCGAGGGAGAACATCATCCTGTACAACCGCCTGACCGATGAAACGGGCGGCCGGGCAAGCTACGAGCTCGAGCTGTTCGCCGGCGGCATCGCGGTCGTGGTCGGCAACCTCATCGGGCAAGCGTCGACGACGCAGAACTCGGTGATGGTCTCCTTCGGCGCGGGCGGATACCGCTGGCCGAAGAACGAGCTTCACATCGCGCAGAACACGCTGGTCAACGACCGGCCGAACGGCGGGACCTTCGTCCGGACGCACGCCGGCCCGGCAGCCGTGCGCGTCGCCAACAATGTCCTCGTCGGCCGAGGCGGGTTCGATCTCAAGACGCCGCACGAGCTGGCGGACAACGTGCCGGCCGAATGGAGCGATCTCGCCTTGCCGCAGCGTTTCGACTATCGCCTGAAGGCGGGCTCCCGGCTCGCCCGCAGCGCCCGGGACCCGGGCGAGGCGAACGGGATCCCGCTGCGACCGACCGCGGAGTACGCGCATCCCGCGCGAGCGATCGAGCTGCCGAGCGGGCTGGCGCTGAGCCCCGGGGCGTTTCAGTCGTTGGCCCGCTAAGGCGACGAGAGCTTCCGCCGAAACCATGATCAGCGGCTGGGCCGACTTGTCGCACGCAGCTGCGGGGAGCCGCCCGCAGCTTTGGCGCGAACGCGATCGGCAGCGGGTCGAGCTCCCCGGTTTGTGCGTCGAGGCAAGCGGACGGGGCGTCGATCTTTACGCCGACGCCGAGCGGATCGTCGTGTGTTGCGGCGACCCGCGGTTCGAGGACTCCGCGCTCGACGACGTCCGGGCGAAGCGCGGCGTCGCTGCCGCGTGGGGCGAGCTCCTCGCGCGGCAGGGCGCGCGGGCCCCTGCGTCGGCTCGCGGAAGCTATGCCGTGGCGGCGATCGAGTTGCGCAGCTCGCGCGCGATCCTTGCGACCGACCGGTTCTCCGTCCATCCGCTCTGCTATGCGCGCGAGGGTTCGCGGCTCGCTTTCGCGGATCGCGCCGACGGAGTTCCCCTGACGCGCCCCGCGGAGCTCGATCCACAGGCGATCTACGACTACCTGTACTTCCACGTCATTCCGGCGCCTCGAACGGTCTTGCGGGGAGTCGAGCGGCTGCAGGCGGCTCACACCCTTCTCGCGACCGCCGAGAGCACGCACAAGTCCGCGCACTGGATCCCGAAGTTCGTCGAGAACGGCATGCCGCCAGTCGCCGCCGCAGGACGGGAGCTGCGGGAGCGGCTGCGAAACGCGGTCGCACTCGAGGCCGACACGCCGGCGGTCGGCTGCTTCCTGAGCGGCGGGACCGACAGCTCGACCGTCGCCGGGCTCCTCGGCGAGGTCACGGGAGGGCGCGCGCGCACCTTCTCGATAGGCTTCGACGCCGAGGGGTACGACGAAATGACGTACGTCCGGGTCACGGCGGCTCACTTCAAAACGGATCATCACGAGCACTACCTCACGCCCGAGGACCTCCTCCGGAGCATCCCCGAGGTCGCCGCCCATTACGATCAGCCCTTCGGCAACTCGTCGGCGCTGCCGGCGTACTACTGCGCACGGATGGCGAGAGCAGAGGGGGTCGAGAAGCTGCTCGCGGGCGACGGCGGCGACGAGCTGTTCGGCGGGAACACGCGTTATGCGAAGCAGAAGGTCTTCGCGGCTTATGCCCGGGTGCCGGAGGGCGTCAGGACGAGGGTCATCGAGCCGCTGCTGCTCGGTCTGCCGGGAGTGGAAGCGCTGCCGGGCTTGCGCAAAGCCGCGAGCTATGTGCGACAGGCGCGGGTTCCGCTTCCGGACCGGTTGTCGATCTATAACCTGCTCGTGCGCCTCGGGGTGACCGAGGTGCTCGAGCCAGAGTTCTTGCGCAAGGTCGACCCCGAGGAGCCGATCACCCGGGAGCGCGAGATCTACCGCCAGGCGAACTGCGCCTCGCTCGTGAACCGGATGCTGGCCTACGACTGGAAGTACACGCTCGCGGACAACGACCTCCCGAAGGTCTGCGGCTCCGCCGCGCTCGCCGGGGTGCGGGTCGGCTTTCCGTTCCTCGCCGACGAGGTCGTCGACTTCTCGCTCGAGCTGCCGGCGTCCTACAAGGTGAGGGGTCTGAAGCTACGGTACTTTTTCAAGGAGGCCATGCGCGGCTTCCTGCCGGACGCGACCATCGCGAAGCCGAAGCACGGGTTCGGGTTGCCGTTCGGCGTGTGGCTCACCCGGCACGAGGGGCTGCGGGACCTGGCGTTGTCGTCGCTCGCGCGCCTGGCGACCCACGGCATCGTCCGGCGGCCCTTTCTCGAGACACTAGTCGAGAGCAAGGTCGCCGAGCACCCGGCGTTCTACGGCGAGATGGTGTGGATCCTGATGATGCTCGAGCACTGGCTCGCGGCACGCGCGCGAAAAGCGCCGGTCGCGGGCCTCTCGCCTGGCGTGACGACCGCCTGATCCATGCCGATCCGCGATCTCGTCCTGTTCGGGATTCTCGCCGTGGGCGTTCCGCTCATCCTGCGGCACCCCTGGATCGGCGTGCTCTACTGGGTCTGGCTCGGGCTCATGAACCCGCACCGCCTGTCATGGGGACCGGCGTACGACTTCCGGTTCGCGCTCGTGGTCGGCGGGCTCACGCTCGCCGGCCTGATCTTCACCCGCGACGAGCGGCGCTGGAAGGGCGGCATCGAGGTCTATCTCCTCGCGCTGTTCATCGCCTGGTTCTGCTTCACGACACTGTTCGCCTTCAACCCCGACCGCGCGCTCCCGATGCTCGAGCGGGCGCTGAAGGTCCAGGTGATGGTGTTCGTGATGCTGCTGCTCTTCAACGCGAAGCGTCATATCGACCTGCTCGTCTGGACGATCGTGCTCTCGATCGGCTTCTTCGGCGTGAAGGGAGGGATCTACACGATCCGAACCGGCGCGGAGAGCGGGCTCGTCTGGGGTCCCCCAGGCAGCTTCATCGAGGACAACAACGCGATGGGGCTCGCGCTCATCGTCACGATTCCCTATCTCTACTACCTGTTCGCGGAGTCGAAGCGTTGGTGGATGAAGGCGGGGCTGCTCGGGGCGACGGGGCTTTGCGCCGTTGCGGCGCTCGGCACCTACTCCAGGGGCGCTTTCCTCGCGATCCTGGCGATGGGCGCGGTGCTCTGGTGGAAGAGCCGGCACAAGCTGCTGCTCGGCGTCGCGGTCGTGGTGGCCATTCCGTTCCTCATCGCGTTCCTGCCGGAGAAATGGGAAGACCGGATGCGGAGCATCGCCGAGTACAAGGCCGATACGTCCGCGATGGGCCGGCTGAACGCGTGGCAGACGGCCATCAACGTCGTGCGCGACCATCCGATCGTGGGCGGCGGATTCGAGTTCCACTCGCCGCAGGTGTTCGCGCGCTATGCCCCGGTGCCCGAGGACTTCCACTCGATGCACAGTATCTACTTCCAGGTCCTCGGCGAGCACGGGTTCGTGGGGCTCGCGCTCTTCCTCGCGATCTGGTATTTCACCTGGCGGACGAGTGCCCGGCTGCTCAAGATGACAAAGGGCCAGGAGGAGCTGCGCTGGGCCTCGAACCTGGTCGCGATGGTCCAGGTGAGCCTCGTCGGCTACCTCGTCGGCGGAGCGTTCCTGAACCTCGCGTACTGGGACCTGCCCTACTACTCGCTCGCGATCCTGATCGTCGTGCAGGACATCGTCAGGCGGACGGCTGCGGCGCCGTCGACCGAAGCGGGAAGCGCCGTGGCGGAGCGACCGCCGCCGACGGGGACGCCCCAGGCGCCACCCCGTCCCCTCGTCGCGAAGGACACGCTGCGGTCGGAGCCTCCTCCGTTCGCCCCTCCTGGCAGGGGGCGGATCAGGGAGTAGCGCGCTTCATCGCGAAGATGGCGGTGTAGGGAGTCAGCACGTGGCCGAACCAGCGGAGCACGCCGACGCGCCGCACGGCGCCCAGCACGAATCGCGCCGCCCCGCCGCGGCCGGCCGCGTCGATCATGTCGAAGCGATCGAAGCAGTCGAAGCCGAGCCCCGCGAGATGGTCGCGCAGGCCGTAGAAGCTGAACCAATGGACGGCAGGGTAGCGGGCGTGGTTCACGAGCTCCGGCCGAGTGGTGACCGCCAGCCGCTCGTAGCGGCGCTTGAGCGGGCGCGGGTACCAGCTGTAGAGCGGGAGGTCGAACTCCTGCTGCACCGGGCAGAGCACGTTGGTCGTGCTGAGGTACAGCACGCCGCCCGGCGTCAGCACGCGGGCCGCTTCCCGGACGCAGCTCTGCCAGTCCTCGACGTGCTCGAGAAGCTCCGGCAGCAAGCAAACGTCCATCGACGCGTCGCCGTAGGGAAGCGCGGTCGCCGTGCCCACGTCGAAGCGGACTGGCAGCCCGGCTGCGGCGGCCCGCCGCGCGGCGATCGCGATGAGTCCTTCGTTCACGTCGAGTCCGAACACTTCGTGGCCAAGCTCGGCCCACAGGGCGGACTGGGTGCCCGCACCGCAACCGATGTCCGCCACCCTCAGGCGGGATTCGCGACGCCCGCCACGAGCGACCAGCGCGAGCACCTTGTCCCGGACGCGCTCGAAGCGGGCACGGGTTTCACCGGTGAGGCTCGCCTGCTCGTAATAGGCGACGAAGTTCGGGTTCGAGCCGTGGTCTAGCTCCTCGGGCGGCAGCGGACGCGGACCGCTCGTCGTCATGTCGGCACCTGCGCCGACTCGGACAGGTTCTTCAGCAGGCGCAGGCCGTACTTCCAGCGCTGCCGATCCCACGGCGTGAAGCGCGGCAGCTGAAAGGGATCGGCGCTCGCGCGCGCAGCACCCCACGCGGTGGTCACGGCGCCGTCGAAGCCGAGGTCGCGGACGAGCCGGACATGGCGGAGGTCGTAATCCTCGACGGGCTTGCCGTGCGGGTAGGCGAAGAGCCGGACGGGAGCGTTGGTGATCTCCTCCAGCCGCTTGCGCCCGAGCGCGATCTCGGAGCGCGCGGCATCGTCGCTCACCCGGTTGAGGACCGGGTGAGTCACCGTGTGGGCGCCGATCGTCATTCCACCCGCGTGGAGACGCTGCACGTCCTCCGCACGCATCATGAGATCCGTCGGCAGGCGGGCACCGGCGATCTCGGCGATGCGGTCCGCCTTGTCGGTCCGCGGCCCGGGTGGAACGTCCTTGAGCGCGCCGATCAGCCGGTCGATCGCGGCTCGGCGACTCCCAGCGTCGCCGATGGGATGCTCGCCGAGGCCGAGCAGTCCGAGATCGAGGAGCGGCCCGCGCGCCGCGCGAACGGCCTCGATCACCGTGTCGTTCCACATGCGGCCCCCGTCCAGGAACCCGGTCGCGATGAAGAACGTCGCCGGCAGGCCGAGCCTTCCGAGGATCGGCGCGGCGAGCTTGGCGTTGTCCGCGTAGCCGTCGTCGAAAGTGATCGCGAGCGGGCGCTCGGGGAGGCGACCCTGGCATAGGCCCGTCACCGCCGCCCCGAGCGGGAGGACGTTGAACCACTGCGTGACCCAGGACATGCTCGATTCGAACGCGCGCGCATCCAGCTCGCCGGGGAAGAGCGGATCCGGGCGCTCGCGCACGCGATGGAAGATGAGGATCGTCAGCCGCGAGCCCGACCCGGCTGGCGCGAGCCACCGGTACGCCGATCGAAAGCTCAGCACGCCGGCGTCTCGGCGAGCACTGCGCAAAAGAGGTCGCGCTGGGCGCGCGCGACCTCTTCCCAGCCGAAGCGCTCGGCGTAACGTCGCACGGCGCTGCGGTCCGGCGGCGACTCGAGAAGGTCGCTGATCGCACGGGCGAGCGCGGCGCCGTCGCGCGATGCGGCGAGACGTCCGGCGACGGGCTCGGCGACGATCTCGGGCACTCCGCCGACCGCCATGGCCACGCCCGGCGTTCCGCACGCCACGGCCTCGAGCAGGACGTTCGGCCAGCCCTCGCGCGCCGAGGCGAGGACGAGCGCGTCGGCCGCGCTGTACACGATTCGCAGCCGCTCTTGCGGCATCTCGTCGAGGATGCGCACCCGCCCAGCGAGTCCCTTGCGGGCGATCAGCTCGAGCAGGCGCCCGCGCTCGCGACCGGCGCCCACGATCAGCGCCTCGATCCCCGGCAGCGCGGCGACGGCGTCGACGAAGAGGTCGTGACCCTTCTCGGGCACGAGATTCCCGACCGAGACGAGAACCTTCGCGGCGCCGAGCCCGAGGTCGCGACGGGCCTGGGCGCGGTCGAGCGGCCGGAACCGCTCGAGGTCGACGCCATTCCGCAGGACCACGATGCGATCGGACTCGATGCCGAGCTCGACCATGGCGCGCTTGAGCGCCTGCGAGACCGCGACCACGCGGCTCGCCGAGCGCGCAGCGGCCAAGATCGCCCGCCGCGGTCCCGGAAGCTCCGCGATGCGGTTGATGTCGCTGCCGCGAGCGGTGACGACGAACGGCTTGCCGAGCCGGCGCGCGAGCAGCGCCGCCGCCACGCCGTCGGGGTAGAAATAGTGGGCGTCGATCAGATCGAACTCGAGCCCCTCCCGCGCGAGGCGGCCGACCTCGCGCTCGGCCGCCCAGGCGAGCGTCCAGGGCTGGATCCGCATTCCGAGCTTGGGGATCATCAGGTAGCGCGGGTGGCGTATCTCCACGCCTTCGCGGCGCTCCACTCGCGGAGTGCGCGCCATCGCGCCGTATTGACCGAACACGGCCGCGCCGCTCGGAAACCAGGGCACCGGTGCAACCACCGTTGCGGCCACCGCGTCGGTGGCGAGAAGCTGCTTGAGCCGAGCCTCGACGAAGATCCCGTGCCGCGGCCGCGCCGCGCTCGGGTAGAGCGTGGTGAACGTCAGCAGGCGGATCGGTGCGCGTGGAGCCGTCGCCACCGCTGCGATCCCGAGGCGTAAGCGGCGCTCCGCGACCTCCGGCATCCCGCTCATCCGCCGGCCGCCGTGACGGCCATGCGGCGGCGGTCCTCGTCGGACCGGGGCGAGGCGGTGCCGGCGGCGTGGCGCAGGAACGCTTCGAACATGAGGAGCGACCAGAGCGGCGCGCTGTGGTCGCGGAGGCCCGACTGGTGCTCGGCGACGAGCCGCTCGAGGTACGCCGGGTTGAAGAATCCGGTCTCCGCCAGCGCGGGGCTCAGGACGGCGGTGCGCAGCCGGTCGCGCAGAGGGCCGCGGAACCAACTCGCGAGCGGCACCGCGAAGCCCATCTTGGGCCGGTGGAGGATCGCATGCGGAAGCTTCGGCTCCAGAGCGCGCTTGAAGAAGTACTTCTGCTTGCCGCCGCGGATCTTGAGCGACGAGGGCAGCGTCGCGAGCCATTCGACGAGCGGATGATCCATCAGCGGCTCGCGCACCTCGAGTGCGTGGGCCATGCTCGCGCGATCGACCTTGGTGTTGATGTCGCCGACGAGATAGGTCTTGAGATCCAGGTACTGGATCAGCGCGAGCGGGTCGTCGTGGTTTGCGCGTTCCGCGTGCCGGCGAAACACTTCGAGCGCCGAGTAGCCGCCGAGGCGGGCTTTGAAAGGGTCAGCGAAGAGTTGCGCGCGCATCGCGTCGCGCATGATCGACATGCTGTGGAAGTACGCCTGGACCGGGTCGCGTGCGAGCGCCTCGAAGGTGGTCTTCGCCCGGAAGACGCGCGGCGCCCAGTCGGCCTTGGGGTAGAGGCGTCCGAGCAACCCGAAGACGGGGCGGCGCACCGCGAGCGGCAGCGGCCCGCGCAGCTTCTCCTCCATGAGGTGCAGGCGGTAGCGGCGGTAGCCGCCGAAGCTCTCGTCACCGCCGTCGCCCGAGAGCGCGACCGTGACGTGCCGGCGGGCGAGCTCGCAGACGCGATACGTGGGGATCGCCGAGCTGTCGGCGTATGGCTCGTCGTAGAGAGCAGCCAGGCGATCCACCAGATCGAAGTCCTCGCTCTCGACCCGGTCGACGAAGTGGCGCGTGCGGTAGCGGTCGGCCACCTGCTTCGCGTAGCCGGATTCGTCGAACGCCGGGTCCGAGAAGGCGATCGAGCACGTGTTGACCGGGTCCGCGCTCACCGAGGCCATCGTCGCCACCACGGCGCTGGAATCGACACCGCCCGACAGGAAAGCCCCGAGCGGGACATCCGAGATCAGCCGGAGTCGCACCGACTCCTCGAGGCGCGGGATGAGCTCGGCGCAGGCGTCTTGCTCGTCGATCCGCCTGTCGACCGTGAACCGGACGTCCCAGTACGCCCTCGGCGTCGGGACCGGCGCGCCTCGGCGCACGGTGAGCGTATGCGCCGGCGGCAGCTTCGCCGCGGACGCGAAGATCGTGCGCGGTTCCGGCACGTAGCCGAGCGCGAAGTATTCCTCGACCGCGCACGGGTCGATGTCCCGCGCGAGCCCGCCGTGCGCGAGCAGCGCTTTCAGCTCCGAGCCGAACAGCAGCATTCCGTCCGGCAGGACGGAGTAATAGAGAGGCTTCACGCCGAGGCGATCGCGGGCGAGGAACAGCGTTTCGCGCGTGCGGTCCCAGAGCGCGAAGGCGAACATCCCCCGCAGGCGATCGACGCACGCCTCGCCCCAGGCTTCCCAGGCATGCACGATGACCTCGGTGTCGCTCTTGGTGCGGAAGGTGTGCCCGAGCCGCACGAGCTCCGGGATGAGGCTCTGGAAGTTGTAGATCTCCCCGTTGAAGACGACGCAGACCGTGCCGTCCTCGTTGTAGAGCGGCTGCTGCCCGGTCACGAGGTCGATGATCGAGAGGCGCCGGTGGCCGAGG
>Ga0187892_10002009_pt1 | contig 43236 bp, 38 predicted proteins | sample MA1701073metaG_FD_139345 | JGI IMG/M metagenome (GOLD analysis project Ga0187892, IMG submission 139345) | Bio-ooze microbial communities from a basaltic lava cave in the Kipuka Kanohina Cave System on the Island of Hawaii, USA - MA170107-3 metaG ... | reverse complement strand
CGGCGGTTGAGCGCCACCCCGATCTGGCACACCGCGGTGCCGTTCGGCGTGTAGCGCAGCTCGGGATCCCGCGTGAGGTTCCCGAGCACCATGACGTGATTGACGCTGTTCATTCTTCGCTCCCTCCTCGTGTGGTGGTGATGGTGGCCGCGCGCCGCGCCGCCAGCGCCGCGGCCTTTCGCGGGTATGGGGGCCTCCTCTCTGCGGGTCGGTCACTTCCAGACCAGACCCGATCAGATCAAGGCGAGCGGAGCGAGCCGAGGGTACGAGGGAGCGTGATACATTCGCGCCGCGGGCGACCCATCGCCAAGCAGGCAGGAGGTCTACCAGCCGATGAACGCGCTCTACACCGCTGAATTGACACCCCGCACCGACGTGCCCGAGGAAATCGCGCGCATCCTCGACGGCGACGAACCCAGGCCGCGGGTGAGGGTCCACTTCGACCGCCTCGATGAGGAAGACCGGAAGGGAGTCGTCGCCTACTGTGAGGAGCTGGACTGTCTCCACGAGGATCTCGGCTTCATCATCGCCGAGCTCGATCAGGCCGTGGCCGTCCTGTACAGCCGCTCCCTCCACCTCAAACGGCTCGCGATCATCTGCCATTCCGACAACTTCGTCTTCCGGGTCCACGCCTACCGCGAGAAGGCGTTCAAGCTGGTCAACCACTTCCTTGGGCTGAAGCTCCCGGAGAAGGGCGGGAAGGAGAAGAACTCCGCGGGGGACCAATCGCCGGGCTTCAACGAGAGGCTCTTGAAGCTGCTCCGTGCGACGAGGAGACAGGACCTCGCCGAGCTACTCGAGGTGTTCCGCCGAGACAAGGCGCTCAACGCGGCGATTCAGTTTCGACATCTTGCCGCGCACGCGCGCGCGCACCGTGAGTGGCCGACCATCTCGGCTGGCCGGCGCGTCGATGATCACACGCTGGCGCGCAGCGCTGCGTACAAGATCGACCGCGAGACTGACCTGGACCGCCTGCATCAGCGAGTCCAGAAGCGGCTCGCGGCAGTGAGTGCTCGGCTCGAGCAGTTCCGGCACGACCTCGTCGCGCACCTCCAGCGAGCATCCAGTCGGAGATAGAGCGGTCGGGTTCCTGGGGCGCGCGGGACCGGGGCCGAGCCGCGCGCTTCGCCCTGCACGAGGTCCCCGATCTCTGCGGGTCGGTCACTTCCAGACCAGACCCGATCAGCTCAAGCCGAGCGAAGCAAGCCTCCGCGTCGCGGGCGGATGGAGAAGCGGTCCTGGAACGGGTCATGTTGCTAATGGAGGAAGAGATGCCACGATCCTCGCCAGTCCTTGTCTACGCCATCAACGGGTCGTCGCGAAAGAACGGGCAGACGGCCAGGCGCCTTAACTCGATCGTCGCCGGCCTCAGGCGACGGAAAGCGAAGGCGGATCTGATTCATCTCGTCGACGAGAACCTTGCCTTCTCGGATGGGCGTCAGGAGCCGGACTCGGTGCCGCCTGATATCACCACGCTCTTGAAGAAGCTCAGGCAAGCGGACGGGATCATCCTTGGGACGCCAACCTACTGGTTCAACATGTCAGGTCTGATGAAGAACTTTCTGGACCGGCTGGTCGTGACCGACGAGACCAAGTGGACTCTGGAGGGGACGGTCGTGGGGTTCGTCGCTACAGGTTCCGCCCAGGAGGATGGAGCCATGATCGCGCTCAGCAACATGGCCGCCACGGCCAATCATCTGGGGCTGGTTACCTTTCCATACAGCATGATTTACTTCCGCGGCTCCCGCGGGCCCATGTGGGCCGAAGAGGACGTGCGGCGCTATGCAGCACGGATGGTGACCATGATCCAGCTCGTGCGGCGACACGACGGTTCGTGGTAGACGGGAAGTCGAGGCGGCAGGGCTGCGCTCTGCGTCTCAGCGTGATCGGGGCCGACCCGTGCGCTTCACCCTGCACGGCGAAGGCCCCGCCGCCGAGCGCCGGCTACGCCGGGCGCCCGAGCTTGCGCGCCTGGTAGGCCTGCCAGATCCGCCGCCACTCCGGGGCCGAGACCGGGACGGCCGTGGTGCGCTGGACGCGGTAGAGACAGGCGCCGAGGCGAGGCAGGAAGCGCCGGTTCGCGTGCTCCACCTCGGCCAGGAGCACCCGTGCGGGCTGCCGGAGCACCACGGCCGCCTCGAGGGCCTGCTTGCGGAGATGGTAGTGCGACCAGGCGACACCGGCCTGGTCGTGTGAAAGCTCGAGCGCGTAGAGCCCCTTGCCCAGTGCAGCCATCTCGTCGAGCGACGCGCAGTGGTCGATCGCGCCGATGACACCGCGGAAGCGGCCGCTCTGCCTGGTCTCCCAGGTATCGCGCGTGCCGCACTCCGGGCACACCGGGAGGTCGCTGGCCTCATCGTCGGCCTCATAGACTGCACGGCAGACCGTGCACCTGACTCGCTCGGGGCGCACAGTTCCCAGGGCATGCCACGCTACCTGTGCAGCTCGCTCTGACTGCCCAGCCAGCTGTGCAACCTGCCCATCTGCGGAGACGAGCTCTGCACTGTCGCCGAGGCACTCGGCATCCTCGAGGGCATCCGTGTTCGCAACCTGCTCCACGAGGGCCAGCCGGGCCGCGAGGTAGACGAGGTCGCCGATGACGGCGTCGGCGCCCCGCCGCCGCACCTCGGCCTCATGGTGGGCGACCAGGGCCGGCCCGGCATCGAGGGCCAGGAACAGTTCGGCGAGGCCGGCGGCCTCACGGGCCGTGCACCGGAAGCGCCGCATCAGCCGCGCCGTGCCGAGGGAAGCCGGCATGTCCGAGAGGGCCTCGTGGGCGACCAGGACCGTATCGCCGGCGACGACCCCGCGCTCGAACCAGAGCCGCTCGCCCGGGCTGAGCGAGGAAATGTGCGCGAGCAGCGCGTCGGTGGGCTCACCCTCGGGAACCTCAAAGACCCGGGCCAGCCAGGTCTTCCGCGAGGGGTGCTCGGCCTCGTCGGGCCGGGCCACCCAGCGGAAGCCCGCGACCGGCCCGATGGAGCACGGCACCCATGCGCCACCCGAGAAGGCGGGCAGCTCCGCCCCGCCGCCGGCGAGAACCACTGCCGCCGGCTTCCCCGCCCGGATGGCTTCCCGCACCGTGAACACCGAGCCCCGCGACGGCCCCCAGAGGAAGGCGACCACGCCTGCCGAGGCGTGCGCCAGCCGCCGCGAGCGGGCGGGGAGCGCCGACCGTCCCGCGCCCGCGCCCGCCACCACACGGCCGCCGCGCGCGGCGAAGGCGCGGAGCGTGCCGCCACGCCCGGCGGGCCGAGCGCCCGGAAGGAACACGACCGAGCGGGCGCACGCCACCGACCCCGCGCGCAGCACCGTGTGGAGCGCGAACGCATCCGCACCCCGGGCCCCGCCGGACCCGATGCCCCACCCGTGCGACAGGAAGAACTGGACCACTGCCGCCACCTGCGGGGCCGCCGACTCCGGCAACACCCGCGCCCCCACCACCGCCACGAACCGATGCCCTGCCATGATGTGCCTCCCCGGGGTTGAGCCGGCACCGACGCCGGCCCCCTGCGAGCTCCGCCCGCAGGCATTGATCAGCTAGCGCCCCAGGGGGGAGGCGGGCTCACCTCTGTGTGAGGGCGCTGGCGCGTTCACCGGAGGCGAGCGCGGAGGAGGAACGCACTGACCAAGGAGAGGCCGGCGCGCGACATGAACTTGATCAGAGCGCCTCCCCCCGGTTGCGCCCCTGTCACCCGAAGGGCCGGAGCGGAGCGGAGGACCCCGGAGGCGAAGCCGGAGGGGTTGACGGGGGCGAAAGGGGCGATACGCTCGACAGGCCTGCGGACGGAGGATCCGATGGACTCGACGCGGGCTCGCAGGCCCGTGGGCGCGCGGGTGGCCGCGACCGCGCTATCGCGCGCGTGACCGCGGCCGAGGCGTGCGCCTGACCTGGCGCGCTGACGCTAGCGGAAACCGTGCACGCCGAAGGCCGCGTCGGCCAGCACGGCATTACGGTCCGGATCTTGCTCTACCGCGTGCCCTTACTCCGTGGAACGAGAGCGCTGCACGGGCGGAGGGCCTGCTCAACATCCGGCCGGGCGTCACAGTATCCTGAAAAGCTGGCCGACGTGGTCTACAATCGCCAGGTAAGGATGCCAGCGCGCCAGATATGGAGAGGGCCGAGCTGGATGAACTACACTTCATCACGCCGATCGCCAACCTGCCTTCCATCTGCACGCACGGCATCCTGTCCCACAACGGGATCCGTAAGCTGGGCCTCACGCACACCTCGGTGGCCATGACGGAGGTCCAGGACATCAGGAAGGGTGTGACAGTGCCCGGGACCGGCAAGCCGCTTCACGACTACGCCAACCTCTACATCTGTGCGCGGAACCCGATGCTCTACAAACGCAAGAACGAGCATCGGGCCCTTTGTGTGCTGAGGGTCAGCTGCGATGTGCTCGACATCCCTGGTACCGTGGTGACCGACGGAAATGCTGCGGCGAAGGAGTATTCACGCTTCGAGCCCTGTCCGGAAGGACTCTCGTGCGTAGACAGGAGTCGTACTTTTGCGCGCGACTGGCGCGATCCAGTTTTGCCGGTCTTTTGGCGGAAGAGGTCACAGAAGTGCGCCGAGGTACTTGTGCCTTCCTCCGTCCCACCGAAGCATCTGCTGGGAGCCTACGTCTCTGGTGACGAAGCTGCGGAAGTCTTCAATAGTCACAAGACTGGGCTCGCCGTGACGATAGACCCAGATTTCTTCTTCCTCAGGGGGTTTTGAGGGTGGGCGCCGTTACCGTGCGTATGGGTGATCTGCTGGCGTCGAAGGCGCAGACCCTCGTCAACACGGTGAATACCGTCGGCGTCATGGGCAAAGGCGTTGCCCTGCTGTTCAAGCAAGCCTTCCCGGATATGTACGCAGACTACGTGAAGCGGTGCGATCGCGGGGAGGTGAAGCTCGGGGAACCGTATTTGTACCAGCGCCTCGTTCAACCTTGGATCCTGAACTTCCCGACGAAAGGGCACTGGCGGTCGGTCGCTCGACTGGACGATATCACCCGGGGCCTCGTCTACCTCAAGGACCACTACCGCGTATGGGGCATAACGTCGTTGGCTGTTCCTCCTCTAGGATGTGGCCAGGGCGGACTTGAGTGGCGCGTCGTGGGGCCGGTTCTCTATAGGCACCTGGCTGAACTTGAGATTCCTGTGGAGTTGTACGCTCCGTTTGGCACTCCCCACGAGGAGCTGCAGCTCTCCGGACCGACCCTGCTCCCTCCGTCGAAGGTCGAGCCGGGGGCGATAGCGCTGGTCGAGATTCTGCGCCGTGTTCAGGCGAGGCCGTATCACTGGCCGGTGGGCCGGACGACCTTCCAGAAGATCGCGTACTTTGCGACCGAGGTGGGTATCGACACTGACCTGAAGCATGTCCGTGCGTCCTACGGCCCGTGGGCACCGGGTCTCAAGCGAATGGAATCGGTGCTCATCAACAACGGCCTCATCGTCCAACGACCGGGGCGCCAGATGCTCGCGATGATGGTCGGCCCAACCTATGACGCCGCCCGGCTAGCGTACGCCAGGGATCTCGCTCGATGGGAGGCCGGCATCGAAGCTGTGGCTGACCTTTTCCTTCGGATGACGACACGCCAGGCTGAGATTGCTGCGACGGTTCACTTTGTGTTCAAGGAGCTCGCAGCCGCGAAGGATACGACCCCGAGCGACAGGGACGTCCTTGCCGGCGTCCTGTACTGGAAGCAGCGTCGCCGGCCTCCGCTCCAGGAGCGTGAGGTGATTGACATGATCCGCGCGTTGACCATGCTCGGTTGGATCGAGGTCAAATTCACCGGATTGGTGGACTCAGACGACACCGAAGTGGCGCTCCAGGCATAGGCCGCTGCCGTCGGGCTCGGCGCGGTGTCGATGCCGGGCGGGTTTCCGGGACTGAACGTTGCAGCGCGTAAGCTGGGATTGGATTCTCACCGGGCTTGACGAGGCCCTCGCCTTCTGTCGGGAACTCGGTCTAGACGAGCACCTCGAGGGTAGCCGCTTCCAGGAGCATCGGGCGTGCTTAGCCGAGATGGTTGGCGCGTTGAAGGCAGGAGGCCAGGAAGCCGCGCGCGACTACTTCGATGCGAATCGCCTGCGATCATTCACTGCGCTCACCGAGAGCGCTGAACTGGTCGAGAGTCTGCCGTTCGCCAGGACGGTCCCTCACGAGGTCATCATCCCCAAGCTGACCGAGGTGCTGAAGGGCCCGGTCCTGCCGACCACGGAGAACGCAAACACGAATCAAGCTCGCAACATTCTCTTCGAGCTCACCCTCGCGGCCAAGCTCTGGCGTGCGGGCCTCTCCCCAGAGCTCGGCGAACACCCCGACGTTCGGTGTTCGGTCGATGGTCGACCCGTCCACATCGAATGCAAGCGCCCATTCTCAAGACTGGGGGCCCGGCGCGTCTACACGAGAGCGCTCAAGCAGATTGTGACCGGGCTGAAGGACGCTCCGACCGGCTCTTGCGGGATCGTCGCGCTGTCGATCACTCGTTTGATCAACACCGGACACCTGGTCTTCAAGCACGAGAATGAGGCGCACGGGAAAGAGGTTCTCGGGAAGGCAATGGAGGACCTTGCACGGACCATGACCATCACGTGGCCGCATCCTCCACCCGAAATAGTCGGCCTCTTGTGGCATGTAGTCACACCCGGCTTCGACCGGAGTCAGACGCTGCTGGTCATGGTCCAACAGATGAACGTACAGCCGACGGGCCCGCCGGGGTCTCCCGATGAACTACTCCTCAAGACTGTGTTCAGCAATCTACGCGAAATGTGGGACACCACCGGTCAGGACGGGGACCAGCCCTGACCACGTGCCAATCACCGTCATGCGCCCATCGATGGCGTTCTGCGCAGCAACGCGGCGTCTCTTGAGCGAGCGCCTGCGCGCCTAAAGCGAACCCGTGAGGCTCTCCGATTGTGCAGCGTCCTCCAGGCGTTCAAAATGGTCTGCGTACGTATCCTCCCTCCGTCAGCGCCTACCTTAGGGAGGATCACCTTGGTCGCGCCACCAGTCTGGTTCGATTCCACTGGCTTCTCCTGTCCGAGAGCGCCGGGGCCGCGGAGCCAGTTCGTTCGACTCGGCCTCCATGTCCGCTTCCGTAGCAAGGTCCACATTGACAGCTTCGAGCACCAGCCCCTTATCCCTCCGCGTCAGGATCTCGAACGTTACGGTGATCGGCTCGTCATACCAGACATATCCCTTTCGCTGCGTTCCCGCACTCCCTCTGATCCTGCGGGACGCAGCAAGTCGGACATTCTCATCCTTGAAGCCAATGCGAAGCTCGAGTGGGCCGTACAGGAGGCCAGAAGTCCGCTCCCTGCTGAAACAGACGACTCGTCCACGAAACCTGCGTCGAGAGCTAGACCTTTCACCCTCGAGTGCCATGGCCAAGATATCCCGCTCCGCGCGGAGCTTCCTCGCTCGCGCGAGAAGATCATCGCTGAGGACCGACGCACTTCGCCGGCCGGAGGCGAGCTCGGCATGGATCGACGATAGGATCTCGTCGCGCTGTCGGATCTGACTCTCGAGCTCTCCGAGCTGCTTCTCGAGCTGTTGCCGCACTGTGGTGTTTCGGCTTACAACGCTCTCGAATCTACCCTTGGAGCGCAGCCATGCCGCTAGCCCCACCGCGAGGCCAGCCAAGAAGCTCAAGACCAGCCACAAGTCTGGCATTGCGATCACATCTCGTTCAGCTGCCGGGCTTCACCAGGTGCTCGAAGTGGTACAGGATCGGAATGATCCAGGTCGAGTTCTGGACCCCGAGGTCGTGCGCGATGAACGAACGTCCCTTCCGCTCTGCGCGGTAGTCTTCCCATGCTTCGTAGACCTTGCGGAATTCTGCCGCCGGTACCGTCCGCCAGCTGTCCGTCTTCTCGGTGTCGCAATAGATGACGTCGCCGCCCTTCCAGATTGCGGTGAATGGCGGCGTTGGCAGGTAGCCCTTATCTTGAGACCACTTCCGAAAACTCAGGACGTGGACCCCAGCCTCAGGACATGGAGCCTTCCCGAACTCGTCCTTGAGCCGGGACCAGAACTCCTCGAAGCTACCGTGACCGTGCATGGAGCGCCCCGTCTTCGTCAATCGGCAGAATAGAGCGAACGCAACACTAGCACCCTTCGACCGCGGGCGCCCGGTCCGCCCCCGTCACCGTGACATAACCGCGCAGCCTCGGACGCCGGCAACCCCAGCGGCCGAAGCCACAGCCACTTTCATTGGGACAGAGCCCATATGCAGCTCGAGCAGTGATCAGATGCAGCGCGGTCAGAGTTTCAAGGCTGGCATATCCGCCAGCGTGGACGTAAGCAACCGGCACCTGCCGACTCGATAGCGCCTCGAACACGAAGGCTTCTCGCCTCTCGATATCAGGGACGCGAAGACGCAACGGAGGGTTCGGGGTTCCTGAAGAGACCGTGTCCCGAAGGACGCACTCATGATCGCGCGCGCGTCGACTCCGTTCGCGGGTTAGCCCGGCGATTCAAGAACCAGGTAGCTCAAGACGGCGTACGCGCGCGAGCGTTGGCCCAGCTATGGCGCGGAGCTCACCGTACATCCCTGACACGTTTTCTACGACCATTTGGAGGTGCTTCTCACGTTGGGCCCAATGGCGCTCAGCTGAGCGGCGCTCGCTTTCAAGGTCTTTCTGCATGGTCTGAAAGGCCTCAACCATTGCTTCGATTCTCTGCCGGAACTCCGTGCTCGCGAGATACCGCTGGATAGCCTCATACTTCTCGGCCGTTCCCGGGGCGACGTCCCTGTATTGCCTGAGCTGACTCAGGTGCGACCGCAGCACCGTGGCCAACCCAACGGCAAGCGCCAGATCAGTAACCCAGACACTGTCGATGAGCTCGAGCCGCCCGCAACCCTTCGGGCGCGCGACCGACACAAGGACAGCGACATCGGCCTTAACACGCCTCTGGTCCTGACGGAGCTTCGGCAGCCACGCATTGCTCCATTGAGCCGTGTTCTTCGATTCCCACACGATCGCTCCACATTCCTCACGATTGTGCGAATACACGCGCTGAAGCACGTCCGCGCCACCGCCCCGTTTGCTGAGCGGTTGGATTTCATCTAAGGGGAAAGCCCGTGCCAATACATCGACGAGTCGGCCTTCGTTCACGTCGCCTTGCATTTGCCTGGAGCTGTCGTCGAGTTTCCGCTTAAGGTCCGTGATTTGGGTCCGTGCGTCGGACAGCCGCCGTTGTGCTTCGACTTCCTTGCCTCGGTACTCATCCTCCAGCCGCTCTGCGATTTCCGACTCCAGCTGCTTTCTGGCTCCTTGCAGTCGCTTCTTCAGCTCTGTCTCGACTTCGCGCTCCTTCGCTTCCAACTGACTGGTCAACTTCTGGACCATGTCAGATTGACCCTTGGCCTCTCGCTGAATTCGCTCGATCTCGCCGCGCGCCTTCGCTTCGGCCTTTTTTATTGCCTCGCCTTCGATGCGAGAACGTTCCTGACTGAGCTGCCTGTCAGACTGCTCGCGCAGCTTGGCTCCTTCAGAACGGAGCCGCTCGGCAAAGTCGCGTTCAAAATCCGTTCGAATCTGTTCCGTCAGAAGTTTGGACACCGGTATTCGGCCGCCGCAGTTTGGACAGGCGACTACGTCCGCACTCATCGTTGACTCCTCTCCTGACTCGCACGAGATTGTGCACCCTGACTGGCAACAACCAGGTCACTCTCGAGGTCGGCGAGCGTGCGGGTGAGCGACCCGCGGCAGCCACTTCCTGACCTGGGCGCCGGAGTCAGCCTGGGTTCGTGGATCGGTTTGCCGGGCGAACGACCACAACGCCCATCCACACTCGGCGGAGGCCGATGGGACGAGGGCAAGCGAACGCCAGAGCCCCCGACGTGGCCCCCTCGGGCTTCCGATGGCTTCCTCGGCCCCCAGGTCACTTGCGGCAGTCCGCCACGAGCCCCAATGCTATGAACTTCCTAGGCGTTGCCCTCGATCCGCCCTGCCGTGGTCCTCACGGGGATCGTGACATCGAAGTAGAGGTCAAACGGCTCCGAGTCTGCCCCCGACACGACAGTCATATGATCGACGCTACGCTCATCCAGAGGAACCAGCGCCTGTCGAATCGTCTGGAGCCCGAGAGCATTTAGCAAGTCGTACTCCTCCCATACGCCGACGACAACGAACGCAGTCTCCGGTGTTCTCCCATCCCCAGAGGCCATGATGGATGCCAACAGTCCTTGGGCGCACTGCTCGTGGTGCTCCTGGCCCACAGCATCTCCGAGCGCTCTACAGGCCGCCCCTGCATACAGGTGAGGCCCTACGCGAACGTAGCATCGTTCGAGCGCAGCGGAGGCTCGCGCGAGCACTTCCGTCCAGTCAGACCTCTGAGAAGCATCGCCGATCGCCTCGTCCTCCTCGAATGGCTCCATGCCATACGGGTCGTAGGCATCAGTTCGACTGAATGCGAGGCGAAACACGGAAAAGTCCACGCTGTCGGGACGTCTTCGCGCCAGTGCAAGGGCCTCTTCGTACGTCGTCATGTTCGAATTCTCCCGTCAGGCACGCTCATCAGCCTGTTGCCCCTTCTCGAAGGCATCGTCCGTCGTCAACGCCATGAGCCAAGACTCCAGCCAGCTCGCCTTCGTTCTCTGCTCGCGAAACAAGGCCAGTGTGCACGACGATGAGCCCGTGCCATTGCACCGGCGTTGAGCCGCGGATCCTTTCGGACCTTGACCTGAATCGGCTGACCACCGGCTGCCGTGTAACTCGCGGGAGTAACACGGCTCGCCATCTCTGTCAGATATTGCTCTAGTTGCCGATCCTCATAGATGGCTTTGGCCGGTAGTACCTTCTCTTCCGCTTCGCGAAGGGCCTGCCAGAGTTGCCGCTCGTCCTCTTCGGGGGTGAAGCCGCCTGTGGACCCGATCGGTGGAAGGTTGGTCGATAGGCAGGCAACAAGAAGCAGAACTGCCGCGACAGGCAACAGCAGGAAGCGGAACTGCGTGGGCATGGCCGTCCTCCCGAGCAGGACTGATCGCACCTTCTCGTGGCGCCTGTGAGCGCCGGGCGGATAGATAGCTGGCACCGCCTGAGGCTTACTACTTGGTCGCCGTCGGCATCTGAATCCGGGACTGCTGCCGTCCTTGGGCGAGCTCCGCGAGCAGAGTCGGGAGAGCGAGAGGGGTCGATCTCATGGGGACGGACCTCCTAGGCTCAGAGTCGGTCACCCCCAGCATGACGCGCCGTGAATTTTCGCCCAAGGGGCCTGTGTGCTTTACTCGGTCGGGAGGTGCCCTTACTGGGTAGCCCACCGAAACCTGCCCGGCGGGCAGATTGACGCGGCGTTGAGGGCGGGTGGTGGGCCTACTGGGTGGAGTCCAACGTTTTGCGAGCACGCCCAGCAGGTCATTGGAGTTGACCCGGTTTCGTGGATACCCCATGGTTGGGGCGCGCGGAAAGGAAGGTCCACGATGCCGAAGAGCCATCGGCCGTACACGCCGGAGTTCCGGCAGTGGATCGTCGAACTGATCCGGACGCTCTCTCACCTAGCAACCGGTGAGCGCTCACCCCCACGGTCCGTGTCCAGATGGGCCTCCAGGAACTCCCCCCAGGCAGTCCGCTTGGCGAAGTCGAGTTCCCGATAGTGGATTGATGGGTCCCGGTATGCCGGGAAGTAGATCGACAGGCCCCGGGCCCGCGTCATCCTCGGGCCCACATGGCCCGCCGCGATGATCGGGCCGCGGGGCCCCGGACTGTCGATCACCCGTTGTAACTCAAAGCAGGCATCGGCCATCGGTCCTGGACCAGCGGCCTTTGCCAGGTTGCCGGCCAGGTGGTGGATGTCCACGTAGAGCCCGTCGAAGAACTTGAGTGTTCGACACCACGCCCCGTGAACGGCGGCCGTCAGCGCAGCGCTCTTGAGACCGGCGAGCAGCCGCCTGGCGAGCAGATCCACCACCTCGACCAGGTCGCCGAGCTGGCCGAGGTCGATGGCGGACTGGGTCGCCTCCTCCGCGCCATGCCGGTAGGACTCGACATACCGGCGGACGATGGTGGCTCCGAGCACCGAGGCCGTCATCGCGGGAGTCTTGGTGAGATCCCCGAGGATCGCCGCGTGTGGCCACCCGGCCCCGGGCTCGAGCTCCTCCGAACCCACCAGGACCTCTGCGTGGTCCCGGAGCTGGTAAGCCACCTCGAGCATGGTCATGAGGCAGGCGTCCATACCGACCACGTCCACCTTGCGGCCGAGGAGCCGGTGCGCGTTGGCGACCACTCGCTTCAGCTCCTGATTGTCGAGGCAGTCACCAGCGCCGTCGTCGTAGGCGATGCCACGATTGGTCTGCGGACGCTCTGGCAATCGCTCCTGCGTCGTGCTGAAAAGAACTCGGCGGCGACGCGGGCGCGGGGTGGGAGAGCGTTCACCGCCCGCTGGCTTCTCCCCGCCATGGGACAGCATCTCCGGCGGCACGTAAAAGCCGGACCCGTGGTTCATGAGAACCAAGGCCGTCGCCTTGGCAGGGTAGCGCTGGGCCCCGAAGCGGATGTAGCTCTCGAGCACGCCCGGGTCTCCCGTGTTGGTCGGCCCAAGGTCGGCCAAGAGGCGAGAATGGATCCGCCGCGGATTCTCCCCACGCGTCACGTAGTACCGCCGCGTGCCGTGCCAGTTCCCCTTGGAGGCGTCGTGCCCGCGCGAGCGGTCCACCTGGGCGAGGACCTCAACCACTCCCGGGGTTGATCCCACGCGCTCCATCTCCGCGAGGTCGGCCAGCAACTCACCCTCGAGATCATTGTCGGCCGCGAGGTAGGCCATGACGAGCCAGTCCGCCTTTGCCTTGGCGGTCCCCGGTTTCTTCGATCGTGGACGCAGCAGGAACGGCCGCTTCTCCGTGGGCGTGTCCGGCATGTGGGTCCCCTCCTATGGGCGGCCGAAGGGCGAGAGCGGCCGCGGGCGGGCGCCGGTGGGGCCACCCTTCAGCAGGCCCGCGGCCAGGCACACCAGGGTCGCGATCTCGTCGTGGTAGATGTCGCGGTGCGCGCCGATGAGCCAGTCCTCACGCGTCACCACGCGCGAGCCGTTGATGTTGACCACGCCGGATGCCGGTACTCCGGTCCGCTGGACGTCGATCAGGTCGAACTCGGGCGCCGCCAGCCCCCGCGCACCGGCAGCGCCGAGCGCGCTCCGGGCAACAACCTCACGCGCGTGGCCGAAGCGACCCGGCGCCGTGCCACGATTCACCTGATCTCCCCAGGTGACGGCCGGGTAGAGTGTGCCGAGCGCCCGATCGTGGTCGGAGCGCAGCACCACGATGGGGCCGGCGACGAGTTGATCGGTGACGACCCGGCGGTAGAACCCCGCGCCTTTGGTGCCGGGCACCTCATCGGCAAAGGCGAAGGCCGAGAAGGCAGCCAGAAGGAGCACCAGGCTCTCGGGGCGGAGGCCACCGAGGACGGTGGAGGCCACGAGCTTGGCGCCGAAGGAGTGGCCGATGAGGTGCAGGCGTGGAGCCCGGTCGCCGCGCATGGTGAGGAGCGGCGCCAGCACCTCGCGGCCCAGCCGCTCGCCGACCTGCCCGGCCCGCCGCTTCATGAGCCAGAAGGACAGCGCGTGAAGCGGCGAGAGCATCGAGCTCCCACGGCGGCCGCCGTCGCGCACCTGGCGCACGAGCGCATCGAGCTCGAGCTCCTCTTCGGGCCCGAGCGGCACCTCGGCCTCGACCAGCGCTGCCAGCAGCCGCCCGAGGAGGCCCGGATCGGTTCGGGCGAGATCCCCCAGAGCGCCCGTGAGCCCGGGCGGCACCTGGTCGCCCGCGGACTGCCGCCCGATCGTCGGTTCGGCAAACGGCTTCCAAGGCCAGTGGATGGCCAGCCGGAGCGAAACGACGCGGTCGCCGAGGGGCCGGAGCGCAGTGTCGAGCAGGGCGAAGAAGCGCGCGGCTTCCTCTCGCGCCTCGGTCTGCTCGTAGAGCCAGCCGTGGCAGAAGACGAAGCAATCCGTGGCTCGTGGCAGTTGCTCCTCGAGGGCCTCGACCGCGGCGGGATGGGCGAGACGACCATCGGGCGTGAGCGAGAGTTGGAGCACCTCTCGTTCGCGGGCGCGCACGCTCACGAGCTCGCGACCCGGAGCGCCCGGGCGATCTGCTCGAGGAGCTGGACGATCCGGTCGAGCTTGGCACCCACCCAGGTGGTGAGCCACCAGACCAGGTAGAGCGAGATCACGCCGGGCACGCCGACCAGCCCGAGGAGCCGACCCCAGCCGTTGAACCCGTTCGGCTGGCCCGGCGGGCCGCCCACGTGGTTCACTCCTCGTCTCCCGGGATCGCGACGACCACCGCGAGCCAGAGCGCCCGGAGGCTCGCCTCGGACAGGGCAACGGTGATGCTGGCCTGACCGTGGACGAGCGACAGGGTCGGCCCGAATGGGCCCCGCGTGACCGTGGGGTCGGCCAGGCCGTGGCGGAAGTCGCACTCGATGCGGGTCGTCATGAGGTGGGTCTCCTGCGGTGGGAGGGCCACTGGCACCAGTACGCCTCGTTCGTCTCGGTGAGCCGGTCGAGGATCGGCTCGCCGAGACGGGCGCGTAGTTCGCCCGGAGAGAGGTTGGTGGTGACCGACGTCGCCAGACAGTCCTCGTAGCGGGCGTTGACGACGAGGTACAGCGTCTCCTGCACCCACTCGGTCGGCCGTTCCCGCCCGAGGTCGTCCAGCACCAGGTGCTCGCACCGGCACAGGAGATCGAGCATCTGGTCGAAGCGGTCCGGACGCTCGCCCCGGAAGGTGCCGCGGAACTCGAGCAACAGCATCGGCACGTTCGCGATGACGGCGCAGAATCCCCGTTCGACGAGCGCGCGGGTGACGGCCACGGCCAGATGCGTCTTCCCGGTGCCGGCCGGACCCGACAGGGTGAGCCCGCGGCCGCCGGCGGGAAACGACTCGACGAAGGCACGGCAGACCCCTAGGACGGACGCGTTCTCCGCGCCGGTCACGAACGTGTCGAACGCCGCCCCTTCGTGGCGCCGGCCGATCCCGGACTGGCGGAGGAGCACCCTGATTCGCTCGCGGTGGGCTGCCGCGGCGCGCTCCCGGGCCTGTGCCACCCGGTGCGCCTCCTGGCAGGGACACTCCCCCATGAAGATGCGGGGGCCGAGGCCCATCGGCAGCGCGAGCGTGAACGTCTCGAGCGGATGACCACAGCGTTGGCAGGCGTGGGGCTCGCCGAACGCGGCCGTGTCTCGGCGCTCCATGCCAACGGCGCCGGCCAGAGGCGCGAGCGTCACTACACGCCGCTCCGCGCCCGCCGGAGCTGGCTGAGCTCGTAGGGCGTGAGCGTCACCTCCAGCGCCCGGGCCTGCTGGAGCAGCTGCTCGGCCTTGTGGCGGGCCGGGGCGATCCGCGCCAGCGTGGACTCGTAGCTCGCCCGGAGCGTCGCTGCGCGGCCCTCGAGCTGCAGGATCTTCCGCACCTTGTCGGAACGGCTCTCGTCCATGGTGAACCGGTGGGGGGACTGCTGTCCTGAGATGCGGCACCGAAGGGCGGCGGCGGGGCTGTGGCTTCGGCCCGCGCGCGCCGCAGCTCGCCGAGCTGCGTGCCCGTCAGCGTGTGTTCGATGCGGTGCGCCTGCTCGACCAGCCGATCCGCCTCGGCCCTGGCGCGCGTGGCTTTGTCGACCGCGCGCTCGTGTCGCGTGAGGAGTCGGCGCACGCGCGCCGCGAGCCTGAGGATCCTCCGCACCTTCCGTGAGCGAATCGGGGGCGGGACCATGGGGTCAGTCGAGCCGGGTGAGCCCGGGCGGATACGCGGGACCCGGGGACTGGGTCGGGGCCGAGAGCGCCGGGACCTTGCGCGTGGTGAAATGCCGGAGGCTCTCGAACACGTAACGCAGCGTGAGCCCGCGGACATCCTCGCCACGCTGCCTGAGGCGCTCGACGCTCTCGGTGATCGCCTTCTGGATCACCGCGGGCGTGTGGGTCCGGTCGAGGTCGCGGAGTGCCGCCAAGTCCTCAGACGCGAGATCATCCCGACCGGTCTTCAGCCAGAAGAGCTCCAGCGTCTCCCGCAACGCCCGGGGCGCGGCCTCGAGGGCCTGCTCGCGTGGCGGGGCGACGGCGCCGCCGGACGGATCAGCCTGCCCGTTCCTGTCGGCGCCGTCCGCGGAGCGGACCCGAAGGGGAGGTCTCTTTCTCTCTCTTGATCTCCCCTCGAGCGAACCGTCGGATTCTTCTGCCCTCTGCGCCGCGAGTTCGGCCGGCACCTCGGCCGGCACGTGGGCCAGCACCTCGGCCTGACCTCGCCGACGCGGGTGCTGGAGCGCCGTGTAAGTGCCGTCGAGAAGCGGGAACTTGTCGATCGCGACCTCAACCGGTCCGCCCCGCCGGCCGCGGTGTTCCTTGAACGCGATGTAGCCCTTGCCCTTGAGGCTCCGGCAGAGCTTGCCCGCGTAGTTCGCGGTGAGCGAGGTCTGGTCCGCGAGGGTGGGCCAGCTCGTCCGGAGCCGCCCCGTCCGCTGGTCGGCCTTGGTGCAGAGCCAGCTGAACATCCCGTACTCGTCCCAGGTCAGCCGCCCGAGCTCCAGGTGCTCGTCGATGGTCCGCCGCCACTTCACGAAGTTGTCCGCGCCGGCGGGCCGCCCGGGGACCTGACGCATCTCAGTCCAGGGCTCCCTCGAGTGACTCCGCGTCGTGGGCGAGGATCCCGTCCCGCATCGCGAGCCCGGCCACCTCGATGCGGCCATGCACCTCGGCCAGCCGCGCCTCCGTGAGCGCGGCGAGCTTCGCGGGTACCCGGAGTCCGTGCTCGGTCACCTCGGCCCGCTGGCGCCCCACGAGGAGACGCCATTCCGCCCACTTCTCCCAGTCCACCTGGGCGGAGACGACCACCCAGCTTGTGTAGCGGGGAACGCCGCCGCCCTCCGTCGTGCTCTGCAGCATCGCGGCGACGCGGACGCCGTCGATCTTGCCTGCTTCCTTGATCTCTCTGAGGAGCGAGCTGAGCGAGCCGTGGATCAGCTTCATGACGCCTCCTGGCCGGCGGACGCTTCGTGCTCCGCGGCGACTGGGCGAGGGAGAGCAGGAGCGATGCCACGGGTGGTGGAGGCCATGAGCAAAGGGGCAACTGCGTGTGACGCCGAAGGAATCTCGCGTCGGGCGCGGCGCGCGCTTAGGAGGAGCGGATCCCGTTGACGCGATGCCGTTGCGCTTTCGTTGTCCTTTGTTGCGGTTTCGAGCGGTCGGTCTTCGAGGAGATCGCCGCAGCGCCGCGGACTTCGCTCACTCGGCGCGTGGTGACGGCCTTGCACTCGCCCGGCGGCGATGGACACGCTGCTGCGCATCGGAGCCGCCCGTGGCCCGATTGATTTCGGGATCGCCACCACGCGAGGAGAGCGCGCCGCCGTCCGGGCTCAACGATTCCGTGTCTACCAGCGCTACGGCTACTACCGGCCCGGTCTCGAGGTTGATCGCGACGAGTACGACAGGAAGGCCGTCTACCTGACCGCGACGGTTGCGACCGGCCGGCGATCCGACATGCTGATCGGGAGCGCGCGCCTCGTCGTTGGTGAGGCGGAGATCCGCTTCACATTCCCCTCACAGAAGGCCTTTCAGTTCGAGTTGCCCGAGGCTATCCGTGAGGTCGCGTCCCGTCAGTGCGCTGAGGTGACCCGGTTTGTGTCGGAGCGGCCCGAAGGCATCGTCACGGGGGGCCTTCTGGTGCCGCTCGGGCTCATCCAGGCCGTCTCCGTGTATTCCCGGCGGCACGCCATCCGCCGCGGACTGGCCGTCGTCAAGCAACGCCTGCTACGCGCTCTATGCACGGCCGGCGTTCCTCTCTCCGCGATCACCCCCGCGAGGCTGGTCTACCCGGAGGACGGGCCCAGCGGCCCCTACTACCATCGACACGCGGATCCGGTGATCCCGGTCTGGTGGAGTACCGACGACCTCGCCCCGCTCGCGGCGCGAGCCATCGCGCGCTACCAGATGGGACGGAGTCAGGCGCCGGCCCTCTCATAGACACCGCTGAGGCTTCTCGCTCGACCAGCCGCCGACTCCTCGGGGCGTAGTTGGAGGAGGTTCGGCTCAGCGAGCCATCCGACGTCGACTGCGAGAACGGGACCTCCCTGGAACACCAATCGGGGTAGCGCGGGGGCTACGTCCGACGCTCTTTTTGCCGCGTTTTGCCGACTGGCTATCCCTATCTCTCGATCGTTTATCAACTGCTTGGGGCTCTGGGCTCTAGTTACAGTTCGCCATTTCAAGGTCGTCCAGAGTTCAGACCGCGCCCAGCTGGGCGCAAGCCGGCCAATTGCGTGACTTCTGTGATCTACGAGGACCTGCGAGGCAGTGACCCGCAGGTCCGAGGCATCCGGGCGGTCCGACAAGTCAGGCGCCTTAGTCGAGGGCTTCAGCCGAGGCCTTGAAGCCCGGCAAGCACATCAATCCGCAAGGCGTCTTTCACGTGGCGAGTCCGCGAATGCGACTATCAGGCGGCGGACCTCAGGGCGTCAATCTGGGCAAGATGCGCGATGTTGTGATTTGCCAGCCAGGTGCCGAGGTCCAACAGCGTGGTGACACGTCCTCGGGTTAGTCCGAACCGACCCCAGTCGGTCGCGCTGACCTTCGCGATCAGCTCGATCGCCGCTTGTGTTTGGCGTCGAAAGCCCTCGACGATTAGCGTCGACGCAACATCTGGATATCCTTTCTCCTCCAGGAGCCGCCAGGGTGGTAGCGGTCCGTCTAGCGACGGGGGTGTCACGGAATCATGGATTGTCCGTAACCGCCACGAGAAGAGCTCTGTGACGTCAAGGAGGTGACCAGCGATCTCTTTCATGCACCACTCCGCTGCGGAGGGGCGCCAGACGAGTCGTTCCTGGTCGACTCCGTCCAGCAGGTTCGCGAGGCGCAAAGGGCTGTCCTGGAGAATCCTTACGATCTCTGCCGGGCTACGCCGCCCCAGTCGCTCGAAGGTTCCGGAGTAGAAGGGCCCGAACCACTCGAACTCAAACCGGAGTGCTCCACAGTGTGAGCAACCATCGGGTGGCAAGCCCTCGACGAGCGCACCGCAAACCTGGCATCCCCACAACGACTGGGCAACGTCGCTTTCAAGGACGTCACGGTTGCTCTGAAGGCTTTTCAGTGCACGGTGGAGCACACCTTCGAGGGCTGCCCAGGTGGGTCTCGTACCGAGGGATGTCCGCATGACCCCGGTGACTTGAGGCGCATCGAAAAGCCTCGTCAATGTCTCCCTATCGAGGGACTGCCGCTCAACAATAGCGAAGGTGCTCGCCAGCACCTCAGACGGTCGCACTTCCTGCGCGAGGAGCCGTGCCGCCGAGAGCGCGGCGAGGCGGGTCGAGTGCGCGCAGGCGCGCAGCACCTTGGCGAGATTGAAGCGGCCGTCCAGAACAGCCCGCTCGGCGGCAGCAAGGCAATGCATGGCCGCGGTTGCACTATCCGACACGATGAGCCGGAGGGCATCCTCGGCACGGCGGTCAGTGGAATCGAGCATGATCAGCCTCCATGGCCAGGCGCCTCAGCCAATACTCCATGCCGAGGTCTTGGAGCAACGCGCTCGCGGCGTCGAGATGCCCACGCCCAGACTCGGTCTTACCGGCACGCACCTGAGCTAGGCCCAGGACCCCACGGCAGCGAGCCACCTCCGGTTGGAGCCCGACCGCCACCGCCATCTTCCAAGCCTCCTGGCAGAGCGACTGAACCTCGTCCAGATCCGCCAGTGAGAAGTTCAGCAGCGTTTCGGCTCGTAAACGCAAGAGCGTGGGGAGATGGCCGCGTGCGTCCACTCTTCGGGCGATCGGTATGACGAAGTCCAACTCTCGCCGCGCATTGTCCGGGTGCCCTGCCGCGAGATAGGCCGCCGTTGTTACTGTCCGGTAGCGGGTGCGCTGGAGAGGACCCAGCCCCGAGACAGGGAGACGGCAGTGCGTGTCGAGTAAATCGAGCGCACGAGCATGTTGGCCGTCCAGTGCCAGCGCATATGCCAGGAAGGATGCCGCGAAGGTGGCCGCGTTGGTGAACTGGTCCGGGGGGGAGCTTAAGATCGCTTGTTCGAGGATGGGCAGGGCCTGGGTCAGCTCACCACGGAGGAGCAAGGCATAGCCAAGGAACGCGTTACCGAAGACGAGGGCAGAGTCGTTCCCAAGCGATCGAGCTAGCACGACGGCCTGCTCGGCAACCGCGCAGGCATCATGATGACGTCCAAGAAGGGAATAGATCTCGGACCGCCATGCGTTGATATTCACGAGGATCGGAAGGATCATCGACGCTTCAGGATGATGGAAGTCAACATCCTCGATCAATCGTGCGCCCGCTTGGAGGTGCTCGAGGGCGTCGGGTAGCTCCCCGGAGTCGCGACGTGCCGAGCCGGCAAGGAAGTGTGCATAGCTTCTGGTCCGCACGTCGGTGGGAGCCGCCAGACGGAGCACGTCTTGGACCGTGGCGACGACCCTCTGAGGCTCAGCGAGACCCCAGAATCTCTGTGCTGTGCGCACGAGAAGCGCAGCGAGTTCCGAGTCTTGGCCCAGGGCTCGCACGAGCGGCTCGATTTGCCGTTCCACGTCGGGAGTAAGAGCATACTGTCCAGACTCATAGTAAGCAGTCCACAGCTCGAGCAACGTGTGACACTCTTGTCGGGTTCGATGGTTGGTCGGGGGTAATCTGCGGAGCGCGTCAAGCGCCTGCTGGAGCAGATGGACAGCTTCGAGAAAGGCAGAGGCTCCCATGGCGTGCACCGCGGCGGAGCACAGGTAAGTGTAGGCGCGCCCCCAACTCTGAGCGTGCACGGCGTGACGGGCGAGCTCGGGAAGCACAAGATCAAGAGCTTCGGCGTGGATGCGTTCGATCTCGTGTCCGGCAGCTGCATGGAGGCGAAGGCGGTCGGGCGGGGCGAGCCGGCCGTACGCCACCTCTTGCGTGAGTGCGTGTTTGAACGCGTAGACGGTCCCGTGGGAATAGTGATGCTCGTCGACAAACTCCCGGGCGATCAGGAGATCGAGATCGCGGACGAAGGCGGTGCGGTCGTCGACGAGGGCTTCTAGGAGCCGTCGGGGCGCTTCTCGCCCCAGGACCGAGGCGGTTTCGAGAAGGCGCTGCGACCCCGACGGGAGCCGGTCGATCCGGGCCGAGATCGCATCGCGGATGGTGCGCGGCACGCCGGCGCCCGGCGCCTTCGTCGGGGCGACACTCCAGGCCAGCTCTTCGAGGAAGAACGGATTGCCTTCGGCCTGCTGCACGAGCCGCTCGGTCGAACCGTCGTCCGCGCGGCGTTTCCGGAGGATGCTCGAGACGATGGTGCGGCTGGCGGCCGCGTCGAGCGGGCGGACGGCGAGCTGGCTGGAGCCCGAGCGGTCGATCCAGCGCGGGCAAAAGCCCACCCGGTAAGTGACGATCAGGAGTAGCGGCGTGGCTGGCATGGCGTCAACGAGGGCGCCGAGGAACGCCTCGGAGGTGCGGTCGACCCAGTGGACGTCCTCGATGGCGACGACGACGGGGCCGCCGCTGGGCTGGAGGATGCGCCGGAGCACCTCGAAAGTCCTCCCCCGGATGGCCTCGGGGCTGAGCCCAGCGAGCCTATCGCCGCCAGGCAGACCCAGAAGTCGCTCGAGGTACGGCGCGTCTTGCTCAAGCTTGAGGCCAGCCTGCTGAAGGAGCTCAGCGAGGCTGGGGGCGGTCTCGGAATGTTCGGCGCCATCAAGCATTCGACGGAGGAGCTCGACCAGCGGGAGGTACGGCGTTGCCGACCCGTAGTCGACGCAGCGCCCCTCGAGCCAGGGGACGTCGAGCGGAGCGACAGACTCGCGCACCTCATGGAGAAGCCGCGACTTGCCGGCCCCGGGCTCGCCGATCAACCCGATGGCGCGACCCTGACCCGGCTCGAGCCCCTCCACCTGGCGCGCGAGCCACCTGACCTCGCGCCCACGGCCCACGAAAGGACTGAGCCTTCGCCGGGTAGTTCCGGCGAAGGCGGGGACCACCCTCAGGAGCCGTACGGGGCCGCTGGTGCCTTCAAGTGGTGCGTCGTCGAAGGCGCGCTCAAGATGCGGCAGGGCCTCCGCGCTTGCCGCGACGTCTCCGGGCTGCGCGAGCGACAGCAGCGGACGGAGGCGCTCGATCACCGCATCGGCGTCACGGGGATGGAGGACGCTACGACGCCCACGCTCGCCTATCCGCCCCTCGAAAACGTCGACTGCTGCGACCACGGGCGGCACCTCGCCAAGCGCTCGGCGCAGCGCGGTGACGACGGCCATGGCCGCATACGCGGCGCGAATCGGGGCGTCTTCGCTCGGCTTGAGGCCGAAGAATGCGAGTAGTCCAGGCTCGTCGCAGTTGTGGAGGGTGCCACCGAAGGCCTCGACCTTGTCGCGGGCCACCGCCCGGACATGAGCCATGAGTGCCGGAGAATCGGGCGCCCCGGTAGTCGTCTCGATGCGCAGCACGGTCACTCGGCGGGGGCGCCATACGGTGTCGACAGGCGGTGCAGCAGCATGCTCCACCGGGCGAGTGCGTTGACGGGACGCCGCGCTAGCCCGCTCGGGATGTCGCGATGCGATCGTCTCCTGCGTGGCGCCGGCCTCGGTCGTGCGCCGGGGTGCTGCGGAAGGGGTGGGCAGCTCCAGTGCCGCCGCGGTGATTGTGGGCCCGTCACCCAGCAGCGTGAGGCGCTCCATCAGGTTCGCGAGCTCTCGTACATTGCCAGGCCAGCCGTATGCCTGAAGCGCGGTGCCGGCGTCCGGCGCCAGGGTCTTCACGGCGACCCCGTACTCCCGAGCCGCGCGCGCCAGGAAGTGGCGCGCGAGCAGGACGACGTCCGCGTCGCGTTCGCGGAGGGGAGGAAGCCGTAGCACCAGGCGGGCGAGGCGATGGTAGAGATCGGGTCGAAACCGGCCCTCGCGCACGGCGGTCTCGAGGCCCTCGCTCGTGGCGCTCAGGACCCAGACGTCAACGGCCAGGGCCTGGGTGCTGCCGAGCGGCCGCACCCGCTGCTCCTCGACGGCGGTCAGGAGCTTGGCCTGAAGCGCCGGAGTCAAGGCTGCGAGCTCGTCGAGGAACAGCGTGCCGCCGTGGGCCAGCGTGACGAGCCCGGGCTTGGCGCGGCGTGCAGAGCTGAAGGCGCCGGCGGCATAGCCGAAGAGTTCCGCTTCGAGTAGCGACTCGGGGATCGCCGCGCAGTTGACGTCGACAAACGCCGCCTTGCCACGCGGGCTGGCCTCGTGGAGCGCGCGGGCGAGGAGGCCCTTTCCGGTACCGGTCTCGCCCTCGATAAGCAGCGAGGGCAGCCGCGGCGAGCCGTGACCGAGGAGGGCCCGCACCTGGCGCCGGACCGCCTCCAGCGCCGGGCTCCGACCCAGAAGCTGCTCGAGCACGTCGGCAGTCAAGTCGAGACCGGGACGCCGTCCATGAACCGTGCAGTGACCTCCATCTCCCACGGTGCGGAGAGCCGCGTGAACGTCTCGAGGCTGTCCTGAAGGCAGCGCGCGGCGAGCTCATAGTCGCCGAGGGCGCGCGCGGCGCGGCCGAGGGTGCGCTGGGCGCAGCCCCGGCCCCATGCGAACGCGATCCGCTCTGCGAGAGCGAGCGCTTCTTGGGCGGCCCGCTGCCCGGCGGCGTTGTCGCCGGAGAGAAGCTGCGCCTCGCCCAGAGCGCCCAGCGTCAAGCACTCGAGCGGCGCGAAGCTGAGCTGGCGATTGAGCTCGAGAGCCCGTTCGAGGTCGTGCCGGGCGGCGCTGTGGTCGCCGGCGACGAGGCGGGCTGCACCCAGGTAGTAGAGCGTCGTGCCTACGGCGAGCGCGTCCGGCGCGATCTCGACCGCGCGAGCGCACGCCGCCACCGCCGTCTCGGCGTCGCCACGCATCGCGGCGATCCAGCCGACGAGTTGGTACGCATAGCTTTCGAGGCGGCGCTCGCCGGCTAGTTCACCGATTCGACGTAGCTGGGCGGCCGCAGTCAGCGTGGCGTCGAAGTGCCCGAGCAGCCCCTGATTCAGGGCGCCGACGTACACCGCCGTCCCGCGCCAAAGCGCCTCCTCCGGGTCGTCGAGGGCGGCCGCTGCCTGGGCCGCGAGTTCGACGCTCTGACGGTGATCTCCGGCCCAGAAGCTGGCGAACGACAACAGCATGCGAGCTCGCCCGGCTGTGGTGGCATCGTCGCAGGCGAGCGCCACGCGAAGAGCCTTAGATGCGTACGTCACGGCGGGCCCTGGTTCACCGAGATGATAGTTCACCATCGCGAGCCAGCCGTCGTGAGCGCACGAGAGGCGCGCATCAGCGAGTGTCTGCACCGCTTCGCGCTGGCTCGCCAGCAGCTCTCGGCACCTCGCGAACCGGCCCAGCAGGATGAGCGGGTGCGCGAGGGCCTGTACGATGCGTACGGTCTCCCGATCCCGGTCACGCATCTCCGGGAGGCTGCGAGCGAGATCCAGCGCCTGCTCGAGCAGCGCAACGGCCTCGGTCAGCGCGTACGCGGCGGTGGCCCGCGCTGCGAGCCGCGTGAGGCACGAGGTCGCTCGGGTTGCGTGGCCCGCGCCCGCATGGTGTCGAGCAAGTCGGTCGAGGACTTGGTCCTCGCGCCCAGGCCACAGCCGCTCTAGAGCGGCCGCGGCCGCGGTGTGCAAGCGCCGCCGCTCCTCTTCTGGCAGCCGGGCATAGCAAAGTTGCTGGATCAGGCCGTGCCGGAACGAGTATACGAGAGCGTCGACGTCGGGACGCAGCAGTTCCGCCCGTGTCAGCTCATCGAGCCAGCGGCGCGTGTCACGCTCTCCGGCAACCTCGAGGAGCAGACGAAGCGGCACCTCCGGAGCGAGCACAGCGGCGATCGAGAGCAGCCGCCGGGCGACCGGAGAGAGGCGCCCGACCTGGACTGTCAGTGCGTCTTCGAGCGAGTCCGGCACGCGGCCGGCCTCGTCGGCCCCCTCCTGGCGCAGCGCCCAGGCGAGCTCCTCGAGGAAGAGCGGATTGCCACCCCCGCGGATGACGAGCCGGTCGACGTCGACCTGGCGCGGGGTGTCAAGGATCGCGCGCACGAGTTCCGCCGACGGCTGTGCAGTGAGCGGCACCAGCGCCAGCTGCGTCGTGCTAGAGCGGTCGATCCAGGGCGGGCGGTACCCTGGACGGTAGGTGGCGATGATGAGCAGGGGTAAGCGAGACGCGATGTCGACGAGAGTGCCGATTAGTTGCTGCGTGCTCTCGTCGGCGCAGTGAAGGTCGTCCACGGCGAGGACGAGCGGATCCGCTCCGGCCAGCAGGATAGTGCGTAGCGCGTCAGCGGTCGCTCTTCCGACCGCCTCGGGCATCAGTCCGGCGAGAGCGTCTTGCCCTGCGATGCCGAGGAGCCGGAGAAGGCAGGCGGTGGCGAGTTCGACGTCCAGGCCGAGCTCGCGCACGCGCGCTCTCACGGTCGCAGCGACGAACACGGGCGGGCTTGCCACATCGAGTGTCCACCGCCGGCGCAACAGCTCGATCACCGGCTGGTAGGACGCACCACGTGCGTGCGCGACGCACGAGAGGGCGACCCACCGCATGCCATGATCGGTGATGCGCCCGCAGAACTCATGGACCAGGCGAGACTTCCCCGCACCCGGCTCTCCGATGACGCCGATGAACTGGCCGCGGCCGGCGCGCGCGTCGTCCGCGGCCCCCTCGAGCAGCGTGAATTCGTCGTTCCGGCCAACGAACGGCGTCATCGGCCGCGGCGGCTCCGCGCCGGCGACGGCGGCGAGCCCCACGAGGCGGAACACCTCGGTCCGGCCGGCGCCGGCGACTTTCTGCAAGGAGAAGTGACGCTCGAGAAGCGCGGCTGCAGGCGGGCTCGCGAGGACCGCGCCAGCTTCGGCGCGCTCGAGCAGCGGCCGTAGCGTCGCATTGACCATCGCGCGCTCCTGGCGCCTCAGGACGCCCCGGGTGGCAAGCGGGAACGTGGCGACGTCCACCGCAGCTGCGAGACAGGATCCGGCCCCCTTCCGCAAAAGGTCCAGAGCGGCCTCGGCCGCCCGACGTGGCGCCTGCTCGTCGGGCCGGAGTCCGAAGACCACGAGCACGTAGTTGTCGGCTGTGTCCTCGATCCTGCCCCCGAGGCTCGAGACGGTGTGAGCGATGAGCCCGTGCTCGGAGCCGCCAGTGCCCCGGACCCGCACCCCCAGCAGCGCCACCCGCCGCTCCAGCGCCGGCCGTCCCGGCCCATCCCAGCGAAATCCCTTTGGCCGCCGCCGGGGCGAGGACGCGCCGGTGAGACCGAGCCGTTCCATGCGGTAGCGGAGGGTGTTGCGAGAGAGCCCGAGCCGGTCGGCGGCCTGGGACACGTTCCAGCCGGTTGCTTCGAGCGCGCCCAAGATCTGCGCCGGGTTGCCGCGAGAGGCTACCTGCCGGGAGCCTCCGGTGGCGACCGCCGCGCCGACCGAGGGCAGCCCGAGCATGGTCGCCGTGACGTACAGGCCGGTCTCGAGCAGCACGACCCGTTCCAGGAGGTTCCCCAGCTCGCGCACGTTCCCCGGCCAATCGTGGGCGAGCAGCGCCTGGCGGGCATCGTCGGTCAACGTCGGACGAGGCAGGCCGTGGGCGCGTGTCACACGGTCGAGGAAATGCTCGGCGAGCTCCAGCACGTCGTCGCCCCGGTCGCGCAGCGGCGGAAGAGTCACTGTCACGCCGGCCAGCCGGTGATAGAGGTCGGCGCGGAACCGACTGGCCCCGACTGCGGACGCCAGATCCTCGTTGCTGGCACTTACCACCCACACGTCGACCGCCTCGGTCCGCGTCGCGCCGACGCGCCGGACGACCTGCTCCTCAATAGTCTTGAGGAGTTTCGTCTGCAGCGGCGGGGGCAAGGTTCCGATTTCGTCGAGGAAGAGCGTGCCGCCATGAGCGGCCTGCACGAGGCCGGGTCGCGCCCCCCGGGCATCGGTGAAGGCACCCTCGGCGTGTCCGAAGAGCTCGCTCTCGAGCAAGGTGGGCGGAACGGCCGCGCAGTTAAGGTCGATGAAGGGGCCGGCGGAGCGAGCGCTGGCGTCGTGGAGCGCCCGGGCGAGCAGCCCCTTGCCGGTGCCGGTTTCGCCCTGGAGGAGCATGGCGGGCAGGCGAGCCTCTGAAGCCGTGACCAGACGCGCCAGCTTGACGCGGACCACGCTGATGGGTCCCGAGCGACCGATCAGGTCGGCGAATTGGGGACCGGGCTGCACGGTGCGCGGAGTCTATCCGATTGGTCCGAGGCGCTGCAAGCGATAAGTGGTGGTGGAAGGGGCGTCGGCGGCCATAAATGGCGAACGCCGGGACCTCGCCGATGGCTCAGGGCGCCGTAACATCTCACGCATCCGCACTTGTGACCTCTGGCAAGACTCTTGCCCTATACGTCGCCAGTGGTGTCAGGCTTCGAGGCGTGAAACACCTCTCGGGGCCTAGTCGGCGGGTCACAGATCCTCGACCATCGCATCAGCCTGGAGGCCCTCGCATGAGAGATACGACTCACGCATCACCCGGAACCTGTCGTCGAGTGTTCAGCTCGTCGTTGGCGGTCCTCGTGCTGCTTGCAGCCGGCCTGGCCGGGGCGTCTGCTACGAGCGCGGGTGGGAAGGTCATCAACGTTGCGCAGAAGCCCGCGAATGCCGCCGAGCCGGCGCTTCCGGGTCTGTTGCTGGTGAGTCTTACTGTGAAAGATCAAGCGCAGTTTGACTCGTATGCAGCGAAGACGAGACCCTTACTTGCTACCCATAAGGGCGCACCCCTTTTCAGAGGCACAAATCCCACCGCTCTCTTTGGTGAGCACACGCACCCAGTTCTCATTGGATTTCGCTTCCCAAGCAAAGCCGCCATCAAGGCGTTTTACAGTTCGACCGACTATCAAGCCTTGATTCCTCTGCGTACCGCGGCTGCCGACGTGGTCTTCATCGCCTACGACATTGACCAAGAAGCGCCGCAGGAGGATATGCGGGCGCTGTTGGCGGTCAATATTATCGTCAAGGACGCGGCGCAGTTTGAAAACTACGCCAAGGGAACTCAACCGATCGTGCAGGCTCATGGTGGGAATCTACAGGCGCGAGCGATCAATCCTGAGGTCTTGTTCGGTCACCATCGCTACAAGACGCTAGTCCTGTTCAAATTTCCCAGCCAAGAGACAATTCGCGCCTTTTACAATTCGGAGGCGTATCAGAAACTGATTCCCACGCGTACTGCTGGAGCCGACGTGATATTCACAGGGTACGATCTCTGATCTGCCGTGTGGAGCGTCAAGGCCTTGCCCCCGGTATGGTATCCCTCAGTCCCAGGGAAGTATGCCGACCTCAACAGGATCCGGGAAGCCCTTCAGGACAACGTCGCGTCGCTGTTGCAGGGCCGCGTCCGCGGTCGTTGCGGTCGAGCAGGTGAGCACGATTTCTCCCGGACCGGCGATGGCGGCGACACGAGCCGCTACGTGCACGCCACGACCAGCGTACTTGCCTCTTGTCGGAACCGCCTGGTCAGTATGCACACCGATCCGGAGCAACGGAGCGAATCCATGCTCGATGCGGTGAGCGGCCAGACGTTGTTGCAGCGTGACGGCACAGCGTACAGCATCGGCAGGCTGGTCGAACGCGGCAAAGACGCCGTCCCCAGCCCGGTCCATGAGTGCGCCGCGGTGCTCGTCGATGACTTGGTCGATGAGGCGATCAAGCCATTCCAGGAGATGGCGCCATGCGTGGTCACCGATCGTCGCCACGAGCGCCGTCGAATCGCAGATGTCGGTGAACATGAACGTACGTGTGGTTGCCTCGCCGGACGTCCGGGGCGTTGGCTCGAGCGTTCGTGGCATGAGCTGATCGCGAAGCGCCCTCATCTCGGGCGATGGACCGATCCCGATCTCCTTCTCCAGCCGACGAGCGAGATCGGCGTAAGCCTGCATCGCCTCGGCCAGATTGCCGCGCCGTGTGAGGGCCAGCATCAGATGCTGGTAGCCGCTCTCGCGCAGCGGCTCACGCTCGATGAGGGCGCGGGCGGATCGCTCGGCCGAGATCAGCTCATTTCCACCGAGGCCAAGCCCGGTGGCGGCGATGCATTCAAGCGCTCGCAGCTCGATGTCGCGCAGGCGACGCCGCTGAGTTTCGATCCAAGGAGAGCGGGCGGCTGGCAAGAACGTGCGTCGGGCCGTGTGCAGGGCAACACGCGCAGCCGGCCACGACGTTGCCCACTCACCACGCGCAACGGCGGCTTCGGCTCTGTGAACCGCTTCGGCCGCGGCCTCAATGTCTACGAATGAGTCGACCTTTAGCCGGAGCTGCACGTACGGCCGCAGTTCTAGGTGGCGTCCTAGTAGCCGGTGCAGACGGCGGAGGAGACGGCCTACGTGATGATCGGCATCGGGTGGCGGCTGTTCGGGCCAGAGCGCTTCGACCAACTCTCGGGGATCGACAGGCGAAAGCCGGTGCAGCACGAGGTATGCGAACAGCAAGCGCTCTTTGGCCCCTGTCAGACTCTCGTCGATCCGGCGGCCGTCCAGGGTCGCCACCAGTCGGCCGCAGAGCTGGATTCGGTCAGTCTGGGAGTCCGGTGATCCGTGTACGTTCATCGGTCCCATGTTCACGTGCGTAATATACCGACCTGGCGGCCCTAGCTGAAGGGCTCAAGTGAGGCGCTATGGGTAAGGCTGTCAACTGCGAGTGCGGCGAACTCGTGCAAGCCTCCACAGACGAAGAAGTCATTAAGAAGGTACAGGCTCACGTCGAGGCGAAGCACCCGGACCTGGTCGGCAAGCTGACTGTGTCGGACATTCTTGCGATGGCGGAAGAAGTCTGAGCGTCTCCCGGCTCTCAGCTTGGTGTCGGGTTCGATACAACCGACGCAATATCCGAGTTGATCGGCAGTTCGACGACGTTGAGGTGCCATGTCCGAGTCACCCTCGGGCCTGAGAGTAGCACTCTTCTCAGGGCTTACTGGCTGGCTCTCATTGCATACATTGCGCGACGACTGGTAGCACTTACCTGATTCTCGATCTAGGCCGGGCACGACATATATTTTGCGCGTCGTTCCCCGCCCAAGCTCGCCTGGGAGGCGGACAGCATGACCATGCGTAAGAGTCTTGTGACCTTGCTACTCAGCCTACCGACGCTCTTTGCGTCGGCACTGGCATACGCCGGTCCGATCTACACGGTGAATCGGACGATCGGCGCCGGAAGCGTTGTCGGGACGATCGAAACAGATGGCACACTGGGCCCACTCCAAGGGGCCAACGTTCTCGATTGGAATCTGAGCCTGGATGACGGAATCTTCTCGTTCAATCTGCAAGGAGGGTTTAACTCTCAGGTTTTCGTCAACTCAACGGGCTTCACGGCTTCGCCGACCAACCTTCTGTTCGACTTCACGGGTCCCCCTGGGCAGCAGGTTGTCGTATTCCAGCAAACCGGTGCTACCAGCGAGAATTTCTGGTGTCTGACCGGCATTGCAGGCAGCCTCTGTGGGATCTCAAGCGCCGAGGTCGTGGCCGTTGCCTTCCAGGCATTCACCCTTCAAAGCGGTACAGTACCCGTCGCCGACATCGGACTCGCGCCCGTCCCTGAACCTGCCACCCTCCTCTTCTTCGGCACGACGGCGGCGGGGCTCAGTCTCGCTCGCTGGAGGCAGCGCAGAGGGAAGCCGTAGGACGTAGCGCTCAGGAACCTCGAGCGCGCCGGCGTCCCGCGTTCGGCCCCCGGCCCCCATGAAGAAGTTCATGCGACTCTCGTCGCATTCGGCGCTCGGCATGCGGCCGCCCACCGAGTATCGGGCGAGCCTAGAACTCACGCCCTCATCTGTCTAGGAGACTGGGGAGCAGACCAGCGGCCATCACCGACAGCTCAAGGAGGGTTGCCGGGATTGAATCGGAAGAAGCGCTAGGATCTCTCAGTGCAGAAGCTTGACCAGGGTGTCAACCGATGGTTGACACCCTCTGGGACTGCCTCCGCTGCTGGAAGGCCGCCGACCTCCCCGCCCGTGGCGCGGGCCATCGCGCGCTAGACGGAGTCAGGCGCCAGCTTTCTCATGGATTCCGCAGAGCCTTCTCTCCCGACCAGCCACCGCCTTCGGGGGCGTATCACCGAAGGAGGATGCCCTCGGCGAACGTCCGGCACCGACTGCGAGAACGTGCCCGCCTGTGGAACACCAATCGGGATGCGCGGGGGTTGCGTCCGGTGCTACTTTTTGCCGCGTTTTGCCGAGCGGCGCTTGTTATCTTTCGATGGTTTATCAATTACCTGGGGCTCTGGCAGTCTTGGGGTCAGGGGTTCGAGCCCCCTCAGCTCCACCATTATTCGCGATTCATCGACACGAGGCAGGCGATGCCAGCGCAGGATCGCTTGCCTCGTAGTCTTTTCGATCCGGATCTCCTGAAGAAACACTCGCACACCGTCTTCCGCTCCTCTGGATTTCCCGTCGCCAAGATACGTGGCTGCCCCTTTGGGCTACGTTCTGCTAGCAGCGGTCGTCTGCTCCCGTGTCCGCCGGGGGCACCGGCCGACCACTTCGGCGCAGTCTCCGCTTCGCGGAGAGGTTGTTGCGCAGGACATTACTTCGCCTCGCCCTCGACCACGATCAGTTGCCACCGGCCATCAACGTCCGGCACCGGGATACCCTCGATGCGATGGCCGCACCACTCGATGGTGCTCCGCGCCGGGTTCCCTGCTGAGTAGTGATGCCGGACGAGCAGCTTCCGCACTCCGCGCGGGAAGCTCCGGCGCCCCCTCGGCTGTCCTTCCCCTCACGCGGGCACGCTCTCGCGTCCAGGCGAGCTGAAAGGATTCCATGGGGGCCTCAGCGGCCGGTAGCCTTCAACCACTCTTTATAGGGCTGCGCCTTCATCTGATCGCTGAAGCACCGTTGGAACTCCGGCCACGTGTGGGCGCCGCCTTGCCAGTGCCCGCGCCAGTCCTTGCCGTCCGGGCTGACGTAGGCGATCCGGACGCCGTTCCCTTCGCACGGCCGGGCCATGTCGTAGACGTAGTCTTGCTGGGGTGTGTTCTGAATCGTTGCGCAGCTGGTGAGGAGCAAGGCGAGAGCGATCGAGACCAGCTTCATCGTGGCCTCCTGGGCTCAGGATCGGTCACCCCCGAGCATGACGCGCTGCGAATTTTCCCCCTAGCGGCCTGTGACCTGACTCTGTGCCCCCCGAACCTGCCCGGCGGCCCGCTGCCTCTTCACCGGGACTTCCGCGATTCACCGACACGGGGCAGGCGAGGCCATCGCAGCATCGCCTGCCCCGTAGTCTTTCCTACCGCAGCACGCCGCGATTCGAGAAGCGCGTCTCCTGGCTGGTGATGAACTCGAGCAGCGCCGCCTGCCCGCCCTCGGTGGCCTTTCTCGCCCGGGCGAAGGCGCCCGCGATGTCCTCGGGCCGCTCGACGCGCTCGCTCCAGCCGCCCATGGCGCGCCCCAAGTCCGCGTAGCGCCCGCCGATATCGCGCGTGCCGTACTTGTCGTGGGACACGACGAGGTGCGGGATCTCGATCGCCATCGCCGAGTTGTTGAGCACGACGGTGAGAATCGGCACCTCGCAGCGCACCGCGGTCTCGAAGTCGAGCCCGGTCATGCCGAAGGCGGCGTCGCCCATGAAGTTGACGCAGAACTTCTCGGGGGCGGCGAGCTTGGCGCCGATGATGAGGCCGAGCCCGGTGCCGAGCGCGTGCGACTTGCCCCAGCCGAGATACCCGCGCGGCGCAACGGCCCGATAGAACGGGAGGAGCTGGTCGCGCGGGCTCCCCGAGTCGTGCGTGACGATGGCTTCGCGCGGGTTCACGGCGCGCATGAACTCGGCGATCACCCGGTAGGGGGTCATCGGGACCTCGGTCGAGCCGAGCGTCGGCGCCCACTCGGCGAGCCACGCCGCGCGCACGCGCTCGAGCTCGGCGCCCACGCCCTCCCGTCCGGGCGGGCGGCCGCCCTGGCTCTTGACCGCCTCGATGAACTGGCGCAGCACGAGGCGTGCGTCACCCAGGAGCGGATAGTCGGCGACATAGCTCTTGTTGAGATCGCGCTCGTCGTTGGTCGCGTGGATCAGGGTCTTGCCGGCGGGGATGGTGGTCGCCATCCCGTGGCGGGTGAAGCTGCACCCGATCCCAAAGACCACGTCGGCCTCTCGGAGATACTGCAGCGTGTGCCCGGTCACGACCGGGCCGCCGGTGCCGAGCGCGAGCGGATGGTCCTCGGGGAAGGCGCTCTTGCCCTCGAGCGTGACCATGACCGGCGCCTCGAGCAGCTCGGCCAGCTCGAGCAGGTCACGCGACGCCTCGGAGTACAGCACCCCCTGGCCCGCGTGAATCACCGGCCGCCGCGCCTCCCGGAGCACCCGGGCCGCCGTCTCGACCTCGCGCGCGTTGGCGCCGGCCGCGGTCACCTTGACCGGCCGGTACGCCTCGATCAGGGCGTCGGACACCTCCTCGTTCACGACGTCGGCGGGGATCTCGACCATCGCCGGCCCCGGACGGCCCATGCGCATCACGCTGATGGCCCGGCGCATGACATCGGCGACCTGACCGCCCGCGGTGATGGTCTCGACGGACTTGGTGACCGAGGCGAAGGTGCGCGCCGAGCTGAACAGGGGGAACACCTGGGCCCGGTCGCGCTGATGGCCGAGCGGCACGAGCAAGATCGGCGTGGAGTCGGAGTACGCGGTGGCCACTCCGGGAAAGGCGTTCTCGGCGCCGGGGCCGTACTGCATGCAGAAGGCGGCGAGGGTCTTGCCGTTCTTCACCCGCGCGTAGCCGTCGGCGATGCCGACGCCCACCCGCTCCTGGCGGCAAAGGACGGGCCGAATCTCCGCCTTGGCCGCGGCCTCGATCAGCGGAGTCGTCGGATAGGCGCTCAGGAACTCGGCGCCCTCGGTCTTGAGGATCCGGGCGATGGCATCGATGACTTTCACGGTGAGCGCTCCTTGGGGCCTCGGGATTGCCGAGCGCTCGCGCGAACGAGCGGCCGGCCGGCGGGCCGCCGTTGACTATACTGCAGGGGGTGCACCGTCGGTCAGGCGAGAGAGGGCAACCGAAGCTGCGACCTCGACATGAAGAGAGCGTGACACCCGCGTGTCACCGGGGGTTCTGGTAAGGTGAGGGCGAGCAACCGCCCATGAGCGTGAGCCCCCGCGCCGGCAAGCTCGTCGAACCATCGGAGCTGGTGAACGTCCCCCGGCTGATGACCGCGTACTATGGCCGGCGCCCCGACCCGGCGGTGCCGGCCCAGAAGGTGGCGTTCGGCACGTCCGGACACCGGGGCTCAGCCTTCGACGGATCCTTCAACGAGGCTCATGTCCTCGCGATCACGCAGGCCATCTGCCTCTATCGTCAGGGACAGGGGATCGACGGGCCGCTGTTCCTCGGGATCGACACCCACGCCCTCTCCGAATCGGCCTTCGCGAGCGCGCTCGAGGTGCTGGCGGCGAACGGGGTGACCGTCCGGATCGACGACCAGGCGGGTTACACCCCGACCCCCGTGATCTCCCACGCCATCCTCACGCACAACCGCGGCCGGACGACCGGTCTGGCCGACGGCATCGTCGTCACGCCCTCGCACAACCCACCCGAGGACGGCGGGTTCAAGTACAACCCGCCGAATGGCGGGCCGGCCGACACCCACGTGACCGGATGGATTCAGAGCAAGGCCAATGCGTTTCTCGGCGCCGACCTCGACGGCGTCAAACGGATTCCCTTCGAGCGCGCGCGGCGCGCCGCGACCACCCAGCGCCACGACTACCTCGGAGCCTACGTCACCGGCCTACCGGAGGTGATCGACCTGGACGCGGTCCGCCGCGCCCAGCTGCGCCTTGGGGTGGACCCGCTGGGCGGAGCCGGTGTCCACTACTGGGGGCGAATCGCCGAGCAGCACCGCCTGCCGCTCACGGTGGTGAGCGACGAGGTGGACCCGACGTACCGCTTCATGACGCTCGACTGGGATGGGAAGATCCGCATGGATTGCTCGTCGCCCTACGCCATGCAGCGGCTCATCGCGATGCGAGACCGCTTCGACGTGGCGTGGGCCTGCGACACCGATCACGACCGCCATGGGATCGTCGCGCGGAGCGCGGGGCTGCTCAACCCCAACCACTATCTGGCCGTCGCCATCTCCTTCCTGTTCGCCCACCGCCCGGGCTGGCCGGCGGACGCGGCGGTCGGGAAGACCATCGTGAGCAGCAGCCTGATCGACCGCGTGGTGACGCGGCTCGGCCGGCGGCTCGTCGAGGTTCCAGTGGGGTTCAAGTGGTTCGTCGACGGCCTCCTCGACGGCACCATCGGATTCGGGGGAGAGGAGAGCGCGGGGGCCTCATTCCTCCGCCGCGACGGAGCGGCGTGGAGCACCGACAAGGACGGGATCATCCTCGGGCTGCTGGCCGCGGAGATGACCGCCGCGACGGGCCGCGATCCGGGGGAGCTCTATCGTGACCTCATCCGAGAGCTCGGCGAGCCGGCCTATCGGCGCATCGACGCCCCGGCGAGCGTCGCGCAGAAAGCGATCCTGGCGCGGCTCTCGCCGCAGCAGGTGACGAGCCGGAGCCTCGCGGGAGAGCCGATCAGCGCCATGCTGACCACCGCACCGGGCGATGGCTCGCCGATCGGCGGGCTCAAGGTGATCACCTCGAGCGGCTGGTTCGCGGCTCGTCCGTCCGGCACCGAAGAGGTGTACAAGCTGTACGCGGAGAGCTTCAAGGGCCAGGAACATCTCGACCGGATCATCGAGGAAGCTCGGGCCCTGATCGGCGGTCTCGTCTCGGCCGGATGCACGCCGGGCAAGGTGTAGCGCGGCCGGGCCGGCACCCGTCACGTTCTCGTGATTCCGGGGCCGCGGGGCCCGTGTTAGCCTCGCCGTCGTAGTGACCCTCAGGGAGACGCCCATGACCTTCAACATCGATCGGTCCACTCGGATGGCCCCCACGGCACCGCTCCAGAGCCTCCCGTACGACAGCCTCGGCATGGACGCGGAGTCGCTCAAGCGGGGCATCCTGAGCCACCTCGAATACACGCTCGCGGAGCTGCCCCAGCACGTCGACAGCGAGTGGGAGCCGTACGTGGCCCTGGCGCTCGCGGTGCGGGACCGGATGATCGAGCGCTGGATCCGCACGCAGGACACCTACTATCGCCGGGACGTGAAGCGCGTGTACTACATGTCGCTCGAGTACCTGATGGGACGCACGCTCGGGAACGGCCTGATCAACATGGGCCTGCTCGACGAGTGCACCCAGGCCCTGCACGAGCTGGGCTACCGGCTGGAGGACGTGCGGGAAGCCGAGTGGGACGCCGGCCTCGGCAACGGCGGTCTCGGCCGACTGGCCGCGTGCTTCCTCGACTCGATGGCCACGCTGGGCTACGCATCGTACGGCTACGGCCTGCGCTACGACTACGGCATCTTTCACCAGCGCATCGTCAACGGCGCCCAGGTCGAGGTGCCCGACGGGTGGCTGCGATACGGCAATCCGTGGGAGATCCCGCGCCCGGGCGACCGATTCCGGGTCCAGTTCTTCGGAAGCGTGCGGTCGTCCCGGGACGAGCAGGGCCGGCTCGTCAAGGAGTGGGTCGACACCCGCGACGTGCTGGCCACGCCCTACGACACCCCGGTACCGGGCTACGGCACGCAGACCGTCAACACCCTCCGCCTCTGGGCCGCGCGGGCGGTCGAGGAATTCGACCTCCGCGAGTTCAACGAGGGCGACTACATCGGGGCGATCGAGGCGCGGGCCCGCTCGGAGAACATCTGCCGGGTGCTGTACCCGAGCGACAACGTGGCGGCCGGGCAGGAGCTCCGGCTCGCCCAGGAGTACTTCTTCGTCGCCGCCACGCTCCAGGACATCATCCGGCGGTACAAGAAGCGCTACCGCATGTTCGACGAGCCCCGGGGCGCCGGCGTCTTCGATCACTTCGCGGACAAGGTGGCCATCCAGCTCAATGACACCCACCCCGCCCTCGCGGTCCCGGAGCTGATGCGGACCCTCGTGGACGTGGAGGGGCTCGGCTGGGACGACGCCTGGCGGATCACCCGGGCGACCTTCGGCTACACCAACCACACCGTGCTCCCCGAGGCGCTGGAGCGGTGGCCGGTGGGCCTGCTCGGTCGGATGCTGCCCCGGCATCTCGAGATCATCTACGAGATCAATCGGCGCCTGCTCGACGAGGTGGCGGGCCGCTTCGGCCCCGACGACGCGCGCGCCCGCCGGATGTCGCTCATCGACGAGGATGGGGAGCGGCGGGTGCGCATGGCCAACCTCGCGATCGTGGGCAGCCACAGCGTCAACGGGGTGGCCGAGCTGCACACCGAGATCCTCAAGCGTGACGTGTTTCGAGATTTCCACGAGGCGTGGCCGGAGCGGTTCAACAACAAGACCAACGGCATCACCCCGCGGCGGTGGCTGCTCAAGAGCAACCCGCCGCTGGCCCGGCTGATCACCGAGACCATCGGCGCCGGCTGGGTGACCAACCTGGACGAGCTCCACGCGCTCGCCCCCCACGCCTCCGACGCGGCCCTCGGGCTCGCCTGGCGGACCGCGAAGCGCGAGAACAAGGTCCGCCTGGCCGAGACCATCGTTCAGCAGTACCGGCGTCGCGGCACTCCGCTCACCGTCAATCCCGATTCGCTCTTCGACGTCCAGGTCAAGCGGATCCACGAGTACAAGCGCCAGCTCCTGAACGTCCTGCACGTGATCACGCTCTACAATCGGATCCGGGACGGCCGCGACCCCGTCGTCCCGCGGACCGTCGTCTTCGGCGGCAAGGCGGCTCCCAGCTACACGATGGCCAAGCTGATCATCCGCCTCATCAACGGGGTGGCGGACACCGTGAACGCGGATCCCGCCGCGCGCGATCGCCTGACCGTGGCGTTCCTGGCCGACTACCGGGTCTCGCTCGCCGAGCAGATCGTCCCCGGCGCGGAGCTGTCGGAGCAGATCTCGACCGCGGGCACCGAGGCTTCCGGGACCGGGAACATGAAGTTCGGCCTGAACGGAGCGCTCACCATCGGCACCATGGACGGCGCCAATGTGGAGATGCGGCAGGAGGTCGGCGACGACAACATCTTCATCTTCGGCCTCACCGCGGCCGAGGTCGCGGCCCGTCGGCCGCACCACGATCCCGGGGCCATCTACCGGAGCGACCCCGAGCTGGCCCGCGCGATCGACATGATCGGCGGGGCCGCGTTCAGCCCGGGCGAGCCCGAGCGCTTCCGCCCGATCGTCGACGCCTTGCTCGGCGGCGACCACTTCCTCCTGCTCGCCGACTACGCCTCCTACGTGGCTTGCCAGGAGCGCGTCGCGACGACCTATCGCGACGACGCGGCGTGGACGAGGAAGTCGATCCTGAACGTGGCCGGCATGGCCAAGTTCTCGAGCGACCGGACGATCCGGCAGTACGCCGGTGACATCTGGGGCATCTCCCCGGTGAAGGTCGAATGAGCGACGCGTACGACTTCGACCTCGTCTGCATCGGAAGCGGCCCGGCGGGCCAGCGGGCCGCGGTGCAGGCGGCCAAGCTCGGGCGGCGGGCCGCGGTCGTCGAGAAGCGACGCTGGGTCGGGGGGGCGTGCATCGACACCGGCACGATCCCGAGCAAGACCCTGCGGGAAGCGGTGGTGATGTTCTCCGGCCTTGCCGGCAAGGGAGACCGCCTCCCCTGGGCCCGCCTGGAGGGACGCCCGACCTGCCAGCAGCTCTTCGCGGGGGTGGACAGCGTGATCGCCCGCGAGGTCGAGGTCATCGAGAACCAGCTCCGGCGCAACGACGTGAGCATGCTGTCCGGGGTGGCGTCGTTCGTGGACCCGCACACGCTGGCGATCGAGGCCGAGGGCGGCCGGCGGCAGATCACCGCCGAGCACGTCCTGATCGCGGTGGGCACCCAGCCCGCGCCCTCGCCGGGGGTCAAGAGCGACGGCGAGGTGATCCTGAACACCGACGACATGGTCCGGCTCAAGCAGCTTCCGCGCACGATGTGTGTGGTCGGAGCCGGGGTCATCGGGATCGAGTACACGTCCATCCTCGCCGCCCTCGGGGTCGCGGTGACCCTGGTGGAGCGGCGGGACCGGCCGCTCGAGTTCCTCGACCGCGAGATCGTGGACGAGCTGCTCCACCAGCTGCGCAGCCGGAACGTCACCCTCCGGCTCGGCGAGGCGGTGGAGTCGATCGATCTCGCCGCGGGTCCGCCGAGGAAGGCGGTGCTCACCCTCGAGTCCGGCAAGCGGATCGTCACGGACATGGTGCTCTTCTCGGCCGGCCGCGTCGCGGGCACCGAGGCGCTCAACCTGGCCGCGGCGGGACTCGAGGCCGACGAGCGCGGCCGGATCCGGGTGGATCCGGCCTTCCGCACCGCGGTGCCTCACATCTTCGCGGCCGGGGACGTGATCGGCTATCCGAGCCTGGCCGCCACCTCGTCGGAGCAGGGGCGCCTCGCCGCCTGCGCGGCGTTCGGCGTCGACGCGGGCCCGATGGCCACCCACTTCCCCATCGGCATCTACTCGATCCCCGAGATCTCCATGGTGGGCGCGCCGGAGCACGAGCTCACGAAGCGGAAGATCCCCTACGAGGTGGGGGTGGCCCGCTACCGCGAGATCGCGCGCGGCCAGATCCTGGCCGACCACGCCGGCATGTTCAAGATGCTGTTCCACCGGGAGACCCACCAGCTCCTCGGCGTCCACTGCATCGGGACCGGCGCTACCGAGCTGGTGCACATCGGCCAGGCGGTGCTCGCCCTGGGCGGCGGTCTGGATTACTTTCTTCGAACCGTCTTCAACTATCCGACCCTGGCCGAGTGCTACAAGGTTGCGGCCCTCGACGCCTCGAACCGGCTTCGCTTCTGAGCCTGCGCCCCTCGGCACCGGGCCATGCGTATCGCGGTCGTCACCGCGAGTTGGAGAACGGCGGCGCGGTGATCAGCCCTCCATGAAGCCGGCGAGCTCCGCCGAGGTGACCCCGCGGTCGACGTAGCCGAAGGTCCCGGCCGCCTTCACCTCGCGGGCCGCGTCGATCAGGCCGTTCATCGCGGAGCGGTAGAGCGAGGTCGCGAGGCTGATCCGCTTCACGCCCGCCGCGGTCAGCTCGGCCGCGGTGAACGACTTGCCCTTGATCCCCACCATGAAGTTGACCGGCTTCTTGACCGCCGCGCACACCGCGCACACCGCGGCGAGGTCGGGCAGGCCCGGCGCCATGAGCACGTCCGCGCCCGCCTTCTCGAAGGCCTGGAGCCGTCGGATCACGTCGTCCAGGTCGGGATTGCCCCGCAGGAAGCTCTCGGTCCGCGCGGTCAGCGTGAACGGGAAGCCGACCGAGCGCGCGGCCGCGACCGCGGCGGTCACCCGCTCGGTCGCGGCCGCGATGTCGAAGAGCGGCTTCTGCTTGTCCCCGGTCGCGTCCTCGATCGAGCCGCCCACGAGCCCCACCGCGGCCGCGAGCCGGATGGTCTCGGCGGCGACCGCCGGCGCGTCGGCGAAGCACTTCTCGAGATCCGCGCTCACCGGCAGATCGGTCGCGTCCACGATGGCCCGCGAGTGGGCGAGCGCCTCCTCGCGCGTCACCTTGCCATCGCGGCGGCCGAGGCTGCCCGCGGAGGCACCGCTGGAGGTGGCGAGCGCCAGGAAGCCGAGCGCGGCGAGGATGCGGGCCGAGCCGGCATCCCACGGGTTCGGAATCACGAAGGCCCCCGGCGCCTCGTGGAGGGCCCGGAAGCGGACGGCCTTGTCGCTCTGGCTGACGGTCATGGCTTCGCCTCTATGGCTTCTTGGGGGCGGGCACCACCCAGTAGAAGACGGTGTGCTCGCCGTCGGGCAGGCTGATCTTGATCGTCTTCTCCGGCATCCAGTCTTCCATGTCGTAGTTGTGCGAGACGATCCGGGTCCCGGGCCGGAGCGCGAGCAGCTTCGGGCGCAGCTTCATGTTCACCGCGGGCAGCAGGTAGAGGGTCACCACGGTGGCGTCGCTGATGTTCGCCTCGAAGATGTCGCCCTCCACGAACTTCGCGAGCTCGCTCACCCCCGCCTTGCGCGCGTTGTCCCGGGCCTCCTGCACCAGGGCCGGGAGCAGCTCGATCCCGGTGCCGCGCGTGCCGAACTTCTTGGCCGCGGTGATCACGATCCGCCCGTCCCCCGACCCCAGGTCGTAGAGCACGTCGCTCTTGTTGACCTTCGCGACCTTGAGCATCTCGGCCACCACCTTCTCGTGGGTCGGCACGTAGGGAACGTCGGGCTCCTTCGGGGTCGACGACGTCTGGGCGCTCGCCGCGACAGCGGCGGCCAGGATCAGGGCGAGAAACGGCAGGGGGAACCGGAAGATCCGCATGTCAGGCGTCTCCTTTGATGTCAGGATGGGCGATGTCGGGCCGGGTGATCGCGGCTCGTCCCATCAGCCCGAGGACGAGCGCGCCCGCCGCCACCACCGCCACCCCGACGATCGAGCCGCTCCCGCTGTAGGCGAGGCTGGCATAGAGCAGGTAGGCGCAGGTGGCGCAGAACAGCAGCGGGGTGATCGGATAGAGCGGCACCGTGAACGGCCGCGCCACCTCCGGCTCCCGGCGCCGCAGCACGAGCAGTGACACGCCGGTCAGGAGGAAGAACAGCCAGAACACGGGCGCGGTGAACTCCACCATGGTCTCGAAGCCCTCGCGCATGAACCCGCCGAGGAGAACCAGCGCGAGGGCGAGCGCTCCCTGGGCGACGAGCGCGTTGACCGGCGTCCCCGCCCGGCGGTGCCAGTGGCCGAGAAAGGCCAGCGGGCGGAAGTCGCGCCCGAGGGCGTAGGCGGTGCGGGCGCCCGTGAACACCGCCGCGTTCACCGACGTCGCGGCCGCGATGACGATGAGCACGCTGATCACCCAGGCGCTGCCCACTCCGGCCGCGCGGGCCATCAGATCGGCGGCCACCGTCTTGGATTCGGCCATCCCGGTGAGCCCGAGGCCGCGCAGGTACGCCACGTTCACGAGCAGGTAGAGCGCGGTGATCGCGACGATGCCCCACACGAGCGCCCGCACGATGCTCCCGCGGGGCCCGCGGATCTCCGCGGAGGCGTACGCCGCCTCGTTCCACCCCCCATAGGTGAGCAGCACGAAGACCATCATGAGCCCGAAGCCCTGGCCGGAGAATGCGGCGGCCGGCGGGGCGGCCAGCGGCGCCGACGTGTCGAGCGCGAGCCCCGCGGTGATCACCAGCGCCAGGCCCACCACCTCGGCGCCGGTGAGCAGGTTCTGGATCAGGCGTCCCTGGCGCACGCCGATGACGTGCACGCCGGTGATGGCGACCACGGTGAACGCCGCGTAGAGGGTCGGCGACCCGGTTCCGAGCGGGGCCAGCTTGGTCGCGTAGTCGCCGATGACGAAGGCGAGCAGCGCGATGGACCCGGTCTGGATCACGGTGATGCGCGCCCACGCGAAGAGGAAGGCGAGTCGGATGCCGAAGGCCCGCGCCAGGTAGTGATAGTCCCCGCCCGGGCTCGGATAGGCCGCGGCCAGCTCCGCGTAGCAGAGCGCGCCGATGAGGGAGATGGCCCCGCCCGCGACCCACGCGCCGAGCGCTACCGCCTCGCTGGTCGCGTTGGCCGCGACCAGGGACGGGGTCCGGAAGATGCCCGCTCCGACCACGGTACCCACGATGATCGCTACCACGTCGATCACTCGCAGGGTCGGGCGCAGGGTCGGATCCGGGCGGGCGGCCAGCATCACCGGCATAGCTTATACCGGAACCCGGAGGCCGCAACGGGCCGCCCCTGTCCGAGATTCTGGGCATTGTGCCGGCCGCCCACGGACGTCTAGGATCCGCCCCAGGATCCCGCCATGATCAAGACGGGGCGCATCGAATTCTACGACCGGCCCACCGCGTGGGGCCTGATCATCGGCGACGATCAGGATCTCTACGTAGTCCGGGGTCGGGACGGGCGCGGGGTGGCGCCCCGGGTCGGGGAGCGCGTCTCGTTCGAGGCGCAGGCCGGCGCCGAGGGCAAGCGCGCGACGGAAGTACGGCTGGTGAGCCGGGGCCTCTCGCCCTTGGGGCGCGAGGCGCCGGCGGTCGGGGTCAGGCCCCTCCGATGATCTCGGGGACGACCGCGAACCCGCGCGCGCGGATGGACTCGTCGACCCGGAGCCGGCGGCGGTCGGCCGACCGCCGCTCGCTGGCGGTGGCCTCGGCCCGCTCCCGCCGCTCGCCGTGACGCCGGTCGAGGATCACGGTGACCGGCTCGCCCGCGTACTCGCGCTTGAGGTAGTCGTAGAGCTGGATATTGTGGCGCGCCACCACGAACAGGTGCCCCAGATGCAGGAGCTCCTCGGCGGCCCGCGACAGCCAGAAGCGCATGTCCATCTCGCGCAGGAGGCCGAGGGCCGTGGCCAGGTGGTCCTCCGCGCGATCGCG
>Ga0187892_10002008_pt1 | contig 43246 bp, 35 predicted proteins | sample MA1701073metaG_FD_139345 | JGI IMG/M metagenome (GOLD analysis project Ga0187892, IMG submission 139345) | Bio-ooze microbial communities from a basaltic lava cave in the Kipuka Kanohina Cave System on the Island of Hawaii, USA - MA170107-3 metaG ... | reverse complement strand
GTCTCGTTGACCGCCTACATGCGATACCACAGCACGGTCGTCCCGTGGCTGCACCAGATCGGCAAGGCGCTGTTGTCGTTCAACCAGCGTGGCGACCTCGACCCACTGCCGTACCTCGACCCCGCGAGCGGACTCCTGCTGGTAGTCGGTGTTGCCAGCGCTGCGCCGGTTGCCTATCGCCGTGGCTTCCGCCTCGTGTGGTGCTGGTTGCTGGCGTTCGCGGCGCTGGCGAGCTTGACCAAGGACTCGCCGCACGCAACGCGCATGCTTGGAATGCTGCCGCCGGCGATGTTGCTCGCCGGTTATGGAGGATTCCGCCTGCTCGATCTCTTGCGTTCCATGCGACTGCCGAACGTGGTGCGGACGGCCGCCGTAGCTACCCTCGTCTTTGTCGCCATTGCGGTTAACAACTATCGATTTTTCGGCTCCCAGCAGCAGGCACCGGAGATCGATCTGGTCATGAATGAGGGTGCGCGTCGGCTGTGTTCCGAGCTGTTGGAGCGCGGCGGCAGTGTCTTCTGGACCGATGATGTGGCCTACAACTGCAAGCCGCAATGTATGTTTCTCTTCAGCGCTCGCAATCTGCCGCAGCCGACGATCATCACGCTCGAGGACCTCGTGCATCCCGAGCAAATGAAAGCAGCCGCTCGGCCGGTGACAGTGATCATCAACAACACGACGCTCGAGCGCGCCGGCGAGCGGATCCCCCTGGATGTCAACGGTGATCCGATTCTCGACTTGCCGGCACGGCCGATCGTCATGCAAACGCGCGAAGGCAAAGCGTCGTACTTCGTCTTCCACTTTTAGCGGCGTGAACTGTGAAACCTGAAGCGTGAAGCCTGGTATGAGCTACGAAATTCGGGCGATGTCGTTCGTCGAGATCCTCGACACGGCGTTGCGCTTGGTCACCAATCACTTCGTCCTTCTCGTCGGCCTCATGGCCATTGTCCATGTGCCGGGCGGCCTGGTTGTGGCGTACATGACCGCAGATCTGGCCCAGGTACTGGACGAGATTTCCGCCGATCAAGCCGCGGCGGTGATGACCACCGGCACCGCTGCGTTCCTGGTAACCATGACGGTGTTCTCGGTGCTCTATCCCATCATGCTGACGGCGACGATGTATGCGATCGACCAGTTATACCATGATCGCGAAGTCGGCCTTGGCGAAGCCTTGGGGCAGGGGATGTCGAATTTCAAGGAGGTCTTGGGCACCTGGTTTGTGGTCACGTCCTTGGTCTCCCTGGGCTTTATCTGCTTCGTCGTCCCGGGAATCTACCTGTCACTCGCGCTCGTCGTCGTCTGGCCGGTTATGCAGATCGAGAAACGCTTCGGCATGCAAGCGGTGCGTCGCAGCCGCGAGCTCATGAATGGCAATCTGCTACGGGCCATGGGCATCTTCCTGGTCGCTGGCCTGGCAGCGGGAGTTCTCGGGGGAGCTGTGGCGTGGATTCCGTTCGTTGGCCTTGTCGGCAGCTTGATCACGCAGTCGGCGACGGCTGCCTTTGCCGCCGCCACGCAGATGGTTCTCTACTTCGACATTCGCTGCCGCAAGGAGGGGTTCGATCTGGAGCGTCAAGCGTGAAGCGCAAAAGAAGGACCTATGAGTCGCCCCTCCATTTCCTGTTGATTGTGCGGCTTTCTCTGCGTCCGACGTTTTCACGCTTCACGCATAGTGCGTTTCAAGCACCGTCATGTACGGAATGCACAAGCGGCGTTCCTTGACGAGATCGCGCGCCGCCTGCAGCGTCATGCCCTCGTGCACGTGCAGATAGGCGATCGCTACCGTCGGGGCGCGGTTCATTCCGGCGTTGCAGTGGACGTAGACACGATTCCCTCGCGTTACGAGATCGTGGACGAGCGCGACGATACGGTCGATTGCCGCCTCCAGCGCGACGCCGTCACCGTCGGCGATCGGCACGCGCTGAAGCTCGATGCCGTTCGCCTCGTAGGCGTGGCGGAGATCTGCGAGACGCAGGAACTTGCCGTGCAGGTCGGCATCGTCCTGCAAGCAGATGACCGCAGTGACTCCGAGGCTCGACTTGAGCCATTCGGCATCTTCGGGTGTCGGGTATTCACCGATGAGAAGATGCGGTCCGATCTCCGAAATGTCCGGCCGGCCGCCCGGCCGGGCCGCGGGTGCAAGGGCGCGAAAGGTGAAACGGTCCGACATTCAGCGGCCCTTCGCTGCGATCAAGAGTCGCCGGCGCATGAGCGCAATGTAGCCGAAAGCTGCCCAAGCCCACAGCAGCTCGCGAAGCTCATTGTGATCGACACCGGCACCGGGAACCTTCTTGAGCCACGCGACCAGCTGCGCCAGGACGATGATCGCCAGCAGATCGAGTCCGGGAACAAGGTAATGAGTCCAGGTGCCCCGCGCGTACGCAGCAGCCGGTGGCGGCGACTGTAGCGCGCGGCGCCCAGCCCACAGCAAGCCCGGGAGCACACCGAAGCCGATCAACGTGCCGAGGTTGGCGACCATGTGCATGCGCTTGCTGGGCTTGCTGCCGAGCATGTTGTGGAGGTTCACTTCGCCCTGCAGGTTGTGTTCGCGGAAATACTCAGGGCTGTGCCAGCCGAAGAGGTGCTGGCCGTAGCTGATTTCCTCGAGTGCGACGAAGACGGCGGCAAGCGCGAACGAGGCGTAGAGCAGTCGATAGACTCCAGGCATGGAGTCGCGTGTTGCAACGACAAGATGGATCGCCAGAGCGGCGGCGCCGAAGAAGAGAGCAGCCGTGCCGAGCTCGACGACTCCCTGTTCCGAGGCAATGACACGCAGGAAGAACGGCGTCGCCAACCACCAGATCGAGAAGTAGAGGGTGACGGCCGCGGTTGGCAGTATGACCCACAGGATAGTTGAACGACCGGGCACGCACGTCTTTCCAGAAGTGGGGCGCTTATAACACGCCCGCGCTTTACCGCCGAAGCCCGGCGCGATACGAAACCAAATTGCTGTGCAACCGGAGGTCGCCTGATGAAAGTCGCTGCCGCCATCTGTTGGGAACCGCAGAAGCCACTCGAGATCGACCAGATCGACCTCGATGGGCCGAAGGCGGGGGAGTGCCTGGTGCGTCTCGAGGCGACGGGTGTCTGCCACACCGACGCGTATACGATGAGCGGGCGCGATCCTTCGGGGCTCTTTCCCACCGTTCTCGGTCATGAAGGCGGCGGCATCGTCGAGGAAGTCGGGCCCGGGGTGACGTCGCTGAAGGTCGGCGACCACGTCATTCCGCTCTACATCCCCGAGTGCCGCAACTGTAAGTTCTGTCTGAGCGGCAAGACCAATCTCTGCGGCGCCATCCTGGCGACGCAGGGCAAGGGCGTCATGCCCGACGGCACCAGCCGCCTGTCGCACAAGGGCAAGATGCTGCACCACTACATGGGCACGTCGACGTTCGCCGAGTACACGGTGGTGCCGGAGATCTCATTGGCGAAAGTGCGTTCCGACGCGCCGCTCGACAGGGTCTGCCTGCTCGGCTGCGGTGTAACGACGGGCATCGGCGCCGTGCTCAACACCGCCAAGGTGCATGCCGGGGCGAGTGTCGCCGTCTTCGGCCTCGGAGGTATCGGCTTGTCGGTGATTCAGGGTGCCGTGCTCGCCGGTGCCGAGCGGATCATCGGTGTCGACGTCAATCCGAAGAAGTTCACGCTGGCGCTGCAGCTCGGCGCCACCGAATGCGTCAATCCCAAGGATGTGGCCAACATCGCTGAAGCGATCGTGGAGATGACCGGTGGCGGCGTCGACTTCTCGTTCGAGTGCATCGGCAACGTTGAGGTCATGGGGCAAGCATTGCAGTGCGCGCACAAGGGCTGGGGTCAATCGATCATCATCGGAGTCGCCGGCGCCGGTGAAGAGATCCACGCGCGGCCGTTCTTGCTGGTCACCGGTCGCAGCTGGCGCGGCACCGCCTTCGGCGGCACGCGCGGCCGCACGCAGTTGCCGGGGATGGTCGACGGCTACATGAAGGGCCGCATCAAGCTCGACGAGCTCGTGACCCACACCATGCCGCTCAGAGACATCAACAAAGCGTTCGATCTTATGCACCACGGTGAAAGCATCCGCAGTGTCGTGCAGTACGGGACTTGGCCCGAACGCTGACTATCTGATCTTTCGAGAAACATTCACGGGTTGAGTAGCATCGCGCCGCAATGTGTATGACAATTGCCGTTGGGCCGCCACTACTTTTGTGCATTTTCGCGGTTATCACTACCGGGTTGCTCGTTCGATGACCCGGTGGCACAAGAGACACCATGGGTCTCGTTCGCGTCGATGTCGAGGTCAGTGCAAACGACGCAGCGCGTGCGGATGTCGAGTTTCTGGTGGATAGTGGCGCCGTCTACTCGGTGCTGCCGTGGCGCGTATGGCGTGCCCTCAAGCTGAAACCGACGCGAGCTCTCAAGTTCTCGCTGGCGGACGGAACGAGCGTGCGTCGCCGGGTGTCCGAATGCCGTTTCAAGTACGCCGGAATTGAAGCTTCCAGCCCCGTCATTCTGGGCGAACGCAAGGACGAAGCTCTGCTCGGAACGGTCACTTTGGAGACGCTGGGGCTCGTCTTGAACCCGTTTGAGCGTACTTTGAAGCCGATGCGAATGCTGCTGGCATGATTGCTCGAGCGCGGGCGAACGCGATCGAACGTCGCAGGGCGAACAGACACGCTGCAATCAGAAGCCAGAGGTTACCTGTCGCTGTCTGCAAGACCCCAGCCTGAGCCTGATCGACATCGCCTGCCTGCTCGGCTTCTCCGAGCAGAGCGCCTTCCAGCGGCGCCTTCAAGCTGGCAAAGCCATCGAGCGCGTGGAGATCAACTTGATCGGCATCGCCTCGAACTGGGTGATGGAAGGCGGCGAGATCATGCCCGATCCGGGCGCCGAAGCCGAATGGCTGGCACGGCGCGCCGGCGATCGGTGAATGACCGGCACAGTGAAGCCGTATCCGGAGCAGCCGCTGATTCGGGGGGCGCGGGTCTCCGAGAGAAGGTGCGCACTTCGTAGTCGAGGCAGCCGCCCGGCGGGCTGTCGGCGGTGATGCAGATGCCGCCCGGATCCGGCCGGTCGAGCGAGCACTTCATGCGCAGTAGCCGTTGGCCCGGAATCAGCCCAGCGCGGGTGACTGCACCAACTGATCATCCGTGAAGGCAAGGGCGCCTTGGGGCGGCTCGCGCGCAACTCGGCGAAGATATTGGTACGCTGCAGGGCTGCAGAGAACTCGGACAGGAAGACTCTACGCTCCTAAGAGTGCATCTATGATTCCACGCCAGCTCTTCCTATACCCGGTCTACCTGGTCAGCAGACGGTAGATGACATAGGGGAGGACAACGAGATTTGTCGTACCCTCGGAAACAATTTCTGCCCTGGAGGCTGATCGAGATCCGACACGGCTTCGAACTCTCTCGCCACCCGTAGCGCTAGCAGCCGGAACACGGTTTTCCAACGAAAAAATAGCCTTGGATACCGACGAATTTTCGGCAGAGACCGCAGAGAGAACTCAGAGGGCAAGGAACCGGATCTACCGATTTTCGTCGCCGGCGATGAGGTTCGCGTCGCCCTCGGCTGTCGCTGCCCGCAGCTGTGACCGCGACAGGGCGAAGACGAGCGCTCCGAGGATGCCGGTGAACAGGACGATGCCGCTCGAGAGTAGGCCGACGGCGAGGGCGGAGTGGCCCTCGATGCCGACCCGCGACATGAAAAAGATGTAACCCGCTTCGCGCACGCCGATGCCGTTGAAGCTGATCGGCAACATGCCGAGGATGTTCACCACCGGCACGAAGGTGAAGAAAAACATCGCTGGCGGATCGAGCGCCAGCGCCCAGGCGAGAACGAGCTGAGCCACGATCTGCAGCACGTGCATCACCGCTGCAATCAGACTGGTGCCGATCAGCAGGCGGCTGTCCTTCCAGTACGGGTCGAGATCACGCTCAACCAACTTGCGCCAACGGCTGGTCGGCGAGAAGAGCCGAACCATCAATTGTGGACCGAAGAGCCAGAGCAACAAAGCCGCGGGTGGCACGATCCATGAGCTCAAGTAGAGCGAACGCGGCATCCGATACGGCTGCGTCAACACCGCCAAAGCGCCGATGAACACGAGCACGACGAAACCCAGCGCACGGTCGGCAATCACCGTCGTCAACGCCAGCGCCCGGCTGCGCTTCGCTCCGGCGATGTACAGCGCCCGCCCGATATCGCCTGCCACCGTGCTTGGCGCGAAGAGGTTCAGGTAGAGCCCGGCAAAGTAGCTGCGAAAGTATGTCCCGAAGGGCTCATTGAAGCCCACCGCGCGCGCAAGAATCATCCATCGCCAGGCCGACACCACCTGGCTGACGACGTACATCACCAGCGCTACGAGCACCCATCCGGGTTGCGCGGTTCGCACCGTCGTAAGGAGATCCGAGAGATCCGTGCGCGAGAGTAGGACGGCCAGCAGCAGGATGCTGAGCCCGATCTTCACCAGCTTGGACGCCAACAGGCGTCGCCACAGCGGTAGAGGTTCAGTTGACCCGACCATTCACCACGTCATGGCGCCGCCTGACTTGCGCGGGTCGGCGGCGGCTTCGAGCGCCCCGGCGCGCCGACGAACGAGCTGCTCGGCACCCATGGCGCTGATCGGCTTCACCTGATGTCCGTCGGCTGCCAGAGCCTCCTGCGTGCTCGCGGCGATGCCCGGCTCGACCAGCAACAGCGGCGGGGTCCATTGGTGATGGATTCGCGCCGCATCGACCGCTTCTGCTGCGCTCAAGTCGAATACCAGACTGTTGAGGAGCACTTGCAGCGTGCCGCTCAAGATCAACGGTCCTCCCGAACCCCCGACGGCTAGAACGAGTTCGCCATCCTTGGTGACGATCGTCGGGCTCATGCTGCTCAGTGGCCGTTTCCCCGGTGCGATGGAGTTGGCTTCGCTGCCGACCAGGCCGAAGAGGTTCGGCACTCCGGGCTGCGCCGAGAAATCGTCCATCTCGTTGTTGAGAATGATGCCGGTGTGTCCAGCGACAACGTACGAGCCGAAGGTCGTATTGATCGTCGTCGTGCATGCAACCGCGTTGCCGCGTTTGTCGATCACCGAAAGGTGTGACGTGCCGCCGTCGTCGGCCGCTGCCGTCACGCCCACCGAGCTGCCGTAGTCGTCCAGGTCCAGCGTGCCGTTGGGTTTGATCTTGGCGCGCAATGCCGCGGTGTTTGCCGGCGCCAGCAGTTGCGTCAGCGGTACATCGGCGAAAGCCGGATCGCCATAGACCCGGGCGCGATCGGCGAAGCCGTGTTTCATCGCTTCCGTGAGCAGATGGAGATACGCGGGCGATTCGCGCCCCATGGCGCGCAGATCGTCGTTGCGCAGGATTCCCAGCACCTCCAACAAGACTCCCGCGGAGCTAGGTGGCGGCATGGCGATGACGTCGTGCCCTTGGAAGTCAGAGTGGATCGGTTCGCGCCACACCGGCCGATAGTTCCTCAAGTCGTCTTCGCTCATCACGCCGCCGGCGGCGCGGACCGCCTTGACGATTGCCGCGGCGACCGAACCTTCGTAAAAGGACCTCGGTCCTTCCTTGGCGATGCGTTGCAGCGTCGCTGCGAGCTCCGGCTGGCGGATGATCTCGCCGGCGGTGTGTGGCGTACCGTCAGCCTTCAAGAAGTTGACTGCCAAACCGGGGGTGGCGCGGATCTTGTCGGCGTTCTCTGCGATGACCTCGGCCATATGCTTGCCGACGGGGAATCCGTCGCGCGCCAGACGAATCGCAGGTTCCATCAACTGCGCCAGTGGACGCGTCCCGTACTTGGCGGCGACTTCAGCGAGACCGGCGATATCACCTGGTACAGCGACGGCGCGGCCGCCTCGCCGGCTGGCTTCCGGGTCGACTTTGCCGTTGCGCACGAACATGTTGCGCGTCGCCGCAGCCGGTGCGGTTTCGCGGTAGTCCAACGCGACCGCTTTCTTTTCCTCGGCGAGATAGATCAGCATGAATCCGCCGCCACCGATGCCGCACGAGGACGAATTGACGACGCAAACGACGAACGACGTGACGATCGCCGCATCGACGGCGTTGCCTCCGGAGCGCAACATGATCGTTCCGAACTGCGTTGCCAGTTCGTGTTCCGAAGCCACCGCGGCGCGCGTGTGAGCAGCGGCGGACGGTTTCGATGCGGCCACCGGCGTAGCCGGCGCCGAAGCGCAGCCCGAGAGCGCGCAAGCGAGCAGGATGAAGTATCTCTCCAGGAGCCGCACGTCAGCGCTTGTAGACGTCGCCTTCATCCAGCGCAAGCGGCTGCGCCGCGGCCGTCTTGTGGAAGCCTTCGTTCGCCGTTGGCTCACTGTTGGCTGCCATCGCCGACGCTCAGCGGCTTATCGCGATGTGCCCTTGGACAACAGATTGAGCTGCCGTGGCCCACGAGCCACGAGCAACTAGAGGAGCTACGAGCAGATCACTCCGGCTCTTCGCCGAAGTGGGCGCGGACGATGCGTTCTTTGAGGTACTCGAGAGTGCCGAGATCTTCGATGATGTCGCCGCCGGTATCGTAGAAGAAGATCTCGCCGTTCTTGTTGCGGCCGACGGCGACCAGCCAATCGAGCTGATCGCGGTCTTCGATGAGGTAGTTGATCGTCTGCGCGACACCTTTGCCGGGAATGATGGTGATTTTCGCCTTGAGAGACTTTTGTTGCTTGGCCATAACCATCGTCCTCTACCCGGGAAACGCTCTCGCGCGGAGCTCGACCTGCCGCGACCATACGGTCACCCTAACATCAAGTCAATACTGTTCTGACGACGGTCTCGACATGGTAGGTGTGCGGAAACATGTCGATCGGCTGTACTGCTTCGATGCGATAGCGACGCGCCAGTCGAGCGAGATCGCGTGCCAAAGTCGACGGATTGCAGGAAACGTAGACCAGTCGCCGCGCGCCGATCTCCAACAAGCCCTTCACCGCTTCGGCTGCGCCACTGCGCGGCGGATCCAGGACGACAAGGTCGAAAGTCTCACCGCGGACGGCGCTCTGCGTCAGCGCCTGCGCGGCGCTGGCGTTGCGTACTTCCACGTTCGAAAGAGCTCGCGTGTTTTCCGCTGCGGCGGTCGTGGCCAGTTTGTCTTGCTCCACCGCGACGACATGAGCAGCGCGGGCCGCCAGCGGCAGCGTCAGGTTGCCGGCGCCGGCGTGCAGCTCGAGCACGCGGTCTCCAGCGTCGATCCTGGCGAAGGCGAGGACCAATTCGACCAGCCGGCGATTCGCCTTTGGATTCACCTGACTGAACGTGCCGGCGGGTAGGACGACTGCGGCACCGTCCGCCGGTGTGACACGGACCATCACATCGCCCCAAGTGGCGCGCCAGCGATAGCCCTGCAAGACGATCCCGGCAACGTCGTGGAAGGAATCGAGGAAAGTGAGGGCTCGACCTTCATCTCGAGCGCTCAGCTCGCCTTCGACTTCAGCGTGCAGGACGACGCCCGGCGAATGGCCGCGGGCGACGACCTCGATTCGCCGGATCCTACTCTCGACGCGGCGAACGAGCTCGCGCGCCCGTGAAATGGCTTGATCGACTTCGGCCTCAGCCAGCAGGCAATGAGAGATGGGCACGAGAGCGTGCGTGCCGCCGCGATAGAAGCCGACCTCATGACCGTCGACTCGCATGTTGAGGCGATTGCGGTATCCGAATTCCAACGGCGACGGCAGGATCGGCTGCACGAGTGATTCGTCGAGCTTGCCGATACGGGTCAATGCATCGCGTACGCTTTGTTCCTTGGCATGCAGTTGCGCTTCGTAGGTCAGGTGCTGCCACGGGCAGCCGCCGCAAGCCGGGAGGTATTCGCAGGGAGGATGGCGACGCTGTTGCGACGGCTGGATCAGCGCGGCCAGATCGGCATACACAAACGTCTTGCGATCCTCCGTGATGGTGACGTCGACCGCCTCGCCCGGGACCGTGCCGCGGACGAACGCCGTCTTGCCGCTCGCCAGTCGGCCGACGCCGTGCGGACCATAGGTCAGCCCGCTGATCATCACGCGCTCGCGACCCGGGAATGCCTGCTGGGGTTGCTTCTTCGAGGACATGGCGTTCGACCCATAGCAGAAGGGTTGCGTCCTGTCCGTGCCGCGACTTTCGCAGCCGGTGCATTACGTCTAGAATCGCGGTTCGATAGAGTGTGTCGAGAAATGGCGAGGGCACCGTTCGACGGGCTCAGGGCGAACGGAGCCCAATCTGATTTCAATGGCCTTTTTTCCGTTCGCCCTGAGCTCGTCGAAGGGTGAAGTGGTCTTTGTCGACAGGCTCGATACACGGGAGGCATGACCGAGTGACTGAAGAGATCCGAGGGTTGGTTCCATCGGCCGGTTGGCCGATCATCCACTTATATTACAATATCGACCGCCGGCGCTGGCAGAGTTTGGAGCCGGCGCAACGCCAGGCGGCCGTCACCGAGCTGAGCGGTTGGCTGAGCGAGCGCGCCGCCGAAGAAGGTCTGCAGCTGATATCGATGGCCGGGGTGACCAAGGCGGACCTCGGGATCATGGCCGTTCATGCCGACCTGTGGCGTATCCAGCAACTGATTCAGGAAATCGCTGCGACTACGTTGGGTGCCTGTTTGCAAACGACGTACTCGTTCCTGTCGATGACCGAGTCGAGCGAGTACATCACCGACGAAGAGGATTGGTCGAAGCTGTTGATCAAGCAGGAAGGCCTCGACCCGGCGAGCCCCGAGTTCGCGCAGCGCTTCAATGCGCTGCGCAAACGGACGACGGCGTATGCGGACTCTCGCATTCACCCCCGTTTGCCCGACAACTATCCCGTGGTCTGCTTCTATCCCATGGCCAAGGCGCGCCGCGATGCGGACAACTGGTTCCGGTTGTCCTTCGAGGATCGCAAGCGGTTGATGGTGGCCCACGGCACCTCCGGCCGTAAGTACGCTGACCGCGTCACCCAGTTGATCACGACTTGCACCGGTATCGATGATTGGGAGTGGGGAGTGACGCTCTTCTCAAAGGATCTGAAGGCGATTCGCGACATTGTCTACGAGTTGCGTTACGACGAAGCGAGTGCCGTGTATGGGCTGTTCGGGTCGTTCTATGTAGGTCTGAGATTCGACCCGCAGCAGTTGGCTACCGTCCTGCGTCTCTAAGCCGACACCGTCAAAGACAAGCCGACAAAGTGCGTCTTCGAAGCTCAGCCGGAGCGACCCAACACGTCTGCCGGAGGTCTCCGGAGTGCGGGCGGGGAGCGGTCGACATTGGAGACGCAGAGCGCAGCTCTTCCCACTTGACCTCGGTGAACGCGAACTCCATCATGACTGCCGTATGAGCTACGCAACTCAATCCGGTCCAAAATCGAATCCGACACAAACACCGCAGAAGTCGCGCTTGCGCCAGAACGTCGAGTCGCTCGCCCTGGCCGTCGGCGTCGCCCTCGTGGTTCGATCGTCAGTGGTGGAAGCTTTCTGGGTGCCCTCGGGTTCGATGTTGCCGACCATCCAGATCGGCGATCACCTGTTCGTCAACAAACTCGCCTACGGCTTGCACATCCCTTTTACCGGCATTGAAGTCGCACACTGGGGCGAGGTGAACCGTGGGGACATCGTCGTCTTCCTGTCGCCGCCGAAAGGATCCGACGGGGCCTCGAGGGGATCGGATGAAGGGCGGATCGATCTGATCAAACGCGTCATTGCAGTCGGTGGCGATACCGTCGAGATCCGCGACAAGAAGCTCTTCGTCAACAACGAGCAGGTTGACGACCACAATGCCCACTTCTTCGACTCGCGCCACCAGCTGGGTACGCCACGCGACAACTTCGGTCCGGTGACCGTTCCGGACAGCAAGATCTTCTGTCTGGGGGACAATCGCGATCACAGCCACGACAGTCGCTATTGGGGATTCGCCGACGTCGGCGATGTGAAAGGCAAGGCGACATTCATCTACTGGTCGCGCGCCGCCGGCGAGATGCCGCGCTGGGAGCGCTTCGGCAAAGTCCTGCGCTAGCTACGCGCCGTACTGACGCCTGCGCTTACGAACCAACGTCACGCTTGAGGAGCGCTTCACGAACCTGCTCGCGATCGTCGAAGTGGATCCGTCGCGTCCCGAGAATCTGATAGTTCTCATGGCCCTTGCCGGCGATCAGTACGAGATCGCCGGGCATCGCTAACTCAATTGCGAGTCGGATAGCGCTGGCTCGGTCGGCTTCGACGAGCATACGATTCTCGCTGCCGGGGACAGCCCTCGCCCCGGCGACGATCTCCTCGATGATCACGTGCGGGTCCTCCGTGCGTGGGTTGTCCGATGTGATGATGACGGTGTCGCTGAGCTCGGCGGCGATGCGGCCCATGATCGGTCGCTTTTGACGGTCGCGGTCGCCGCCGCAGCCGACGACACAGATCAAGTGATGGGGCTCAAGCGAGCGCCCGCTGCGCAGCAAGCGCCCGAGCGCGTCAGGCTTGTGGGCGTAGTCGACAGCGACGCGAAAGTCCTGACCACAGTCGACCAACTCGAAGCGACCGGGAGCCGGTGGCGCCGCCGCCAGGCCCGCGGCGATCGCTTCGCCATCGAGGCCGAGCGCGCTGCCCACCGCAAACGCCGCCAGTGCGTTGTAGACCTGATAGTCTCCCAAATGCGCCAACTCGACGCGATACGCATTGCCGTCGGCAATTGCTGTAAAGCGGGTACCGGACAGATCGCTGCGAATCTCGGTGGCGCGGACGCCGGCGTGTGGCGAAATGCCGAAGGTCAACAAGGCGCCGCGATTGACGTCGACGATGTAGGCGCTGTTTGGGTCGTCGATGTTGACCACCGCGGTTGCGCGTTTGCCGCTGCTGCCGAGTTCCTCGAATAGACGTCCCTTCGCCCGCAGGTAGTGCTGCATGTCGGGGTGAAAGTTGAGATGGTCCTGGCTGAGGTTGGTAAACACGGCGATATCGAACGCCACCCCGCCGACGCGGCGAAGCTCGAGGGCGTGAGATGAAACTTCCATGACGACGCCTTTCATCCGTGCATCGACGGCTCGCCGCAGCAATGCTTGCAGCTGCGGTGCTTCGGGTGTCGTTTGTACTGCGGGTAACACTTCGTCGCCGAAGCGATACTCGATCGTGCCGAGGCAAGCGGTGGGAATACGGGCGGCGCGCAGCACTGCCTCGATGAAGTAGGTAGTCGAGGTTTTTCCGCTGGTGCCGGTGACACCGATGGTGGTCAGGCGTCTAGAAGGATGGTCGTGCAGCTCGCAGGCCATGCGAGCGACGGCTTCCCAGCAATCAGCGACGCGTACGATCGTGGCGTCGTCCGGTGCATCGATGGGATGCTCGACCACGAAGACACGCGCACCGCGGTCAGCGGCGTCGCCTGCGAAATCGTGGCGGTCGGCGCGCGTTTCGCCGCCTTCCGTCTTGTATCCAGGCAGGCAGACGAAAACATCGTCGGGACCGGCGGAGCGTGAATCGGTGACCACCGCGCGCACCGCCGCGGTCGGATCGCCGCGCAGAATCTCGTAGCCGGAGCCGCCCAACAATTGGCTGAGGGTTTTCACATCGGCCGGCATTCTGCTCTCACGATTTTGAATCCTCCCTGTAGTCCCTCCCTTGGAAACGGAGGGACCATCCAAGCAGAGGTCGGGTGCAAGCAGAGATGTGGCTCTGCCTGGAAGGCGATCTTCCTCCTTTTCCAAAGCAGGACCGAGGAGGATTCGTTGCGCCCCGGCAACCCAACTGGGAGGTTACCTGTCGGGTTCTGCCGCTGGTACCTGACCGCTCGATGCCGCGCCGCCTTCGCCCCGGAGCCGCTCGGCGACCGCAGGAACGGCCTTCATCAGCATGTCCAAACGTGCCTTCTGATCGCCGACGCTGGCGGCGAGCGTCGTGCGATACTCGTTCAAGGCGCTCTCGAGATCGGCTTCCTTATCGGTTTTGATTTCGTCGCGCTCGCCGAGACACTCGTTGACCTTCTCGCCAAGCTTTTCGAGGTTCTCTTCACCTTCTTCACCGAGCTTGTCGTGGATGGTCTCAGTCCAGATCGCTTGGAAGGCGAGCGAGGCGGGCACCTGGCGGCGCAGACCCGACGAGAGTTGGTAGAGCTGGTTTGCCAGGGTATCGGCAGAGGCGACCTTGCGACGCGTCACCAGGCCGTTCAAGCGAAGGAACTTGTCGCGCAGGCGCTGCAGTCCCATCTCGTCGGCGAGGATTTGAATTGCGCGGTGGAACTCGTTCTGGGTCAAGTGTGCCATTCGATCCGTCTCTCGTTCGCCCTTTTCGACTTTATTGACTGGCGAGGCTCGTCGGTGGAGATGAGGCTCTCTTGCCTCGCGTGTAGCGGACTGTCAAGGCAAGGTCGCGCTCTCTGCTTCGGTGCCGAGAGGTGGTAAGTCTGTGAGGCGACATGATTCGTCCGCAGTCTACCACCGTCGCTCGGTTTCTTGGACGGGCGTTCGCAGCTCTGACATCGCTCGGTTGCGTCTTCGGGTGCAGCTCTGTGCCGACGCTGCGCGTGGCGACCAGCGGCGACTATCCTCCCTTCAGCGCGGCGACTCCCTATGGAGCGATCGTCGGGTTCGACACCGAGGTCGCAGCTCAGTTTGCGCGCGATACCGGTCGGGGCATGTACTTCGTGCCGCTGCGCTGGCCGCGTCTGCCGGAAGATGCGGATGCGGGTGCGTTTGACGTGGCGATGAGCGGTGTGACGATGCGTGCCGACCGCTTGCCTCACATGTTGTTCAGTCGGCCGTACGCCGTGACCGGAGCGGTGGTTGCTGTCCGGCGTGAGCGTGCCGAGGAGCTCGCGACCCTGGCGCGAATCGATCGCCGCGGCGTGCGCGTTGCGGTCAACCGTGGCGGTCATCTCGAGCGCGTCGCGCGGCAACGTTTTCGCCGCGCGGAGATCCTTACCGTCGACGACAACCGCACGTTGGCGGACCGTGTCCTGCGGGGTGACGTCGATGCGGCTGTAAGCGAGCAGCTCGAGGTCGCTGCGTGGCCGGTGGAGACGTTTGCCGTGGTCGGTCCGTTTACGCGTGATCGGAAGGCCTACGCGGTGACGCTCGATCGCGCCGATCTGTTGCTCGAGCTCAACGAATGGCTGGCGGTGCGAGAGCTCGACGGCTGGCTCAACGAACGCCGCCGCCAATGGCTTTCCGGGGGCGCGGTGTGGAGCTTCGATGAAGCCTGCTTCGAAGCCATTGCCGCGGCGATCGACCTGCGAATGCAGCTGATGCCGCACGTGGCGGCCGCCAAGCGGCAACAGAACCTGCCGATCGAGGACCCGGCTCAGGAAGAAAAAGTGCTGCAGCAAGTGGCTGCGTGGGCGGCAAATGAGAAACTCGATCCAGGTACCGTCGTTGCTCTGTTCGAAAGATTGATCGCCGCTTCAAAGGAGAAGCAAAGAGCCGTCGACGCGCGGACCGCGCTGAGCGATGCTGATCTGGGTTCTCTGCGCGACAGCATCGCCTTCTACAGCCACAGCCTGGTGTCGGAATTGGGGCGTTGCCAGGCGGCGGTGGCCCACGGCGACGCTCCGGCCAGCCTCGAAGCGGCGCTGCGCCGGGGCGAAGCATTCCGCGATGATCGGTCGGCTCTGGCAGCGGACCTGGCCGCGATCATTGCCCGTTCGTACCAAGCTCCTGCTCCGCTTGTGGCGGAACCCGCCGTCGCGTCCATTGAAGGAACGTTCGTCGATTTCTGCATTCCACCGAATCTGCGTTTCGATCGCGAAGGATATTCGATCGAGGAACTGTACGGAAGTTTGGCGCTTCCCACCGCGCCGCGTCGGCAGTTGCCCTCAGGCGGCAGCCGTGTGCAAGTCGATCCCGGACGCCATGAGTATCGATTTTACGTCAACGGCTCCTCGGCTGATCCGCACCGCCCCGGCGGCGCCATCACGATGCCCTCGGGTTTCGAGGTGGAAGTGGCGGCCGACCATGCCGTCGCGGTCCGTCTCACACCGAAGTTCGATGCCTCAGGCCGATTCGAGCTGCATTGGCAGGACGTTTATGGCGCCGCTGCGGGCGGTCTTGAGACCTATCGCGGCTTGACCCGCTTCGATATCGACGTTTCGGTCGCGGACGCGACGCCTTCAGGAGCCCCGAGCCAATGTCCGTGGTAGCTCTATCGCTCAGGCAGGTGGTTTGGCATTCAGCTTCGGCGAGCCGCTTTGCCACGACTGTACGCGACCTTTGTCGAAGTAGACGCGCGATGAGCCGTAGCTGAATTCCGATTCGGTGAAGGCATCGGGCGTACCCTGAGCTGCCAGCACTTCGTCTTTGGTCGAACCCAGTGTGAAGTGCGTTCGCTGCCCGACAGCGTCCTTCGGCAGCAAGCGGACTTTGAGCGCGCGACTGCGGACGGACCACGACTTCACCTTGCCGTTCTCAAAATAAACTTTCGACGTGCCGTAGGTGAACGAGGTGTCGGTGAGCGAGTCCGGTGTCCCCTGCGCATGGACCACCTGATCCTTGGTGGATCCGACGGTGAAGTGCTCGATCCCTCCGAGGTTGGGGGCGGCGAACATCTTGACCTTCAAGCGCGGGTAACCGTTGCGCCAGGATTTCACTTTGTCGTTTTCAAAGACGACGTCGGAGGTGCCGTACACGAATAGCGTGTCGGTTGCGCGGTCGGGAGATCCTTGCGCTTCAATGACTTCAGCCTTGGTCGAGCCGACGCCGAAGAGCTTGGGGTCTGGCAGTTTGAAAGCTCGAGCCTGCGGCCGATTTGCTCGTCGAACCGTGGTGCCCTTCGCCGGGGTAACCACCGGCGGCTCTTCTGGTGGTAGCTCGATGAGCAACTGAGGTTCCGACTCGGGGTACAGGACGTAGATCAAGGCGAGGCTGACAGCGACGGCGGCGACCGGTTTGCCGTAGTGCACAAGCGACGTCCAGATCCGGCTTGGATTCAGACGCGTCCGACGGCGAGCTGATGGCCGGGGCGGCTGGGTGTGCCCGTAGGTCTGCTCGCGATTCTGGCCTTCGTCTCCCTGCTCCCGCTGGCGGGAGTATGGACGTGGCTCCGCGCCGGCTTTGCAGATGCGTTCGTATGCGAGATTGATCTTCTTGAGCTTGTCGGCGGCTTTGTCGCGTAGCTTGGGGTCGTGCGAGAAGCGATCCGGATGCCACACCTTCACGAGCTCACGATAGGCGCTCTTCACTTCCTCGAGGCTCGCCCCGGGCTTGACCTCGAGCATGAGGTAGCAATCGTAGAGATCCTCCGGCACGGACGCATTATCCTGATGTTCCGAGCCGTCGCCAAGCGCGCCGCGCTTCGGGTGCTCCCGCTGCCGACTCTGTCGGTTCTCGCGCTGGAGTTGTTCCTGCGAGCGGCTTCACCGAAGCCCGCGCTGGTCTTGGAGAGCGCGGCCTGACGGTGCCGGGCGCCCACAGGATGATGTGCCAATCCGGTTGTCGATACTTTCCGTTCGCCAGGTCGACGTTGGCGGCGTGAGTGTGTAGCCTTGGCGGCGCTCAGCAAGGAGGCCGCCACGATGATCTCGGACTTCGACGAGTATCCTATTCACCAGATTGCTCGACCGGTGAACCAACCTTCGGCGAGCGACCGCAATTTCTATGATCGCTACTGGTTCAACGGCTTCGATATCGGCGGCGCCTTCGATTTCGAGGTGGGGCTCGGCTTGTATCCCAACCGCAGTGTGATGGATGCGCACTTCAGCGTTGCCCTCGACGGAAAGCAACACAGCTTTCATGCCTCGCGTCGGGGTCCCGCGGAGAGATCGGAACTGCAGGTGGGGCCGTTGTCCATCGAAATTGTGCGCCCCATGCGCATCGTTCGTGTTTCCCTTGCAAGCAACGCTTCGGGCATCGCCTGCGATCTGACGTTCAGGGCACGCACCGCACCGACGCAGGAGCCGAACAACGTCATGTACGACGGCCTGCGCTTGATCATGGACAGCTGTCGCTTCACTCAATTCGGCGCCTGGGAGGGATATTTCGAAGTGGAGGGACGGCGGGTCGCGATGGCCGCGCTTCGCACCCGTGGCGCTCGCGATCGTTCCTGGGGCGTGAGGCCCGTCGGTGAACCTGAAATGGGAGCCCCGGGGCTGCTGACCACCGACCCGGGCGTGTACTGGGTGTGGGCGCCGATCGATTTCGGCGACCTCTGCACGCATTTTCGCAGCTTCGAGGACCGCGACGGCAACCCGACCGAGCTAAGCGCCGCGATCGTACCCGCGTACGCCTCGTTGGAAGAGATTCCCCGTGGCGTCGAGTCCGGACACCAGGAGATGGTGACGGCTACGCACCGCATCGAATGGGAGAAAGGGACTCGCCGGCCGCGTCGGGCGGAAATCAACCTGGTGGCGCGCAGCGGCGAGTCGCATCTGATCGTTTTGGAGCCGATGATGCGTTTCCAGATGCTGGGCGTTGGCTACCAGCACCCGGAGTGGGGGCATGGATTCTGGAAGGGGGAAGAGGCGACCGGCCACGAGAAGCTCGACCTGATCGAACTGGATCCCCTCGACTACAAACACATTCACGTCCACCAAATCTGCAAAGCCAGCATGGGAGATCGCACGGGATTCGGAACGCTCGAGACGATCGTCTTCGGACGTCACTCGCGGTCGGGGTTCACGTCGCTCCTCGATGGTGCGGCGTGAACGATGATCGGTAATCGGTCACGAATACTGCGACACGAGAAACGGCGTCAGCGGATTGTCGGCGGCCGAAGCCGCGGCCGCCTTTAGAGCCTTCTTTTCGAGATGCACGCGTCGCAGGTCGACGGTAATGCCGTCGCCGGTAGCTTCGACGATGGCGTATTCCGCGTGCGGCATCAACGTCGGTTGACGGCCGGAGACGTAGTCCTTGAATGGTTGACCGAGGCTGCCAGGGTTGACCAGCAGTGTGCCGTGATGTTGGCGCAGCATCTGCACGTGTGTGTGCCCCCCGGCCATCACAGCAGCCTGGTGTCCCCCAAGTAGGCGATCGAGCTGCTCGGGAGGGGTGGTCGCCAGGAGGTCGTCCATATGTGAAGCCGGCGAGCCGTGGAAGAGAAAGAGCTTGCCGTGACCATTGAGATCCATCTCCATCGTTGGCCGGCATTGGCGCAGGAAATCGAGCTCGGCCGAGGAGATGCGCTCGCGGCACCAGTCGACGGCTTCGACGACCACCGGCGCTTCCGTGTAGGCGTGGATCAGATCGGGGTCGAGCAGGAAAGCGTCATGGTTGCCCATGATGCACGGGCACCCCAGTTGACGCAGCGTATCGATGATTTCGTTGGGATGCGGCCCAAGTGTCGCGATGTCGCCCAGACATACGAGCTGGTCGGCACCGGTCCGAGCGATGTCGCGTTGCACTGCTTCCAGCGCCAGCTGGTTGCCATGAAGATCGGAGATTAGCGCCACGCGCATCTCGTCAGTCCCTCCTCAGCCCGGACGCCGCACAATGATCGGCCCCAATCACTTTGCTGCACCTCCGGCCTACCCGTCCCTCAGGCGCCTATGGTGCCATGTCTGTCGATCGGATTCGAGTCCAAGACGGCTGCATCGCGGCTGTCGGGTCGCGGGGCTGTCCACGCCCGCGCATAGGAGGCCTTCTGCCGCAGGCAGTTGTTGGAACCTGATTGTACGATCGACGCGCGAGGGGCGAGGTCAAAGCTCTACCTGCGCGCCGAGTTCGACTACCCGGTTTGGGGGGATTCTGTAGAATTGAGTCGCTTGCTGGGCGTTGCGTGACATCAACGCGAAGAGATACTTGCGCCAGCGCGCCATGCCCGGTTGCCGCGTTGCCAGCAGCGTCTCGCGCCCAAGAAAGAAACTGGTGCTCGACGGGTCGAGAGACAGGCCCTCCTCTTTGGCGCGCGCGAGGATGTGGTGGATGTTCGGCGCCTCCATGAAGCCGTAGTGAGCGATGGTTCGGAAGAAACCATTCCCCAATTGCTCGACTTCCAGACGTTGCGCGCGGCCGACGTAGGGAATCTCTTCGGTCACCACGGTCAGAAATACGACTTGGTCGTGCAGAACCCGATTATGCTTGAAGTTGTGGAGTAGCGCCGGCGGCACGCCGTTGGCACTGCCGGTCATGAAGACTGCGCATCCGGGGACCCGCGGCGGTGGATTGGCTTTCACGTCGCGTAGAAACAACTCGACCGGCAACAACCGATCGTAAAGACGGCTGCCGAGCAACTGTCGCCCGCGCTTCCAGGTCGACATACAGATGTAGACGGCGAACGCGACGACGATCGGAAACCACGCCCCGTGCTCGAGCTTGACGCCGTTGGCTGCAAAGAATGCGAGGTCGATCGGGAGAAACAACGCCAGCAGCGTGCCGACCTTCAGGAGGCTCCAATTCCATACCTGCCAAGCGACCACGGCGAATAGAATCGTCGTCAATACCATCGTCGTCGATACCGCTACCCCGTATGCCGCCGCCAACGAGCTCGAGGATTGGAATCCGAGAACGACACCGATAGTCGCTATCATCAGGGCCCAGTTGACCGGTCCGATATAGATTTGCCCGATCGATTCGTCTGAGGTGTGTTGAATCTCGAGACGAGGGCAATAGCCCAGTTGGATCGCCTGCCGAGTGAGGGAGAAACAGCCGGAGATCACCGCCTGTGAGGCGACGATCGTGGCCGCTGTCGCCAACCCGATCATGGGGTACAACCCCCACGTCGGTACCATGCGATAAAAGGGGTTGTCGGCCGCGGACGGATCGCCGAGGAGCAGGGCCCCCTGGCCGAAGTAGTTGAGGCATAGGGCCGGCAGAACCAGTGCGAACCAGCTGAAACGAATCGGCAGCAAGCCGAAATGCCCCATGTCGGCGTAGAGCGCTTCGCCACCCGTCACCACGAGAAAGACAGCACCCAGGACGTAGAAGGTGGCCGACGGATTGGTGATGAACAACTCGATTGCGTAGTAAGGGTTGATCGCCAGAAGGATATGGGGCTCGGCGGCGATGCTAACCAGGCCAAGGATCGCCAAAACGACGAACCATACCAAGGTGATCGGTCCGAACAGCTGCCCGACACGCGCCGTTCCTTGACGTTGGAGAAGGAACAAGCCGACCAACATGAACACGGTCAGAGGCAGGAGGAACCCCCTCAGCCCCGGCGCGGCAACTTCCAATCCCTCCACGGCGCTCAGCACCGAGATTGCCGGCGTAATGACACCGTCACCATAGAGCAACGCCGCACCAAACAAGCCGATAGCAACGAAAATCGAGCTGCTCTTACCACCGGTGTCCCGGCTCGGCCGCGCCAGCGCCATCAGCGCCAGGATGCCGCCCTCGCCGCGGTTGTCCGCCCGCGCGATGAGCATCAGGTATTTGATGGAGATGACAACGATGAGTGCCCAGAAGATCAGTGACAGAACGCCGTAGATGTTGTCCCGCATGGGCGCGAGCGCGTGCTCGCCCGAAAAGCACTCGCGAATCGCGTACAGCGGACTCGTACCGATATCACCGTAGACCACCCCTAGGGTGGCGAGTGACAGCGGCAGCAAGCTGCCATCGACCTGGCTCTGATGATCCGCCGCACGTCTCCCGCTGCGCGCAGGGGGCGGTGCCGTCGTTTGTGCTGCTGATGTACTGACCGAGGACAAGTACGGGCTCCGGTCTGTCCTCGTTCAGCTGGCCACCGCTGCCGCGGCGGCGCAGGTGAGGTCGAGGGTGACGTCGAGGTCGAGGAGAACCTCGATGTCGGTGCTGCTCGTTGGTGACACAATACGTCCCGTCACCGCGATCTGCGGACGGGCGCTCGCCCGGTCGTCCGTGCATGTAGGCACCTGGCAGCGCTGATCGAGGGCGAGATCCGCCAGAACCGTATGAAGCTGGAGATCGACAGCCGGTTGGTCTTCCGCGTCACGTCCGATACGAAGCTTGGCTGGCAGCCCCGAAAGCAGTCCCTCAGGCGGGCGCGTGAAACGGCAGCAATTGCCGATCTCTGGCGCCCGGGCGCCACCGCTGTTGCAGCTGGAAGTCTCGCTCGGAGCGGACAAACATACGCGTCCTACCGACTCGAGTGATTGTGCCAACTCATCCTTGAGGTCATCCGGCAGGGAGGCGATCGCGTGTTGCTGCATGACCTTCTTGGCGAGCGCAGTTGAGACATCGGCGCAGTGGGCAGGCGGAGTCGTGGATTGATCAGAGCCGCCGAAGCAACCCGACAAGACGAGGGCCAGGAGGGCGGCTTGGGTGATCTGTTGCTGTTTGCTGATCATCTTCCAGCGGTCATCCTGTCATATCCCTGGCGCTCATGACCATAGGGCTTCGCTGTTTCCGACCTGAACGCGGCGGAAACGCGTTTCTGCTGGTCTAAACCCCTTCTCTTGCCTAGAGTTGTGCCCAGGAGAGCGCTTGACGCGGTTTTGGTAGCTTGAGCTGGTGGCCATGGGGCGGATTTCGATCGCGATCGTCGTGTTGCTCGCTACAGCATGCCTTGCCCCCGGCAAGGCTGTTGGCGTACCCCTGTCCTGCAACGCTCCTGGGGGTTCGGTTGCACAGATTACTGCCGCCGAGGCCGGCTGTCCTGCCGTACCGGCAACCTCGGATTGCAACATTGCCGGAGACTACGAGATCTCCCAAGACAATTGCGTGTTCGACTTCGGCGCCCGCAAAGTCTTCGTGCTTGCCACGTCGATCATCAATGCCGGTTCCTTCACGACGACCTTCCGTGCCTCCAGCCTGACAATCAGGCAGGGCGGTTTTCTCCGCGGCCAGGGAGCGGGCGGCAATCAGCTGGGCGCAACGATCAGCGTCGAAACCACTGGCGATGTTCTCATCGAGCGGCTCGGTGACATCAACGTCAGCACCTCCGACGTTGCCGGCGAAATCCGCATCGTCGCCGGTGGCGCACTGAATCTGATCGGCCGGTTGCGCGCCAGCGGGACCACGCTGGACGGGGCTGGTGGATTGATCCATGTCGAAACCGGCGGTGCGATCACAATGGCCTCCACCGGCTTGATCGAGGCGAAGAACGGGACAGATGCGTATTCTCCAGGCACGGTCGAGCTCTTCTCCGGAGCTGGCGTCGATACCAGTGGCTTGATGAATACCGACGGTGGTGACGGCGGCGTGATCTACATCGATGCCGTCAACGACATCATCATTCGGCAGGACCTCTCGGCCGACGGTACCGGTAACGGCGGCGATGCGGGCGAGATCCAACTGGTTGCCGGCAAGGGAGTCCAGTTGCTCGCCCGTCTATTGTTGCGCGGCGGCGACGGTGCCGGCGAGAGCGGCTTCGGCGGCGGCACCGGTGGCGCTGTGACGATTCAAGCGTTCTTCGGCAATGTGTTGATCGGTGGCAACATTCTGGCTGAGGGTGCGGTCCCCGACGGCGATGCGCAGGGCATTACCATCGAGACGCCGGGCTCGGTAACGATTCAGTCGGTGACCGTGTCGGCCGCAACGACCGCAAGCCTCGGTGTGGGCGGTCCAGTCAGCATTACAGCCGACGTCGACATCGTTTCCAGCGGAATGTTGCTGGCCGACGGTGGTTTCGAGGGTGGGGCGGTGGAGGTCATCGCCGGCCGTAACATCACGATAAGTGGGGAGGTGGACGTTCAAGGTCGGGGGCTTGGCGCCGCAGGCGGAGAGGTATTCGTTACCTCCGGTCTGCGCACGAAGGGCAACCTGACCCTGAGCTCGACAATCGATTCGAGCGGCGGCAACTGCGGAACCGAGGAGGGTTGCGGTTCCGGGGGGTTCCAGATCTATGAGGGTTGCAATGTGACGGCGACGTCGTCGGCCAACCTGAAGAACCGGGCTCCGGACGGCGGCGATACGTTGATCGATGCCAGAGGTCTGGTCACTGTGCAGGCGGCGGCGATGATCAATGCGCTGTCGACCGTAGGCGTCGGTCAGGGCAGTGATGGCGACAACTCGATCGGCCACCCGAATAGCGTTCCTCCGATGATCTCCGGCTCCGCCAGCATAACGCCTCCGGCATCGATCACGGGAAGCGCGGTGGCTCTGTGTCCGACGTGCGGCAACAGCATCATCGAGGCTCCCGAGGGCTGCGATGATGGCAACACATCAGGATGCGATGGCTGCTCGCTCGCTTGTGAGATCCAGAATTGCGACGATGGTACAATTTGTTCAGCCGACAGCTGTGACCCGGTCTTTGGCTGTGACCACGTTCCGGCGAACAACGGAATGGCTTGCGATGACGGTCTATTTTGCACGGTAAGCGGCGTCTGCTCCGGCGGCGCTTGTGCCAGTGTGCCGCGCGATTGCTCCCCTTTCGCCAACCAATGCAACGACGCCGTGTGCAATGAGTCGAGCGATGTCTGCGTCTCTCAACCGGCACGCGAAGGGCAGGGTTGCGACGACGGCCTGTTCTGCAACGCGGGTGAGGTGTGCACCGCCGGCGCCTGCAGCGGCGGCGGGCCGCGCGATTGTTCCTCCGAAACCGGTCCATGCAGCACCGGCTTCTGCGACGAGGGCGCGAACAAGTGCGCCGGCATGCCGATCAACGAAGGCCAGCCGTGCGACGACGGCCTCGCTTGCACCGGCGCTGATAGCTGCTTCCTGGGCGAATGCGGTCTGCCGGCCGAGGAGTGCTACTGTCCGGCCGGCTGCGACTGTGTGTCGGTTTGCGTCAGCGAATCCGGGCCCTGCGCCGTCGAGCTTTGCGAGCCGACGATGCCGGGGTGCGCTTCTCTCGCCTCCTTGCCTCGGTGTTGCGGCAATGGCCAGGTCGACCCCGGCGAGCACTGCGATCTCGGAGCCGGCAACTCCAATGCTCCCGATGCACCGTGCCGGCCGGACTGCACCCCTCCGCATTGTGGCGACGGCGTCGTCGATTCGGGCGAACAATGCGACGACGGTAACAGCGCTCCCGGCGACGGCTGTCAGGGTTGCATGATCGCCATTACCTACACGCCAACACAGAGCGGCACGCCGACAAGATCCTTGACGGCTACGACGACGCCAACTTCAACACCATCCTTCACGCCGACGTTGTCGCGCACTCCGACGGCGACGCCGACGCTCACCTTTACAGCAACCCGTTCGCCGACCTCGACGCCGACCTCGACGCCGAGCGGGACGCCGACTTGGACGCCGACGCGTACAGGCACTGCGACCCAGACGCCCACATCGACGGCGACATCGACGCCGACGCGCACGGCAACGCGCACGGCCACCTCGACACCGACGAGGACGCCAACGCAGACCCATACGGCGACGCGGACCCCGACATTGACGTCGACTGCGAGTCCAACCGCGACGCCGACATTGACGGGAACAACTTCCCCAACCGCAGTCGTCTCGGCCACGGCGACGCGGACCCCAACACCGACCCCGACCATTCCGATTTCCGGGACCGCGATTGCTGGCGCCGTTGTGTACTATTCCAGTGGCGCACCAGTGGCCGGGTTCAATGTCGAGCTGAGCGGCCCGAACCCCGCCAACGCGGCAACCGACAATACCGGCCAGTTCGCCTTCAACAACCTCAACTCCGGAACCTGGACTGTGAGAGCGCGCAAATCGGGCGGCGACAACGGCGCCATTTCCGCGTTCGATGCGGCGCGCGTGTTGCTCAATCCTACGCAGCCGCTCAATTTGTTACAGCGGCTGGCTTGCGACGTGAATGCCGACGGAAGCTTGGATGTCGCCGACGCCGTCCTGATCGTGCAACGCCGCGTCGGCCTGATCCCGCAGTTCCCCGTGGCGGCGAAGTGCACCAACTCGGATTGGCTGGTCCTCCCCGTTCCAACTCCGGCGGCAGGGCAGTCGACCACGTCCCCCGATCCGACGACCATGCCATGTACGGAAGGAGCGATCCGCTTCAATCCATTGGCCAGTCAGGCTCGCGGGCAGAACTTCCTCGCCGTGCTGTACGGCGACTGTAGCGGTAGCTGGAAGCCTTAGCTGACTGCCAAAAGCACAGCCGGTCAGATCTTGTGTCGCTGCAACAGCTGTTTCGCGATCACCAGCCTCTGGATCTCGTTGGTCCCTTCGCCGATTAGCATCAGCGGCGCATCACGGAAGTAGCGCTCGACCGGGAACTCCGCGGTATAGCCATATCCTCCGAGGATTCGCATCGCCTCCGTGGCCACCTCCAAACACGTCTCTGAGGCGAACAACTTGGCCATACCGGCCTCGACGTCGCAGCGCTCGCCGCGGTCCTTCTTTTCGGCAGCGCGATAGGTGAGCAAGCGAGCCGCTTCGAGCTTGGTCGCCATGTCCGCCAACTTGAGCTGGATCGCCTGGTGTTCCGCGATCGGCTTGCCGAAGGTTTCGCGTTGTTGGGCGTACTTGATCGCCTGCTCGAAGGCCGCCTGAGCGACGCCGACGGCGCGTGCGGCGATGTTGATGCGGCCGACTTCCAGGCCGCTCATGACGTGAACGAATCCTTGGCCCTCCTTGCCGCCGATCAAGCTGGTCGCTGCGATGCGATAGTCTTCGAAGTTGACCTCGCAGGTCTCGATGCCCTTGTACCCGAGCTTGTCGATGTCGCGGCTGACCGTGAGGCCGGGAGCCTTCTCGCCGACGAACATGGAGATACCCTTGTACGGCGGATCGGCGCTCGGGTCGGTTTTTGCGGCGATGGCGTAGAGGGTGCCGTAGCGGGCGTTGGTGATGAACATCTTGTTGCCGTTGATGATGTAGGAATCGCCGTCGCGTTTGGCGGTCGTACGGATGCGCTGGACATCGCTGCCGGCGTGGGGCTCGGTCAGGCAGAGAACGCCGCGGTGCTCGCCGCGCGCCATCGCCGGCAGGTACCGCTGCTTCTGTTCGTCGGTTCCGTGCATGCGCAGCATGTAGGCGAGCATCAGGTGGGTGTTCAGGACGCCGCTCAGGCTCATCCAGCCGCGACAAATTTGTTCGACGACCATGGCGTAGGTCGTCACATCGAGCTCGAGGCCGCCGTATTCTTGTGGAATCGTGGCCCCGAACAAACCGAGCTCCTTGAGTCGGTCGACCAATCGTTGCGGGTACTCGTTGCGGTGCTCGAGCTCGCTGGCGACCGGCAGAACCTCACGTTCGACGAACTTTTGGACGGTGGCTACGATTTCGGAGCGGATTTCGTTCGTGACGGTCACGGCGGCCTCCTGATGTGCGGTGTTTCGATCGACATCGCCGGTGAACGGCTCGAGCGCCGTCCGGCGCGCCGGATGCTATCGACCTTCCCTACGCAGATCAATTCGCCCGCGCGCGGGTACGATCGGGGCGCTACGGCAAGAAACCGCTTGACCGTGGTAGGGCTTCTGGTTTCCTACGCGGGTGAGCCCACTCTACCTTTGTACGATTCTCGCCGTACTCTGTGTTGCGCTACTCGCGTTGATCGGCCGGATCCCGTACGTGACCGAGTTCCGCGGGTTGTTGCGCCGCGGCTTGGCGGCATTCCTCTTCATCGAGATCATCGCGATCACGGCCTTCCTGCCGGCGGCGATGCCGCGGCAGGAGAATTTCGACCCGGGGCTGCTGCCGTTTCCCTATGTCTTCCTCACGCACGTGCCGCTGACCATTTTTCTTGTGATTTGGTGGCGCCTCCGCGGAAATATCACGTTGGGCAAGTTTCTGAGTTTGTCGAGCGACAACCTGGGCGAGAAGTTGCGGCAAGGGTTGTGGTACGGCGCCGGTTGTTGGGTCTTCGCGCTTGCCGCAACGATGACGATGGGAAACTTTGCCGAAGGCGTTGGCGCCTATGCGACGCCGCCGTCGCCACCGCCGGTGGTCGTGTGGATGGCGAATCTTTCGTTGTTGCAGAAAATCGCCATCGTCGTGGTGACGATGACCGTCGAGGAAGCCTTCTTCCGCGGCTTTCTGCAGCCTCGCGTCGGTTTGGTGCCGACCAGTATTCTGTTCGCTCTCGGCCACTTCAGCTACGACTTGCCGCTGCTCATCGTCGGCGTCTTCGCCGTGAGTCTGGTGATCGGACGTTGTTTCGAACGTAGCGGTGACCTGCTCCCCTGCATGATCGCCCACGCCGTGTTCAACGGTGTACAACTGCTGTTCGTCTTGCCGGCCGTGGTCGACTCGTGGGGGACGACGCCGCTCTAGCCTGGGGAGGTCTTCGATGCATCGCGACAGTAACTGTATTTTCTGCCGGATCGTGTCGGGGGACGCTCCCTGCGCGCGGGTGCACGAAGACGCGCTGACGCTGACGTTTTTGGATATCTTCCCGGTGAGCCGCGGGCACACGCTGATCATCACGAAGGAACATTTCAGCAATGTTTTCGAAGCTTCTGGCGATGCGCTTGCGGCGGTGGCGATGATTTCGCGCCGCATAGCGCTGGCGATCCGAACCGAGCTGGCTCCGGAAGGTTTGGGTGTATTCCAACTCAACGGCGTCGCCGCCGGGCAGACTATTTTTCACTACCACATGCATTGCCTTCCACGAGCGCCGGGTGAGGCCTTTCTGTTGCACGGCCGCACCCGCGCTGCGGACTCGGATCTGCAGGAAGTCGCTATGCGCCTTGCGGCGGCGGTTGCGGCGCAGCGGTGAAGCTGTTTCGCATCCTTGCGTTCGATGAGTGGCTCGGGCAATCGAAGTGTCGAAGGTGGATCGACCAGTGTCATCAACGACGCGGCGGGCTGTTCTCGGAGGCATCTCTCTTGTCAGTGTTGCCGTGGCACTCGTCCTCTGGCCGCAGCCGGCGATTGGCTACGGGTGGACGTTCTGGTTGTGGCTGCTGGCGGCCATCGGTTTTGCGGCTGCATTTCCGTCGGCCGAAAGACCGCATCCGCGGCCGGCGGCCGTGGTCCTGCTCGCGCTCCTGGCGATCCTGATGTTCGCCGCGGTCTTGCGGCTGCCTGAAATCGAGCGAATCCCTCCGAACATCGCAATCGACGAGGTCTATCCCGGTCTCGAGGCGATTCACATCGCCAAGAACGGCTACGGCAACGTCTTCTCGCAATTGGGGTGGTTCGGCATTCCGTCGCTATGCTTCGCGTATCCAGCTGTAGTGATGAAGTTACTCGGCGGGTTCGGCCTCTACGAGCTGAGGCTTTCGTCAGCGATGATGGGCCTTGCGAGTCTGCTCGCCACGTTCCTGCTCGGGCGTCGCTGGATCGGAGACTTCGCTGCGCTGGTCGCGGTTTTCCTCATGGCGGCCGGCTACTGGCACATTCACAATAGCCGTACCGGATTTCCGTTCATCCAGTCCTCGTTCTGCGTGCCGCTTGTTTTGTATTTGATCGTTCGGGCGCGTCAGGATCGAAGCCTGCAGGTCATGGCGGTGGCGGGTCTTTGTCTGGGCGCGTCTCTCCAAGGTTACTTCCCGTTGCGTGTCCTGGTGCTGCTCGTGCCGTTCCTATTGGTGGCGATGTGGATCGCAGCTCGCGAATCGCCGCGACAGATGGCGTCGGAGGGGTTTGCGCTGGCGCTCGGAACACTGATCGCGATCGGGCCGCTGCTCCGTTCGGTGAACCTCGAGCGGCTGCTCGAGCGGAACTATTCGATCTTGGTTTTCCGATCGGGTGTTATCGAGTGGCTCGCCGATGGCTACCGCGCCTCCGGGACGGCAGCAGTGATCTGGGCCAACCTGCGCGAGTCTGCCGGCATGTTCATCGACTGGGCCGACGTTTGTATTCTAAATAAGTCGCCGAGCGGCTTGTTGGATGCCGTCACCCTGGCCGCGGCCGTTACTGGGATTCTAGTGGCGTTGCTGCGCGGGCGAGGGCCGTCGCTCTATCTGGTGTTCTGGGCGGCGGTAGTCTTCGTCTTCGGGGCAGGTCTGACCGATGCGCCGCGGGCATCCTACCGGTTGGGTCCTGCCATGCCGGCCGTGTTCCTGCTGGCGGGCTTCGGTGTCCGCAACGTCTTTTTTGCCGACTCGCCAGCGCGTTGGTGGCAGCGTTGGGTGATGGCGCCGATCGCTCTCCTGGCCCTCGGCGTCTGGGTGACGCAGACAAACTATCAGCGATTCTTCGTCGACTACTCGCGGAAAGGTGACGGTCGCGAGTTCGCTCTCGCTGCGACGTTGCGCTTCGTCGGCGACCAATGCGACGGCCGGGAGTTCTATTGGATCAGCGTCGACCAGGCGCGCCAGTCGGACCTCTTTGAGCTGTGCTGTCCGCACTTCCGGGCGCTGGAGGACAAGGACATTCCGCAGGCGCTGGATCGAACGCGGCCGGCGACGTTCATCGTGATGCGCCCTTCGCCGGCGACACTGGCGCGACTAAAGAGTTGCTTTCCCGCATCCCGCCCGGTGACGGTGCGCTCGACTGATCGGCGCTACATGTTTCTTCGATTCGATGTCCCGGCTGAAGTCCTGGCGGCGGTGCCACCTGAGTGTGCGGCCGGCATCTCCGATGAAGATTTCAAGCGCGAATCCAACTCTCTGCGAGAGCGTCGGAGGTTACAGGATCCCGTCGAGTTCGATTGACGGGACCTGGGTCTCGGCGCCTTTCCTGGACCCTGAACCCCGAACCCTGAAACTGCTTCAACCGTGGACGACGGCCGGCCGATCGAGCTTGCTCTCCGCCGGTTCGAGGGCGACCTTTAGTACCTCGTCGATCGAGTCGACGAAGATGAAGCTCATCTCGTTACGGATGGCCGCCGGAATGTCTTCGAGATCCTTCTCGTTGCGTTTTGGTAGAATGATCGTGTTGATACCGGCGCGACGTGCTCCGAGAACCTTCTCCTTGATGCCGCCGACGGGCAGGACCTTACCGCGCAGAGTGATCTCGCCGGTCATCGCGACGTCGTGTCGAGCTGGGCGGCCGGTCAGCAAGGAGACCAGCGCCGTGGCCAGAGTAATGCCGGCAGAGGGGCCGTCCTTGGGGACGGCGCCGGCCGGTACGTGAATGTGAATGTCGGTCGACTCGAAGAAATCGGGAGAGATGCCGAGCTGCCGCGCCCGCGAGCGCGTGTAACTCAGCGCTGCCTGCGCCGACTCCTTCATGACATCGCCGAGGTGTCCTGTAAGTGTCAGGCCCTTCTTCCCCGCCATCTGAGTGGCTTCCATGAACATGATGTCACCGCCCATCGGCGTCCACGCCAAGCCGACGGCAACACCCGGGTCCTGGGTGCGTTCCGCAACTTCGGAGAAAAAGCGCTCGGACCCGAGCAACTCGCGGACGCGGTTGGGGTCAATGGTCATTGGATCCGTGCGTCCCTCGGTGATGCCGCGTGCAACTTTCCGGCAGATGCTGCCGATCTCGCGTTCCAGGTTTCGCAGACCTGCCTCGCGAGTGTAGTGCCGGATGATGAACTGAAGTCCCTCGTCGGTAAACTCGACCTGTGCGGATTCGAGGCCGTTCTCCTTTACCTGCTTCGGAATCAGGTGACGTCTGGCGATCTCGAGTTTATCCTCTTCCGTGTACCCGGCGAGCTCGATGACTTCCATGCGGTCGCGCAACGGCGGCGGAATCGGGTCGAGCAGGTTCGCGGTGGTTACGAACATCACCTTGGACAGGTCGAAGGTGATGTCGAGGTAGTGATCGGAGAAGGCGCTGTTCTGCTCGGGATCGAGAACCTCGAGCAGGGCCGAAGCCGGATCGCCGCGAAAATCTGCTCCAAGCTTGTCGATCTCGTCGAGCATGAACAGCGGATTGTTCGAACCCGCCTGCCGCAGGCTCTGGATGATGCGGCCGGGCAACGAGCCGATATAGGTCCGCCGATGGCCGCGGATTTCGGCTTCGTCGCGAATGCCGCCGAGCGACAGACGCACGAACTTGCGGCCCATGACACGGGCGATCGAGCGGCCGAGCGAGGTCTTCCCGGTTCCCGGAGGTCCGACGAAGCACAAAATGGGGCCCTTCGAATCTCGTTTGAGCTTGCGGACTGCGAGGAACTCGAGGATACGCTCTTTGATCTTCTCGAGGTCGTAGTGGTCTTCGTCGAGAACCGTGCGCGCATGCGGAATGTCGAGGTTGTCTTCGGTCGACGCCGCCCAGGGAAGATGAACCAGCCACTCCAGGTAGGTACGCACGACCGAATGCTCGGCGGATTCCGGGGGGATCATGCGCAAGCGTTCGAGCTCCGCTTCGGCCGCTTTTTTCGCGTGTTCCGGAAGATTCGCCTCTTCCATCTTGCGGCGCAGCTCTTCGATCTCGACCGCCCGCGGGTCACCCTCGCCGAGCTCCTTCTGGATCGCCCGCATCTGCTGGCGCAGGTAGAACTCCCTCTGATTCTTGGAAAGCTCCGATTGAACGTCCGACTGGATCTTGTGTCCGAGCTCCAGGAGCTCGATCTCCCGGTTCAAGATGGCCGACAGCTTCTCCATCCGCGTGCGGACTTCGAGCGTCGCCAGCAAGTCCTGTTTTTCTCCCACCGCGATATTGAGGTTGGAGGCGATCAGGTCGGCGACCTTGCCGGCGTCCTTGATGTTCATGACGACCATCTGCAGCTCGTCAGGCAGGTACGGGATCATGGAGACGAACTTGGCAAATTGATTGACCATGTGCGCCTGGACCGCCTCGATGTCCTTCGACGGTTCGTAGGCGTCGCTCAACACGCTTACGCGGGCGCGCAGGAACGGTTCGGTCTGAACGAATTCGGCGGGCTCGATCCGACGTAGGCCTTGCACCAGGATCCGAACGCTGCCGTCCGGATACTTCAACATTTTCAGAATGCGACCGGCGGAGCCGCGCGGATGCAGGCCTTCCACTCGCGGCTCTTCTTCTTCCGGGTTCTGCTGCGCTACCAGCCCCAGCATGCGGTCGCCCGATAGAGCTTGCTCAACGGCGCGTAAGGAGCTGTTCCGCGAGATCAACAGCGGGACGATGGCGGAAGGAAACACGACGACGCCACGCAACGGCAGCACCGGCAACTCTTCCGGCACGCTGATGTGGGTGAGGTCTTCCTCGAAGCCGATGAAGCGTTGCTTCTGGCTCTCTCGACCCTCTTCCACCGATTCGATGTCTTTTTCCTCAGGATCGCTCATTGTCGGATCACAGTTCGCTCACTTCGCGCACGTCTTTCGAATCTAGTACAGCGACAACTGCCGTCAAGACTGACATACACGATGTTGTACGGTAGTCGACACGCGGTGTAGCCGAATTGACAAGTGTCAGGACACCGGACTAGGAAGCCGGCCACAACCCGACGACGCGAATGTCCGAACGTCTGTTCACACTGGAGGAAGCCAACTCCTTGATCCCCAAGCTGGAGATCATCATGGCGCGCCTGCAGCAGCTGACCGCGCGCCTGCGTGACGAGGTTGCCGAGCTGACCATACGCTCGGGCACCTCGGCAGAGGAGGAGGCGATCAGCAGCGTGGTTCAGCAGCGTCCTGAGCTCGATGCCGCCCTACGGGAAGTCCGCAAACTGATCGACGATATCGGCGAGTGCGGCGGGCAATTGAAAGGCGTCGACCTCGGCCTCGTCGATTTCCCCTGCGAGCTCCACGGCGAAACGATCCTGCTTTGTTGGCAGTTCGGCGAAAAGGAGATCTCCTACTACCACGCCCTCGATGGCGGCTTCGGCGGCCGCAAGCTGCTTGATCCCGACGCCGTGCCGAGCCGGCAGCTACAGTAGAACTGATAGTCGATAGTTCTTATCAACTATGAACTATCGACTACCGACTTGGTTCGGCCTTCGCATCTCGCATCCGCCGAACCAACCGGATTCGGGAGTCGGCGTGTTCGTCGGCGGGATTGGTGTCGCCGTCGGTGGCACGGGGGTTGGTGTCGCCGGAGTCTTCGGCACCTCTGTTGCTGTCGGCATTGCCGGCGTCACTGTCCCAGCGGTCGCGGTTGGCACCGCCGCGCCCAGATTCTCCACCTCGCCGATCGGCTCGCGCCTGCCGGGTAAACCGGCTTCCGGAGCTTCGACGACCGCCGCCGGCTCGCGTACGTTGCCGTCGTACTGGGGCGGAACCTGCGGCTGGCCGGCAGGCGGTTGCGCCGGCATCCCGGGCACCGCAGCACGTCCGCCCAGCGGGCCACCCGCACCCTGTGCCACGGCTCCAGGTGCACCGCCGCCGGTTGCGCCTTCTGCGACTGCACCGGGAGGAGCAAACTGGGCAACCGGCGGCGGACCTTCACCGGCACCGGTGTCCGGGCCCGAGCCGCCGGTGACCGCATCCCCCTGGGTACCGCCCGGCAACAGCACGGTGAACAAGCCCGTGTTGCCCGGTTTGATCGAATTGATGCGCGTACCGCCCGAGGTACTGCCGATGATCTCGTCGAGCTGAACCGGCGGGCAACGCGTGCCTTCGGCGCCCACTGCGTCGAATTCACAACAGAACAAGTTGCCGTCGGGAATCGGATTCACATCGGAGAAGGAAATCAGGATCGCTTTGAGACTGCCGCGTCCCTTCATTGCCGATTGCACACTCTTCCCTGTCGCCGGATCCGCCTTGCACAGCGATCTGGAATTGGTCGGTGTCATGCAAGTGTCATCCCAAATCAGGTTGGTTTGGAGTCCCGCGACCTGGCCGGCGCCACCGGCCATGGAGACGCAAAGGCTGGCCGACTTGCCGAACTGGGCGCCGGTGGATGACAGGAACAGCGTCGCATCCGCCATCGCTGCCACGGGTGCAACCAGCACGACGAACGCGGCGGTCATGACGCGCCACCGCCGGTGAGAAAGCATCATCAAAACGGCATCGATCATTGCATACTCCTGTAAGGGCTTCCTGAACGCTGGAGCATAGCACGCGAAAACTTGGCGCGTCGACAGTGGTTCCTGCGCTCAGGTTCTGACATGGTCTTACTCTGTCGGATATCACCAAGGAGACATCGAATGCACTACGGTTTGATGATGTTCGCCACCGACTACGCGCTGCGGCCCGATGAGCTGGCGCGAGCAGCCGAGGAGCGCGGCTTCGAGTCGTTGTGGCTGCCCGAGCACACGCACATTCCCGCAAGCCGCCGAAGCCCCTGGCCCGGTGGCCCCGAGCTGCCGAAGGAATACTGGCACACCTACGATCCGTTCGTGGCGCTCTCGATGGCCGCCGCGGCCACCACGAAACTCAAGATCGCTACCGGTATCTGTCTGATCATCGAGCGCGACACCATCACCACCGCGAAGGAAGTCGCGAGTCTCGATCACCTTTCCAACGGCCGCTTCATCTTCGGAATCGGCGGGGGCTGGAACGCCGAGGAGATGGAGCACCACGGTACGGTGTTCAAGACACGCTGGAAGAAGATGCGCGAGCAAATCGCCGCAATGAAGGCGATCTGGACCGAAGAGGAAGCGGAATTTCACGGCGACTTCGTCAACTTCGACAAGCTATGGTCGTGGCCAAAGCCGGTGCAAAAGCCGCATCCGCCGATTCTGCTCGGCGGTCATTCACCGCAAATGTTGCAGCGGGTCGTCGACTTTTGCGACGGCTGGATGCCGATCGGTGCGCGTGCGCAGCAGTTCGAGAGCGACCTCGAAGATCTGCGACGACGTGCCGAAGCCAAGGGTCGCGATCCGAAGACGGTTTCGGTGACGATCTTCGGAGCACCGGCGGATGAAGCGCGCATCCGGCGCTACCAGGAGCTTGGTGTCGAACGCGTCGCGTTCGGGTTGCCGTCGGCGGACCGCGATACGGTCATGCGACTGATCGACCGGTACGCCGAGGTTGCCCGAGCCGCGCCTTGAGCACCGCGACCATCGCCTCATGAATCCTGCCGTTCGTTGCCAGTGTCTGAACGCCGTGTGGATCGAAGGCAAGGCCGCGGAAGTCGGTGACTGTCCCGCCGGCTTCGCGCACGATGAGCGCCCCGGCGCACGTATCCCAAGGCTTCAGTTTCATTTCCCAGAACCCGTCAAGCCGACCGCACGCGACGTAGCACAGATCCAGTGAGGCGGTCCCTTCGCGCCGAATCCCTTGGGCGCGCCGCATGAAGTCGTCGACGAACGCCAGGTAGAAGTCGGCCTTGTCGCGCCGGTCGTACGGAAATCCTGTCGACAGCAGCGCCTGTCCGAGATCCTCGACGGCGGAAACCTTGATCGGCGCGCCGTTGAGAAACGCTCCGCCGCCGCGGTGCGCGACGAAGGTCTCGCCACGCACCGGGTTGACGACGATTCCGAAGAGATGCTCACCACGCCGTGTGAGGCCGACGGAAATCGCGAAGTGGGGATACGCATGGGCGAAGTTTGTCGTGCCGTCGAGTGGATCGACGTACCAAACATATTCGGCAGTCTCCGCGGCGGCGATGGCCGTCGCGCCCTCCTCGGCAACGATCGCATGGTCCGGGAACGCACGCCGAAGATCGTCGACCAGCATCGCCTCGAGCTCGCGATCCGTCGCCGTGACCAGATCGACCTCGCCTTTGAAGTCGACACGCTCGCGGCCGCTGACGCGGCCTTCGTGTGCCGCGAGCAGGTGCTCGGCCGCGCGCTCGACAGCGTGCCGGGCTTGTGATTCGAACGCATCCACGGCTTGACGAGTCTCACAGCAGTTGCGGAGAATCAAGGTGGACAGGCAACGAGTGATGGCACAACGAAGGAATCGACCGAGGCCCAACGGCAAGCGATCTCTGTCGGAAGAGGATCTCGAGCGACTGCGCCTGGCGTTCGACGACGATGTCGTCGATCCGCGCCGCAATCTCTATGGTTCCGACAGTCTGACCTGGCGCGTGAATCGCGAAGCGGCGTTGCTGCTGGGCGGCGGCCGCGCCTTGCTGCTGCAGCTCGCGCACCCGTTGGTTGCCGCCGGTGTGGCGCAACACAGCAACTTCCGCCGCGACCCGCTGCAGCGGCTGTTGCGGACCCTGGAGCTGATGTTGACGATTACGTTCGCCGACGCCGGCGGCGCCATTCGCGCCGTGCGTCAGATCGAGACGGTTCACGCGCGCGTCACCGGTGTTCTGGATGCCGACATCGGTCCGTTTCCAAAGGGCACACGGTACGACGCCAACGATCCCGAGTTGCTGCTTTGGGTCCACGCGACGTTGGTCGACTCCGCGCTCCTGGTCTACGAACGCTTCGTCGGCCGTCTGACACCCAGGGAACGAGCGCGGTACTACGAGGAATCGAAGCGCGGCGGTCGTATCCTCGGCATCCCATCGGATCTGTTGCCGTCGACGTTGCCCGACTTCGAGGACTACATGTTCGAGATGTACCGCGGCGACATCCTGGCGGTCGGGTCGATTGGGCGTGAGGTTGCCGAGGCCGTTTTGTGGCCGGTGACGCCCGCGGGTTTGCGCTACGCCCTAGTCGTTCCGAACTTCATCACCTTCGATCTGCTGCCGCCTGCGGTGCGCGTTCGCTATGGGTTCGCGTGGGGACCGGGATTCGGACTGGCGGCCCAGGGACTCGCGTTGTTGACGCGGACGGCATTGCCGTTGTTGCCGTCGTTCTTGCGCGTGATGCCTGCCGCTCGGAGTGCGACGAGATCGGCGTCAGGCTCGAAGGTCGCCGCGAAGGTTCGCGACTAGACTCAGAAGATCGTCCACTGCCGCGCGCATGAAATCGGATTTTGCCGATGCATCGTCGCCGGCAATCCGTGTTGCCTCGCGGTGAACCGCGGACTCGAACCGATCCATCTCAGCGCGCACTCTCGGCGCATTCGCGGTCCAATTCGCCTCGACTTCCATGAGCAGCTGTTTCAGTTGCCACCACGGAGAGCCTTCCGATGGTTCGCTGCTGGCGGCGGAGAGGATTTCGGGTACTTCCGCGTCGATGAACATCGGCACGAATGCGCCGACGCAGGGGGAACCCAAACTTGCGAAGTAAAGTGGCGTTGCATGGTGGTTGGCGGGTAGCGAGGCAATCATGCTGGCGGTCGTCGTGCCCACGGGCTCGGCGTGCATGCAGACGCTGAAGTACTCCGGATCCGCCGGTGTGTGACCGGCGCCCGGCCATGGCAAGCCGTAGTGGTCCCGTAACGCACCGCGCAGGGATGAGACGCTGACTAGCGTGCTTCGGTCATCCAGGAATTTGCAGGTTTGCCGATGCCTGCCGCTGGAGACGAAATCCGGCGCGATACTCGTGTCGCGATACGCGGCGGCGAAATCGAAACGCCGATCGGCGTCAGCAGCCCACCAGCCGCGATCGATGGCGTGCTCGATCAGACCATCGGAAAGGGCTGACCAGTCGTCGCTGATGGTGAGATGGTTCGAGGCGCTGCCGACTCTGGTGATCTCGCGCACCGCCCAGCGCGTGTCCGAAGTCTCCAACAGGAAAGCCGCTTTGCGATCGGCGATGAGGAAGGAGTTGTGGTAGGGCCAGTCTTTGTCGCCGTACCCGGATCCCCCCTGGCCGTAAGTCTCGATCAATCGCGTCATCTCTTCGAGCGCGACGGTGGCCGTCTCGCCGCGTTCCAAGCCCAGCCGCACCAGGTCCATGCCGATGAGACCGAGGCCCGGCAGGTCGTCTTTCGTGAAAACCGTGTGATTGCCGATGGCGACGCCGTGTTCGTTGAGTCCGTGCTCGAAGCCCCAACACCAGAATGGGCGCGAGCCGATCACCCGCGCCGTTGTTTCGGCTTGAGGGATGTCGATGTAGGTGCAGCGCACGCGACACCCGCCCAAGAGTGCCTGTGCCGGTACCTGTACCAGCGGCTGGCACTCGAACGCCGGCCGGTCGCTGTTCTTGGCGAACAGGACGCTGCCGTCCTCGGTGGCGTTGCCGAGGGCGACGAGCGAGTCGCAGGCGACGCGTGGTCTTGTCTCGACTTGCATGATTTTTCACTAACCCGATCGTCGCTCGAACACTAGTGGGCGGCGAACTTGTATCTAGTATCTGGTATCTCGTATCTCGGAGAGAAAACCAGATACGAGATACGAGATACCAGATACTAGATACCACTCCCGGAGGTCCCCTGATGGACTATGAAACGATCACGCTGACCAAGGATGCTGGCGTTGCGACGATCACGCTCAATCGGCCGCAGCGGCTCAACGCGTGGACGCCTCGCATGGGCGCGGATCTCGCCCATGCCTTCCGTGATGCCGATTCGGATGCGTCGGTTCGGTCGATCGTGTTCACCGGTGCCGGGCGGGCCTTTTGTGCTGGTGCCGACATGGATTTCTTCGCTACCCAGATCGCCGCGGGAGGAGGCATGGCGGAGGAAGGCGGACAGGGCGGTGCGGTGGGCCCCTCGCGGGTCGAGGAGTTTCCGGCGTTGATGCGTGCTCTGACCAAGCCGACGATCGCCGCGATCAATGGGTACGCACTCGGAGTCGGGTGCACGATGACACTGCTCTGCGACGTCCGGCTCGCTGCCGAAAGCGCGAAGATGTCGTTTCTGTTTCCGCGTATGGGCGTCATGGCGGAGCTCGGGTCCACCTACCTGCTGCCGCGGCTCGTCGGCTTGGGGCGCGCCTGCGAGATGATGTTCACCGGCAAGATGTATTCCGCGGCGGAATGCGAGCGTGCAGGTCTCGTCAATCACGTTGTTGCCGCAGACCGTCTGGTTCCCTTGGCCATAGAGATGGCGAACGATATCGCGCAGTGCGCGCCGCAGTCGGTGGCGTTGACGCGGCAAGCATTGTACCAGGGATTGCAGACCACCTTCGAAGCACAGGTGCGGCACGAGGGCTTCACGTTGGAGTATCTCTACCGTTCCGCCGACCACGCCGAGGCCGTGCGGGCATTCAAAGAGAAGCGCGCTCCCGTCTTCCGCGGACGCTGAAGTCGGAGCCCGACCCGGTCACCGAAGTGCGGTCATCTGACTCCCCACGCCTGTTTGACCGTGCGCAGGCCGGCGACCTCTTTCTGCGCGCCTTCGGCGTGCTGTTCGGAATCGCATTTGTTTCTCTGTACTCGCAGGTGACGATCCTCTACGGCTCCGATGGGCTGATGCCCGCGGCCGAGCTACTAGCGCCGGGTTCTCCGGACTGGTTGGCGATCCCGACCGTGTTTTGGCTGAACTGGAGCGACGCGACTCTCAGCGCCGTGGCGCTCGCTGGCGCGGTGCTGAGCTTGGGCCTCGTCTTCAACGTCGCACCGCGGTACTGCCTGATCGCTTGCTGGGCTCTTTACCTTTCCTTCGTTTCGGTCGGCGCGCCGTTTCTGAATTTTCAGTGGGACAATCTGCTTCTCGAGACCGCCTTCTTGTCGCTCTTCCTGACCCGCGGTGGGCTGCGTCCGAAAAGGACTGTTGTGCCCAACCCGGTCGCGGTGCTGCTGCTGCAATGGCTGCTGTTGCGGCTGCACGTCGAATCGGGTGTCGCCAAGCTCGTCTCGGGTGATCCGACATGGAGGGACTTGACCGCGGTTGTTTCGTACTACGAGACGGCGCCGATCCCGACGTGGCTCGGTTGGTACGCACACCAGATGCCCTTGTGGTTCCAGCAATTGAGCGCGGCGCTGATTCTATTCGTCGAGCTCATCGTGCCCTGGTTCATCTGGTCGCCGCGTCCGCTGCGGACTGTCGCTTTCATGATCATGCTGAGCCTGCAGACAGTCGTCATCGCGACGGCGAACTACACGTTCTTCAACTATCTGACGATGGCTCTGTGTCTGTTCATGCTCGACGACCAGCAACTGGCGCCCGTCTGCCGTCGTCTGCGGCTCTCGAAATCCGTTCCGTCACGGCGCGAGCGCGGCTGGGGCGACTTCGTCGTCGTGCCGCTGGCGCTGATCGTTCTGGCCCTCTCGTTCCTGCCGTTCTTGCGGTTCTTGCGTCAGCTCCCCGAGCCCTTGTGGCCGATTCAACGAGTCGTCGACACCTATCGCATCGCCAATGCCTACCACTTGTTTGCCTCGATGACGCTGATCCGTCGTGAGGCGGTGATCGAAGGTTCCGACGACGGCGAGACCTGGGAGGAGTACGAGTTCCGTTACAAGCCGGGCAACCTCTCTCGTCCGCCACCGTTCGTCGCTCCGCATCAGCCTCGGGTGGATTTCCAGCTATGGTTTCTGCTCCTCGGCCAACGCTGGGGTGCACCGTACTTCGATCGACTGTTGCAATTGTTGTTGGAGAAGCCGGAGAAGGTCGCACCGCTGTTCGCCAAGATGCCGTACCGCTTGAGTCCGCCGAAATACTTGCGCGTCGGGGTGTATCGATATCAGTTCACCGACTTCGAGACGCGCCGCTCGACCGGCGCCTGGTGGAAGCGCGAGCTCATCGCGTACTCGCAGACTCAGATCAGGCGGTAGCTTGGTGCCGAACGACTAACGGTAAGCCGCCGCCTGAATGCCGTACAGGTCCGCGTACTGCCCGCCTCTAGCCATCAGCTCCTCGTGCGTCCCGAGCTCGACGAGATGGGCACCGTCGAGCACGACAATGAGGTCGGCCATGCGGACGGTCGAGAAACGATGCGACACCAGAACCGTAATTCGACCACCGTCGGTGCCACCGCTGTGCGCGGCCGCGGCGTAGCGCTCGAACAACGCATGCTCGGTTTCGGCGTCGAGTGCGGCTGTGGGCTCGTCCAGCACCAGCAGCAACGGCTCGTCGCGCATGAAGCCGCGCGCCAATGCCAGCTTTTGCCACTGGCCGAACGACACCTCCACGCCACCGGGCCAGGTCGGGCCCAACTGCGTGTCGAGTCCCGAGGGTAGTCGCGAAACCACATCGCTGGCGCCGGCGCGATCGACAGCCGCCGTCACCGCGACGTCATCGTCCAGTCTGGGCACGTCGCCGATGCCGACGGCCTGGCGCGCGTACAGCTCGAAGCGGAAGAAATCCTGGAACGCACCGGCCAATCGTGTGCGCCACTCGTCGGCGGGCAAGCGCGCCAGCGGCGTCTCGTCCACCAGCACGGAGCCCGACGTCGGCTCGTACATCTTCGTCAGGAGCTTGACGAGCGTCGTCTTGCCGGCGCCGTTCTCGCCGACGACCGCGACTACGGTGCCCGCAGGCAGCGACAACGAGACGTCATCGAGGACCAGGCGCGTTGTCCCCGGATACGCGAACGAGACATGATCGAGACGAATCCCCTTGCGGAGCGAAACGGGCATCGGCAGATCGCCCGATGCGCTCACGGCGTGCGCATAGTCCTCGAGCCAGGCGAGTCGTCGCGAGCCGTCCATCCAAAAGCCGCGCAGAAAGCCAACCTCGCTGACCGTAGCGCCGATGTAAGCCGACAAGCGTGAGCCGGCGGCGAGGACCAGCAACACATCGGCAGCCGGCGCGCCGAGACCCGACGACACGAACACGACCGCGCCGACATAGCCGGCGCCGAAAAACGCCCAGGCGAGCGTGTACCACATCGCCGAGCTCCAGCGCGCCGCCGCTACCGGCTCGTAGCTGCGTTCCCATGCGCGCCGGCGTTCGCTCACGAGCTTCGTGCCGATGGCGGTGACGCGCACCTCCTTTCCCGGCGACGCCGTCGTCGCGATCGTGAACAGGTGGCGCGCCAGCCGGTTTGCCTGCCCGCTGCCTTCCTTGGCGGCGCGTTCGACGGCAGGACGCCACGTCGAGGCAAGCACAGTCGGGACGGCGCACACAGCGAGTAGAGCAAGTGCGGGATGGATCGACATCAGCAACACCACCGTCACTCCGAGGCGCAGAATCCAACCGCAGGTGGAGAACAGCGACATGTACATGTGATCCAGCACGAAAACCTGGTCGCGCAGCATCGCAAGCCGATCGAGAAGCTCCGGGCGTTCCTGGTGCGCGATGGTGGCTACTGTCGCCTGCAACCGGGCGACGTGCGACTCGAGCGCTATCGTGACCTTGTCGCGAAAGCTGCGCTGCACGCGCGTGCTGACGGTTTGCAGGAACCAGGTGGCGGTGGCCGAGACACCGAGACCGACGGCGGCAGTCAGCACCAAACCTGACCGCTGCTCGGTGACCCCCTTGCCGAGGAGCAAGAACCACACGGCGACCAAGGCATCCGGCAGCGCCGATAGTTGCGACAAGACGAACGCTGCGAGCATGAGGCGGGGCTCGTGGCGATAGCCGAGCTTGCAGAGACGCCACATCGACGAGAGCGCCGGTGGCAGATCGTCATGTCGGGCTGCCATCATAGACTTCGCGGCTCCGGCGAGAGGACATCGTAGGCCGCTCCCGCCTCGTCTTCCGTGGCGTTGAAGCGTTGCGCCTGCAGGTCGAACATCGTGCGGTAGCGTCCGCCGCGTGCCATCAACTCGTCGTGCGTCCCGAGCTCCACGACGCGGCCCTGCTCGAGAACGCAGATGCGATCGGCATGCCGCACGGTCGAGAAGCGATGCGAGATCAGGATCGTCGTGCAGTGCCGAGTAGCGGCGAGGATGCGATCGAAGATCTCGGCCTCGCCACGAACGTCGAGCTGCGCCGTGGGCTCGTCGAGGAGCACCACGCCGGCGCCGAGTTGCACCGCGCAAAGGGCCCGCGCCAACGCAACGCGCTGCCACTGTCCGCCCGAAAGATCGGTGCCCCCCTCGTAGCCGCGCGCCAGGACGGTATCGAGGTCGGCTAGCTGCGCCGCTCCCGCGGCTGCGAGCGACGTCTGCACGACTTCGTCGGAGGCGCCCGACGGAGCGACGTTGTCGCGCAGCGGCAACTCGAAGCGGATGAAGTCCTGAAAGACAGCGGTGAGGCGCTCACGCCACGACTCGAGCGAGAAGTCGGTGAGCTTGACGCCGTCGACCTCGATGGCTCCCGACT
>Ga0187892_10002007_pt1 | contig 43248 bp, 45 predicted proteins | sample MA1701073metaG_FD_139345 | JGI IMG/M metagenome (GOLD analysis project Ga0187892, IMG submission 139345) | Bio-ooze microbial communities from a basaltic lava cave in the Kipuka Kanohina Cave System on the Island of Hawaii, USA - MA170107-3 metaG ... | reverse complement strand
TTCAACGCGCTGAGACGTAACGGCATGGATGCCCGGGTCAAGCCCGGGCATGACGAGGAATAAGAAACGGCTGGACTAGAGCATGATCCATTTAAGTTGCAGCATAGCCTGCATTGGCGAGATAGTTGGTGCGTTCGGCCGGTGTGAAGCGATCGAGCAGCGTGCCGATTGGCGCCAAGTGTTTTCAGAGGGAATCCTCTACGATTCGAAAAAATTGAATCCCGCTCTAGCTCAGATATCCAGCGCGTCGGGCTTGGCGAATTCGGCGCGTTCCTGAATGAAGCGGAAGCGAGCCTCGGGCTTGTTGCCCATCAGCTGATCGACCAGCTTGGCCGTCCCCTTGTCGTCCTCGGCGATCTCGACCCTGAGCAGCGTGCGCGCCCTCGGGTCCATGGTGGTCTCCTTGAGCTGCTTCGGCAGCATCTCGCCGAGGCCCTTGAAACGCGACACCTCGACCTTGCCCTTGCCGTTGAACTCCTTGCGCATCAATTCGTCCTTGTGCGCGTCGTCGCGGGCATAGGCGGTCTTGGCGCCCTGGCTCAGGCGATAGAGCGGCGGCACGGCAAGATAGAGGTGGCCTCCCTCGATGAGCCCGCGCATCTCGCGGTAGAAGAAGGTGATCAGCAGCGAGGCGATATGGGCGCCGTCGACATCGGCGTCGGTCATCACCACGACCTTCTCGTAGCGCAAATCCTCCTCGCGGTAGCGGGTCCCCGTGCCGCAGCCGAGCGCCTGAACCAGGTCGCTCAACAGTTGGTTGTCGGCAAGCTTGGTCGAGCTTGCGCTTGCCACGTTGAGGATCTTCCCCCTGAGCGGCAGTACGGCCTGGATCGCCCGGTCGCGCGCCTGCTTGGCTGAGCCTCCGGCCGAGTCGCCTTCGACGATGAAGATCTCGGTCCCTTGCGCGCCGCTCACCGCGCAATCGGCGAGCTTGCCGGGGAGGCGCAGGCGCCGCGTCGCCGTCTGCCGGCCGATCTCCTTTTCCTTCCTGCGGCGGAGGCGCTCTTCGGAACGGTCGACTACCCAATCGAGCAGGCGGTTCGCTTGCGACGGGTTTCCGGTCAGCCAATGGTCGAAGGCGTCGCGCAGGCCGCTCTCGACGATGCGGGCGGCCTCTGGGCTGGACAGCCTGTCCTTGGTCTGGCCCTGGAACTCGGGCTCGCGGATGAACACCGAGAGCATGGCGGCAGCGGTGCCGAGAACGTCGTCGGCGGTGACCTGGCCGACGCGCTTATGGCCGGTGAGCTCGCCATAGGAGCGCAAGCTCTTGGTGAGCGCCGCCCGCAGTCCCGCTTCATGCGTCCCGCCGTCGGGCGTCGGCACGGTGTTGCAATAGGAGCTCAAGAATCCGTCGTCGCTGGCGATCCAGGCGATCGCCCATTCGACCGAACCCGACCCCTCGGTCTTCTCGATCCTCCCTGCGAACACGTCCTTGGTGACGCTTTCCTGGCCTTCGATGCGGCTCGCAAGGAAATCCTTGAGCCCACCCGGGAAGTGAAACTCGGCGCTCTCAGGCGTCTCGCTGTCGCCTGCGAGCATTGCCTTGGCGCACGACCACCTGATCTCGACGCCGCGGAAGAGATAAGCCTTGGAGCGCGCCATGCGGAACAGCCGCGCCGGCTTGAAGGCGGCGCCCTTGCCGAAGATCTTGGGGTCCGGCCTGAAGCGGACGCGCGTGCCTCGGCGGTTCTTGATCGCGCCGAGGCTCTTCACCGGGCCGTCTGGCTTCCCCCGCGTGTAGCTCTGGCGATAGAGCTTCTGGCCGCGCGCCACTTCGACTTCCATCGTCTCCGACAGCGCGTTGGCGACCGAGACGCCGACGCCGTGAAGCCCGCCGCTCGTCTCATAGACCTTGGAGTTGAACTTGCCCCCCGCATGCAGCGTCGTCATGATGATTTCGAGCGCAGACTTCTTCTTGAATTTCGGATGCGGATCTACGGGTATGCCGCGTCCGTTATCGGTGACGGTGAGGAAGCCGTCCTCGTCGAACGCGACCCCGATGTGATCGGCGTGGCCCGCCACCGCCTCGTCCATGGCGTTGTCGAGCACCTCGGCGAAGAGATGGTGCATCGCCTTCTCGTCGGTGCCGCCGATATACATGCCGGGGCGCCGGCGCACGGGCTCGAGCCCTTCGAGCACCTCGATATCTGCGGCGGTATAGCGATCCTCGGCGCGTGACGAGCCCCGGCCTGGCGCCGGCTGCTTGCCGGACTTGCCCGGCTTCTTCCGCTGCTCGTCATCGGGCTTGTTCCGCTGCTCGTCATCGAGCTTGGCGAACAGGTCGCGCGATGCGGCGGCTTTGCGCATGGGTCTTTTGGACACCAGGAGCTCCGCGAATCTCAACTCAAGGGAACGAATTTAGCTCGCACGCGCTTGCGGCTTTTTCAAGAGCGAGGAGAGCGCCCGGACTGCCTCAGCCGATCTTGCCGCCGCCGGTCTTTGTAATGGCGAGAAGCGAGGGCCTTGGCGGCGTATTCGGTTCGAAGTCCGGCCAGCGCGTGGCGGGGTCGGCGAAGGTCGAAGCCCGCTCGAAGCCTTTGTAACGGTCGGTGCCGTCGGTCCCAGGGTGCTGCACGGCGACAAACAGCGTCTCCTGGTCAGGGGTGAAGCAGGGGCCGCATAGCTCGGCGCCGACCGGGCAGCGGAAGAAGAGCTTCGCCGCGCGCCGCCGTGCGCCTTCGGTTTCCAGCGCATAGAGGCCGTCGGCGCGTCCTGTGGGCCAGGGGTCGCCCTGGTCGGTCGAGATCCACAGGCGTCCTTCCGCATCCACCGCGGCATTGTCGGGGCAGGCGAACCAGCCATTGCCGGATGTCGCCGGGTTCCACAGCGCGCCGACCGCCGCCACGGATGGATCGCCGCAGCGCACCAACGCATCCCAGGTGAAACTGTCGGCGGCATGATCGCCGTCGGGCGGGGTCATTTCGATGATATGGCCGAGCACATTCTCCGCCCGCGGATTGGCGGCGTCTTCTTCCCTGGCCGTCCGATCCTTGTTGTTGGTGAGCAGCACATAGACGCGGCCGGTGACGGGATTGGGCTGCACGTCCTCGGGCCGATCCATGCGTGTGGCGCCCAGCAGGTCGGCGGCGAGGCGCGCATCGATCACCACATCGCCCTGACCTGCGAACCCGTTCTCCTTCGTGAGCGGGCCCAGCCCGAACACGAGCGGAAGCCAGGTGACGCTGCCGTCGGCGTCGAATCGCGCGACCGACAGCGTTCCTTCCGACAGGAGCCGCCTGTTCGCTGCGCGGTCGTCAGGATCGTAGGTTCCGGCCGAGACGAAACGATAGACATAGTCGAAGCGGGCATCGTCGCCGCTATAGATGACGACGCGGCCGTCCTTGTTGATGATGCACTCGGCGCCTTCATGGCGGAAGCGGCCGAGCGCGGTATGCTTCACCGGCACCGACTGCGGGTCGAACGGGTCGATCTCGACGATCCAGCCGAAGCGGTTCGGCTCGTTCGGTTCCTTGTCCACGTTGAACCGATCGACGAACTTGCCCCAGGCCTGCCACAGGCCCGGCACGCCGTAGCGCTCATAGCTCTTTGCCTGAGTGCCGCCAAGACCTCCAGGCGCCTTACCGCCTTCGGCGCAGAGTTCGCTCCAGAAATACCCGTGGAAGTTTTCCTCGGCGGTGAGGTAGGTGCCCCAGGGCGTGACCCCTCCGGCGCAATTGTTGAGCGTGCCGAGAATGTTGCGGCCCGAGGGATCGGCGCTCGTCTTCAAACGTCCGTGCCCCGCCGCCGGTCCATCGACGCTCATCGCCGTGTTGACCGAGGTGATGCGGCGGTTGTAGGCGCTGTCGCGCACAGGCCGCCATCCCTCCTCGTCCTGCGCGATCTCGACGACGGTGACGCCATGGGCCGCCATCTCGATGCCGACGAGCTCGGCCGTCATGTCTGGAAAGCAGATCAGGTCCTGGCGCACGATGCCGGGGAACATGACCTCCTCGTTGGTATATTCGTGATTGATGCAGAGGAGCCCGCGCCTTCCGCTCTCGGCGAGCGGGAGGAAGGCAATGTAGTCGTTGTTGTAGCCGAACTGCCTCAACTGCGCCTCGGCGCTCTGCCGCAACGGATCGAAGGGCGGCGAGTCGGGAAACAAGGGATCGCCCCATCTGAGCAGCACGTCAGCCCGGTATCCGTCGGCGACATGGTGGGTCTCGTCGACGCCGGCGGCGATTTCCGTGAAGGCGAACCGGTCAGCCTCGTCGACGGCGCGGGGTGCTCGCCCTGCGAGCAGCGCCGGCCCAAACAGCGCCGCAGCCGCGGCCGCCCCGAGGGTGCCGCGCATCACCTCACGGCGGCTGTAACGCCGCAGGATGACGTCGCCGATGGCGTCGGCCTGCGCCGGGCTGAGCGGCACATTGTCATGGGCCTCGTAAGCTTCGGCCCTGTTGCAGAAGCCGTCGGTTTTCGCCATATGCCATACCTGGATTGGGATCGGGCGGCAGAGATTAGAGCCGTACCGTAACAGATTTGCGAAACGGAACGCACCGATGGCGGCAGAGACCCCGATTTGCGATTTCGGCTGGAAGGCGCCCTCGTTCCACCTTCCCGGCGTCGATGGAAAGTCTTACAGCCTCGATCAGTTGAAGGGGCCGAACGGCACGCTGGTCATGTTCATCTGCAACCACTGCCCTTACGTGAAGGCGGTGATCGACCGCATCGTGCGCGACGCCAACGATCTGCGGGCGCTTGGCGTGAGCACCGTCGCCATCTCGTCGAACGATGCCGTGCACTACCCCGAGGATTCCTTCGCCAACATGAAGCGTTTCGCGGCGCACCACGGCTTCACCTTTCCCTATCTCTACGACGAGAGCCAGGAGGTCGCGCGCGCTTACGACGCCGCCTGCACGCCCGATTTCTTCGGCTTCAACGCAAATCTCGAGCTGCAATATCGCGGACGCCTCGATGAAAGCCGCAAAGACGCCGCGCCCGCGAGCGTCCGCCGCGATCTCTTCGAAGCCATGAAGCAGGTTGCGCTGACCGGGCAGGGGCCCCGCGAGCAGATCCCCTCGATCGGCTGCTCCATCAAGTGGAAGGCCGCCTGACCTGGTGATCGCGCGCTCGGGCCTTAAGTGGCGTTAACGCGCCCTTAAGCCTACCGCTTTCCCGTTTCTTTACGGGGCGGCCGCTAAAATTCGTCTCAAAGCGGCGGAGTTAAGTCTCATGGTGATCCGTTACGCCATCTTGGCGGCGCTTGGAGCAGCCTCGATCTGGGCCCTCATCACCGTCGGCGCGAAGAACGGCGGATGGCTTCTCGCCGGGACCGGTCAGACCGGGTCTGAGCGCGACTTCGCCTTCTGGCTCTTGGCCGCCATCGCCACGCTCATCACCTTCTCACTCGGACGCTTCCTGGTCCTCGGGCAGCCGCCAATGGTCGACGGCTGGTACCAAGAGCACAAGCCGTGGGTCTACACCATTCTCGGCGGAGGGCTGCTCTACGCGGCGTACTCTCTGATGTAATCGCGCGAATTTGGGGGAGCCTGGCGAGAACCTTGCTGCCGCGCCGACGGGGGAACGCGGAGAAGGTTCGACGGGCCGGGCCAAGTGGGGCGGCCACCCATGCGAGTTGGCCGCCCCAACTTTTTTCAGGATCGAAGCCTGCGTCAGACGCTGTAATACATGTCGAACTCGATCGGGTGGGGGAACATCTCGAACCGTTCCACCTCTTCCATCTTGAGTTCGAGATAGGCGTCGATCGCATCGTCGGTGAAGACGTTGCCCTTCTTGAGGAAGGCGCGGTCCTTGTCGAGCTCATCGCAGGCCTGACGCAGCGAGCCGCACACCGTCGGCACCTTCTCGAGCTCCTCCGGCGGCAGATCGTAGAGGTTCTTGTCGATCGGATCGCCGGGGTTGAGCTTGCTTTCGATCCCGTCGAGGCCGGCCATGAGCATGGCGGCGAAGGCGAGATAGGGATTGGCCGAGGGATCGGGGTAGCGCACCTCGACGCGTTTGGCCTTTGGTCCCGCTCCCAGCGGAATACGACAGCCGGCCGAGCGGTTGCGCGAGGAATAGGCGAGCAGCACCGGTGCTTCGTAGCCCGGCACCAGACGCTTGTATGAGTTGGTGGTCGGGTTGGTGAAGGCGTTCAGCGCTCTCGCGTGTTTCAGGATGCCGGCGATGTAGTGCAGCGCGGTGCTCGACAGGTCGGCATATTTGTCGCCGGCGAAGACCGGGGTCGAACCCTTCCAGATCGATTGGTGGGTGTGCATGCCCGAGCCGTTATCGCCAAAGACCGGTTTCGGCATGAAGCAAGCTGTCTTGCCGTAGGCCTGCGCCACCTGGTGGATGACGTATTTGTAGATCTGCATGGCGTCGGCGGTCTTCACTAGCGGACCGAACTTGATGCCGAGCTCGTGCTGGGCGGCGCCCACTTCGTGGTGATGCTTCTCGGTGATGACGCCCATATCGGCCATCACCGACAGCATCTCCGAGCGAAGGTCCTGCGCCGAGTCGACCGGCGGCACCGGGAAATAGCCGCCCTTGATGCGCGGCCGGTGCCCGAGATTGCCCATCTCATAGTCGGTGTCGGTATTGGACGGCAGCTCCGTCGAGTCGATCTTGTAGCCGCAATTGAACGGCTCGGCGGCGAAGCGGATATCGTCGAACACGAAGAACTCGGCCTCGGGCCCGAACACCGCCGTGTCGCCGACCCCGGTCTGCTTCAAATAGGCTTGCGCCTTGCCGGCAATCGAGCGCGGATCGCGCTCGTAAGGCTCGTTGGTCAAGGGCTCGAGCACGTCGCAGAAGATGGCGAGCGTGTTCATTGCGAAAAACGGGTCCAGCACCGCCGTGCTTGGGTCGGGCATGAGTTTCATGTCCGATTCGTTGATCACCTTCCAGCCCGCGATCGAGGACCCGTCGAACATGATGCCGTCGGTGAAGGCATCCTCGTCCATGACCTTTGCGTCCATGGTGACGTGCTGCATCTTCCCGCGCGGATCGGTGAAGCGCAAATCGACGAACTTGATTTCCTCGTCCTTGATCTTCTTCGTGACACTCTTGGCGTCTGACATCGCTCTCCCCTGTCATTGGCGTAATGGATGCCGCTGTCTCGGTTGGCGGCGGAAACTCGTCTGGCCGGCGTCGCGCCGGCCTCAAGGCTCATCAATTTCCTCAGATGGCGTCGTTCCCCGTCTCCCCGGTGCGGATGCGCACGGCTTCTTCCACGTTCGATACGAAGATCTTGCCGTCGCCGATGCGGCCGGTCTTGGCCGAGGCGACAATGGCGTCGATCGCCTTGTCCACCATGTTGTCGCCGAGCACGAGCTCGAGCTTCACCTTGGGCAGGAAGTCGACGACATATTCGGCGCCGCGATAGAGCTCGGTATGGCCCTTCTGGCGTCCGAAGCCTTTGGCCTCGGTCACGGTGATCCCTTGGAGGCCGATCTCCTGCAGCGCCTCCTTCACCTCATCAAGCTTGAACGGCTTGATGATTGCTTCGATCTTTTTCATTGTTCCGCGCACCTCTTAGGGACGCAGCAGGGCGCTCAAGCCCGCGCTTCCGTCCGTGATCTCGCTAAACTGCCGCCCAGCCAAAGCACGCCCTATGCCAATCCTCAAGGGGCAAGTTGTACCTTACGTTTCAAGACCTTGCGGGAGTTGGGTCGAGATCGGCTGCGGCGGGAAATTGATGGATGCTCAAGACTTGGACTGTATGCATAAGAATTAGGCAGATTCCAAGTCGCAGATTCTAAGACTTGCGCCGATGCTCGAGCTTCTAACTGCTGAGGAAATGGGACGCGCCGACGAGCTCGCCATCGCGGGCGGCGTTAGCGGCGCGACCCTCATGGAGAATGCCGGCCGCGCCGTCGCCGAAGAGGTCGCGCGCCGCTTTCCCGACCACGAAAACGTCGCCGTCCTATGCGGTCCCGGGAACAACGGCGGCGACGGTTTCGTCGCCGCGCGCCACCTCGAAGAGCGGGGGTACGCCGTGAGGCTCGGCTTCGACGGCGACGAGGCGCGCCTGCCTGCTGACGCGGCCGCAATGGCGAGACGCTACACCGGACCAAGAGAGCCGCTCGGCCCTGGCTCGATCGAAGTTGCCGATGCCGTGGTCGACGGTCTGTTCGGCGCAGGGCTCGCCCGGCCCGTTGAGGGCAAGCTTGCCCGCCTGATCGAGAGCGTCAACGCATCGAATCTTCCTGTCGTTGCCATCGACGTGCCGAGCGGCATCGACGGCACGACGGGCGAGGTCAGGGGCGCGGCAATTCGCGCAGCCGCGACTGTGACGTTCTTTCGTCTGAAGCCGGGGCATCTGCTCATGCCGGGACGCACCTATTGCGGGGAGGTGAGCGTCGCCGATATCGGGATACCGGCCAAAGTTCTCGATACCATCGCGCCCAAGACGTTCGCCAACGAGCCGGCGCTCTGGCGCCGAGCCTTTCCCTGGCCGCGGCCCGAGAGCCATAAATACGCGCGCGGACACGCCGTCGTCGTGTCGGGGCCGGTCCATAGCACCGGGGCCGCGCGGCTCGGGGCCCGCGGCGCGCTCCGCATCGGCGCCGGGCTCGTCACGGTCGCCTCGCCGCGTGACGCGCTCCAAGTCAATGCCGGGGAGCTGACAGCCATCATGGTGCGCGAGGCAGACGATGCAAGCGGCCTGACAAGTCTTCTCGCCGATCGTCGCAAGAACGCCGTCTTGCTTGGCCCCGGCGTCGGCGTTGGCGAGCGCACCAAGGAATTGGTCTTGGCCGCGCTTCGCTCAGGCGCGGCGGTCGTGCTCGACGCCGACGCTCTGACCTCTTTCGCCGAAGATCAGGCCCCGCTCTTTGCCGCCATTGCTGCGCGCAACGCCGCGGTCGTGCTCACGCCCCATGACGGAGAGTTCACGCGACTGTTCCCCGATCTGGCAGCAGCTCCCAAACTCGACCGGGCGAGGATGGCGGCGGCTCGCGCGGGCGCCGTCATCGTGCTGAAGGGCGCAGATACGGTGGTTGCCGCCCCGAGCGGCATCGCCTCGATCAACGCCACCACCAGCCCCTATCTTGCGACCGCCGGGACCGGCGACGTGCTCGCGGGCATGATCCTCGGGCTACTCGCCCAGGGAATGGAGGCGTTCGAGGCGGCGAGCGCAGCCGTATGGATGCACGGGACGGCGGCGCGTTGCTTCGGCCCCGGCCTGATCGCCGAGGACCTGCCGGAAACACTGCCGAAGGTGCTTCGCGAACTGGCGAAACGCGCGTGACTTAGCATTCCAGGACGCGGATGTGGCCCTGTTCTGCATAGTCGATGAGCGCGCGATCGCGCGTCAGCAGCGTACATCCATGATCGCGCGCGGTTGCGGCGATGATCCGATCGGCGGGATCGCGGGGGGGCGTTCCCGGCAAAAAGGACGAGTCGATCAAGAGATCGACAGACATCGGCGCAAGCCGCACCCCCGGTGTTTCGAGCACGCGCCCGAACCAGCGCTGCGGTGTGATCAGGAACTTGAGCCGCTCGCGCGCGGCGAGCAAGCCAACCTCCCAAGCGCTGATGGGGGAGACATAGGTCGTCGCGCCGGCGTCGTTTGCTGCATTCAGCAATTCAACCGCTTCGGGCGCGATCGCTTCGCCTTCGGTGATCCAGATCAGAGCGCAGGTATCGAGGAGCAGCGGCTGCATCCTCATACTCCATCGTCCCAATTCGGATCTGCGGGATTCGTGAGGTCGGTGCCCGGCATGATTTGAACAAGCCCCTTCAATCCGCCGAGGAGAGGATGCCGCTTGCGCGCTCCATCCTTGGAAGCCGGTGCGGTTGGCACGCGTCCCGACGATTCCCCGACGCGACGGAACACGAGCTTGCGCGCGGCCATGTCGACTTGCTCGGTCTCGAAGCCTGCCTCGATCCAGACTTTGGTCATGACGTTGTTTGAAGCGTTGTTGCTCCACCAAGCGCGATGGAGCTGTGCCTTGGGGGGCAGCTTCACGCCCGTGACCTCCTCGATCTCGTCGAAGGTCATCGGAACCAGCGCCGCCTGTTGAGCCTGCAGGAAGTCTCCCAGAGGTGCATATTTTCCCATGGAAACAATCACTCCGTAGTGTTAGTATGTATGTAGAGTAGAAAACACACAGTGTGTATGTCAAGGCTGCTTGGTCGGCTGAAAATGCATCGCCCCCAGAGGCCACGCCAGATCGACCGACGCTCGGGTTCGAAATCCCTCATCCGGAAACGACACCCCCTTTGTTGACACAGTCCGGCCTTATGACCGACATGGAGCGGAGGCTCCGGGGGAACGCTGCTTGTTCGTCGCCATGACATCTTCGAGGGCAAGGCTTGGCTGGCTGCTTGCGGGCTTTCTCGCCACAGGCGCGCCTGTCGCCATGGCCGAGGACATGATCCTGTTGCGCGCCCGCGAGGGGGCGGCGGCGCTCATGCGCGGGCAATACGACAAGGCGGTCGCCTCCTATGACGAGGCGCTTGCCGCCCCCGAGATCGCCGATTTCATCGAGGCCAGCATCTATAGCGATCGCGGCATCGCCAAGTGGCGCATGAACCAGACCAAGGAGGCGATCGACGACTTCAACAAGTCGATCCAGCTCTCTCCGGAGAACGCGGCGGTCTACAACAATCGCGGCAACGTGCTTATGGATCTCGGCCATCCCGACGAAGCGGTGAAGGACTTCGACCGGGCCATTGCCCTTTCGCCCAATTACGGTGCCGCCTACAACAACCGGGGCAACGCGCGCGTGGCGCTCGGCCAGCACAATATCGCCTTTCAGGATTTTCGTAAGGCCGTGGAGCTGATGCCGCAGAGCGCGGTGCCGTTCAATGGACGCGGCATGGCCCATGGCGAACTGAAACGCTACCACGCCGCCGTGCGCGACCTCAGTCGCGCCATCGGCCTCAACCCGAGATATGTGGCGGCCTATCGCCACCGCGCCGAGGCCTATCTCGCGCTCGGCATGTATCGTGAGGCGGTGGCCGACGCCACACAAGTGCTCACGCTCGAACCCGATGTGCCCAATACCGACATTCTCTTCCTGCGCGCACGCGCGCATACCGGCGACAAGAAGCTCAATTTCGCCCTGGACGATCTGAACAAGGTCATCGAGGAGAAGCCCGATCTGGTCGATGCCTATATCGAGCGTGCCGTCGTGTTCGTACAAGCGCGGCGTGCCGACGATGCCATCGGCGATCTCAACCGTGCTATCGAGCTCGATCCGCAGAACGTGCGGGCTCACGCCATGCGGGCCACGGCGAGACTTCAAGGCGAAGCCAACGACGATGCGCTGTACAATGCGCTGTATGACGTGAACCAGGCGCTCCAGCTTGCGGCGAACGATGCCTTCGCGCTGAGGGTGAGAGGCAATGTCTACGAGGCCATGCAGCGCGCCGATGAAGCGATTGCCGATTACCGCGCCGCCCTCGCCCAAGACCCGTTCCAGGCCGAGAGCCGCGAGGCGCTCGAGCGCCTCAAGCAAGAGGTGCCTGCCGAGCAGGGCCGCGTCCTGGGCGAGCCTGTTGCCGACTGGGTGATCAAGGAGCCGCAGCCCGGCCGCTACATCGCCAGCAATCCGAAATACCCGGCGCTCAGGATCGAGCTCGAGATGTTCGGTGCCGGCACCCCCAAGATCCTGGAATGGAAGCAGTTGAAGGACGCTCTCACCGGCATCGGGCTCTTGAAGTATTACGCCGGCGATTTCGGCGACGGCGCGGCGACCAGCCTCGAATATGTCGCCGTCGTCGATACGCGCGCCAACAAAGTCGTCGCCGTCGAGCCCCATGCGTGGGGAGAGGCGCCCGCCCAATGGAACTGGCAGGCCGCCTCAGTGGTGGTGACCGACCCCGACGGAAATGCCAACGAAATTCAGCTGCGGAAAGTGCGCCAGAAAGCGCCGGCGGCGCGCGACGATTTTTGGGGTTTCGAGCGGCCTGCCGGCACCCCCGGCGAGAGCAGGCGCGCCGCGCGCCGCGGGGGCGAAGGCGGCGGAGGCGGAAGCAGCGGCATCTTCAATTGGCTGTTCCGCTGATGGAAGCGCCGGGTTGCCTGCCTGACAACGCCGACCGATGACCCTGTTCCTGGCAAGCGTGCGCGATGCCGCCGAGGCCGAAATCGCGATCGGCGCCGGCGCCGATGTCGTCGATCTCAAGGATCCCGCAAACGGAGTCCTCGGCGCTCTTGCCCCCAAGACCATGGACGCTTGCGTAAGGGCAGTCGACGGCCGCGTGCCGGTGAGCGCGACAATCGGCGACCTGCCGCTCGAAGGAGATGCGGTTCGCGATGTGGTGCTGGCGACGGCGGCCCGCGGCGTGGACTACGTCAAGCTCGGTCTCTTCCCGGGAGGCGACGCGGAGCGCTCTTTGCAGCTGCTCGCCACGCTGACGGCGCGCATCCGGCTGATCCTGGTCTTGTTCGCCGATGCCTTGCCTGAGGTCGATGCCATCGGACTTGCGGCGCGGATCGGAGCCTCAGGCGTCATGCTGGATACGCTGGGCAAGGGCGAAGGTTCGCTGCCTGACCTGATCCCTCCCATCAGGCTTGCTGCTTTCATTGAACGCGCGCGGGCGCGAGGCTTAACCATCGGCCTTGCCGGATCGCTTCGTGCGAGTCATGTGCCGGCGCTTCTCGGCCTCGGCCCCGACCTGCTCGGCTTTCGCGGCGCGCTCTGCCGCGACGGCGGACGGGGCAAGTCCCTCGATCCCCTGCGGCTCGCGTCCATTAGGGCGCTGATCCCGAAAGATCGAGGCGCCGTGCGCGAGACGAACTTGCAGGATCTTGCTCAACCCACTTTATGCTAGGGATGGATCGGCGCGAGGATTGCGCCGCAAGGAGCCCCTGCTGATGGCTGAGCCGAAATTGAGGCGGCTAGCGCCCAGCGCCGCGCCCGATGAAGCGCCGGTCCTCGACCGCGTGTTCATCCGCGATCTCGTGCTGGATGTCGAAATCGGGGTTTATACCCACGAGAAGGGTGCGACCCAGCGCGTGCGTTTCTCGGTGGATGTCGATATGGCGCCGGCCGGCCGAGCAATTGACGACGATATCGGCCGCACCTTCGACTACGACATGATCGTCAAAGGCATCAAGGACATCATCGCGCGCGGGCATATCAATCTGGTCGAGACCCTGGCCGAGGACGTGGCGCGGCATTGCCTCGCCCATCCCCGCGCGGCGCGCGTCACGGTGAAGATCGAGAAGCTCGACAAGGAGCCGGGGGCCGTCGGCGTCGAGATCGTGCGCGTCAAGGGAAACGGCTAGGATGGCGGGTCCGGCCTCGCGCGCCAATGCCGAACTCGCGCCGGCCGCCGGCCAAGCGCGCCTGGTCGTCGTCAAGCTCGGCGGCAGCGTCATCCGTTCGGGCGAGCTCGCAGCTTGGCTCGACGCGATTGCCGCCGCACCCTGTCCCATCGTCGTTGTCCCGGGGGGAGGGGCGTTGGCCGATGAGGTGCGCGACCGCCAAACCGAGCTCGGCTTCGGCGATCGTGCCGCGCACCGCATGGCGCTGCTCGCCATGGATCAGCTGGCGTGGGCCGTGGCGGGCTTGCGCCAGGGCTTCATCGTCGGCACGACCGAGCCCGAGCTTCGTGCCGCGCTCGGACGCGGACACGTGGCCGTCTGGGCCCCTTACGCTCTGGTCGCCGGACGCACCGACGTCGAAGAATCCTGGCGCCTCACCTCCGACAGCCTTGCGCTGTGGCTCGCGGCGCGGATCGGCGCGGCATGCTGCGTCCTGATCAAGTCCATCCGGCGCCAGGGGACAAGAGCCGATGCCGCGGAACTTGCGCAAAGCGGCATCGTCGATGCCGCCTTTCCGTCGATGCTGAGGGATGCCGGCGTGCCGGCCTTCTTGCTCGGCCGTGGCGAACAGAAGGCCTTCGCCGCCTCACTCGCCGCTAAGGACGCGGATCAGACCAACTCCGCCGCCGCCATCGTTTAAGCGAACCACGCTGTTTTGAGACCTTCGGGACCCCTCTCCCCGGCTTCAATCGTCATCCTGAGGCGGCCGCGAAGCGGCCCTCGAAGGACGCAGCGAAACCGTCATCCTTCGAGGCTCGCTTCGCTCGCGCCTCAGGATGACGGACTGCAAGGGAAGAGGGGATTGCAGGCATGACGCAGCGCGAAGAGCGGGTTAGAACGGCAAGGTCGAATGGCTAAGAACGCATCCATGGCCGAGAGCATCCTGTTCCTGACCGGACATCTGGCGCGAGCCCGCCTCGAGGCCGTGCTCGAAGCCATGAAGGCAAACATCGATTGGAAGGTGCTCGATATCGGCGTCAAGGTCGCGGCGCTGATGACCGAGGAGATCATCAACCGGCGCCTGCCCAATCCCGTCGCGGCCGACAAGGTCATGCTGCCGGGCCGCTGCCGCGCCGATCTTGAGCGCCTGGGCGAACGCTTCGGCGTGCCCTTCGTGCGCGGACCGGACGAGCTCAAGGACATCCCCGTCTTTTTCGGGCGCGCGCGGAAAGCCTCTGACATGACCAAATACGACATCCGGATCTTCGCCGAGATCGTGGATGCTTCGGCGCTTTCGGTCGAGGCGATCCTCGAACGCGCGCGTGGTTACGTGGAAGCCGGCGCCAACGTGATCGATCTCGGTTGCCTTCCCGACACGCCGTTCCCCCACCTCGAAGACGCCATCGCCGCGCTCAAGGGCGAAGGCTACAAAGTGAGCGTCGATTCCGCCGACACTGACGAGTTGAGCCGCGGGGGGAAGGCCGGCGCCGACTATCTGCTCAGCCTCAACGAGTCGACGCTTCACATCGCCGATCGGGTCGCCTCGGTCCCCGTGCTCATCCCCAAGGAGCACGGCGACATGGCCTCTCTCTACCGCGCCATGGATGCGCTCGATGCCAAAGGCCGCAAATATCTCGTCGATCCCGTGCTCGATCCCATCAATTTCGGCTTCATGCAATCGCTGGAACGCTACGCCGAAGTCAGGCGCGAGCGCCCCGATGCCGAGATGCTGATGGGCACGGGCAACCTCACCGAGCTGACAGACGCCGACACCACCGGCATCACGGCCGTGCTGCTCGGCATCGCTTCGGAACTGCAGATCAGGAACGTGCTGGTGGTGCAGGTGAGCCCGCACACCCGGCGCACGGTCGAGGAGCACGACCTTGCCCGCCGCATCATGTATGCGAGCCGCGCCGACCACGATCTGCCGAAGGACTATGGCGAGGGGCTGCTTACCGTGCATGCGCGGCGGCCGTTCCCGCAAACGCCGGACGAGATCGCCGCCGCCGCCCGCGAGGTGCGCGACAAGAACTTCCGCATCGAGATCGCCGAGGACGGCATCCATGTCTATAACCGCGACGGCCATCACGTGGCGCAATCCGCGCTCGACCTGTTCCCCAAGCTCGGCGTGGAGCAGGATGGCGCGCACGCCTTCTATCTCGGCACGGAACTTGCCAAGGCCGAAATCGCTTTCAGGCTGGCCAAGCGTTACGCGCAGGACGAGCCGCTCGATTGGGGTGTTGCCGCCGACGCGCCAGCTGACGACAAGACAAAGCTCAAGGCAGCCGGTCATACGCTCATCGCCAAGCGGAAGCGGGAAGCCTCCTGATAGAGAGTTAGCCCATCATGCCGATGATCCGGGAATGCATCGTCACTACTCTCAACGAGGAGGGCCAGGTCCATATCGCCCCGCTCGGTCTCATCGCCGAGGAGGGCGGTTGGATCATCGCGCCGTTCCGGCCCTCGACCACGCTCGACAATCTCGGTGTCACCCCTTATGCGGTCGCCAATTTCACCGACGATGTTCTTGTCTTCGCCGGTTGTCTCGTGGGGAAGAGGGACTGGCCGACGCGGCCTTCGACCCATGTCCCCGGCGCGGTGCTCGAAGGCGCGCTCGCCCATGCCGAACTTGCCGTGGCCCACGTCGAGGACGATGAGCAGAGGCCGCGCTTCCATTGCCGCGTGGTGCATGAGGCGAGCCATGCCCCGTTCAAGGGCCTCAACCGGGCGCAAAGCGCGGTGATCGAGGCCGCCATCCTCGCCAGCCGCCTGCATATACTGCCGCGCGAGAAGATCGAGCGCGAGTTGGGGTATTTGCAGATCGCGGTGGAAAAGACCGCAGGCCCCCGCGAGCACGAAGCCTGGCGGCTCCTGGTCGAGAAGATCGAGGACCATTACAAGCAAACGCCGCCCCCGCCCGCCTAGGTTTCCCCTCTCCCTCGAGGGAGAGGGCTTCCCGCCCGGCGCGCGAAGCCACGACGTGGCGAAGCGCGTCGAGTGGCGGGAAGGGTGAGGGGGGAAGACGCGGCTTCGCCGCTGGCCCCTCACCGCGCGCCAAATGGCGCGCGTGCTCTCCCCAAGGGGAGAGCGGGAAAATGAGAAGCGGCGTAAGCCGGAATTCAGAATGGCAAGCACGGCGCTTGCTGCTGGATACCGGCATTTGCCGGTATGACGTGCGAGAGGAGCGAGCCTCGAAGGATGACGACTAAGATGCGTCCTTCGAGGGCCGCTTCCCACGCCTGGGAAGCGGCCACCTCAGGATGACGAATCCAGTAGCTTGCGTTCGCGTGCTCTCCCCAAGGGGAGAGCGGGAAATGAGAAGCGGCGTACGACACCTTCCCCTCTCCCTTGAGGGAGAGGGCTTTCCGCCGCGATCTTGCGCGAGCGCAGCTTTGCGCAAGTCGCATGGCGGGAAGGGTGAGGGGGGAATCTTTGACGCCGCTGCGCCGGCTGCCCTCACGGCGCGCCCTCTTGCGCTCAAGCAGCGAAGCGATAGCGCATGAAAAAGTGCGCGCGTGCTCTCCCCAAGGGGAGAGCAGGAAAATTTGCTGTATGCCCAGGCCGTCATCCTGAGGTGCGAGCGGAGCGAGCCTCGAAGGATGACGACTAAGATGCGTCCTTCGAGGGCCGCTTTCCACGCGTGGGAAGTGGCCACCTCAGGATGACGAAACCGGCGTCGGCGCTATCGCGGCCCGAGATAGGGATCGTTGTAACGCGCGTCGACGCAGCGCTCGCCGTTCCAGTAGCGATATTGGCCGCAGCTCGCCGGGCGCGGCGGCGGCAGGAAAATCACCGCGGGCGCTCCGTCATCGACGTCGACCTCGACATCGGTCTCGACCTCGACGTCTGCATCGGGAACGACGACCGGGGGTCCGTATGGTTGACGGCGCCATTGGCGGCGCCAGCCCGCTTCCTCGATGAGAGCCTCAGTCGCAACCGAGTTTAAAACGGTGAATGGCGGCGAAGCCTCGGCTTCATGCGACGCAAGGCCAAAGCCGATGCTGCCGGCGGCAACAACCACGGCGAGTGTCGGAACGCGACGCATCGAAGTCCCCATCTTTTGCTTGCTCCTCTTTTACTCAGTTTGGCCGAAGCGCTGCTTGACACAAGACCGGGCCGCCCTAAGTGAGTGATACAATTTTGCCGCCACGGCAATGGCGCAACGATCGGGCGCGTCGGGCGTTTGTGTAACGTGATAAACAGGAGGTCAAAATGGCGCAGAACATCTTCGGATCCGACGGTGGCCCCGCGGTGCCGGGCGGAAATGTCGCGAAGCCGCTGATCATCGCTTTGCTCGCGCTCCTCGCCTCGCGTTATTTCGGCGGAAAGAAACAAGACGCCGCGCCTGCTGAGGCGCCCAAGAGCCCCGAATCCGCGCCGCAATCCTCGGCCGATCCCGGCAGCGTCCTCGACGGGCTTGGCGGCCTCATCAAGCAGTTCCAGCAGAAGGGGCTCGGCGATGTGGTGGACTCCTGGGTCCGCACCGGCAAGAACAAGAACGTTGACGCCGACCAGGTTTCCGTGGCGCTCGGCGGGGATGTCGTCGACGAGCTTTCCCGCCGCACCGGGCTCTCGCGCGATGAAGTCGTGGCGGAACTGGCGCGTATGCTGCCGAATGTGGTGGATAAGCTCACCCCCGACGGTCGACTCCCGACGCGGCAAGAGGTAATGCGGCTGGTATCTTGAGCGGCGTATCAACGCTCAAACGAGTTCAGCCAAGAGAGGGTCCTTCATGGGGATCATTGCCTGGATTGTCTTGGGTCTGATCGCGGGCTTCATCGCCAGCAAAATTTACGTAGGCAGCGGACAGGGCCTGTTGCTCGACATCGTGCTCGGCATCGTCGGCGCGGTGGTTGGCGGCTTCCTCTTCACCGCGCTCGGCGCCACCGGCATCACCGGCTTCAACATCTGGAGCATGATCGTCGCGACCATCGGCGCTATCGTCGTGTTGTGGCTGTACCACGCCATCGCCGCCCGTTAGATCACGCTTCGAGGTGGGCGCGCTCGACGCGCCCACCTCGGCCCTGCCTCACCCATCGACAATGAGCTCATGCGCGGCAAGCAGCCCGACGGCGACGGCGGGGGCGCAAGTCCCCGCCATGTCGCGGGCTTGAGGTGCGCAATCGATCAGGTCGGCGAAATCGCGGTAGCGCCGCCCAAGCCGCGCCGAAAGATGCCGGGCGATGAAGCGCCCGCAGCCCGCGCCGATCACCGGAGCGTCCGGCGCCAATTCCTCGCGGGCCACAAGCGCAAGCGCCGCACCCTCGATCTCGGCGAGCTGACAATCGGCGAAGTGGCGGGCGAGATCGACATAAGCCAGAAGATCGGCCGCGGTCGCGTCGCGGCCGAGCATGCGGGCCAGTCTCGCGGCACTTTCCTGCGTGCTCTTTCCCTTGAGATCGGGCGTCGGATATGGATCGGCGTCAGCGGGAAGCGCGCCGAGCAGACGCCAAACATCGGCCATGGTCGCGAAGCGCTCGGCGGCGACACCCTGCATCCGCCCCTTAAATGGAGCCTTGCGCCCGACCGCCATGACCGGCGTACGCACCACGCCGGTGTAGACGAGCTCGCCCTCGGTCAGCCGTTCGCCATCGGAATAGCCGCGCGCCGCGACCGCGCCGCCCTTGAGCGGAATGAGGTCCGTCGTCGTGGTCCCGGCATCGATGAGCAAGGCATCGGGGAACGAACGCGCAATGAAGGTCGCGCTTGCATGCCAATTGGCCGAAGCAACGTCGAGAGCGTGCTCGACGGCGCCGATGTCGGGGAGGAAGCCCGCTCTGCCGCCATAGAAAACAGCCTCTCCGTCGGTGCTCTTCCGCATCATCTCGACGAGATAGGCGACGCCCCGCGCACGGTCGGAAAAGACGTCCGAGAGCTCGCCCGTCATGGTGACGGCATGCACCGCACCCGTTGGACAAAGCGGAAGCGCTTCGGCGAGCGCTCTATCGAACTTGCTCGCATCTTGCCGGAGCGGGCAGGGGAACTGCGCCACCTCAACGGCGCGCCGCCTCTCGATGCGCGCGAGCTTGAGATTGGCCCCGCCGAGGTCCCAGCCGATCACCGAGTTCATGCCGTTCATTGCCGCTCCGATCCTGTCTCTCGCCTAGAATTACCGAATGGCTCGGTCAAGCTGGGCGGCCAGCGGGGTTCTTGGTATAGGTGGTCCGAAATGGGCAGCACGAGCGATTTCACAGTCATACCGGCACTCGACCTCAAGGACGGCATCGTCGTCCATGCCAAGGGCGGAGTTCGCGCCGAATATCGTCCGATCGCCAGTCCGTACGGTGCGGCCGACGATCCCCTGCCAATCGCCCGCGGACTGCTCTCGGCGACCGGCTCGTCCGTTCTCTATATCGCGGACCTCGATGCGATCACGGGCAAGGGCTCCAATTTCGAGCTCGTGCGCGGCCTCTCCTACTCCCTTCCCGATGTCACGATCTGGGTCGATGCCGGTTTCTCCAGAGTTGCCGATTGCGCCTTCTGGCTGCCGCTCGGAGCCACGCTGGTGATCGGCAGCGAGAGCCTTGCGGCCATCGACGATTGGCGGGAGATGCAAGCGGCGTTCGACCAGAACCTCGTGCTGTCGCTCGATTGCGACCAATCCGGACAAAGAGGTCCTGGCGCGCTGTTCGACGATCCCGCGCTGTGGCCGGGACGTGTCATAGCCATGAATCTTAGCCGCGTCGGCAGCAAACAAGGCCCCGACGAGGATGGGATCAAATCCCTCGTCGCCATGGCCGACGGCCGGTCGATCATTGCCGCAGGGGGGATCAGGAACGCGAAGGATCTTGCCGCTCTTGCCGCGGCCGGCGCGAGAGGTGCGGTGCTGGCGACGGCGCTGCACAATCAGGCGCTGACGCAAAAAGAGATCGCCGCCCTCCTGGGAGAGCGGCGATCATAGCGCGAGCGCCGAGACGCGAGCGCCGAGGCGCTTATCCGTCAGAAACCCAGCTTTTGGAGCCACCGCCGAATCGGGCCCGGGCCTGCTGATGTGCCGGGTTGCCCCCGACCTGGGGGTTCTCCCTTTCAACCGGCAGCGAACGGGTGGTGCGCTGTGTCCTTTTTCGCGGTGACCTCGGAGGACTTCGGCTCGCCCTTGACGGCGCGGGCGATCGCTTCCTTGGTGGCGCGATAGTTGAAATCCTGGATCTTCTTGTCGTCCTTGGCTTCCCAGTGAATGAATACGCCGACGGTTACGAAGAGGTCATCGGCCTCGTTGGCTGGGATCACGCCTTCGGAAACGGAGTCGGCCACGGCCTTGGCCACGCCATGTTGTGCCGGGCCGAACATCTGCACCGCCTGACGCGCGTCCTTGATGGTGACCTTGTTGTAAAGGATCGTCGGGGGCTTACAGAGAAGGTTCGGCGCAATCACCGCAAGCAGGGTGGTGAAGCCGTCTTTGTTGTTGGTCAACGCATTGCAGAACGCCGTCTCGACGGCGCTGTTGCGCGGGCCGAGAAGCAAATCGACATGAGCGACTTCGTTGCCGTCACCGACAAGCGACTCGCCGACACATACTCCACTGATTTTGGCCATGAACCCCCTCCTAACGGGCTGATACGACGCAGATCAACTAACTGGTGCTTGCGGCGATACCGCCGACCGCAAGCCGACGAAAGTCGCTTGGACCAAGCGCCTTCGTCCGCAACTCCTGATCAGAAGCTCGGCGGGGAGAAGATAAGCCGGGGCCCAAAGGATCGGCAAGTCGATTATTGGGGCACAACGCCCGGATTCCGGCCCTACTCTGCCGATTCCAGCGTGGCCGCGAACAGCGTCGCGACGGTGAGATCGGCCGAGGTGCCGGGGTTCAGCTCGCGCTCTTTGAGGGACCGGTCGAAGGCCAGGAGCGGAGCGATCATGGTCTCAGCCGTCTGGCTTTCGGCGAAGCCGGCCTCGATCGCGGCGGCTTCTTCGCGCACGAGTGCGGCGCTCCGCGCCCCGAATTTTCGCTCTATCAGGGTATCGGGAAGATGGGCAAGGAAGCCGAGATAGACCCGCGTCACGGCCCAGGGTCCTTCGCCCCAGCGCTCGTGGCCTTGCTTCAGCCATGTGCGGCCAAGCTCGAAAATATCGGCGAAGCCGTGCGCATAATTCCAGGCGATACGGTCGTATCCCTCGGCCGCGCGCATGGCCTCGAGCAAGCTGACCTCCGGCTCTGAGGCCACGTCGTGTCGAGGCGCCTCGCCCAAGCCGCCGGGCTTGGTGTCGCGGATGGCCCGGTAGGCTTCGCTCGCGTCGGCGACGGTGAGCTCTTGCAGGACGAGGCGAAGCTTTGACGCGAGGTCGCCGCCGCGCCGGTCGAGAGCCGCCGCGGCAAGGGGCGCCGCGAGCAGGATGATGCCGAGATTGGTGTTGTGCCCGACGGCGCGCTGCGTCGCAGCGGCCGCAAGCCGGATACGTTCGCCGACGCCAAGGGCCGCGCGGCCGATGAGGGGCGCCGCCGCTTCGGCGCTTGCGGCGAAGTCGGCGACGGTCATGCTGTCGCCGTCGCCGAAACGATGGACGTTCCCGGGCTTCAGCGCGTCGAGTTCGGCAAGGCAAGCGTCAAGGAAGGCTCGGGCGATCGCGTTCGGCTTGAGCGACCTGGTCAAGCGCCCTCTCGGCCTTCGAGGCGCGCCGGCGCAAGCGCCGCGTCGAGGAAGGCATCAACCAGCTGATCGGAGATGCGGACATGGCTCACGCGTTGAAGTCCGTTCCAGGCCGGCATCGAGTTCACTTCGAGCACGAGGAAACGGCCGTCGGGGGCCTGGATGATATCGACGCCGGCATAGTCGGCGCCGACGCAAGACGCGGCCTTGAGCGCGAGGTCGACAAGCTCGTGACTGGCGATCGCGGCCTTTGCGCGCGCACCTTGCTTGATATTGGTGACCCAGCTCGACCCGTGGCGGATCATGGCGGCGATGACGCGATCCCGGCACACGAACAGGCGCCAATCCTGATGGTGCTCTCGCGCCGGCGGTACGAATTCCTGGAGGTAATAGACCCCGTTGACCTCCTCTGGCGAGGCGAGATCGGCGAGGGAAGAGATCAGGCGCAAGCCTTTGCCTTGGGCGCCGAACAGCGGCTTCTGCACCAATTTGCGGCCCTCGGCGACGACGTTTGCGACAATCGCCTCGGCTTCGGCGCGATTGACCCTGGCGAAGGTGCGCGGCGTCGGCAGACCGGCGCGCTGAAGAAAGAAGGTCGTGGTCGATTTGTCGACGCAGCGTTCGATGGCGCGCGCGTCGTTCCACACCGTCACGCCGAGCTCGCGAAGCGCATGCAGCACGCCGAGATAGAGCGTGACCGCCTCGAAGCTGCCGCCCGGAACGAAGCGGACGAACGCGCCTTCCGGCAAACGGTCGCCGAGACCGGGGATGAAAAGCCCGGTCGCGGTTTCTGTCGAAAAGCCGCAAGCGTTGAGCGGAGCGAGCAACGGCGTGATGCCGTGCCGCTTAAAGGCCCGCGCAAGGCTCCGTCCATGCCAATCGCGGCCATCGCCGAACATCACGATGGCGTCGTCGTTGGCTCCTTGCGCGGCCATGGCCTTAAGCGAAGGAGCGCGACAGCACGGCGGTATCGATGTGCCCGCCCTCGAAGCTTTCGCCGGTCTTGAGCGAGGTCACCGTCACTTTCGCCGGGCTGAACAGCATGCGGTCGATCGCGTAGAAATCGCCTTTCACCGCCGCGAAGATGTCGGCGAACGGCTTGCCGTAATCCTTCGACTTGAGGCTCGGCAAGTTTTCGGCAAGGGTCTTCGCTTCCTTGGCGCCGCTCGACACGAAGAGCTGGGCGCGGCCGCCGTAGATGATGGCGTCATTGGTGCGTCCCATGGCGGCGATGAAGTCGGGCGCCGGCGGCGGCAGCGGCGCGGTAGCCATGCCGTCGACGATGTGATCGAGGGGAAAGTGCAGCTCATGCGCCTTGTGCAACGCCACCTCGAGGCAGCGCGCCGCGATCTGCACGGTGCCGGCGAGGCTCGAGGTCGGCGCATAGACGAAGGTGAGACGATCGGGCTCGAGCTTGCAGGCCTTGGCCACCTGCTCGACGAGCGCCGGCGGGGGCGGGCGGTCGGCTTCGAGCACGAGGACGGCGCTTTCCGCCTTGTCGCGGTAGCCGAGCTCGTCGAACAGCTTCTCTGAGGAACCGATGGCTCGCGCCGGTCCCGAGCCGAGCACGCTGTATTTCTTGCCCTTGTACTCGCCGGAAAGGCTCCAACCGGCATATTGCGAGCCGAGGCAAGCGACCACCGGCTGCGCCGTATGCACCGTCACCACGAACGGCCAAGAGCTGTCGGTGTCGGTCGTCGCGAGCGCCACGCTGCCGAGGCCGCCGAGGCAAATCTCGGCCATGCGGCGCCCAGCCTCCAGACCTCCGACGGCCTTGACGCCGCAATCGATGCGGCATTCGCCGAGCGTCCCCTCGGTCACATCGACGCGAAGCGCGTCGGCGTCAGCGATCAGCGCCTTGACGAGCGGCTCCGCCTCGGCGTTCACGCTCGGCCACGCCGCGGCCTTGAGTGCGGCTTTCTGTTCCGTCTCGTTCACCCGCGTTCCTCGCTGTAATGGGTTGGAGCAATTTAAGAATTTGGCACCTTCGCGCTTCGGCCAATCGTTCGGCTCCGGCGGCCGTGCGCGCGCGGGCCAACACAGTGCATATCGGGCGGTTCTTGTCGATCCATTCCGATGGCTTGGGGCGGTCGGCAACCCAGGCGGGCCATGCCGCGCCCGAGGGCGCCTTCCCGCCTCGCTCGGCATAGACGATCGCGGACGCCATGGCATCCCGGAACTTGAACGCTCGTGACGGCAACGTCCCTTCACGGATCGCTTCCAGATGAAGGCTAAGCAGCGGCTTCGCGCCGCGATCGAAGATGTCGAAGCTCGCTCCGGGGCGCGGGTTGATCTCAAGCAGGAAAGGTTCTTCGTCACGAACCAGAAAATCGGCGGAGGCGAGCCCCCTGATGGCAAAGGCGCGCGCAACCTTCATGACCGCCTCAGTGACGCGCCGCGCCACCGAAGGTGAGATCGTTGCCGGGCACACCGCGCCGCCATAGCGCCACGGGCTCGATCGTCGCGGCGCCGTCCATTGCTCGCTGAAGCCGAGCACGCGGGCGCCGCTGCCGTTGGCGACGAAGAGCGCCGAAAGAGCACGGCCGTCGACGCGTTGCTGATAGTAGAGATTGGTGGCGGCCTTCGTGAGCCGGCCGGGCTTGATATGGCTGCCGCCTGCGCCGCCGCGCTTCTTGGCAAGCCACGCGCCGCCGCGTGACGGAGGCCGGCTCGACGTCGGCGGATGGGCGATGCCGAGACGGTCGAGCGTCGCGAAGAAATCCTCCGGCGCCTTGAGGCGCGCGACCGTGGCGGCGTCGGTGCCGAGCAGCGGCCAATGCTTTGCGATCAGCCGCAGCAATTCGGTGCGATCCTCGAGGCCTGACCCGTAGACGACACCGAGAATGGGGGAGGGAGCGTTGTCGGCGAGTGCCCGAAGCGCGGGATAAAGAGTCTCCCAGCGGAAACCGCGCCTGATGCTGCCCGGCAGTTTGCGGCAAGCGTGCGCCGCCTCTTCGGTATCGGCATCGGCGAAAAAATCGGCGACCAGCGGCTTAAATCCGGCGCGACGCGCTCCTTGCGCGAGCGCCCGCCCCGAGACGGCTGCGATCAGGAGCGAACCTTGCTCACGAGGCAAGTTTCTGGGCAAGGGCATAAGCGTCGCGGAAGTCGAGATAGAGCGGCTTGTCTGACTCGATCATCTGTTTGAAGAGGCCTGTCTCGGTCCGATACTTGACGTTGCCGACCGCAAGCGCGCCGATGCCGACCGCTTTGGTCCCGGGGATCGGCTTGGTCTTGTCGTTAACGCCCACGCCTTCGACGCCTGACGGCGGCACGGCATTCACGTCGGTCGCAACGAGCAGCTTCTTTGCGTCCTTCAGCTGGTCGAGCGTGAGCAGCCTGCGGCCGGCCGGCCCCGCAGCGAAAACAATGTCGGCATCGCGCGCCAGCGCGGCTTTCTGCTCCTCGGTGCTTCCATCGGCGTAACCGATATCGACTCCGAAGCGACCCTTGGCTTCCTCTGCGAGTTTGCGCACGCGCTCCGGTCCGTCGTAACCGATCAAGGTCGAGGAGGCTCCATCCATGGCGGCGATCACGGCCGAAGCGAACGCGACGACGCCCGTTCCGCCGAAGACCGCCACGCGCTTGCCCTCGAGTCCGGTCGAGAATTTCTCTTTGAGCGCCTCCTTGGCGCAAGCGACCATCGCCGCGGCGGTGGTGAACGATCCTGCCGGATCGGCAAACACGGAAATCTCGAAGGGCGGCACCATGGCCTTCTTGGCGCGGTCCATCATGTCCAGCGCTTCGATGGCGCGCTTGCCGCCGATGAACATTCCGGTGCGCTTCACCCCCTCGGGGCCGCGGGAGAAAATCGCGTCCTGCACCAGCCCCATCACGTCCTCGATAGTGACGTTGGTATAGGGAATGGCAGCATCGAAGCCGGCGTCGAGCGCCATGTTCACGTCGAACGGGCTCATGTGCTTGAGCGGCGTGATCATGTGCAGAATGCGGGGGTTCCCCATCGGCGTTTCGTCTCCCTGCTTAGGCTTGCTCCTCGCTTGCCCGTTTGGAACGGCGCAAGTCGCGGGCCGCGAGGGCATCGCTTTAGCACAATCGGCGAGACCGCACAGGCCCTTGACGACGCCGGGATGAAGCGCCGCCGCGCTGTGAGGCCGGCGCTTCGGCGTCAAATCCAGTCCGGACCCGTCAACCAAGCAACGAGGACCCAACGTTCGCCCCACCAAGGGGCCGTGGCGCGATGGTGCAAGTAGGTCGGGAACCACGTGCCGGCCCCCTGGAGTGGCGCGATGGCGTGGTCAGGATGCAACCCCCTGACTTGGAGCCCTCCGCGCCAATAGGACCGGGGGGACGACAGATTGATGATGCAGGTGAGCTTGCGGGCCGAGCCCGGGTAGGTGTCGAAGTGCCACTTGAAGAACTGCATCGGCTTGTATCGGAGCACCTCAACCCCGTCCATTCCGGTTATGGCGAACCGCCAGAGCCGTTGATTGAGGTCCTCACTCTTCGCCATGAGGCGTTCGATGAGCCACTCCCTGTCGGGCGAGCGCGGAAGCTTTACGAAATCGTTGGTCCGACGCGGGCTTGGCTTTGTCGCCTTCCCAACTCGCCTGATGACCTCGGCCCGGCGCAGACCGAGCGCCATCGCGTCGTTCTTGATAGCTTCACACTCTTCGACAGTGAGAACAGCACGGACCGATTTGACATGGAGCGGAACCTGCCTCCACGCGCCCTCCGCGCCCTGCTCTTGTTTCAGGTTCATGAGACTTCCCCGCGCGTCGTCATTCGGATTCAATGAATGCACCTTCGTTGCGGCCTTGTGCCAGCGCGAAATCGAGCCCCTGATGGGTGACATGGGCCTGTAACCGGCCAAGCATATTCTCGCCTTCGATCTGTGACGCGACGAAGGCAAAGCCGGTCGGCCCCCACGAACTCTGGCCAAGCCCGACGATCCCCTCGTTGCGGAGCCAAGCGAGCGCTTCGGCGACGCGCGGGCTGGCGTAGGGGGCGCCTTGAGACGGCGCGAAATAGGCGCCCATGCAGGCTTGCAGAGCGCCGACATGCTGGCAGAAGGTCGCGAAATCGGCGGCGGCAAGGGCGGGGAGCGCCCCTTGCGTGATCCGCCGCGAAAGCGCTTCGGCCTCGTGTGCAGGAAAATCGGGCAGCGTCTCGAACGCAGCGGCCTCGCTCCCGCCGGCGAGCCCCTTTGCGTCCCGATCGAAAATCAGAAGCACGCGCCATTCGGCCGGGAAGGGGACGCGGCCTACGAGCTTTGGCAGCTCGCCTGCGAGCGGCCCTCCGTCGAGCACGGCGCCACCTTGCGCGAACGTGGCGATGCCGATGCCCGAACGCGCGCCGCGCCCGAGCCGCGCCGCGATCTCTCGCGGTGCGAGGCCCAGCCCTTCGAGGGTGGCGAAGGCGGAGCCGACGGCAAGGGCAAGCTGCGTGCCGGAGCCGAGCCCGGCATGCGGCGGGATCGCCTCCTCGATCTCAAGATCGTAGGCCGCGTCGATGCCAGAGCTCGCGGCGATCCTCCTCAGATAGCGTTCGGCGCGCTCGCGCTCGGGTCCGCTCACCTCAAACCGTTCCGCCCTCCTCAGGACAAGCCGGGTGACCGGGCGATCGAGCGAGAGCCCTAACGAACCGAACGGACGATCGCTCCGTCCGCTTGGATCGAGAAAGCCGAAATGAAGCCGCGCGGTTGCCGTGACGGTCGCCTCGCGTGGGAGGCTGCGCGCCGCTCTTGAGTTTCTCGGCCGAGGGGAAAAGGCCTCCATTGATCGGTCCGAAGCCTGTCGCTATGCTTGGGTTGAAGGGAAGGCGATTACTCTTTCAAAAGAGAAGGACGATGGCAACGTCCGAGCGCACCTATAGCGATGCCGAGGTCGAGGAGCGGCTCAAGAAGGAGCTGCCGCACTGGTACCTCGAGGACGGCTGGATCAGGCGGCGCTTCCGCACGAACAGCTGGAAGAGCACGTTGATGGTGATCAATTGCGTGGGCCATCTGTCCGAGGCCGCCTGGCATCATCCCGACATCACCGCCTCCTATGCCTGGGTCGAGGTCAGGCTGAAGAATCACGCCGCCAAGGGCATCACCGACAAGGATTTCGAGCTCGCCAAAAGGATCGAGGACGTGGTCCATTGGCAGCCGGGCAAGGAGGGGGGCGCGCTCGAAGGCACCCCCGGCGAAGACATGCGCTTCGCCTATATCAAATACGACAAGCCCAAAGCCTGACCGGCTTCAGCCGCGCCCGATCGCAAGTGGGGTTGGCCATCTGCCCCCTTGCCGCGCTTGCGCCCCGCAAGCCACCTGTTTAATTGTGCCCGGCTGAGTTGCCGCGAGAGGGCCGGTCCCGCCATGGCGGATTTCCAGATCAAGGGCGTCACCATCGTCGAGACCTTCGCAGAGGCCTTCCCCATGGTCGGCACGCGGATCATCATCACGGCGCCCACTCTCGAATGGGCGCTGACTGCCGCCCGCACCATGACCGGCTTTGCCACCTCGGTGATCGCCTGCGGGGCGGAAGCCGGCATCGAGCGGACGCTGTCGCCCGACGAGACCCTGGACGGGCGTCCCGGCGTCGCCGTTCTCCTCTTCACGATGGATACCGACAAGCTCCAGCGGCAGCTTCGCAACCGGGTCGGTCAATGCGTGCTGACGAGCCCGGGCTCGGCCTGCTTCGCCGGGCTCGACGGCGAGAAGAAGTTGAAGCTCGGCGCTTCGCTGCGGTTTTTCGGCGACGGCTGGCAGATGTCGAAGATGACGGGAGGCCGGAGGTTCTGGCGCATTCCGGTCATGGACGGCGAGTTCCTGTGCGAGGCAACCACGGGTCTCACCAAGAAGGCGGTCGGCGGCGGCAATCTGCTCGTGCTCGGAAAATCGCATTCGGCTGTGCTCGCCGCGTGCGAACGCGCGGTCAAGGCCATCGCCGAAGTCGAGGGGGCGATCGCGCCGTTCCCCGGAGGGATTGTGCGCTCCGGCTCCAAGGTCGGCTCCAAATATAAGGGTCAGATCGCCTCGACCAACGACGCCTATTGCCCGTCGCTGAAAGCCGCCGTCAACACCGCGCTTCCGCTCGAGGTCGAAGCGGTGCTCGAGATCGTCATCGACGGGCTGACCAAAGACTCGGTTGCCAAGGCGATGCACGCCGGCGTCCATGCCATCACCGAAGGCGGCGCCGAAGCCGGCGTCACCCACGTCACCGCCGGCAATTACGGCGGCAATCTCGGTCCGCACCATTTTCATCTCAAGGAGATCGTGGCGTGGAAGCGCTGACCTTCGAGCTTAAGCATACGCCCGAAGAGCGGCTCGATCTCTCGCCGCTCACTCCGGAGCGGCTCGATGGCCTCAAAGCGAGTGAGGTCGAAGCGCTTGCGATCGGCACGACGCGTGTGCCTCTCTCCGTCGGCGACGTCTTCAAGGTCAAAGGCAAGGACGCTGGCGAGATCCGCTTTGCCGGCACCGACGCGCGCTGCGACAAGATCGGCGCCGGCATGACGAAAGGCGCAATTGTCGTCGAGGGCGACGCCGGAGCCTATCTCGGCGCCGGCATGAAAAAGGGCAAGATCGAAGTGAGCGGCAATGCCGGCGCCTTGGCCGGCGCCAGCATGGCGGGCGGCGCCATCGCCGTCTCGGGCCATGCCGGCGAGCGCGCGGGCGGGATCCATGTCGGTGAGACCCTCGGCATGAGGGGAGGCGTGCTGACGATCGGCGGCAATGCGGGTTCGCTGCTTGGCGAGCGCATGCGGCGCGGGCTGGTGATCGTGGGCGGCGACGCCGGCGACTATGCCGGCGGGCGCATGGTCGCCGGAACGATTCTGTTCAAGCGAGGCGTCGGTGCCAATGCCGGTTTCGGACTCCGCCGCGGCAGCCTGATTTTCGTCGAGGAGCCGAAAGAGCTACTGCCAACCTTCGGCGATTGCGGCGTGCTCGAGTTCGACTATCTCAGGCTGCTCGAGCATTGGCTCCGCGCCAACGAAAAACCCATCAATCTCGGCACGCGCGCCCGCAGGCTCATGGGCGACATGGCCGTGCTCGGCAAGGGCGAGATGTTGATCCTGGCTTGAGCCCGAGTTCCGAATCCGAACGTGACATTGACACCTCGAACGCCCATATGGGCTATGGTCCCATGACATGGGTCCCATGACATGGGTCCCATGACATGCGGGTCTCGCATGACTGGCTTGCAAGATGACCGCTTCCCCCTCTGTGCTTCTTGACGACAGCCTGACGCCCGGCGGCCGGAGTCTGCTCTATACCGATCCGGAGCGTATCGTTGCGGCTTACGCGCCGGACGAAGTGGCAAGCGCGCTCGATGAGGTCGAGCAAGGGCTTGCGCGCGGCCTGCACGCCGCAGGCTTCTTCGCCTACGAGCTCGGCTATTGGCTCGAGCCGAAGCTGATGCACCTCGTTCCCGGCGGCAGCGGCGTTCCTTTGTTGTGGCTCGGACTGTTCCGTGCGCCCCGGCCGCTCGACGACATCAGTGCCCGCGCCTGGCTCGATAGCCACGGCGGCGCGGAACGTGCCGCCATCTCCGACCTCTCGCTCTCCTGGACCCGCGCGCAGTACGACGACGCCTTCGCCAAGGTTCGGGACTACATTGCCGCGGGCGACGTCTATCAGATCAATCTCACCCTGAAATACCACTTCGCATTTGCGGGCGACCCGGTCGCGCTTTACGCGGCGCTCAGGCGCAAGCAGCGCGTCGCTTACGGCGCGCTCATGCACACGGGCGAGCTCGATGTGCTTTCGCTCTCGCCAGAGCTGTTCTTCCGCCGCGAAGGCAAGCATATTTCGGCGCGTCCGATGAAGGGCACGGCGGCGAGGGGACGGACGCCGCGCGAAGACGGCCGCCTCAAGACCTGGCTCGCCGTCGACGAAAAGCAGCGCGCCGAGAATCTCATGATCGTCGATCTCCTGCGCAACGATCTCGGCCGCATGGCGAAGATCGGCTCGGTCGAGGTCACCGACCTGTTCACGGTCGAAACCTATCGCTCGGTGCATCAGATGACCTCTGGCATCACGGCCGAGCTCAGATCCGACATGGGACTGAGGGACATGCTCCGCGCGCTCTTCCCATGCGGTTCGGTGACCGGCGCGCCCAAGGTGCGCGCCATGGAGATCATCCGCGAGCTCGAGGCGGCGCCGCGCGGGGTCTATACCGGCGCCATCGGCCACATCGCGCCGACGGGCAATGCCCAGTTCAACGTGGCGATCCGCACCGTGGTGCTGTCGGGCGACCGGGGCGAAATGGGCATCGGCAGCGGCATCGTTGCCGACTCGAAGGCCGATTCCGAATTCGACGAGTGCCTGTTGAAGGCGCTCTTCCTCACCAAGCTCGATCCGCCCTTCGAATTGATCGAAACGCTGCGCTTCGAGCGGGCACGCGGCTTTCACCTGCTCGAACGGCATCTTGTCAGGCTACAGGCCTCGGCCGCCCATTTCGCCTATCCCTTCTCCCGCGAAGCCGTGCTCGCCGCGCTCGACGCCGAAGCCGACCGCATTGAAGCCCCCGTCGCCATGATGCGGCTCCTCCTCGCCGAGGATGGCGCCATCACCGTCACCTCCACACCCATCACGCTGCCGACCAAGGACACGGTGTGGCGTTTCGCGATCTCGGACCAGCGCCTCAACGAGAAGGACCCGTTCTTCTATCACAAGACCACGCGGCGGCAGTTCTACGAGCGGGAGATGGAGCGGCACAAGGCTCTGACCGGGTGCGACGAGGTGGTGTTCCTCAACAGCAAGGGCGAGCTCACCGAGGGCACGCGGACAAATCTCTTCATCGAGATCGACGGGCGGTTGTTCACCCCGGCGCTCGCTTGCGGGCTTCTTCCCGGCACGCTGCGCGAGGAGCTTCTCGATCTGCCGCGGGCGGCGGCGAGCGAAGCGGTGCTCACGCCGCAAGATCTGATCGACGCCGATCGCATCTATCTCGGCAATTCGGTGCGGGGGCTCATTCCCGCCGAGTTGATCCGGCCCGGCCAGGAGGCGGAGAAGGCGCGCGCACCCGCGCACGCCGCTGCCGGCCCTTAACTCTTGTTTCTCGAGAAGAGAGCCGGAAAGAAGCCGGTTACTTCGTCATACCGGCGAAAGCCGGTACTGCACACGTCGTGCCTCAGGCTTTCCCTGTCATTGCCCGGCTTGACCGGGCAATCCAGTAACGCCGCGGTCCGAGGACAGCCAAGGCTGGTGACTACTGGATTCCCGCTTTCGCGGGAATGACACCTGCAATCGTGCAGGCCCAGCAGCTACACATCCCTCTGCGTACAGAACGAAGGTCCTATGTCCGCTCTTGGCGCTCCTCGATCGTCGCGGGAGTTTGACCGTTGGCGGACGTTTCGCTATGAAGCCGACCGGCCGCCTTGCCGATCGAGGCCCTGAGCTCGACCCAGGCCCGCGCCAATCCTTCGCCGACATCCTTGGCGCCCTGGCGCAGCGGCTCTGAACGCTCCCAAACTTGGCGCGCCGCCTCGGTTGAGCGCTGGCGCATATCGTTGAAGGCGCTTTCGGTCTCGCGCGCAGCCCTTTGCCGGAGTTGCACGAGCTCAAGCTCGCGCGCCTGGCTGAAGCGTTGCGCGCGGTTCCTGACGTCCTCGAAGTGAGCCTCGACACTCGACACCAGATGCGTCCCGAGCGCCGCCGTATGCTCCTGGAGCGCGGCAAGCTGCCGGCCCAAGCTATCGAGATCGCGCTCGAACTCCGACCACTCCTTGTCCGCCTTGCTTTCGCGTGTTGCTTGCGTGCCGAATTCCGAAAGGTGCTCGTTTTCCATTTTTCGCCTCACTCTCTTGGAACGGGGGTCTCAGGGATACTGGTCCAACAAGTTGTCGCGCATCCAGGGCCGGGTGTCCAAGGTCTCGTTTTCGGTCGCTTAACAGCCCGCCCAACGCAGCGATTTGCCAAGAAAATAGATTTGGTTTCGCCGCTATCCGCGATCAAGGGGTGGTTTAGACGGAAAAGCGGATCGAGGGCCCCCCGAGCAGGGGAACGCCGCAGCGCGCCAAGACACGCCTAAAAATTACGCGGCGCGTTCCTCGAGCGAATGGATTGCGGCCTGGACCGCGCGAAGAAGCTCAGCCGGACTGCGGTTCTCCGCAGGCGGCATGCCTTCCTCGGTTGCCCTGATCAAGGCCTCGGCGTCGGCCTCCCAGCGCGTGAGGATCGATCGCTTTTCCTCGGCTGAAAGCTCTGTCGAGGCGAGCACGTCTTCGGGCACGCGGAAGACCGAGGCAGGGTCGAGCTTGGCTTTGTCGAGATCCATGGCTGTCATCATAGAATTAGCTTGCTGCCTAGACTAGCGGAGCCTTGGCCCGCGGATCGGGAAAAATGGGCTGACGCCTCGCGTCAGGCCGTCTTGCTCAGACCTTCGCCTTCCGCGCCGGTCTCTTCCAGCTCAAGACCAAGGATGCCGGCCAGCCGGTTTCGCGCGCGATTGACCCGGCTCTTGATCGTGCCGACGGCGCAACTGGAAATCTCCGCCGCCTCCTCGTAGGAAAAACCGGCCGCCCCGACCAGGATCAGGGCTTCGCGCTGGTCGTCGGGAAGCTGCGTCAATGCCAGGCGGAAATCCTGCATTTCCATATGGCCGTGCTGGGCGGGGTGGGTGGCAAGCCGCGCCGCATAGGCCCCGTCGGCATCCTCGACCTCGCGCCTCCGCTTGCGCCGCTCCGAGAAATAGGTGTTGCGCAGGATGGTGAAGAGCCAGGCCTTGAGATTGGTGCCTTCCTTGAACGACTCGAGGTGGTTCCACGCTTTGAACAGCGTTTCCTGGACGAGGTCGTCGGCGCGCTCCTTGTCGCCGCACAACGAGACGGCAAACGCGCGCAGGCTGCCGATCTCTGCCACAAGCTGCTCTCGCAGACTGGAAGACACCTTGCGCCGCAATTATTTGTCTCCGCCCTGCTCAAGATCCTTAAGCAACCGCAGGAGATGCTCCGGTATCGGCTCGCGCGCCACTTCATCGAAGACGGCTCGAACGTGACGGCCGAGGTGAGCCTGCAGGGCGGGAGACAAGCCGCCATCGCCTTTTGCCCCTTGCGGCGCACCGGAGAGATGCGGGGCGCCTTGGTTCGTCTTGTTGCTAAGGCCTGGCATTTTTCGCCGGCGATCCTTGATGTTTGTGTCGCGGCTCACGACCGTTCCTACTACGCTCGTTTCGGTGAACCTAAGGTACCGGATTCTCCGAACTTAAGGGTTAAAAACGCCCAAGCCATTCAATTGGTTCCACTTTCGGAACCGGACGCGCGGCCGCGCGTTGACCTAGCCCTTCATGCGGTTTTGGGTTGCCACTCTCCGCGCGGTCTGTGAGAAATGGGTTCCATTTCCGGGCTTATCAATAAAGGCCACAGCTGGATGCCGACGACGAAAGCGATCGCGCCTCATCTCCCCTATCTGCGGCGCTTCGCTCGCGCCCTTGCCGGAACCCAGGCCGCAGGCGACGCCTATGTCGCGGCGACCCTGGAAGTGCTGATCGAGGATCCTTCGCTCCTCGACAACACGCTCGACCCACGCGTTGCGCTCTATCGCACTTTTGCCGGCCTGTGGAACTCGGTTGACTTCAACCTCAAGCCCGAGGGCATCGACAGCGAGCCGACCGCCGTCGATCGCAAGCTCGAGTCGATCACGCCTCTGCCGCGGCAGGCTTTCCTGCTCTGCGCGGTCGAAGGTTTCTCGCCGGCTGAAGCGGCGCAAGTCCTTGGCGTCGATGTCGGCAGGGTTGACGAGTTGATCGATCTCGCGGGCCGCGAGATTGCGGCGCAGGTCGCGACCGACGTTCTCATCATCGAAGACGAGCCCATGATTGCCATGGACCTCGAAAGCATCGTCGAGGGCCTTGGCCACCGCGTCACCGGCGTCGCCCGCACCCATGGCGAGGCGGTAAAGGCAACCGATCAGCGCAGGCCCGGCCTCGTGCTTGCCGACATTCAGCTTGCCGACGGCAGCTCAGGCCTCGATGCGGTCAACGAGATGCTGCGATCCTTCGCGGTGCCGGTGATTTTCATCACCGCTTATCCGGACCGGCTGCTGACCGGAGAGAGGCCGGAACCCGCTTTCCTCATTACCAAGCCGTATCAGCCGGACACGGTGAAGGCCATCGTGTCGCAAGCGCTGTTCTTCGAGCGCCACGCGCAATTGCGCGACCGTCCGCAAATGAGGGCGTAGCCGGAGCAGCAACCGGCCCCGGCATGGGCGCGTCAGATCCGTCCGAGCAAGAGCAATATCAGAACGATCACGAGGATGAGGCCGACAACGCCGGAAGGACCGTATCCCCAACCCCGGCTATGCGGCCACGCCGGGAAGGCCCCGAGCAGTATCAAGATCAGAATGATAATGAGAATGGTCGTCAGCATCGTACCCCCCTCTAATGGACGTCCCGCCACGGCCGATACGGCCGCGAAACGCCGCAAAAGCGCCTTTGATTCAATCCAACGCGCAGATCAGCCTACTCTATTCCACGGACAACCGCTAGCGGACGCTCTCGAAGAAGGCGATTGGAATTCCGCCGGTCACGACCGGTCTTGATCGCCGCCCCGAAATCGAATCAACTCGCTTGCGGCTGAGCCTCGACCAAAAGGCGTCAAGCGGAATGGCAGCAAGGCGGATTCTCGTCGTTGAAGATGAGTTCCTCATCGCAATGGACATTGCCGGCGTTCTCGAACAGGCGGGCCTGACCGTGATCGGCCCTGCCGCGAATGTCGGCGATGCGCTCGAAGCCCTCGCCCGCGAAACCGTGGATGGGGCGCTGCTCGATGCCCAACTGGCCGGCGAGACCGCCAGCAGCATCGCCGATGCGCTGATCGCGCGAGGCATCCCCTTCGCCTTTGTCACCGGACATGGCCGCGAAAATCTGCCGGCCGCCTATCGCGACGCCCCCCTGGTGAGGAAGCCGTTCATCGGTAAGGACCTGCTTGCAGCCGTGGCGCGCTTTTAGGACGGACTGCGCAGGTCGCAACCTTGCAACAAACTGTTGCAACGCGCGTTTTTAAAGTGACCCGCGGTGAACGGCGGCGCAGTCCATTCTCAGGCAAAGCAGCCTGAGATGCCTCGCTCCGGGCTCGCCGCCGCGACAGCGGTGTAGCTGGCGCGCCGTCCCGGCCGCCGCCGCGGTCGTGTGCGTCTTGTTTGATGTAATTCTGGTCGGTTCTGGTGACGCTGCTTGCTGCAATTCTTTAAAGAAACCGAGTTTAGGCTGGAGCGCTCAAAAGATGCGCCCGCAACCGGGGGAGGACGGTTGCGGGCGTTGGGTTCGAGTGCACCAGGGGAGGGGCGGGACGATGGTTCACGTGCCCTCGAACGGCAATTTAACGCCGATGGCGCGCCAGAGTTCCCTGGACCTAACGCTTGTGGGCGCCTTACGGAAGCGGCCCGAGCGACCCAAAATCAGCGGGCTAGGAGGGCGCTTCGGCCCCGCCAGGCGAATTGGCTGAAAACATGAGCTCTTTGCTGTCATTTGGTGCCGACGGGCCGTCCCGGTTCGAACTGCTTCAGATCCTGGTCGACGGCGTCATCGTGCTGTCGTTACTGATCATCTCCGCCGCGCTGATCTACACCTATCGCCGGCGAGGGGAGCACACTCCCGTCGTAGCCGCCGTCGTCACAGTGCTCACGCTGTTCATGGTTGCGATCGCGCTCGCCCATCTCGCCTCTCTGTTCGCCATTTGGGCACCCGGAACGCTCGGCCCGGAACCGCAGCTTCTCTTGAAGGCCCTGGGCGCCGCGCTCGCACTTGTCGCTGCCATTGCGCTTTGGACCCTCGCGCCGCCCATGCTCCGGCTTCCCTCGCGCGACCGGCTCCAGGCCGAGGTAGCGGCCAATTTACGCACCTTCGACGAGATGAAGGCGGAGCGGCATCAACTCGAAGAGCGCGTCGATACGCGCACCAAGGAGTTGGCCGAGGCCAAGCAGCGGATCGAGATCGCCTTGCGCGGATCGCCGATTTCCGTGTTCAGCCAGGACAAGGATATGCGCTTCACCTGGGTGCACAACGCGCCTGCCGGATTTAACCCCGAAAGCCTCGTCGGCAAGACCGACGCCGACATCCTTCCTCGCAAAGCCGCCGAGACGATCATGGCGGCGAAGCGCACGACGATGGAGACGGGAAAGGCCCAGGAGCTTGAGACAAGTTTCGAACTGTCCGGGCGTCAGCGCTCGTTCTATCTCATGATCGAGGCGCTCAGGGACGAGCACGATCATGTGCTCGGCACCACGTCGGTCGCAGTCGACGTTAGCGAGCGCAAAGCCAACGAGGACCAGCTTCGCCTCTTGCTGCGCGAGCTCACCCATCGCTGCAAGAATCTGCTCGCCGTGATTCATGCCATCGCGCGGCAGACGGCTTCGCGCACGCGCTCGGTCGACGACTTCCTCGACCGGTTCAGCGCCCGGCTCGTGGCCATCGGCGCCTCGCACGACCTGCTCATCGCCGACGACTGGCACGGAGCGTCCTTGCGCATGCTGGTGGAGCAGCAATTGCGAGAGCATTCCGACCGCTTCGGCGACCACATCGCCATCGAGGGCGAGAACGTCATGCTGAAGCCCGAGGCCGTGCAAAATCTCGGGCTTGCTCTCCACGAGCTCGCGGCCAACGCGCAGAAATACGGTTCCCTGTCGGCGCCGGATGGCCATGTCAGCATCAACTGGAATTTCTGCGACGAGACCTCCAAGCTGAAGCTCGTCTGGCAGGAGAAGGGAGGGCCGCCGGTGGCGCCGCCCGAGCGCTCCGGTTTCGGCCGCGCCATGCTCGAGAAGGTGGTGAGCCAGGCGCTCGAGGGCGATGTGATCTTGTCCTTCCCGCCCAAGGGAGTGCGCTGCGAGATCGTCATCCCCTCGGACCACATCATCGCGCGGGGCTAGGCGGATCGGTTCCTGACACTCGGTCGTGATCGTCCGTGCGCGCAAGTTGAATTGCGGCGCGGGTTTTAGCGCTTACATTTCCTTCTGAAAACCGGGCCGCCATGAGCGAGCGCTCCATCGCGCGCGCCAGGCGCAAGGCCAACAAAACCTAGGAGACATCATGGTTACGCGACGCGAAATTATTGTGGGCGGCGCTGCGCTTGCCACCCTCGCCGTGGCCGGCGGGGCAGCGCTCAGATGGCGCCGCGGCGGTGCCAATGCCGCCACGGAAAATTTCGAGGTGACCCGCACGCCGGAGGAATGGCAAAAGCTGCTCACGCCCGAGCAATATGCGGTCTTGCGCCAGGCTGACACCGAGCGTCCCTTCACCAGTCCCCTCAATGACGAGAAGCGGAAGGGCGTCTTTGCCTGCGCCGGCTGCGACCTACCGCTGTTTTCGTCCGAGACCAAGTTCGATAGCGGCACCGGTTGGCCGAGCTTCTATGCGCCGATTGAAGGCGCGGTCAGACAGGACACCGATTACACCTTCGGCCTGGTGCGCGAGGAGGTGCATTGCCGCCGCTGCGGCGGGCATCTCGGTCACATCTTCGACGACGGCCCGAAGCCGACGGGATTGCGCTACTGCATCAACGGCGTGGCGCTGAAATTCGTCCCGGCCTAGCGGCGAGGCGGCGGCCTTTTTGCAGCCATTACCCGCAAATTCCCAACGATTTCCGGGTGGCCCGGCTTTTTCTTGAGGTGGCGTGGAACCTCCCTGGTCCCCTGGGGTTAAGTCGCCCAGGCGGGAGTTAGTGTCGCGTTCCCCGCCGAACCGTGTACGGGGGTGAAAGGGTCGGGTCCGACCCTTTCGCTCTTTTTGCTCTCCGCTCATTCCATGCCGTCGCCGCGCCGGGACGCCTGCGCGCCCGATTGACGGCACGCTTCTTCCTCACCATGGTAGCGCGCTTGCGCGAGCAATCGGTCAAATGCCGGGCGCGGGCACGCGTGGATCGAGGCGAGGGTTTTGCGATGGCCGATGAAGGAGCGGAAGCGCCGCCGTCGCTCGCGCTGATGCAGCTTCTGTTCGGCAAGCAGCTCACCTATTCGCTGTCGGGCGTGGCGCGGCTCGGCGTTGCCGACCACATGGACGGTACGCCGAAGCCTGTCGAGGAGATCGCCGCCGGCGCGGATGCGCATGCGCCGTCGCTCTATCGCGTCATGCGCATGCTCGCGAGCTTCGGCGTGTTCCGTGAAGGGCCGCCGCGCCAATTCGCTCTCACCCCCATTGGCGCGCTGCTCAAGACCGACGCGCCGGAATCCATGCGCTACACGGCGATGATGTTCGGGGACGAGTTCGCGACCCGCGCCTATGAACATATCGCCACCTGTCTCCGCACCGGGACCGACGGCGTGAGCGAGGCCTATGGCAAACCGGTCTGGGAGGTGCTCGCCGAGCGGCCCGGACAATGCGAGACATTCCAGAACGCCATGACCGCGTCGAGCGCGCGCGCGGCACAAGCGATCGTCGAGGCTTACGACTTCTCCGGCATCGAGCGCCTCGCCGATGTCGGCGGCGGTCATGGGCTGCTGCTTGCCTCCATCCTCGGCGCCTATCCGCAAATGCAAGGCGTGCTGTTCGACCGGCCCGAGGTGATCGCCTCGGTGCCGAAGGCGCAGTTCGCGGGTTGCGAGGATCGCGTCGTGCTCGAGGCAGGCAGCTTCTTCGAGCGCGTGCCGGACGGACGCGACGCCTATCTGATGAAGCACATCATCCACGACTGGAGCGACGCGCATTGCCGCACCATTCTCGACCTGATGCGCGCGAAGCTCCCGCCGCGGGGCCGCGTGCTTCTCTGCGAGCTGGTGGTGACCGGCGAGCTGGGGCCGACGCCCGCCAAGCTGCTCGATATCGAGATGCTGGTGGTCACCGAGGGCGGCAAGGAGCGCACCGAAGAGGAATTCGCGGGCCTGTTCGCTGCTTCGGGCCTCAGGCTCAACCGCATCGTGCCGACCTCGCGCCCCCTTTACGTGATCGAGGCCGTCCCGGCCTGACCGCCGCGCCGCAGCACCGTCATTCCGGCGAAAGCCGGAATCCAGAAGCGGTATGCGCTGCGTTTGTCACTCTGGATACCGGCTTGCGCCGGTATGACGAGATTGCGAGAGGGCTACTTCGTGGCGGGTCGTCATCCTGAGGTGCGACCTGAGTCAGGCTGCGGCCGTCAATCGTCATCCTGAGGTGCGAGCGGAGCGAGCCTCGAAGGATGACGAGCAATGTGCGTCCTTCGAGGGCCGCGTTCCGCGGCCACCTCAGGATGACGAATCCAGTAGGCGGCCACCTCAGGATGACGAATCCTGTAGCTTGCCCTCGCGTGCTCTCCCCAAGGGGAGAGCGAGAAAGAGGAAACGCACGAACGCCGTCATGCTGAGGTGCGCCCGAAGGGCGCCTTGAAGCACGTCCTAATTTCCCTCTCCCAAGGGGAGAGCGGGGCGCGAATTTCAGTCTAGTCGTGCGAACGCCGCCACGTGGCCGGTGCCGCGCCGAATGCTTTCTTGAACGCACGGGAGAACGCGGCCTCTGACTCGTAGCCCACGGATTCTGCGACCTGTGCAAGAGATGCGCTGGTGGTGCGGAGCTTTTCGGCCGCGACCTGCATGCGCCAACCGTTGAGATACTGCATTGGCGGCATGCCGATCAGACGAATGAAGCGATCGGCCAGCGCCGACCGCGACAGACCCACCTCGCGGCAAAGCTCGTCTACGGTCCAGCGCCGGGCGACGTCGTGGTGGAGCAGCGCCAGCGCCCGGGCGACGCGAGGCTCGCGCAAGCCGGCGAACCACCCGGTCTGAGCCTCCGGCAGGGTCTCCACGTACCGTCGCACCGTCTCCGCAAACAACAGTTCCGAAAGTTTGGCGAGCACCGTCTCCGATCCAGGACGGCCGGCTGCGACCTCCGTCGCCGCGTATTGGAACGTCGAGCGGATCCATTCCGCGGCTCCAGCCTGCTCGACATCGAGCTTGAGCAGAGGCGGAAGCGCCGTGATCAGGGGGTTGCCTTTGGCGCTCCCGTAACCGAGGAACCCGCATATCACCTGCGTGCGCTCGCCCGCGCCGCCATGATGAATCGTGAAAAGCCCGCCGTCTTTTCGCGGCCGGATGACATCGCTCCCCGCGACGGGAGGAATGCTGAGATCGCTGCCCATCAAATGGAGGTCGTTGCGCGCCAGCAGAACCACCTCGCCAGCCCCGACGACGGTGCCCTCTCCGCTCTCACTTTCGATGCGAATGCGAAGCTCCCCCTCGACGACATAGTGATAAACGATCAGGTGAGACGCCGGCCCGATGGAAGGCGCGCAATGCTCGGGCCCGACGCGTGCCGCCACGCACCAGGGCGCGAAGAAATCGGCGTGCAGGAACACGCCGCCCGTCAAATGCGCCACCCTCAAGACGTCTGATAATGCGTCCATGCCCGCTTTTAGCAGGAGCCGGCGTTTCGGTCATATCTTCCGGCGCGTCGGCCATGGATTCTCGACCGCCTCGCGACTTACTGATGGCCGTATCAGCCGATGGTTCTTCTGTTCCGCCGGCACCCTCCCTTAAGACAGGAGACCGAAATTGAATGCGATCGAAATGCTCCCCTCGACCGCCCGCTATGCGCGCGCCGTTCAGGCGTCCAAACGCGTGCGATGGGACATCGACAAGGACGTGATCCGGGGCCGCGGCTTCGATGCCGGCCACAAGTTCCTGCCCGATGGGCTGTCCCTGGCCGATACGTTCACGACATTGTCTGCCGACGAAAAGAGGTTCGTCAGCCAGATCCAGGGGCGAACCTATGCCAACATCTTTGGGCTGGTCGAGCGCTTCATCAACGCCAAGGTCCTCGAGCTGAGCCAGGATCACTGGTTCGGCGACCAGTTGGCGCTCGAGGCGCTGATCCGGTTCAGCGACGAAGAGCTGAAGCATCAGGCGCTATTCCGTCGAATCGACGCCATGGCCGGCGAGGTTCTGCCCGACGGCTATCGCTTCGACAGTCGATCCGAACGACATCGCCCGCGTCGTGCTCGGGAAGAGCACGTGGGCGGTGTTGGCGCTTACGCTCGATATCGAGCTGTTCACGCAACTCCATTATCGCCAGAGCATCGATACCGATACCGGGCTCTCCGACTTGTTCAAGGACGTCTTCCTCTATCACTGGAAGGAGGAAAGTCAGCACGCCATTCTCGACGAGTTGGAGTGGGTGCGCCATGACGCCGAGCTGACGGCCGAGCAACGCGACCGGGCGGTCGGCGAGTTCATCGAGCTGGTCGCGCCGCGGTGGACGGCATCCTCAAGGCTCAGGCCAAGGCCGACGCCGGCTACTTCACGGCCAGTTGCGGCCGGGTGGTCGACGAAGCGGAAGCGCGAGCGATCGAGGCCGCGTTCCTAAAGGCCTACCGGTGGCAATACATACACTCTGGCGCTCAGCACCCGCATTTCGGCAAGGTGCTGTCCGGCCTGATCACCGAGAAGCAGGGCCGGCGCATTCAGGCGGCGCTCGCCACGCTCCAATAGCTGACCCTAACGTCCCTCTCCCCTCGTGGGAGAGGGCGTCGGGCTTGACCCGGCCTGCACGATCGCAGGTGTCATTCCCGCGAAAGCGGGAATCCAGTACTCACTATCCTTGGCTGTCCTAAGACTGCAGGGGTTACTGGATTGCCCGGTCAAGCCGGGCAATGACAGGGCTGAGCGCAGAGCATGTGTAGCGGCCGGGCCTGCACGATCGCAGGTGTCATTCCCGCGAAAGCGGGAATCCAGTACTCACTATCCTTGGCTGTCCTCAGACTGCAGGGTTACTGGATTGCCCGGTCAAGCCGGGCAATGACATGCTTCGAGACGCGCTCCTAGGGACGCGCTCCTCAGCATGAGGCGGGTCGTCGTGATGTCACCCAACCCGCCGTCCACGTCATTCCGGCGAAAGCCGGAATCTAGCAGCGGCATGCACTGCGTCTGTGATCCTGGATACCGGCTTTCGCCGGTATGACGCGATGCGTCATCGCCGGGCCGGGCCTGCACGAACGCAGGTGTCATTCCCGCGAAAGCGGGAATCCAGTACTCACTATCCTTGGCTGTCCTGAGACTGCAGGGTTACTGGATTGCCCGGTCAAGCCGGGCAATGACAGGGCTGAGCGCAGAGCATGTGTAGCGGCCGGGCCTGCACGATTGCAGGTGTCATTCCCGCGAAAGCGGGAATCCAGTAGTCACTGTCCTTGGCTGTCCTCAGACTGCAGGGTTACTGGATTGCCCGGTCAAGCCGGGCAATGACAGGGCTGAGCGCAGAGCATGTGTAGCGGTCGGGCCTGCACGATCGCAGGTGTCATTCCCGCGAAAGCGGGAATCCAGTCGTCACTATCCTTGGCTGTCCTGAGACTGCAGGGGTTACTGGATTGCCCGGTCAAGCCGGGCAATGACAAGGAAAACGTGAAGGGAATGTCGATATTTGCCGCGCATTTGAGCGCCGAAAGGATGACGCGTGAGGCTCATCCTTCGAGGGCCGCTTCCCACGCGTGGGTTCGCGGCCGCCTCAGGATGACGAACTCAGTAGCTTGCGCGCTAGAGCGTTTCATGGCTTGACGGAAGCGTAGCCGGCATTTGCGAAGTAGTTGCTGCATTCGCGGGGCTCGATGGTTGCGACCAGGCTGCCGATGTGTCGCCAGGCATCTTCGACGGTGCGC
>Ga0187892_10002005_pt1 | contig 43261 bp, 34 predicted proteins | sample MA1701073metaG_FD_139345 | JGI IMG/M metagenome (GOLD analysis project Ga0187892, IMG submission 139345) | Bio-ooze microbial communities from a basaltic lava cave in the Kipuka Kanohina Cave System on the Island of Hawaii, USA - MA170107-3 metaG ... | reverse complement strand
GCGGGTGGGTCGCTTCGTCAGAAATCTGGCCTCGATTGCGTAAAGAACCCACCCGCTACCGCGAGGTGGTACTGACTCCATCGCGCGAGACTTTTCCCTTATGCAACTTGATCAGAGCTTCCTAAAGTATGTCGGACAAAAATCAAAACTCTCGTCCACCGCTGCCCTTGCGGCGTCTAACATTTCGGCAAGGGGTTAACCGAAGCAAACTAAATTGATTTCGTCGACGAGCCTGGCCTTGGTCTGGCTTGTGATGGGCGGAGTCTGTCTCTCCTCTTATGTTATTCGGTAGGTGCTAGGTCGCGCGACCGGATCTGGCAAGTAAAGGTTTCACAATTCAAAGTTATGGAGGAAGACAAAAATGAAGAGCATGCTTTTTCGCGGTTTGTTTGGAGTGAACGTTTTGCTGACCGGGCTATCGGTATCAGCGTTGGCCCAGGATCATCGACCCTGTCCGTTTGATCCTGCGGAATGCCAGGAGCTGCGCGCGGACAGACGAGAGATCAGGGCTGACCGACGCGAACTTCGAGGCGACACGAGCGAGATACGACAAGACCGGCGCGAACTTCGTTCTGATGTGCGTGAGTATCATGAGGATCGGCGGGAAGGAGCTTCGCAGCAGGAACTGCGAGCGGATCGTCGTGAGATTCGAGCAGATCGTCGCGAACTGCGTGGCGACTATCGCGAGCGGCGCCAGGACCGACGAGACTTGCGCGGTGACATCCGTGATTTTAGGCGCGATCGACGCGACGCGCGTCGAAACTAGTCGCCTATGGAGTGCGCCGGCAGAGCGAAGCGGCGACGGCGCACTCCAAATTACTTATTAATTCCAACCAACTGAATATACTGGCTCAGCCTGGTGATAATCATTCCCTCCGCCACTTCCATCCGGCAGGAAAGGCCGGGCTTATCACTTTTCTCCGTCTGGCCTGGTTCGTGATACCAAATCTGACAGTTCGTACATTCGCCGTTCCAACAAAAGTCACCGTAGGAAATCGTGTTGAGCGACAAGTATTGAAAACACCTCAGCAAACGGTTCTTTTCAGGCACTTCCACCAGCTTACCCAGGATCTCAACGGTTACCAGTCTTTCATACGGATCGAAGAGTTGACCTTCATTCGTGGTGGACTCGGTGATTCCTGCGTGCTTCTCGTACATAGGACCCGCGGAGTATATCGGTTCCGGTTTGAAAATAATACCGCATCCTCCTAGCCCCGCTTCTCAGTTGGCCCTTACATTGCTACACTACCTTCACGGAGGTAGACCTAATTTGGCGTTGGTTATTTATACGAAACCGGGCTGTCCCTATTGTCAGCAGGCGCGAGATTTTTACAATACCAAGGGCATTTCTTTTACTGAATACGACGCTCAGAATGATCGCGCTCGTCGCAAGGAAATGTTTTCCTATTCGAATGGCGATCCTACAGTTCCATGCATTGTGAAAGACGGTAAGTACGTCGGATCCGGTTGGGGCGACCCTCCGCGCGGTTGAACCGTACACGACTAACCGGCCGGGCGCCGGTTTACGTTAACGGAAAGATTCGAAAGATTCCTGCGTTGCTCTCACCAAGAAAAGAACAATTGAAGGTCGATGTGTCTTCAGTGTCGACAACCCTAAATCTCCTAGCAAAGAAGGTTCTAAATGAGAAAACAGCCAAGACCCCTGATGCTGCTGGTTTTGATAACTTTGATTTCCAGCTTCACCCTTAACCTGCCTGCGCTGGCCCAATCTAATGGCGGAGGCGCAGCCGTTCCCAAACCACCGATGGCAGAAAAGAAAACCAAGACTACCGAAATTCACGGCGAAACCCTGGTCGACGAATACTTCTGGCTGCGGGAGAAATCAAATCCGCAGGTGATTAGCTATCTCGAGTCAGAAAATGCGCACACTGATTCGGTTATGAAGGGGACGGAAGTGTTTCAGCAAAGGCTCTACAAGGAAATGCTTTCGCGCATCAAGCAAACCGACAGCAACGTTCCCTATCGAGAGAATGGCTACTGGTATTACTCCCGCACCGTCGAAGGCCAGCAGTACCCGATATTCGAGCGCAAGAAGGGAACCCTCGACGCAGCTCCACAAATCACAGTTGACCTCAACGAACTTAATAAAGGTCAGAAATACACGGCGATGGGTACCTACGCCGTGAGCGACGACGGCAACCTGCTTGCCTACTCAATCGATCACAACGGCTATCGCGAATACATTCTCAAGATCAAGGATCTCCGCACCGGCGAGCATCTGAAAGACGATTTCGGCAAGGTGGTCTCGGCTTTCTGGGCGCCCGACAATAAGACGATCTTCTACGTGGTCGAAGATCACGCCAAGCGTCCACACAAACTCTACCGGCACACACTCGGCGAAACGAAAGACAAGGATGTGCTCGTTGCCGAAGAGAAAGATGAACTTTTCCGGTTGTTTGCCGCGCGCACTCGCAGCCGGGACATGATCATTCTCGGTTCAGGAAGTTCCACGACCACCGAGTACAGCTTTATTCCCGCGAACAAGCCGAGCGAGACTCCCAAAGTCGTGCAGCCGCGCCAGGAAGGCCACGAGTATTTCATCGACCATCACGGCGACAAGTTTTTGATCCTCACGAATGACAAAGGTCGAAACTTCCGTCTCGTTTCAGCTCCGGTCAGCGACCCGCGCAAGGAAAACTGGACTGAGATCAGTCCACACAAAGACGGCGTGATGCTTGAAGACATCGACGCGTTCGAGAGTTTTTATGTCGTTGCCGAGCGTGAGAACGGTTTGCCAAAGCTCCGCATAACTGACATCAAGTCGGGCAAGGCTCACTACCTTCCATTTCCCGAACCGGTTTACGCAGCGTTTGTAAGTACCAACCGGGAATTCAAGACCAACCTGCTGCGCTACGCCTACCAGTCGTTCACTACGCCAGCTTCGACGTTCGACTACGACGTAACCGCCCACACCAGCGCCTTGCTTAAACAGCAGGAAGTGCTAGGGGGATACGACGCCAAACAGTATCAGTCAGAGCGTATTTATGCGGTGGCCTCCGATGGCGTCAAAGTCCCGATCTCGCTGGTCTATAAGAAGGGTTTCAAGCGCGACGGCAGTCATCCACTTTGGCTGACAGCTTATGGTTCCTATGGCGCGCCGTCTAACGTCGGCTTCAGCTCGAATCGTCTGTCGCTCCTCGATCGCGGCTTCGTCTATGCACTGGCCCACATCCGTGGAGGCGGCGACTTAGGAAAACCGTGGCACGATGACGGGAAGATGATGAAGAAAAAAAACACCTTCTCTGATTTCGTCGCTGTCGGAGACCACCTGGTGAAAGAAAAATATTCGACGAAGGACCGGATCGCGATCTCTGGCGGTAGTGCGGGCGGCTTGCTCATGGGCGCGGTCACAAACATGCGTCCCGATTTGTTCAAAGTAGTCGTGTCTTACGTGCCCTTTGTGGACGTAATAAACACCATGCTCGATGAATCGCTGCCGCTTACGGTTCAGGAGTTTTTGGAGTGGGGTAACCCGAAGAAGAAAGACGACTATGCTTACATGAAGTCGTACTCACCTTACGACAACATCGTCGCCAAGGACTATCCGATCATGCTTGTCCGTGTTTCCCTCAACGACAGTCAGGTGCCCTACTGGGAAGGTGCGAAGTATGTGGCTAAGCTGAGGGCCTTGAAAACTGACCAAAACCTGCTGCTGCTGAAAGCAAACATGGGAGCGGGTCACGGCGGTGCGTCAGGTCGCTACGACGCGTTGAAGGATCTGGCTTTCGACTATGCCTTCGCCCTTTGGCAGATGGGCATTAACGAATAGGCCGAGACTTAAGAATGGTCACATTGAGGGGCGCGTGAGTTACGCGCCCCTTTTCTCGTTTGGTGAACGGTTTGGCTAAGCCAGAAGCCACTTCAAGTTAATTTGCGCGGAGATCTCAAGTTTTTACTGTCGTGTTGGGAAAGTGGCAAGCGAAGTCGCTCAACTGGCATAAGCTTGTGTTAGGAAGGGGGCAAGGCGAGTTACATTAGCTTGTGTTGGGAAGGGGGCAAGCGAAGTGTCGCGCAGCGACACTGAGCGCGCCCCCGCTCAAGATCCGGCAGAATCAGTTTGAGTCTATTAGCAGCTTATCGACTCTAAGTTGAATTGATATGAAAGTTGAGCGGGGGCGCGCTTCGCTTGCCCCCTTCCCGACACAAGCTAATGTAACTCGCCTTGGCCCGACACAAGCTAATGTGACTTGCGCGACACTCTGCTTGCGCCCTTCCCGACGGCGAGACATTCAAATTTGAACCGCTCACTTGATTGACGCGAGCAGAACTTCATTGAAACGACGAGCGATGTCGGCGATGGTCTGAGCTTTATCGTGACCATTGATGATTGTGCGCGCGTTCTCGAAATCTGCGACGCCGTCTTTTATGAACTGGCCCAGCTTTTTGCCCGTGAACCACCCGTCTTTCATTCCCTGAACGGCGATCTGATAGGCGAGATCCGGGTTCTTGGCGCGGTCCGGCTCGGTCAGTAGATTTACGCCGGTCAGGTTCTTGGCTTTCGTATAGTTTCTCCTGCCAGTCAGTTGAACGTAGCCGCGTCCATGGAAACGCGCGCCGTCGCCGGCCTGCGTATTGCCGAGCATCTTGCCGACTTTCGTTTGTGGCCCGTAGCGGGAGTTGAAATATCCAGTCGAGCCGTGTTCGTCAATCGGCCTCATCGTGTGGGCCGTTTCCCATTTGAAAGTAGCCAGACAGTAGGCTAGTTGGCGGCGGTCAGTTTCGTTATTCTCGAACCGCGGGTCTTGTTCTATTTTGCTTAACAAAAACTCTAAAGCATCAGTTAGGTCTTGCGTCAAAGGTCCAAAGCGGCTCCGGTAGCCGTCCTGAAATTCCTTACGATCAAACGTAAACATTTCGATTCCTCCTTATCCGCAATTACGCAGCCCGTAACAAAATCCGCCGCGGATTTACGCGGATACACGCGGATCAGAACTAGAATTAATCAGCCACAGATAGACACATATAAACACGGATCCAGAAAATAGCTGGTCGGCTCGCAGGACATTTTCTGGTGGTAACGCGAAGCCCAGTTATTTCGATCCGAGGGATTCACCGCCCAGCAAGGATTGAGCAATCAACAGTCGCGCCATAATTCGAAGCTCGGGGCGATGGAAGCGCTCGGCGATTGCTCTAGTGCGCGTGAAATCCGCGGCTGCCAGCGCTACAACTCCTTTGCCGTACTTGAACGCTGCAAACTCCATCGGAATAGATCCCGACGCGTTCAAGATAATCTCACCCTTTTTTACGAAGCCCGTCTTGATCACCTTATCGACCAGAAGAGCTTTAGAAATATCATCGTTAGCTCGATCAACGGTCTTCTCTATAATCGCAAATGCCCTGGCTGGTTCGACGAAGGCATAGGCAAGTACGAGACCCAACAAGGCATTTGATTGGCTTTCACTTTGTAGATCCGTTTTGATTAAGCGCTGTGCTTCGTCGAGTAGGCTCAGGGCTTCCTCGTGCTCCCCCTTCTTTTCCAGCAGTATTGCTATCTGGGCCATGGCGCGGGCTCGTTGTTCTTTGAGTCTGATCTTTGGCAGGAGTTTTCGCAGGTTGTCGGGACTACCCCGATGCGCCACAAAGTCGATTTCTTCGGAGTCGAGTGAATCAAGTATCGTCTTGCGATGCGAGTCGTCGCTGAGTTCCTTATCGACGAATTCACGCAATGAGTCAGCTTTCTGCAAGAACACCGCCCTGATGATGGCCTCGCGCTCAAGCCAGGCCCGGTCGTCGTCATCGAGTTTTGTTGAAGCCCTCAGGATTTCTTCCGGAGTACCACTGCGTAACAGAGTGTTATGGTCTTGCCAGCGTTGTTCTCTTTGGGGAAGCTTCTTTTGAAATGCGGCCAACTTGTTCTTTAGGAGAAGTACTCGCTCAGGAGCAAACTGCTCAATCTCCGGTAGCACCTCAGAAATAGCGAACAGAAGAGACGGACTTGCCGAAACACTAAGAGCGGCATTAGCCATCGACTCTACCAGGCCCCGTCGTTGATCTTCTTCCAGATTCAGGCGTCGAATTAGGGATGCGGGCGCCGGCTGAGCATCGGCCCGGGCAGGTCTGCTCGCCTCCAAAAGACTGACGGCGACGTGTGGAGCGTTCAGATCTGTAGCGATGTCTCCGGCGCGGATTTTGTCGATGATGTCGCCTGCCAGTTTAGTTCCCAGCTCCGCGTCTTTCTGATTGACTTGAAACAAGAGGTTGATGAGTTCAAGTGAAAGACCTTTGGCGAGACTCTCGCGGGCCAGCTGCAAAGCCCGCTTGGGATCGCGCTCCGCCGCTGCGGTTGCAATCTGTTGCTCAAGATCGCGTTCATCGGGAATGCGCCAAGTGGAGTTCACTGGATCCGGGGCTGTTTGGCGTGTCGCCCGCAGGAGATCAAGAGCCAGTTGCGGATCGCGTTTGGCTACGACTCGCAAGATCTCTCGGCGTTGTCCGAAGATCTCAAAGTAGTTGTTGAGCTTAGCCTTGTCAGAGCCGGGTGAGGTGGCGCCAGTGGCCGGAGCGTTCATCAAGTTAAGGGTGTTGAGTGCTTCCCAGAAGAGGTTGCGGGCGCGCTTCTCGTCATGGTTCCACATCAGGTTAGCGGCGGAAGCCAGGATGAACGTCCGGTTCTCTGCCAACTTTAAACCCGAGGCGCCAGCGACAACCTCGTCAAGGAGGGACAGCGTCTTACGCGTGAGTTCCTGCTGGCGCTCGATTTCTTCTTTGGTGTCCTTCTTCTGTTCGACCTGCGCTGTGCCTGGAGCGGTAAGCGTCAGCAGGAACAACCCAGAGAGAAAAACCCGGAGAAGTAAGTGCGTTGTTCTCATGGCAGGTGAAGTGGGGAGACGGGCTTGCTTAACGCCCCAGACGATACTGCATCATTAGTTGGCTGAGCAACATTCCCAGTGTCATCAGTAGCTCCAAACCTCCAGTTGGCCGTTTAGTGCGCTCGTCAGTTTGAGGCTCATTTAGCTTGTGTTGGGAAGGGGCAAGCTCAAGCTGCTTAAGCTTGTGTCAGGAAGGGGGCAAGCGAAGTATCGCGTAGCGATACGCAGCGCGCCCCCCGCTGACTTTAGTTTCAACTCAACAACCGGTGACAAAGCTCGCCAGTCATTTCCAACCTGAATTACCACTGATCTTGAGCGGGGCGCACTCCGTGTCGCTACGCTACACTCCGCTTGCCCCCTTCCCGACCCAAGCTAATGACAAGTCTACCCGGATTGATCGCTCCATGAAGGCCTAATAAAGTTGCCCACAGGCGGTCAACAGGAGTTAAATAGAGTTCCCAAGAAAACACATGGTAGGAACGACGCTGGGGAATTACAAGATTCTCGAAAAGCTCGGTGCGGGCGGGCAGGGCACAGTCTATAAAGCAATTGATTCAAAACTGGGCCGCACGGTTGTTATTAAAGTCTTACCCACGGAGCTCACCTCACGAGAAGCAAATCTGAAGCGTTTCGAGCGCGAAGCGCGGCTGGCCTCCGCCCTGGATCACCCAAATATCTGCACCATTTTCGATCTGAACGTAATCAACGGAGTGCACTTCATCGCGATGCAGTTCGTTGAGGGCCGGAACGTCAGGCAGCTGGTCAACGGCCGGCCACTTGATCTTCAGAGTGCGCTTTCGATTGCCATCCAGGTGGCTGACGCCCTCGCCGCCGCCCACGCCCAGGGTATTGTTCATCGCGACATCAAAGCGGGAAATGTGGTCGTTACGAGCAAGGGTCAGGCTAAGGTGCTCGACTTTGGTTTGGCGAAGCTGTTGGACGAAGAGTCGGCGCGCACGTCGGGCATACACCACACTGAGCTCACTGAAGTGGGCGTGCCCTACGGAACGGCGACATACGCGGCCCCGGAACAAGCTCGAGGGGATCGCGTTGATTCTCGGGCGGATATTTTTTCCACAGGTGTCTTGCTCTACGAAATGCTGACCGGTACGTGGCCATTCAAAGGAAAGACGGCAGTTGATGTTCGTCACGCGGTCCTGCATGAAGAAGCGCCGACTCTTCGCGAAGCGCGGCCGGATCCTGTGCCGCCCCGTCTGCAGCAGATTCTCGATCGAACCCTGAAAAAGGATCCGCGGGATCGCTATCAGAAGGTCGCGGAGTTTCGTGACGAACTTCGCGCACTCGTGCGCGAGATGTCCGCCGTGTCAGGAGCTCCGCTTGACGACAGTGAAGCACCGGTGACTCCCAGACACCTCAGCTCAGGAAGCCCCGTCTCCCGCGCATTGCGTTGGCTCAAAAACATTAGCAAAGGGGAAAGCCTGCCTGACAGCTACCGCACCGCCAGTTCCAGTCAGCCCAGAGAGGCTCATGAAACACCGCAGACCAGCCTCGGCGAAAAAGATCGCAAGAGTGTCGCTATCCTGCCCTTCAAGAATCTGAGCAACGATCCAGATACTGCGTTCTACGAGTTCTCTCTTGCTGATGCTGTGATCACGGAGTTGGCGCGAATTCGTTCGCTGATCGTGCGACCGTCTTCCGCCATCGTGAAATACCAAGGCAGGCAGGTTGACCCGGAGGATGCCGGTCGAGAAATGAGTGTCGATGCGATTTTGACTGCGAGTTTTCTGCGCGCCGGCGAGCGCTTAAGAGTGACAGCCCAACTGCTCGATGTGCGTTCCGGCGAAATCCTCTGGAGTGAACGCATCGATGCCGATGCCAGCGACATCATCGCCGTCCAGGACACGATGGTGAAGCAGATTGTTGAAGGGTTGCGTCTGGAGCTGAGTCCCGAAGAGAAAGTGGAGCTGGCCAAAGGCCCAACTGCCGACGCGGCTGCTTCTGAGGAATACCTGCGCGGTCGCGACTGCATGGGTCAGTTCATTTATCACACGGTAGCTAAAGAGCATGTTAACTCGGCGATAACGCATTTCAGGCGGGCGATTGAACTTGATTCCAAATTTGCCCTTGCTTATTCCGCTTTGGGAGGTTGCTACATCAATCGGGTGCTGAAAGGCCTCGGCGAAGGCGGCGATCATGAGAAAGCCCAGGACGCGTTTGGTAAGGCTCTGGCGATCGATCCGAAGTTGCTTGAAGCACGCATGCATATGACATTCATCTATCTCCACCGTGGAGAGAAGCCAAAAGCGCGTGCCGAAGTTGAACGTCTACGAGAGGAATATCCGAACGACGTCGGGGTTCACTTTGTACGCGGCGTACTGGCGCGTCTGGATGGTGACTACGACCGTGCACTCAGGAGCTTCGATCGCATGATTCGCCTTAATCCGGCCGAGCGAGTTGTAGCGAGTTACAACCGGGCCCGCATTTTCATGTACCGCCAGGAATATGAAGCTGCGCTCTCCGAACTGGAGCAAGGCGCCGCCCTCGAACCTGATCATCCGCTCATCAAAACATTTCGAGCGATGGTGCTTTATTACCGTGGTGAAGTTGACTCAGCCACCCGGATCCTGCAACAAGTACTTCAGCAACAACCACAGATGGATGGCATCCGACCAATCCTGGCCTTTTGTCTCAGCGCTCAGGGAAGGCACGAAGAGGCTAACGAACAATTAACCAAGAAGGTGAGACAAGTTGCCGAGGGCGATCATGATATTGCCAACTGGCTGGCGTCGGCTTACCTGCTCCAGGGCAAACAAGTTGAGGCCCTGAAATGGCTCGAAACGGCTATTGATCTCGGCAATGAGAACTACCCCTGGTTTGAAACGGATCCCAACTGGGCAACGCTACGAGACGATCCGCGTTTTCTGGCACTCATGGAACGAATCAAAAGCCGGCGCCTGAGGAGCGAGGGCCAAACTGCATGAAGACTTTTGTCGTCGGAGACGTTCACGGGCGCTGTGCTCAGCTGCAATGCTTGACGGACATGCTGCCACGTGACGAACGCTCCGACATGCTCGTATTTCTCGGCGACCTGATCGACCGTGGCCCGGATGCGCCGGGCTGCGTTTCATACGTTCTGGATCTCGAACGAAAGAATCCGGACCGCGTCGTCTGTTTACGAGGGAATCACGAGCAGATGTTGCTGGACTTCATCGAAGGCACCAGCAACATCTGGATCACGCCAGTCACTGGTGGTGAGCGAACTTTTGAGCAATACGCCGGACAAACGCTCAAAGTGCAAAGCGAACTTGACCTGGAAGAAGCCCGTCACACGATCGAGAACAAGATTCCGCGGGAGCACCTGGAGTTCTTTCGCACGCGCCCGTTTTATTACGAGGACGACTATGCGATCTACGTTCACGCCGGGTTAGATCAAGGCAAGCATCCGCGGGAGACGGCTTCAGAGTTGCTTCTCTGGTCAAGAGACATGGATTTTTATAAGAACTATCGCGGCAAACCCTGTATTTTTGGTCATACCCCTACACCACTGTTGCCCTTTCGCGGCCGCCTGGGCCGCCACGGAATCTACATCGCTCACAGCTCCATAGGTATCGATACGGGCTACAACCACGTTTCACCGCTGACTTGCCTTTCGCTTCCTGACTTCACTCTCTACCAATCGTTCGCCGACGGCCGTGAAGAAACTCATCAGATTACTTCGTTCATTCCCGAAACCCTGAAGGCGATGCAGAAAAAAGCGAGCCAGGACGGGCATATCTTTTGAGGTCGGTAAGCTGAGACCTGAGGAGATTTAGCCGCGGATTTGCGCGGATGACGCGGATCTGAAAGAGCAGGCAAACCGGTTCCTTGTGTTTTTTCTGATCCGCGTCTATCCGTGAAGTCCGCGTAAATCCGCGTCAAGACTACCGGCATGACGTTTCAGCTTGAATGATCACTCGGGTTGGTGGGTTATGAGCCCTCAACCATCGCAAACGCGCGGACGGGAAATGTGCCGAAACGTTTTACTTTCGGCGGCACGGCGAAGAATCGAAATCCCAAGTCCGGAAGTTCTCCCAGGCCGCAGAGGTGTTCGACGATGGGAATGTCTTGAGCCAGAAGAGTCGAATGTGCTCGCCGGTGCCCATCGGCTGTGGAGTCAATGTTGTAAGAATCAATGCCCACGAGCGCCGCGTCGGCGTTTGCCAAATACTTAGCAGTCTCAGCAGTCAGGAACGGGTGCGTGCCATCTGAGTATTTTTCAGTTCGCCAATGTCTGTCCCAACTCGTCTGAAAGAGAACTGCCTTGCCGGCGACATCTAACCCCTGTAGCAAAGAAGGCATAATCACTCTCTCGCTGCAACGCACAACTATTCCATCGAGATTAGCCAACGAATTAAGTTCCAGATGTGCCAGGTCGCGACCATCGGGGTAACGATGAAACGGACTGTCAAGATAGGTACCAGTGTTCGCCACCATCTCGATCTTGCCGATATGAAACTCTGTCCCTGATTCGTAGACTTTCCGGGATGCTTCGCGGCTGAGATGATCGGAGATTACCGGAGCCGGCAGACCCTTGTACGTAATCATGCCGTGTTCGATTGAATGGCTTAGATCGATTAGCTTCATGGCGTTTCCATTAGTCAAGTATCGGGGGCAAAAAGGGGGAAAGGGTAAAAGGGTAAAGGGAGAGGCCGCGTAGCAAATATTAGTTTTCCCGGCTTTGCCTCAAGGTCAGAATTAGCTTGAGTCAGACTTGCGATTCGTTAGTGGTGATTCGTGTGACGCGCGTGGATCGTCTTATTTTGACAGAGAATCGGTAACGATCCACGAAATTACACGAACCAACACGAATCAGTGTTACCTATTCATCATTCGTTCACCCATCTCAAACTGACTTTTGAGGCAAAGCCAGTCTTCCCAATATCAGTTTTCCCTTTCCCCCTTCCCCTTTCCCCAATTCTTATTACGCCTTTCTTTCCAAAATGAAATCTGCAATGTGGCGAAGGCGACCTGTTGGTTTTTCAATCCGAGCCAGCGCGTCACACGCTTGCTGATGAACCCGACTTGCCCGCTGACGGGTTGTCTCCAATCCGTATAGCGAAGGATAAGTGGCTTTTTCAGCCCGCGCGTCTTTTCCCGGCGTCTTGCCCAGGGTTTCGACAGTAGCCGTAACGTCAAGAAGATCGTCGACGATTTGAAAGAGTAGCCCCAGTTGAGCAGCATAGTCACTCAGCGACTGCAATTCCGATTCACTGGCACCAGCGATCAGACCGCCAGACCTGGCCGCAGCAGAAATCAAAGCGCCGGTTTTCAGCCGATGGATTTGTTCCAGCTCTTCCGGTTCGACGGTTCGACTCTCTGCGTCAAGATCGTGCGCCTGCCCTGCCACCATGCCATATGGCGTCCCGGCTGCTCGGGCCAGTTCGGCACTCAGTTTCACTCGCACTGCAGTAGGAAGCTGCGCGTCTTCGGCGATGGTTTGAAAGGCCAGCGTTTGCAACGCGTCTCCGGCGAGAATCGCGGTAGCTTCGCCAAACTTGACGTGACAGGTTGGCCGGCCCCGTCGTAAGTCGTCATCGTCCATCGAAGGCAGGTCGTCGTGGATCAGCGAATAGGTATGAATCATTTCGACGGCGCAAGCCGTGCGGAGCAACAGGTCGGACGATGCCCCGAAAGTCTCACCTGCAGCCAGGAGAAGAGTTGGGCGAAACCTTTTGCCGCCGGCAAAGACGCTCCAGCGGATGGCTTTGTGAACGGAGATTGGCGGCGCCGTGTCGGTGGGAAGTAGGCGACTAAGCTCCTGGTCGATCAGGGATCGGCATTCGGATACGTATCCTTGCAGGTCGGCGTTCTTGGCAGGCAAAACTTCAGAGGACGTCTTCATCCCGTTTCGGTCAATCTTCGGTAGTACCCACGCCGGCGGGCTTCTCGAAGGCGGTTACCACCGGACGCCCCTGGTTATCTCGAAGTAACACTTCAATGCGCCGCTCGGCTTGACTGAGCCGTTCCTGACATTCGCGGGACAGGCGAATGCCCTGCTCGAATAGCTCAAGACTTTTTTCCAGCGGCAGGTCGCCCTGCTCGAGTTCGCGGACAATCCTCTCCAGGGCTTCAAGCGAAGCTTCGAATGTTCTGGTTTGCGGTTCGTTGTTGCTCATTTAGGTAGCACAGACTTTAGTCTGTGCAGCTATTCTAGTTTCGTCTGATTATCAACGCCGTTGGTAGCGAGACCCTGGAAGCGAGCCACGAAGCAACACGAAATGTCACTTACTCATTTCGTGTGGTTCGTGTGATTTCGTGGATCGTCACTCCCAGTCGCCCCACACAGACTGAAGTCTGTGCTACTTCAGCTTTCCCAATGCCGGAAAATCCGTGATTATCTTGTCCACAATGCGCTGCACGAGTGCGTCGTCTTTCAATCCGGTAACTTTCCAGCGGTCACCTGCACGTCGCATTGTTAGTTCAAGCTGCTTCGTTTCGGGTCCAGTAACATTGGCCACATCGTCTTCGTCAGTGATTGTGACAAGATACGGCAGACCAATTGCCATGACAATGAAAGGCGTGCTTTCGGAGTTCCTGGAAAACTCCCGCACTCTTTTCGCCAGAGCATCCCGCGCATCTTCCTTTGCCCTGGGCAGTAGTCCCGGTACCAGGGTTTCAACACGTCTTCTGGTAGCGGCATTCAGGGTTGCGCCATAACGAGCAGCCGTCTTCTCCGTCACCTGGGAAGCTAGATTGTTGACTATCTGATCGGTATTGACGAGTTGATCCACCGTGGCCATATCGTTACGCTGCACGGCATCGATCAGAAGCGCGAGCGAGTAAGCCGGCGTCGTTTGGTAGTGCAGCCACCAAAGATAAATACCACCGGCAGCCGCTGCCACGACGGCGACGAACAGCATTCCCAATATGGCCAGAACTTTGGGCCAACGTCGTCGTCTACTTTGAGTGACTAGAGGGCCGCTACGAGGACCGGCGCCCAGTGAGTCATCCAAATCAATCACAAAACGCCGGCGTCGCGGTGCATCATTAAGATCAGCCGATTGGTGTTCCGTCGACATGGGGGATGTTGTATCTCTCTTTGGAGTGTCCCGACACGTCGGGATCACCGCTTTATCCTTACGCGACCTGTCGCGGCTACGGGCAAGTACATTCCATCGAAACAACGGCGTCAAGCCGCCTCGGACCAAAGCGCCGATCCCGACGTGTCGGGACACCCCAAGGAGCTCTGCTACTTAACCAAGACTACTCCTTAGTTGTGCCTTCCACCCGAGCATCAAGCCGGCCCCGTGCTAAGCGCACCTTGATGGAATCACCAGCTGACACCAAGCCTGCATCTCGTAAAACATGTCCGTCGTCATCGTGCACCACAGCATAGCCACGTTGAAGTACCGCCAGCGGCGAGAGAGCATCCAGCGAGTTGGCGGCCATACCAAGTCGGTTCCGCCCGTCCTCGATCTGTGTATCGATCAGAGTGCGGCAATTATTGTATGCGGACTCAAAACGCATCTGGGCTTGCGACAGCCTGGTTTGCACCCGAGTCGGCGACAACTTGAAGGCCAGGGCGTCCGCGCGTAGATGTGCGTTGCGAAGGGATTTTGTAACCACCATCTGGAGGCGATGTGTCGCGGCATCAGTACCCCTCCGAGCATCGCGCATGCGTCCCCGCACTTCGTCAAACGCTTGCGACAGAGCCCGCTCCTGCACTCGAGTGCGGGCCTTCACGATCTTGAAGCGCATCAACTGCGACAGGTTTTTCCCCAGCTCGGCCAGGGTTCCGCAGATCTGATCCTCCTGGGCGGCCACCAGCTCCGCGGCGGCAGACGGTGTCGGAGCGCGCAAGTCGGCCGCAAAGTCGGCAATAGTGAAGTCTGTTTCGTGTCCGACCGCGGAGATGACAGGAATAGCCGACTTGCGAATCGCGCGCGCCACCTCTTCCTCATTGAATGCCCAGAGATCCTCGGTCGAACCTCCGCCACGCCCTACAATGAGAACATCGACGCGGCCGTCGTCAAAGCCTTGCCGCACAGAGCGTGCGTGATAGTCGTTGATCAATCGGATAGCGCGGGCAATGTCGCTGCCGGCGCCTTCGCCTTGCACACGCGCTGGCGAAAACAGCACATGAACCGTCCGCGTGCGACGCGAAATCACGTTAAGAATGTCGCGAATGGCAGCGCCTGTTGGCGACGTGACAATACCGACGCGTCGCGGAAAGACCGGCAGTGGTCGCTTCAACTCTTTGGCAAAGAGGCCTTCGGATTGAAGTCGATCGCGGAGTTGCTCGAAGGCGATTCTGAGCGCCCCGGCGCCAACCGGATCGAGCGCTTCCACGATCAACTCATACTCGCCCCGAGCCTCATAAACACTCAGGCGGCCACGCGCTCTTACGTGCAACCCATCTCGGGGGCGAAACCGAATCCGCGTATTCGTCGAACGGAAGCACTTGGCCCGCAGTTGAGCATCTTCGTCCTTGATCGTGAAATACCAGTGACCGGATGAGTGCGCCTTAAAGTTTGAGATTTCCCCTTCCACCCAGACGGACGAAAAACGCGCCTCAAGCGCATTTCTGATGGCGGTCGTCAGCTCCGTGACCGTCATTGGCCCGGGTTTCGTTTCGTCAAAGAGTGCGTCGAAAAGTGGCTGGTTCATAACGCAACGAAGAATTTTCCAATGAGTTACACCGCCTTGCACAAGAAACCTGGTGGCCGGTATCTCTCAGCGCCAAAGGCGCGGAATGTAACAGCCAGGGGCAAGCGCGTAGCGAAGCGGAGCGCGTCGCCCCTGGATCAAGTTCGGAAAGTAATCCTAAGCCCTGAAAGGGCGGAATAGCGATGCCTAACAAATTAATCCGGATTCGAACAACGATCCCGTCTATTTCGCTCTTTCAGAGCTGGGACCGGCTTGGGTCCGAAATCCAGGGGCGACGCGCTCCGCTTCGCTACGCGCTTGCCCCTGGCTATTACATTTCGCGCCTTTGGCGCTCCGGCAGGACAAAACCTTCCTAAGGCGTGTCTACATTCACCACCGGACTCACGCGCACCGAAGCGCCGTCGCGATTTGTCCGCACACGCACGCGGCGCCCGCCGGCCGGAATTGAGTTTGAGGCGTAAGTGATGGTGTAGGCCGTTCGCAGTTGGGCGACCACGTCATCGTAGGCGCGCTGTAAGTCGGCTAAGCGACGAATCGGATAATAGACGCCGCCGGATGCCGCTGCGAGTTTCCGTCCTTCCTCGTCTGCACGAGTTGTAAGTGTTAAGTACCGGCTGCGTAACGGATCGATGCTCAGCTCAGGTTTGGGCACACTCGCCTCCGGGATTAAACCGGAAGGCACATACAACGGATAGACCAGCGTTCCGGATTCCATGAGGGCCTCCAGCAACGCGGGAAACGGCACAAACGATTTGTTATCGTCGCCGTCAGACATGACGACGATCGCGGTCCGTTCACCGCGAAATGTCTTAAGTGTGTCGACGAAGACGTAAGCCAGTGCGTCATAAAAAGCCGTTGCGCCGCCGGCGTCGATCTCATCAAGTTTTCTGGAGAGCAAACGCCGGTCCGTAGTGAAGTCTGAAATAGTCTGGATGTCGTCGCGGAAACTTACAATCGAGATACGGTCCTGTGGGCTGGCCGTGTTGAGAAAATCACGTGCTGCCTTGCGGATGAAATCGATCCGCTCCTCCACACTGCCGGAGACGTCGAGCAAGAGCACAAGATTGAACGGCTCATGCGTCGGCACGACATTCGTTACCTGGCGCTCGACACCGTTTTCAAAGATCGTGAAATCCGATTCTCTCATTCCGCCAATGGCTCGACCATTTCGGTCAGTCACGCTGGCGTTAAGGCGCATCAGTTGTGGGGCGACTTCGCTTACAACCTGGCCAGGTGGTCGCCGGCTGATCAGGGTCGGCTCCTTCTCCATTGGTGGAAGAGTCTTCGCGAAGTCGCCGAACATCTTCGGTGACACTTTGCGAATCGAGTCGATCAAATGGCTATCACCGCTGCGCACAATTGCTTTGGTAGCGTCAGTCAGCGGTCGCTCGCGCAAATCGCTCGGCACCATCGCCGGGTCGACATTGAGCAGCACGACCCCACGCTGGGTCAGGAATTCAAGTTCAACGCGTTCTTCCTTACTGGGTTTCTTCTCTCCCAACTTGCCGGAGATCTGATAGACGCCGCCCCGCTTCTCCTTGATTTCCGGCAGCTCGACATCACTCAAATAGCGCGGCCGGCTGGCTTCCCAAAGGAAATTGAACTTCAGACTTTCCAGTGGTACTTCGGTGTGGATTGTCCCCGTATTCGTTGTGACTGACGCTGCCTCGATATTTCCGACGATATCAACCGCGCCCGCCTGGCTCTCAGCTTGCACTTTCGACCGCACGGGAATGCGTACCAATATGTCAATCCGATCCTTCTCGCCACGGTCGCGCACATCGATCTGAATATCTCCGCCCTTTCCTCTCTCAATCAGAACGTCCTCAGAACCGACTGGAGAGCCTTTGGAGTGAGCTTCAACAGTGACTTTCTTTTGTTGCTCTTCGACCGCCATGAAGCTGATACGACCGTTAAGATTTTTGACGGAGACAGAGGCCTTCTCGCCAGTGTCGAGTTCCTTAATGTAGCTTTGGGAAAAGGCGGAGACGGATGCCAGCGCCAGCAACGCCGTCGAAAACAGAAGCTTTAGTAGTGCAGAAATAGGGGTAGATATTGCAGGAGGAAATTTCGGGTAAATCATGCGGGTTGATCTTGCCCGTCAAGGCCGCAAGTGGTCAAGTTGGGAGCGATAATGGCTTTGCCTCAAAAGTCATTCAACTCGAGTATTTCGGCTTTGTTGGCTGAGGAAAGCTCAAGATATTAGCGGGCCGGGGACGGGGAGACGCGGGGACACTCACGCCTGGGTAGTATCCAAGACTGAGTGAACCACTCAACCTCCCCAACACGAGCTAATGAAGCTTGCCCGCTTGCCACAGGTAAATTCCGCAAATTGAAAGCTGCCCCCAATTGGAATGACAAATGAGAAATGTCAAATGACATATGGAAAATGATTGTCGAATCGTCAATCCGGAATGCACCGCGTTCGCCAGGGGGGCTACGCAATTGTTGCTTCTCCCCTTCAATCAGTTATCATGACACCCCCCTGGACCAATTTAGACCTGTCTTTGCGAGATTCCGTTACTGCGGGAAAGGCGAGGTAGTTGATTGGCGCAAACAGAACTGGCCCACATTGGCGAAGATCGCCTGGCAATCCACAATCTCGTCAAAAGCGATCCGAAGGCGGGCTTCGCCGCCGACGTCCGCGACGGCCTCTCGTCAAATCCCAAACGACTCTCACCAAAGTATTTCTACGATGAGCTCGGATCCGAACTCTTCGACGCCATCTGTCTGTTGCCTGAATACTACTTAACGCGAGCTGAAAACGAAATCATTGAACGTTATGCCGACGAAATTGTCAGTTCAATAGACGGGCACAAGACTCTGCTTGAGATGGGCAGCGGCAGCGCATCGAAGACCCGTCTGATCATCGAAGCGCTGCTCAATCGTCAGACTGATTTGCTTTTCATACCCGTCGATATCTCCGCTTCGGCTTTGGAGAGCAGCTCGCGAATTCTTTTGCAGTCGTTTCCTCGTCTGCGCATTGACGCCTACGCTGCCGACTACTTTGACGCACTCAACGAGTTGAGCAAGAAACAACGAGGTCGCACTCTCGCGCTCTTCCTGGGCTCCAACATCAGCAACTTTGGGAGAGAAGAAGCGCCTGCGTTTCTGCGCGCTTTACGACGCGTGCTGCGCACGGGCGACGCGCTCCTGCTGGGGGCCGATCTCAAAAAGGACGCCCGCATTCTGGAACCGGCTTACAATGATGCTCTGGGGGTCACCGCAGCTTTTAACTTGAACTTGCTGGCCCGCGTCAATCGTGAGCTGGGTGGAGATTTTGACCTGCGTTCCTTTAAACATCACTCCTTGTACAATGAAGAAATTGGGCGGGTTGAAATTTACCTCGAAAGCACTCGTCCTCAGACAGTCACCATTCATCAGCTGGAGATGAAGATTCAGTTTGCGGCTGGTGAGCAGATTCATACTGAAAACTCATACAAGTATGACCCGGCCGGAATTGCGAAACTGGCGGCCGAGACTGGATTCACCCGGACCCACACCTGGGTCGACTCTGAACAGCGCTTCAGTAGTAATCTCTTGTTGGCCACGGGCTAAATGCCTCCAATGAGCGAACAGACCAACAGCGCGCTCGTAGAATTTCATAACGTTAGCTACTCGGTTCCCGCCTTACCCACACCGATCATTTCAAATCTCAATCTGACTGTCAGGCAGGGCGAAACGCTGGTTCTGCTCGGTGAGTCCGGCTGTGGCAAGACCACCACTCTGAAGCTCGTTAACCGGCTCCTACTGCCTACTTCCGGCCAGGTAGTGGTTGAGGGGAAGCCGACCAGCGATTGGGATCCAATCAGCTTGCGACGTCGCACCGGCTATGTAATTCAGGAAGCCGGTCTCTTTCCTCACTTCACGGTTGAACAGAACGTCGGACTCGTGCCCTCGCTGGAAGGTTGGGAAACCGCGCGTTTGAAACAGCGCGTCATCGAGTTGCTCGCGCTCGTTGGTCTTGACGCAGAGAAGTTTGCCCAGCGATACCCGCGAGAGCTCTCCGGCGGACAGAGGCAACGCGTCGGGGTCGCTCGAGCGCTGGCTGCCGATCCACCATTGATGCTGCTTGATGAACCTTTCGGCGCTCTTGACCCGCTCAGGCGTGCAAGTCTCCAGAAAGAGTTTGCCTCGCTTACCAAAAGACTCAACAAGACGGCGATTTTTGTGACTCATGATTTGCGCGAGGCCTTGCGCCTCGGATCGCGAATCGCGCTGATGCACGCTGGTCAACTGGCCGTTCTGGAAACTCCGGAAGGTTTTCTCAACTCCACTGAAGAACACGCGCGAGCCTACCTGGAGACTCTCAAACTACGCGAGGATGAAGAACAGTTGACGGGAGGAAACGGATGAACTTCTGGACCTTCCTCCAACAAAACTGGCCGGAACTTCTCACGCTGGTACGCGAACATCTCACGCTCGTTTTGATCTCCACCTTCATCGCCGTGGCGATAGGGCTACCTACCGGAATCCTCCTTACGCGCAAAAAAGCCCTTCGCAATCCAGTCTTGGGAATCGCGAATGTGATGCAAACAATTCCGAGTCTGGCGCTGTTTGGGTTCCTGATTCCTTTGCCTTTCATCGGGGGAATTGGCGCCCGCACGGCAATTGTAGCGCTCGTGCTCTATGCCTTGTTGCCGATCATCCGCAACACGGTGACGGGAATTCTCGGCGTCGACCGGAACGTCCGCGAGGCGGCGGTGGCCATGGGAATGACTGACAGACAAATCCTCTGGCAGGTAGAGTTGCCTTTGGCGATGAGCGTGATCCTGACTGGAGTCAGAGTGGCGATGGTGATCGCAGTCGGCGTTACTACGATTGCCGCGGCGGTAGGGGCCGGCGGTCTGGGAGTCTATATCTTTCGCGGGTTGAGGCAGTATGACAATAGCCTCCTGCTCGCGGGTGCGGTTCCGGCTGCTTTGATGGCTCTCGCTGCCGATTTCTCGCTTGGGTTGCTTGAGCAACGTTTCTCCGTCGAATCACGACATCGACTGTCCGTCTGGGCTAAAGCCGGGCTTGCGGCGATAGCTCTGATACTCCTGGTCGGTGTATATGGTGCGTGGCGAGCCTCGCGTTCTCAGACACAACAACCCGCAGGGGCCGCCCGCGTGGTGATTGGCTCGAAGGATTTCACGGAGTCAGTTCTGCTGGCGGAAATCGCAGCTCAGATGCTCGAAGCGCGAGGCGTTAATGTCGAGCGACAGTTTGAGCTCGGCGGTAATCTTCCTCACGATGCTTTGGTCGCCGGCCGGATCGATCTCTATCCGGAATACACAGGCACGGCGTACACGGCCATACTTCAGCATCCCCCGATAACTGATCCGCGCGAGGTTTATGAGCAGGTTAAGCGCGAGTACGCTGAGAAATTCGGGATCGAAGTGAGTCGTCCGCTTGGTTTCGAAAACACGTTCGCGATCCTGGTGCGCGGTGCCGACGCGCGGAAGCTCAAGTTAAAAACAATCTCCGATGCCGTTCCGCAGGCGCGCAGATGGCGCGCGGGTTTTGGCCAGGACTTCATGTCGCGGGCCGATGGCTATCCGGGTTTCTCGAAGGCCTATGGTTTGAAGTTTTCGGAGCAGCCGCGAGAAATGGATCTTTCATTAACCTACATCGCGCTGGCTTCGGGAAAGGTCGATCTAATCGCAGGCAACTCCACTGAAGGCAGAATCGCAGCGATGGATTTGGTTCAACTCGTGGACGATCGTCGCTACTTTCCTCCGTATGAAGCCGTTTACATGGTGCGCAAGGAACCGCTGGACCGCCTTCCTCCTCTCCGAGAAGTGCTGGATAAAACCGCAAACTCGATTACGACTGAAGAGATGCGGCAGTTGAATTACGAAGTGGATGCGAACAAACGAAGCCCAGCGGAAGTTGTTCGAGAATGGATCAAGCGCAAGGGGTTTTGAGGTTGGTTCAAGCGTCGCGATTTGGAGATTCGGATGGTGTCCAGGGTTCATAAGCTGTGTTGGAAAGGGGGCAAGGCTGCTCAAAGCACAACCGCAAAGCGGTTTCAGAACAAAGCCCAGGGTTGCCGCGCTTCGCGGCTACCCTGGGTAACGGAAAATCACAGGACGTACCCCAAAGGGGTTTCGACATCAAACTCGAATGCGCGCGCACGCAATTATGCCCGGGTCATTGCCACAACCCCCGATGGGGTTGTTTCAAACCTGCGTTTTCTTTTCCCAGGGTAGCCGCGAAGCGCGGCAACCCTGGGCTTTGTTCTGAAACCGCTTTGCGGTTGTGCTTTCAGCAGCGCCGTTCAGTTATTCAGAGGTTCCTAAAGTCTGTGCTACAAATTTCGTAGACACTCAAACCAAGGGGAGGAATCCAATGACGTTATTTGACTTGCTCATTCTGCTGATTGTGGCGGGACTTTGCGGTGCGCTGGGGCAGGCGATTACCGGTTACTCGCGGGGCGGCTGCCTGGTGTCGATTGCGCTCGGTTTTGTAGGTGCTGTCGTGGGGGTCTGGCTCGCGCGCGCACTTGCTCTTCCGGAGTTATTCACCGTGCGCATTGGCGACAGAAGCTTTCCGATCGTTTGGTCGATCATCGGTTCTGCTTTGTTCGTTGCAGTAATCGCTCTGCTGACGCGGCGGCGCTACTAAAAACATCGGCAGGGTGAACGATACCTGGTCGCCGCGATATGACAGACAACAGTCAGAGAACTCTCGTTGCCTGTTGCTCGCGGTGAGGGATTTTGATCTAGCTACTGGGAAACTGTCGCCAGGCAAGGCCGCTGCCGGACTCATATCGTTTTTCCCAATCCCACCTCGGGCAAAAGATTAACCGCAGTGAACAGTGATCTCGCAGGCCCAGCCCTGGGGTTTTTCGCTGCTGCTCCAATTCAGATCGCCGGTTATCACCACCTGGGTTATCTTCAAGTCCTTGTTAACGTGCCTTTTGGGGTCTGATGGATCAACTGGATAGGTGCCCGCGTCATAGACCACTTCGACCGAGCCGCCTTTGATGATGATAGTTTGACCATTTGACATCGTTGTTCTCCTTTGAGGGTAAAGTGAGGTTAAGGTTACTTAGCGAACAAATTCGCTAAGCTGCTTGCGAAAGAAAGTGATATCCGGCCGTGCCAGATAGCTCGCATAATGGTCTGGTCCCCATTTCTGCTGTAGTTTGCTGAGGAGATCTGTTGCGTGCCCAGCCGACCTGAGCGCGCCATCCTCGTCCCCGGCTTTGCGACTCGCGCCGGCGTACGTTAGCCACGCCAACCATTCAAGATCTTGTTTTCCCAGGTGGGCCAACATCTCCTGAGCGCGCCGCGAGAAATCCAAAGCCCCCTTCGAATCCCCACTTTGGAGCGTCGCCTCGGCCAGCGCCAACAACGCCTCGGAAAGTCGTGGAACGTCGCCCGTGGAGGTTAACACCGCGACGGCTTTCTCACACTTGATCCGGCCCTCGCGCGGTGCCCCGGAGAAGGCCTCTGAAAGGCCAACCGCGTAAGATGCTTCGGCGATCGTGCCCTTGAGTGTGGTACCAGACAGCGCCAAGGCACGTAGACCTTCCGATTTAGCTTTAGGAAACAGCCGCTGACTGAGTGCAATTCGAGCGCGTACCACGTGAAGCCAGGACGCTACATCGGTTCCGGCATCAACCTTTAGCATGATTGACGACGCTTCATCAAGCGCACTTTCGGCTTCCCGGTATTTGCCCATTCGCCAAAGAGTATTTGCGCGGTTGACCAAACTTAGAGCTTCATTTTTCGACTGTCCAAGTTCCCTTGAGAGAACATAGTCCGATTCGAAGTGGGGCAGAGCTTCGGGATAATTTCCCTGGAGTGTAAGCAGAATGCCAATCTCCGAGTGAGCGCGCGACTCCTGAGCTTTCCCCTGCTCCTTTGCAATCGTTAGATATTGCTCATACGCCTGGAGTGCGGCCACAAACTCGCCCTTGTGGGTCGTAGCACGAGCCAGCAGAATCGATGCTAGAGACGCCTCATTCTTGTAGCCCCCCTGCAAGTAATAAGGAAGGGCCAGACCAACGTAGTGGATGACTCCGTCCATGTCGCTCATTCGCTCACACGCACTTCCCAATGAAAGCTGGGCCCGCGCCATGTTTCGAGTGTCATGGTGCTTCTGAGCGAGTTCGAGCGATTCCGCAAAATATTTTTTGGCGTCCTCGTAGTTGCCGTCGAGCATATACGTGTTCCCAAGGTCGATTAGGCCGCGTTTTGTAAGATTATCGATACTGTTGGCCCGTGCCACATTCAGGGCTTCATGGATAATGTTCCTTGCCTCGGACACCTTTCTCTCGTCGCTGGCAATGTCCCCAAGTTTTAGAAGCGTCTTAACCTCTTGATACTGATTCTGTGCGGTGCGAGCAACCTCGAGCGCGCGCTCGAGATCTTGCCGGGCTGCAGTGACTTCGTCGCTCTTATTTAACGCAAACCCGCGCTCGTAGAACACTTCTCCCTGCCCTTCGATGCTACCCAAAGCCTGGTATAACTTTTCCGCCTGTTCGAAGTTTGCTGAGGCGGCCGCTCGTTCGCCTTTTCTGCTGTAAAGAACCGCCACCCGAAGGAAGGCCGCCGCTAGTTGAGGGTCGCGATTCGTGGCTTTTATGTAACTCTGAATTGCGTTGTCCACTTCGTTATTCTTCTCGTAAGCCCGACCTAAATCGAAATAGACGTGAGGCTGGTCGGGGGAAATCTGTGCGATCTCTTCATAAGCCTTGATTGCATCGGCGAATTTCGTCCGGACGGTAGCCTGAATGGCGTCCAGGTAGAGCGCATCGACGCGCGGCAATTGAGATCGGTCAGGCCCCAAAGCGAGAGAACTCAACATTGAGTTGGAAGCGTCGTCAGCGTAGTCGAGTTCCGCTAATGCTTCGGCGAGACGTGCCATGGCCAGTGCATATTTGTCGTCCTCACGAATAGCTTGCTCCAACGCTCTCTTCGCTTGAAGAAACAGGCCATTCCTCATAGCCTCCATTCCCTTGTCGTACCAACTAACTGCCACTGGCGACGGCTTGTACGCCTTTGGCCTCGAGATGAATACCACTGCCGCGATTCCAATCGCCAAAGCAATAACCGCAATCACCAACGTGCCCAGCGAGACGCGCGGACGTCGCAGTGTTTGAGTCAGGGTTGTCAGCGCACTGGTTCGAAGTGGAATTGAGTCTGAGGTAGGATGCGCCGAAAGGCGTGGTATTTGACCGCCGGCTCCGCTGAGGCTTGCTATCACAGCGTGCAAGTCGGTCAACATCTCCTCTGCAGTTTGGTAACGCGCATCCACCTTTTTCTCCAGGGCCTTCATGGTGACTGCATCTAGACTGGGAGGTACACCTGGATTAATTCTTGAGGGAGTTGGCGGTTGCACATGAATCACTTGCGCCCCGATTTCGATAACACTCGCGCCCGAGAATGCCGAACGACCCGTGATGCACTCATAGAGCAAGGCTCCGAGCGCGAAGAGGTCACTGCGCCCGTCGACAGGTTTTCCTGTGGCCTGCTCAGGAGAAAGATAGAGAGGTGTGCCGACAATGACGTCGCTTCTGGTCCGCGTGGAGGGGATAGTTCGAGCGCCTTGGTCAGCTTCGACCTCGGCAGTTTCGAGATGTTTCACCAGACCGAAGTCGAGGACCTTGACCTGCCCGCGCTCGGAGATCACCACGTTCGACGGTTTAACGTCGCGATGAACGATCCCACGACGGTGGGCTTCGCCGAGCGCTTCAGCAATTGAGGCCACGACGTTCACTGACTGGGCCAGCGTCAGTCGATCATCGTCAAGCAGCGCGCCGATAGTCTCGCCTTTGACGAGCTCCATAACGATGTATGGATGCCCGTCCGATGTTTCACCATAGTCATAAACTGCGGCGATGTTTGGATGATTGAGGGTAGAGACCGCGCGAGCCTCCCGCAGAAAGCGTGCTCGATAAGCCGGTTCCAACGAAGCGAGAAACTTGATGGCAACGCGGCGACCCAGATGCGTGTCCTCGGCCAGATAAACAACCCCCATCCCTCCCTCACCCAGTTTTTCGAGAACTCGATAATGCGAGATTGTCTGGCCGATCACCGTGGCTGTCCTTCAAACGTTGAGCAGGAGATAAGTGAAAGGAACGAGGTTTTACGGAATTCAGATGCCTAAACGAGGACGCGCCGCATTCTGCTCTAAAGGCTGTGAGAATTCAAGCGGCAGTTCTGAGGGGAGTTGTGAATCTGAAGCCCGGGGTAAGGAATAGGTCCTATTGGTCCTATCGGACCTATCCTAAGATCAAGAAAGCACTGCTTCGCGCACAAGTTGCTCCTGACGTTCACGGAACTGGCGGAGCTTCTCGCGTAATTCTGGACGACTGTTAGCCAGGATGGCCACCGCCAGAAGCGCCGCGTTAACCGCGCCCGGCTTTCCAATCGCCAGAGTTCCAACCGGGATTCCGGCGGGCATCTGCACGGTGGAGAGAAGTGAATCGAGTCCGTTCAAAGCATCGCTCTTCATGGGAACTCCCAACACCGGCAGAGTTGTATGAGCAGCAATTACTCCCGCGAGGTGAGCGGCGCCACCAGCAGCAGCGATGATGATCTCAAAACCTTTCTCCTGGGCACTGGACGCAAAATCCGCTGAAAGTCCTGGCGTTCGGTGCGCTGACATCACCCGACCCTCATGAGCAACCTCAAACTGCGTCAGCGTGTCGCTGGCATGTTTCATAGTCTCCCAATCTGACTTGCTGCCCATGACAACGGCGACGAGGGGATTTCGAATTTCGAATTTCGAATTTCGTGAAGCGGATTTCGAATTTCGGATTTCGGATTTCGGATTTCGAGTTGGGTGCCCAGCTCTTCTTCTGGCACGTTGGGTTTTGCGTTTGCTCGTCATGAGTTCTATCTCCATTCGCCGCTCTTGTTCGCCAGCACGAAATCCGCAATTCGAAATCCGAAATCCGAAATTCGAAATCCGCAGTTCGAAATTCTCACGCGCCCTGATCCAGCGAGTACCCTTTTTCTCCGTCGAAGTTGTAGAGGTTTTCAGTCTTGATGAAGTCAAAGCCGGCACTTGCAACCCGCTCGAGCAACGACACGATCTGCGCATGAGATACTGCTCCATCGCCCTCAGAAAGAAATCGACAGCGCCAATGATCTGAACAGAATGTTTCGGCATGGCCACCGGGCCAAACCTTCACGCCGCGATTGCTCATCATTACGAGTTTCAGGCCGCCCCCATTTAATCCACTCACTGACCCTCCTAACTCGTCAGCCGAGCCTGACGTCCAGTCAAGAAACACGTCGACGCCCACAAGAGTCTTTTGTGCGCGTGCCCGATCGGCGCCTACAGATTTACTTGAGATTGCTTGCCGATCAGCTGATTTGTATTTTGCGGCCTTCAGAACTTTCGGCAGCTGGCCCAGCCGTTCGACCACGGCGTCGGCAAATTCTTTAGTTCCGACCTTCTTAGTGCTGACGCCTTCCTTGTAAATATCGTAAGTGTGAACCCCATCCTCAATCGTTCTTAGCCAGGCGTTGTGTACTCGCTCGGCAACGTCTGTCTGATCGATGTGCACCAACATCATAACTGCGCCCAGCAGCAACCCAGATGGGTTGGCGAGATTCTGTCCGGCTCTTCGCGGAGCAGACCCGTGAATCGCTTCAAACATCGAAACATGTTCACCAATATTCGCCGAGCCGGCCAATCCGACCGAACCTGCAATTTGCGCCGCCACATCAGACAAAACATCGCCGTAGAGATTCGGCATTACCAGGACATCGAAAGCTTCCGGAGTATCCGCAAGTTTGGCCGCGCCGATATCTACAATCCAGTGTTCGTTCTCCAGATCGGCGTAGTTTGCGGCAAATTCATCGAAGACCTTGTGGAAAAGGCCGTCCGTGAGCTTCATGATGTTGTCCTTCGTGAAGCAGGTGACCTTCTTCCGGTTATTGCGGCGGGCGTATTCGAAGGCGTAACGGACGATCTTCTCCGAGCCGGGCCTGGAGATCAGTTTCAAACACTGCACCACCTGGTCGGTCTGTCGGTGCTCGATGCCGGCGTAAAGATCCTCTTCGTTCTCGCGCACGATCACCACGTCCATTTGCGGGTGTTTGGTTTCCACAAACGGGTGGTACGAAACACACGGACGCACGTTGGCATACAGACCAAGCGTCTTTCGCACCGTAACGTTCAGGCTCTTGTATCCACCGCCCTGCGGAGTGGTGATCGGCGCTTTGAGAAACACCTTGGTGCGGCGAAGCGATTCCCATGCCCGATCGTCTATGCCGGAGGTATTTCCCGACAGATAAACTTTTTCACCGATTTCAATGTTTTCGATTTCGAGTGCGGCGCCGGCCTTGTCAAGAATGTGGAGTGTGGCGGCCATGATTTCCGGCCCGATACCATCACCATAGGCGACCGTGATAGGAACACTTTTAGGCATAGCGGAGTTGAGCCTTTCCCCGGGGGCGTTTAACTTATTTGGATTGCTGAGAAAGCAAGCAATATAGCCAAAAGCGTGGAGTCAGGCAATTAATGAGGGCCTCGAAAACCGAGGTATTTCTCTTGCGCTCGTCGCCCGTTCTCGTATATTTTGGGCTCAGGTTCCTACTCTCGCGCAGCAAAAGGTGACTGCGCCTGTCCGTGACCGTAATGCGACGACGTTCGGCTGAGGAGAGAGTGAGGCAGTTGTCAACTTGTTTGAAGCGCTCTCTGTAGTGTTAGAGCATGGGTGCGTCGCGTTTCGCCTGAGGTACTCCCCGCCTGTTTTAGCGATTCTACTTTTACCCGCGCTTCCCCAAATCTAAGGAAAAGAACTGAGCATGGCTACCAAACTTTATGTAGGAAATCTTTCGTTCCGTACGACGAGCGACGAGCTGCGCGAGGCCTTCTCGGCAGCTGGAACAGTAGAATCAGCTTCCGTTATTGAAGACCGTGAGACGGGACGCTCACGCGGTTTTGCATTTGTGGAAATGGCCACACCGGAAGAAGCGGCTGCGGCGATCGAGCAATTCAATGGCAAGGACTTTGGCGGTCGCAATTTGACTGTCAATGAAGCCAAACCCAGGAACGATCGCGGTGGTGGACGGGGTTTCGGTGGCGGCGACCGCGGTGGTTATCGCGGCGGTCGTGATCGTGATCGTGACCGCGGCGGAGATCGTTACGAGCGCGAACCGCGCTGGTAATACAATATTAGGGAAAAGGGTAAAAGGGAACACTGAGGGAAAAGGGGAAGGGACGTGAAATTACCGACTTCCTCTTTCCCTTTACCCCTACCCCCTTAAGTTTCCCCCCTTACCCCTTCCCCTTTTTTAAGGTTACTTCCGGGCCGCAGGCGTAAGTTTCAGTTTCAACGTTTCGGCTCCGCGCCGCACTTCGACTTCATATTCCTGCCCGGCCTTCATTTCTCCCAGTGCGTACGTGTAATCGTAAACGTTGCGCACATCCCGACCAGCCAGTTTTACAATCCGATCTCCGGCTTTGAGTCCGGCCGCCGCGGCTGGCGAGTCTTCGCGCACTCCATCCAACAACAACCCATCGCTTGAGTCGGCGTAATTCGGAATTGTGCCCAGATAAACGCGGAATCCGGTAGAACGTCCCGCCGCCGCGCTTTTGGCGACGGTGTAGGTGGGTCGTTTGTCGCTGCGGTCCAAATCACGAACGATGCTTCGCACCATACCGACAATGCGCGCTTCGTCTTCGTAATTAATCTTGTCTGAGGTGTCGGAAGGCTTGTGGTAATCCTCGTGAGTTCCGGTCCAGAAGAAGAGGACGGGAATCTGTTTCGCGTAGAAGGACGAGTGATCGCTCGGGCCGAAGCCGTCCTCATTCAGAGTCAATTGGAACATCTTTGAAGAGTCGTTGCTGACCACCGTATTGCCCCTGGAAGCGACAACGGCAACGCCATTACCTGCCGATGTGGTCTGACTGGACGACGCGCCAGACGTCACGCTCACGCTCTGCAGAAGGTTGGCGCTGTCAATCATTGCACGCCACTCCGGCGCGGTTCCCAGGCCGCCAATAATCAAGTTCCTGTTCTTCAACCGGCCGATCATATCGAGGTTGATCATTGCGACTGTGTTGGTTAGCGAAATCACAGGATGGTTAACGTAGTAGTTTGAACCGAGAAGTCCTTCTTCTTCGCCTCCAAACGCGATGAATACGACTGTCCGACGCGGCTTTGGTCTTTGCGAAGTGAGGACGCGCGCGAGTTCAAGCACCCCGGCTACTCCAGAAGCATTGTCATCAGCGCCGTGATGCACGTCGCCTTCGCGCTGGGCAAGGCTACCGGAGCCACCTCGACCCAGGTGATCGTAATGGGCTCCAATAACGATCGTTTCGTTCTTCAGAGTTGCATCAGAGCCATCGAGGACACCAATTACGTTTGAGGCAGCTACTTCACGACGGACGATGTTTGGTTGCAGCGAAACTCTTACCCCGCCCAGGAGCTTCGGCTCGAGTGATTTGTCAGTCTCACCAGCCTTCATTGCCTCGGTAATCACTTGTCGAACGAGATCTTCAAGTTCGGTAACTGAGCCGAGAACGCCACTCAGCTGAAGCATACGTTCAGCGGCTTGACGGGAAATGACTGCGACCGGCAAGCCGGCATCTCCGGCGCTGTTGTCGTAACGCAATCGTGACAACGGGTCGTCTTTGAACTTCTCCTCGCGGGCGATCACCAGTAACCCTTTTGCACCAGCGTTCCGCGCGGCAATAGCTTTCCATCGGACGTCTTCGTAACGTGCAAACCTTCCATGTGGATTGCTACCGTCAGGCGTACCTGCGAATGCGATAGCGATGTGACCAGTTACAGGCTTACCGGCATAATCGTTGTAGCTCAACTCCGCTGCAGTAATGCCATAGTTAACAAAGGCGAGCGGAAGATCGGCGACGCGATCATTTGTGGAAAGGCCGAGTGGCATCCAATCTTCCCCGACGCGGAATTCGATCGTGGAACCTGCTGTGCTAGCTCCCACGGCTGTTGTGGTCGGCATGGCTGGAACCAATCGCAGCACATTGTCATTACCCAACTGGACTCCCGCGATATAGGGAAACTGTTGAAAGTATCTCGATTTGGCTTCGCCTCTGGTTCTCGCCGCGCGTGTGGCTTGCACGCCGGCGCGTAGACCTAAGCGGGTAAACTCGCCGGCAATGTACTGGGCGGCCCCTTCGGCGCCGGGTGTTCCGGTCCGACGTCCCTCGAGGGCGTCAGAAGCGAGATAGGTGATGTGTTTCCGGAGCTGGTCGACGCTGGGGTTCGGTTGAGTTGAGCCCTGACCTGCAGCGGATATCGAAATCCCTGTGATTAAAGCCAAAACCAGAGCGCGTTGAAGATACGTTTTGTCTTTCATGTTCGAGTACCTCATTTAGCAACAGGAGGCCGCGCAAGCAGCGCCATTCTGCAGGCCAGGAAGGTCAGCAAGCGAAGTCATTCAATGTTGGATAAGCTTGTGTCAGGAAGGGGGCAAGCGAAGGTATCGCGTAGCGATACGCAGCGCGCCCCCGCTGACTCTAGTTTCGACCCAACAACCGGTGACAAAGCTCGCCAGTCAGTTCCAACCTGAATTCTCACTGATCTTAGCGGGGGCGCACTCCGTGTCGCTACGCGACACTCCGCTTGCCCCCTTCCCAACCCAAGCTTAAGCAACTTGAGCTTGCCTCTTCCTGAGACAAGCTTACGTAAATTGGCATCATCTCGCCACCTAGCCATCTTCACTCCTCCCAATCGGCAATAAACACATTCGTCTCGCCGCGGGCTTTGGCATTGCGATTTGACGCGAAGACGATCTTCTTGCCGTCAGGCGAGAACATCGGAAATCCGTCAAAGGTATCGTTGAAGGTTATCCGCTCCACGCCTGATCCATCCAGGTTGACACGATAAAGATCGAAATCGCGACCCTTAGGATCGTGGAGATTCGACGCAAAGATGATTCGTTTGCCGTCTGGGAAGAAGTAGGGCGCGAAATTGGCTTTGCCGTTGCGGGTCACCTGACGCTTGTTTGACCCGTCGGCATTCATGACCCAGAGCTCGAGGGTGCTGGGGCGAATCAGATTCTCTTTCAACAGGCCAAGATAGTCGGTCTTGTCTTTTTCCGTTTGCGGGTGGTGGGCCCGATACACAATCAGCTTCCCATCATTCGAAAAGAAGGGACCACCATCGTAGCCGAGCTCATTAGTCAACCGGCGCACATTTCCGCCGTTGGCATCCATCGTGTAGATATCAAGGTCGCCGTCACGCGTCGACGTAAAGACTATCTTCTTCCCATTGGTTGAAATGGTTGCTTCGGCGTCGTAGCCGGGACTGTTCGTCAACTGTTTCAGCTCAGCGCCATTCGGGCGGGCCGTAAAGACTTCGTAAGTCGGGTAGATCGCCCAAACGTATCCGCGAGAAAAATCCGGTTTTGGCGGACATGCGTTTCCGCCCTGATGGGTAGATGAGAAAAGCACGCGACCAAGGTTGGGAAAGAAATACGCGCAAGTTGTCCTGCCCGTGCCCGTCGAGATCATCTTCACGTTCGAGCCGTCCACATTCATTGTGTAGATCTGATCGCATTCGCGGCCGTCGCGAGTCGATTGAAAAATCAGTCGTCTTCCATCCGCCGAGAAATAGGCTTCGGCATTCTCTCCACCAAATGTTAGTTGCTTGATATTCCGCAGATGTTTTTCGTCGGGCAGCCGAAGTGGGTCCTCAGTTTGAGTCGCGCTCGATCCACTCCTTTCCCCGAGGCTGATCAGTAGAATTCCAATTGAGAACAGGCAGGCCAATAGCTTCCATTGAGTTTTCATGTTTTCGAAAGGGTCCGGTTGAAATTCAGCGAGCTGATGTCCGACATGCTGAAGGAAACCTCTGATTAACTCGCATAACGAAAAGGTCTCGCGCGATGGAGTCAGTACCACCTCGCGGTAGCGGGTGGGTTCTAACATTGGCGATTGTCAATTTCCAATTGGCAACTGGTCTTTCCGCTAGCGGCCAATTGTCAATCGGCAATTGGCATTCGGCAATGGACGGACCCACCCGCTACCGCGAGGTGGTACTGACTTCATTACGCAAGGACCATCGCAATCGGAATCAGAGCTTGCTGAAGCACGTCGGACATCTTCATGCGCTCGCTGCGGACGATGCAACGACGTCGGGTTCTGCAACTTCCCGCGCTCTGCGCCAGCGAATAAACAGCAGCGCCAGCGCTGCCAGAGCGATCACAATACTGATCAACTGTTGTGTGGAGAGACCCGTTAGTGACGTCAAACCCAACACGTCGCTGCGCCGATTGTCACGAACGAATTCAATCACGAACCGGATCATTGAATATGAGAGCGCATAAGTCAGTATCAATTGTCCGCTAAACCGCCGGTGTTTGTGAAGCCAGATGAGGAAGAAGAATACGAGCAACATCGCAAACGATTCGTAAAGCTGACTCGGATGCAGATGCACCCCTGTGGGGACACCGGTAATTTGATGACCCAGCTCTGTGAATTGAACTCCCCAGGGCAGGTCTGTGGGAGTTCCCCAGCAGCATCCGGCTGCGAAACAACCCTGACGACCGAAAAAATTTCCCAGCGCTATTCCGGGTGCGCAGGCGTCAGCAGTTCGCCACCAGGGTAACTGGTAGCGCTTCATTAACAGATAACCTACCACCACTGCGCCAATGAGGCCGCCGTAGAAAACACCCCCCGAACGCAGAAAGTCCAACGAGACCAACTCCATTGGGTTCTCTCGATACTGTGGTTCAACCACAAGCATGAGCAGTTTTGAACCAACCAGGGCCGCCAACAACATCCACAAACTCAAGTCGTAGATCTTTTCGCGCGGCAGACCGTCACGCGCTCCCAACTTGACGGTGACTAGAATCGCACTCAGAAATGCGATCGCGAGGAAGACACCGTAAGTGTTAACGGGGAAATTGCCGATGCGGAGAAGCTCTGGATACATGAGAAATTGCCGATTGTCGATTGCCAATTGCCGATTGTCTCAAAATCAACTACGGCAATGCATTTCGTTCGTTGTGCCTGATTCCTCGTCGGTTGCCTTGGTTGATTTTGTGTCCGGTGTCCGGTTGCTTTTTTTGACCTCGGCTTTTGGTCTTAGGTCTTAGGTCTTAGGACTTTCCAATCGTAGTTTTCCGATTGCCAATTGGACTTTCGCTAACGACCAATCGGCAATCGGCAATTGGCAATCGTCAATGCCTAACTACTAACCACCGGCGCCTTTTGCCTTCTACTCTCAAAAATCAGATCAATAGCGAGCAAGATAGCTCCTACGCAAATACTCGCGTCGGCAATATTAAATGTCGGCCAGTGATAGGAACCCGCATGCACTGAGATGAAATCAATCACAAAGCCAAGGCGGGCGCGGTCGGTCAGGTTCCCGCAAATGCCGGCGAGAAGCAGGGCGCAGGCGCCGAGAACGCGATCGTCGTTTCGCGGGATGCGCAAAAAGTAATACAAGACAGCCAACGCGGCAGCTGCGGCCAGCACTACAAAGAACCAGCGTCCAAACGAACCACCTTCCTGTAGTTGACCAAAGGCGATTCCCGGATTCTCTGTGTAAACCAGATCCAGGAAGCCATTGATGATGGTGCGATCGTGTCCGGCCCGAAGCGCGCGCACCGCCCAGGCTTTGCTTGCCTGGTCCGCCAGGTAGATACCTAAAGCTGCCAGCAGGTAGCCCGCTCGCCAGCCCAGACGCATTGATAATGCCGGGGGTTTATCTGGTTGTTGAAGACTCGTCATAACGATCTACTCTCGCCCGAGCTTTTTGGAGTGCGCCGGCAGAGCGAAGCGGCGACGGCGCTTTGGATTGTCCGACACACTTTAGTTTGTCGTTGAGCTACGTTACCAACGAGTCAAACTGAATCGGGTAAGCAATTACATCCCAAGGAGTCCGTAGCGCAACTCAGCGACAAACTAAAAGTGTGTCGGACATCCAAAGCGGTGTCGCGCTGCGCTTGCCACCGCGCTCCAAAGGCTGGCTAACTGCCGGCCCGCTCAATCTCTTCCAACGCAGCAACGCACCGTTCACAAACCGAAGGATATCGCGACGATTCACCTATGCGCGTGGAATAGTTCCAGCAACGTTCACACTTCTGGCCTTCGGCCGGTTGAACCTTGATCACCACACCACTCGCCCCTTCGTCTGAAGGATGCACCTCCACTTGCGAAACGATAAATAGGTACCGCAAGTCGTCGCGATACGACTGCAGCAAATCGTAAGCGTTTCCGGCAGCAAAGATCTCGACCTTCGCTTCCAACGAACTGCCGATGCGTTTGGCAATTCGGGCTTCCTCTAGTGCGCGAAGCACATCTTCACGAACCTCAAAAAGACGAGCCCATCTGGAAAGCAGCTCGTCGTTTCCACTGCCACTCGGTCGAGGCAGAGTGTTCAAGTGGATCGATGCGAGCCGCTCTTCGCTAGCGCTGACGGGAAGATTCTCCCAAATCTCGTCGGCAGTGAACGCAAGTATCGGCGCCAACATCCGTGAGAGCGCATCGGCGATCTGATAGAGCGCCGTTTGCGCTGAACGACGTGACGGATTGCGAGGGGCAAACGTGTAAAGACGATCCTTGATGATGTCGAAGTAACGCGCCGAAAGCGTCACGGTCGCGAAGTTGTAGAGCGTGTGATAGACCGTGTGAAACTCGTAGTCCTCATAAGCGGCCCGAACTTTCCCAATCACCAGGTCGAGTTCTGCCAGCGCCCAGCGGTCAATCTCAAGCAGTTCATCATCTGCGACTTTATCGCGAACAGGATCGAAGCCATGCAGGTTGCCCAGGGCGAAGCGCGCCGTGTTGCGCAGTTTCCGATAACCATCAGTGACGCGCTGAAGGATCTCCGGCGAACAGCGCATGTCGTCGAAGTAATTCGACGACGCGCACCAAAGACGCAGAATCTCGGCGCCGGAGTCTTTGATTACTTCGTCTGGCGGCACCGCATTGCCGGCTGACTTGTGCATCGCCTTGCCTTGCGCATCTACTGTCCAGCCGTGAGTCAGAACCGTTTTATAGGGAGCGCGATCATGTACGACCAGCCCGACCATTAACGACGAATTGAACCAACCGCGAAATTGGTCGCCGCCTTCGATGTACACATCGGCGGGCCAACTCAGGTGAGGACGGTTTTCCAGGACCGCCACGGAAGAGGCGCCGCTGTCAAACCAGACATCCAGGATGTCAGTCTCTTTGGTCCACTCCTGCGCGCCACAGCTTTTACACTGATACCCCTCCGGCAGAAGCTCGCTCGCCTCGCGTGTGTACCAGGCGTCGGCCGACTCCTGCTCGAAAACATCCGCTACCCGGTTGATGATCTCGAGGTCTGCTACGGCTTCGTTACATCTGGCACAGTAGAAAACGGGAATGGAAACTCCCCACACTCGCTGTCGTGAGACACACCAGTCAGGCCTGCCTTTGAACATATTGCGCATCCGGTCCTCGCCCCAGGCAGGGAGCCATTTGACGCGCTCGATTTCCCGTAGGGCGGCTTCTCGCAGCGAAGCGTCGGGACGGGAGTTTGAGTCGGAGAAGTTCTCAGTGAAGTTGCTGCGATCGCGGCCGTCATCGTCGCGTTCGACCACGGGTCCGCCGGCGCGGTCCATTGAAATGAACCACTGCGGCGTGGCCCGGAAGATCACGGGGTTCTTGCAGCGCCAGCAGTGCGGATAGCGGTGATCGTAAGTCTCGGTGAACAGCAGTACTCCGCGTTCACGCATGAATTCCACGATGCGCGGATTCGCTTCGAACACTGTTAGACCGGCGAAGTGCTCGACGTCTGGAGTAAAACGACCGGAGTTGTCGACGGGACAGTAGATCTCAAGGCCATAACGCTTTCCAATCACAAAGTCGTCGTGACCGTGACCAGGCGCAGTGTGGACCGCGCCGGTACCGGCTTTACTACTCGCCGGCTTCTCCTGGGCTTGCCTTACGTCAAGCTCGGTTTCAGCATCGGCCTCGCCGCCGAGGGTCACGTGCTCTCCAACCATCAACAGGGAAGGGCGATCGATCCAGGGATGACGCGCTTCCAGCCGATCGAGCTTGCTGCCGGGAAACCGCGCGAGGACTCTCGGTGCGATTCGACCGCCATCGCCATCTGTTTGACCTAAGTCACACTTTGCGGCGACGGCTTCAACCAACTCACTCGCGACGATGTAGACCTCGTCGCCGTGTTCGAAAGCTGAATACTCAAAATCAGGATGGACCGCGATGCCGAGGTTTGCCGGTAACGTCCATGGAGTAGTCGTCCAGATCAAAACGAACACTTTGCGACCGGCAAGCGCCGGATCGATCAACGCCGGATCACTCACTAAAGGAAACTTGACGTAAACCGACGGGCTTGAGTGTTGGTGATACTCAACCTCGGCTTCAGCTAGCGCCGTCTGATCGTGAATGCACCAGTAGACCGGTCGTGCGCCTTTGTAGACATAACCACGCTCGACGAAGCGTCCGAATAGTCGTGCGGTCTCCGCTTCGTAGTGATTTGACATCGTCAAATACGGATTGTTCCACTCGCCCAGGATGCCCAGGCGTTGAAAGTCTCTGGTCTGTCGCTTGAGCGCTTCTGACGCATGCTCGCGGCAGGCACGACGAATGGAGACGGGCGGCATGTTGGCTTTCTTGGCGCCAAGCTTTCGGTCGACGTACAACTCGATGGGCAGGCCGTGACAGTCGTAACCCGGAACGTAGGGCGCGTCGAATTCCAACATCGTCCGCGACTTAACGATGAAGTCTTTGACTATCTTGTTCAGCGCTGTGCCGAGGTGGATGTCGGCATTGGCATAGGGCGGGCCATCGTGAAGGATAAATTTCTCAGCGCCGGCGCGGGCTTCCCGAATTCTTTCGTAAAGACCCATCTCCGACCACTTCTTCAGACGCGCTACTTCGCTCTGCGCGAGATTGGCCTTTTGGGAGAAGGCGGTCTTCGGCAAGTTGACGGTTTTCTTAAGATCCAGGGATGTTTCGGTGGACATAATTAGAGACTTCAGAATCAACAATACTAACAGCAGAGCGGTTTACTCACCAAAAACCGAAAAAGCAGTTCCCGCAAAGGCGCAAAGGCGCAAAGGCGCCAAGAATACTGCCTGCAAGTCCGGAAAGCCGACGTTAATCTTTGTTTCTTGGCGCCTTTGCACCTTTGCGCCTTTGCGGGAACTGTCGGATTGAACCCGCAATCAAAAACCCGAACCACGCTTGCTGGATGCGATGGTTCGGGTTCTCGCGAACTGTTTTGACCAGCGGGTCAGCCGATGAACATCTCATCCTCTCCGTAGATTTGATTAATGGGCTTCGGCGCCGGCGCTACGAGAACTTCGAGACCGCGGCGGAAGCCCGCCATAATCGCCCCCAGCTCGCGAGCCGGCTCAATCACCTTCGACTGTATGAAATCTGTCGTCGAAACAATCTGCCGATGCGTGTTGTCAATCGTGCGGCTGACAAGTTCGACCTTGTCGCGAGCTTCGTGCGCGCTCTCGCTTACGACTTCCTTGAGCTCGCCTACTTCACTCTTGATAATCGCCAACGACTCGGAGAAATGCATTGTGGCAGTTGAGAGATGACCGGACACAACATTGAATTGTTCAGCAATCTGTTTGCCCTGAACCGCAATTTGCCGGCCTTGCTCGCTGATGACCGTCACTCTTTCGATGAGCGGCTCCAGCTTCTCTTCCAGCCGGCCCACCGACTTGACTGCGCGACTCACAAACACTGCTATCGAAACCATCGCAATTGCAATAACGATGAACGACAGACTAATGACCACCATCACCCAGAACATCGGATCGCTTGTGTTGATCTGCAGAGCGAGCATGGTCAATGCCAATTTCCGATTTCCAATTGCCGATTGATAAACAACTCGGCAATCGGCGATCGCAAATATCGTCAGTTAGTTTTTTCGTCGTACTTCGGCGCGGCTTCGATCCTACCTGACAGTTCAGTCTTTCGCTTCTCTTCCTGGTAGGCCTTTTTCCCGGCGTCAATTGCCGCGGCTACAGTTCCGGTTTGACGGGCTGCGGCTTCGCGCGCAGTGCGGGCCACTTCGCCAACTCTGTCGGAGGCTGTGGTATAGAGCTCCGCCGCGCGTTCGCGTGTCGACTCGTAGTACTCGCCCGCGCGGTCACCCAACTGTTGGGCCGCCTCGCGTGAGCGGTCGATGCCTTTACGTGTGGCGTCGGCGATGTCGCCGCGCAGTTCCTGGCCGGATTTCGGTGCAAACAGCAGCGCGATAATCGCGCCAATACCACCACCAATAAGTAAATATGTCAGGCGAGTCGAGATGTTGTCACCACTGTCTCGCCGATAGTCATCGCTTCCCATGAGGGATTCCTTTCTTTAGACGCGTCGCCCCCTTGGGAGGGCTTCGCACGTTAGTTGTTGTTGGAGTTTTCCTGCCTCGGACTATAACAAATAGCCGTGGATCGGCGCAAGAAAGTGGGCTGCGAGCCATGAGAACCAGCCGCGGATTCACGCAGATGAACGCGGATCCGAGTAAGAAACGGAAAGCAGCCACAGATAGTCACGGATTGCCACGGATCAGATCGAATAAGAAACGGAAAGCAGCCACAGATGCCCCCGCAGATAAACACGGATTCATGAAAAGCTACCAGGAAAAGTATCAGCTGGCTGGTGGTGTATTCGTTCGATCTGATCCGTGGTAATCCGTGATTATCTGTGGCTGCTTTCCGTTTCTTATTCAGATCCGCGTGAATCCGCGAAAATCCGCGGCGGATTTTGCCGTGATGGAGTTCAATCGGATCCACGGTCGCCGTTGTATTGGTCAAGCTTGCGGTAGAGGGTTTTGCGGCCGATGCCCAGGGCCCGCGCGGCGTGGGATTTATCGCCCTTCGTGTAGTCGAGCGTAGCTTCAATCGCCTGACGTTCGATCTCGTCCATTGAAGAGGGAACGGTTACTTCAAACGTGGTGGTGCGCCCTTCGCTCGCTGCTTTAGCCCGCTCCACCTTGATCCGGTCCCGCTCTTCCAGCGCAGTTTTCGCGATCGCCTCCGGCAAATCCTCAAGTTCGATCTGTCGACCTGAAGCAATGATCACGGCGCGCTCAATCGCGTTTTCGAGTTCACGAACGTTACCCGGCCACTGGTATGTCATCAATGCCTGCAAGGCGTCTTTGGAAATACCCGCGATAAAGCGTCCCGTCTTCTTTTTGTAGTACTCGAGAAAGTGAATCACCAGCAGGTGGATATCTTCAGGACGTTCACGCAATGGCGGCAGGACAATGGGGAAGACTGACAGACGGTAGTAAAGATCGCGTCGAAAAGTCCCCAACTCGGTGGCTCGTTCCAAATCGACATTGGAAGCAGCAATCACACGCACGTCCGCTTTCAGAACTTCGTTGCTGCCCACACGTGTGTATTCACCGTCCTGCAAGACGCGCAACAGACGAACCTGGGCAGATAAACTCATCTCACCCACCTCGTCCAGAAACAGCGTGCCACCATTGGCTTCTTCGAACCTTCCGCGCCTTCTGGCGCTGGCATCTGTGAAGGCGCCCTTCTCGTGACCAAACAATTCTGACTCGAGCAGTGTTTCCGGGATGGCTCCGCAGTTGAGTTTCACATACGGATGATCTTCGCGTCCCGAATTGTAGTGAATCAGATTAGCCAGGAGTTCCTTACCGGTACCTGATTCACCCTGAATCAGCACAGTGGTTTGCGTATCGGCCACGCTCAAGGCCAGCTCCATTGCGTGGCGGATTGCTGAAGTTTGTCCAATGATTCGATCTTCTCCGTATCGTTCGTGCAAAGCGCTGCGGAGTCGCATGACTTCTGCCGAAAGCTGATCGCGTTCCAGCGCCGTACCAATCTGATCCGCGATGCCCTCAACCAGAGCGACTTCGTGGTCCTGAAAGCCGGCTCGTGCTTCACTCCAAACCAGCCCCAATAAACCAAAATTATGTCCACCAATTCGCACCGGAGCTACCAGGGCTGCACGTCCGCCCAGTGTCGCGTTGAAGATCAAGCGAAACGGGAAAGGAAGATCCGTATCCAACAATCGGAAAGTCTTGCCTTCGGTGAGAATCTCCATCGCTCGGGGAAACTCAGTTACATCGAGCGATTGACCGTGTGAGTCGATCAAACCCTGCACCGAGTCGGTCGTAGCATGAGGAGCTGCTTTGAAAGCTGCCAGGGTAATCCGTCCGCCTTTTGGATCGAGAACGCCGAGGGCCGAATAGTCTGCGCCCAGAAGCGCGATTGCTCTTTCCAGAACCAGAGAGGAGACTTCGCGAAAGTCGGAGCGGGCATTGAGTGCATTCGCGATCCCCAGCAACGCGCGTTTGGTTTCAGCCTCGCGCTCCTTGTCGGTATAGAGCCGCGTGTACTGGTAGCCGACCGCCAGCTGTGTGGCGATCGACTCGAGAAAAGAAACTTCGTCATCAAGCCATGACCGGGTCAACTGGGTTGTGTGCATCCCAATCAGACCCAACACGTCGTTGCCCAGGATCACCGGGACTACCAGCAAGGAACGGGTTCGCAAACTCGCCGCGAGAAATCTAACTTTCTGATGCAGGCCGGGCGCCGACGTATCGTCCAGACGGATGGGCTTAGTGATGTCTACGTGTTCAGAGAGTTGTTTCAGATCGAGGGGAATCACCGTTCCCAGACTCGAAGGCACATCGTTTGAGGCGCGCCACTCATGACTGATTCGCAGCTCGCTTTCAGAAGTCAGTTGAATAACGTCACAGCGGTCTACGTTCATCATGCGACCGAGCTCCGAAACAATCACGTTCAGAAAGCGGTCTAGATTGATTGTGGTGGGAAGGGTCAGGGCCAGCCGATTGATGATCGACTCACGCGCCTCATGCATCTTAATCTTGCGCTCAAGCGAGAGGGATTGTGCAGTATCTGACATCGCAGGCAATTCGACTGCGGAAGGTATGGCTACAAACCAGTCAGCCAGGTAACCTCCGCAGCCTTTGTATGGTTCGGGATCATAACGAACCAAAGATGAACTTGCAAAGCAGGGTAGTCCGATATGCTCTTAAAGTGAGTCGGATAATTGACGCCGCGTTGCAAGGCCATGAAGCGGCCCGTATAATTTCCCTGGCGTCTCCGAAGCTCCCGGGTCTCTACTATGCCGATATACGAGTACGAATGTAAGAAGTGCAAGGCCCATACGGAGGTCTATCAAAAGATCTCGGATAAGCCACCCACCAAATGTCGTAAATGCGGAGGTCGTCTGGAGAAGCTCATCTCAGCTTCGGCGATTCAATTCAAAGGCTCCGGGTGGTATGTGACTGACTACGCGGGCAAAGGTAAGGCAGCGGCCGAAAAAGCTGAGAAAGCCGAGTCGGACTCGTCTGCCGCACCTGACAAGTCGAGTGAAAAGAAAACTGAAAAGCACTCCAAAGAAACCTCCCCAAAAAAGAAAACTTCCGACAAAGCTTCATCAACTAAAGTTTCCAGAGGTGATTGAAGCGTCATTCGCAGTGTGAACTGATGTACCAGTCGCTTGGGGGCGGATCAAGAAAACTCACGATGATAAAGGGCACCGGGATCATCCGGAAAGCGGTCAAGTTCATTTTGGTCGCAGCAGTTCTATCGCTTTTCACAGGCATTCTCCTGGGCCAGGCTGGGCGCCGGCCGTCGACTTCTACTCAGGGGGGCGTCCTGGTAAGTGTGGTTGCCAGGCGTGACGACAAATCGCAAACCGGAATTACCGGCAAGCAGATTGCGGTCTACGACAACGGCATCGAACAAACGATCAGAAACTTCTCACCCGATCCTTCTCCCGCGCGAATCGTGCTTTTGGTTGACAACTCTCTGACGCTGCGGGCCGACGTTGAAAAACTCGAAAAGGCTACGCGCGAATTCGCTTACGAAATCTTCGAAGGCGATCAACTCCTGATCGTTGGTTATGACGAAGAGGCTGAAATAGTCGCCGACTGGACTGACAACGCCAAATCAATCGAGGCCGCGCTGAAAGGCTTTAGAAAGAAAGGGCAGCCCCATTTATTCGACGCGCTGAGTGCCGTTGTCGATCAAGCATTGCGTCCGCTCACGGGCCACAAGCGCGTGGTGGTGGTAATCAGCGATGGACTCGACCGCGGTAGCAAGACGAGCTTTGAGAACGTACTCGCCGAGTTGCAATCGAATGATATTACGATCTACACAGTTCAAATTCCCGACCGCACTCGCGGAGCGATTCGGCGCGATGTACCCAAGCCCAGACAAGTGGTCGACCGTCTCGTGGAAGGAACCGGTGGGCTTATCTTTCCGATCGACGAGCCCGGGGAAGCGGCCAAGGCAATTTGCGATGAGTTGAGAAAAAACCGTTATGTGCTTTCGTACGTGCCATCAAGCGCGCCTTTCGGGGAGGCCAGGCGGTTTTTGGTAGTCGGAGATCAAGGCATCACTGTCAGAGCCAAGTCGATGCAGCCGCCCAACTAACTGACACGGAGACGGGCCGACGCGAAGATGCGGGGATGGATTGATCCGCTGCTCCGCGTCTCGACCATCGCTGAATCAGCTCTTCTTCCGCGAGTACAAATAGAACAACACCACGATAATGATCAGCACCAGGCTTTCCATGAAGACGAAGAAGCGAGGCACGAATGTGCCGTCCTCATCGAATGAATCCTGGTAAGCAACCAGCGTCCCGAGAATCAGCCCGGCAGCCAGCCAGATGAATTGACGTTTCGCATCCCACGCCATCGTTGTTTTATGTCCGACACACTTTAGTTTGTCGTGGGCGACGACAAGGCTAACCTTTTAGGTTCCGCCGACCTTGAACCTTGACGCGCGAACGACAAACTAAAGGGCGCTCTGAACAAGTCCAGCAACTCTTTGGAGTGCGGTGACCTGTCACCGCTTTGGTCTGAGGCGGCTTGACGCCGGTGATCCGCTGGAACGTAACCCGCGGTAGCCGCGACAGGTCGCGTAATACGAAAGCGG